>Ga0194035_1000835_pt1 | contig 17078 bp, 15 predicted proteins | sample JunL2320m_MetaG_FD_148680 | JGI IMG/M metagenome (GOLD analysis project Ga0194035, IMG submission 148680) | Anoxic zone freshwater microbial communities from boreal shield lake in IISD Experimental Lakes Area, Ontario, Canada - Jun2016-L239-20m | ecosystem: Environmental > Aquatic > Freshwater >...
CCTCTTTAGGCAAAGAGGCATTGCCTGCAATGGATATTTTTATCAAGGGACTTTCTGACAAAGATCCTCAGTTTCGTGGAGACTGTGCCATGGGGCTTGCGGGAATCGGTTCTGGTTCTTTGAAGTCTGTGCCGAACCTGATCAAGCTTCTCGATGACGACGATACTGGGGCTCGAGTTTCCGCTTCCTATGCACTGGGACGAATTGGAGTCGGTGCACAAGCTGCCATTCCAAAGCTCCTTCTGCTGGCGTCTTCGGAAGAAAAAATGGGAGCGCCAGTGGCCTCCTGGGCACTCTTGAAAATAGATCCTTCAAATAAGGATTTTATTCAATCTGCCATTCCGAAACTTCGCACCGCACTTCGCAGCCCGATGGAAATGATCAGGCTCGAGGCAGCGATAGCGCTGGGTGAGGTTGGACAACCTGCCCGCGAGGCTGTTCCCATTCTTGAACTCATTGCCGACGACGATCCCGCACCGAGCGTCAGATCTGCTGCAGCCGACGCTTTAACAAAAATTCGCGGCTCATGAGCAATCCGCACAATCAGAGAGTTTGCTTTTTTGGAAATACTCTACGGATTCGCTAGGGTGCGCAGGCAGCGTCGACAGGATTTATGGTAACCACTTTGTGCTCTGTGTCCTTGAAGTGGGGCAACCGGTACGGGCCACCAACGAGCGCACTTTAGAACCGGCTTTCTAAAAACCGATTCTTTGGTTGGTGAAAAAGAAGTGTTCCAGAACTCTGAGAATTGTTTCTTCCGAGTTCTTTTGCTTTGTAAAGCAGTATTACCGGCACTTCGTTCGAAAGTGTTTCGAGGAGTTCGTCGATGAAAACCAATAGTGTTGGTACTTTTCTTCACCGTTTGTACCTAACTCGTTTGCGAAAACCGGCATCGGATCGTTTTCTTTACCGAACGATCTTCGCTCACAAGCCCTGTCAAATACTTGAACTTGGAATTGACTCGCTCGACCGAACTGGCCGGATGATCAAGCTCGCTCTTTCCTGGGGAATATCTCATCCGCTGCGTTATGTTGGAGTTGATCTTTTTGAGGCCCGTGAAACCAACTCAAGTCGCGACACGTCCTTGAAATTTTCTTACAAAACGCTCCGCGCTCTCTCGACAAACGTGCAACTCGTACCAGGAACTCCAGATTCGGTGCTTCCTCGAATGTGCAACCATCTTGGAAACTTTGATTTCGTTCTTGTCTCGCTCGATGCGATCGAGAAGACATCGGATCGATCCTGGTTCTTTATTCCCCGAATAACCTTGCCAACGAGCATCGTTTTGGTTGAGGAGGCACGGGGAAGTTCTCGCTCGTGGAAGATCCTTTCGCGACCAGAGATTGAACGAAAAGCCTCGGCCGGGCTTTCGAAGCGAGCGGGCTGAACCCTGCGCCTGTGGAATGCTTTCGTCAACAAAGCTATAGTTCGGCTGTTCATCAGCATGTGTGAGTCAACTCCATGCCTATGCGTCATGGATCTGCTTGTCAAATATTTTTTTGACCGCTAACTCTCTTTTTTTGCGCCTGTATCGCTCACCTCAATCTTCACTTAAAAGTTGAAAGCATAGAAACTTCATGACAACGACTCCGCGAACCCTGCTCGAAAAGATCTGGGACGAACACCTTGTCTGCTCTCCTGAAGGCGAACAACCGATTCTCTACGTTGATTTGCATCTTGTGCACGAGGTCACCAGTCCGCAGGCTTTCGAGGGGCTTCGACTTGCCTCTCGGAAAGTGCGACGGCCCGAAACAACGTTTGCAACTCTTGATCACAACGTGCCCACAACAGATCGCAGGCTACCGATTGCCGATCCAATTTCTGCGCAGCAAATCGATACACTTCGCCACAACTGTCAGGAATTTGGTGTTCGTCTTTTTGATTTAGGTGATGCCGATCAAGGAATTGTTCATGTCATTGGTCCTGAACTCGGACTGACTCAGCCTGGCATGACAATCGTTTGCGGTGATAGCCATACCGCTACGCATGGAGCCATGGGTGCGCTTGCCTTTGGAATCGGTACCAGTGAAGTCGAACATGTGCTGGCAACTCAAACGCTTCGCCAATCTCGCCCTCGCTCAATGGAAGTGCGAGTGGATGGCATCTTGCCTCATGGCGTCACTGCAAAAGACCTTGTTCTCTATCTGATTGGGAAACTGTCCACGGAGGGAGGGGCCGGGTATGTGATCGAATACACCGGACAGGTCATCCGACAACTCAGCATGGAAGAACGAATGACCGTTTGTAACATGTCGATTGAAGCTGGCGCTCGTGCTGGCATGATCGCTCCAGATTCCAAAACATTCGATTACCTTCGGGGACGGGATCATGCACCTCGAGATTTTGACAAAGCCGTCGCACGCTGGGAGCAGCTGCCGACTGATGCTCTGGCCGTCTACGATCGAGTGGAACTTTTCAAAGCCGCTGACGTCGTGCCGCAGGTAACGTGGGGAACCAATCCGGCACAAGTCATTGGTGTCGACGGCACCATTCCCGATCCAGCCAATTTTTCGGATGAAGCCGATCGCAGTTCAGCGATCAGAGCACTTGAGTACATGGGTTTGGAAAGTGGCAGACAGGTTGTTGATATTTCTGTTGATCGAGTTTTTATCGGTTCGTGCACCAACAGCCGCATTGAAGACCTTCGTGCTGCCGCCGATGTGGTACGAGGACATCAAGTCTCTTCAAGCGTTCATGCAATGGTGGTGCCGGGAAGTGGTCGAGTCAAAAGACAGGCTGAGCAAGAAGGGCTCGATACAATATTTCTAAAAGCTGGCTTTGAATGGCGAGAAGCTGGATGCAGCATGTGTTTAGGAATGAACCCCGATACTCTTTCTCCCGGTGAGCGCTGCGCATCGACGAGCAATCGAAATTTTGAAGGCCGTCAGGGCAAGGGAGGCCGAACCCATCTCGTCTCACCTGCTATGGCTGCTGCGGCTGCAATTGCAGGCCATTTTGTTGATATTCGTACGTGGCACTATCGCTGATACCTTCGTCTTGTCGCTGCTGACTGGCTTTTGAATTTTCGTCTAATATTTTTCCGTATGGTCATCGTTCCTCATTTTTTTCATTTCAAAAAAGAATTTCTTGTATGCAACCTTTCGTGACACACACTGGGATTGTCGCTTCTCTCGATCGGGCAAATGTCGATACCGATCAAATCATTCCAAAACAGTTTCTCAAACGTATCGAACGTACTGGATTTGGTCAGTACTTATTCTTTGATTGGAGATTTCTTGCTGATGGATCGCTGAACTCACAATTTGAACTCAATCACCCTAAAATGAACGGTGCCAGTATTCTGCTTGCACGACGCAACTTCGGATGCGGCTCGAGTCGAGAGCACGCCCCATGGTCGTTGGCCGACTATGGATTTAGGGTGATCGTTGCACCTTCCTTCGCTGATATTTTTTTCTCCAACTGTTTTCAGAACGGGATTCTTCCGATTCGTCTTCCCGAAGAAGATATTGCAGAACTTTTTCAACGTGCCTCGCGGGATCAACCGTATCGTCTTTCGGCCAGTCTTGAGACATGCCTGCTCACGGATGACGCAGGATTCTCTCGTTCAATTGAAATCGAGCCATTTCGACGAAAGTGCATGCTTGAGGGGCTTGATCATATTGGGCTTTCCTTGCGGCACTCAAAGAGCATTCTCGAATGGGAGACGGCTCATGGTCTCGCCGATTCCAAAGCCGTATGACTTCTGCGTAGATCTGTGGTAAACCTGAAGCGGCTTCGGGCCAAAGGTTTGTGCGTGTATATGCTCGAATAATTGTCCTTGAAGCCCTTGTGGTACGATTTGTATTCGTATGAAAATAATTCCATTGGCATTGTGTGACATGTCAATGAAGAGCGTTCTTACTAGGAAATACCCTGCATGTTTCTTGGTCGTATTTATTGGCGATGGGTTCCTCGAACCATCTTTTCAGGGTGCGCATTGGCATCTGTTTTCTTTTTTGTGGGACAGATGGGACGAATCAATGCTGCTCCCGATTCTCCTGAGTCCAACTCGAGCGAGCAGGGCAGTCTCCTGACTGAAATCGCGGAAGACATAAAGATTGTCACGATTGTTGAGGGGCTTATCGGTGCACGGGGCATTGCGGTGCAGCCAAATGGGCAAACAATTTTCGTAACCAACAGCATCTCCGGAGAAATCCTCGCCTACGATGCGTCTGAGTCCACGCGGCGCTGGGTTGCGGTTTCTGCTCCTGCTCAGAAAGATGACGTAGTGGCAGTTGCGTGTCTCGACTCAAGTGCAATTGCTGTGCTTGCTCACATCAAAAATGATTGGTTTATTCGTACTCATAGACTTGAACCCCCCGGAACCTCAAGCGACGGGGCTTTGCCCTTACAAACAGTGCCACTGAAAAGTTCTGGAACGGGGGACGCGCAATCCGCTGAATCTTCTATTCAGTCAGTTTCTCCACAGGAAAACGCTTCTGTTGTGCCAAGCCTTTCTGTAAGCCTTGCTCGAAACTGGTTTGTTATTTGTGGACTACCTCCACCACTTCCTTCCCTTGTTCGCGGCGCAATTGGTGGAGTTCGTCTTGGAAAACTTGATGCTCGATCGCGTTCGTTGCGGGAAGAACGACCTTTTTTAGCGATTGGCAGTCCACGCGAAGAACTGGTTCTTTTTTTCCCTTTGCCAAATCGAGATTCAACTCTGCCGGAGGTTTGTCGACTCACTTTCTTCACGCACAATGGAGCCTTCCGGCTCCTTTCGCTCGATACTTCGCTTGAATCGGTTTCGGCTGCGACATTCTGCCGAAAGACAGGCGTTCTGTGGTCAATCGCAGGCTCTGTGAATTCGACAACATGTCCTCGAGGCATCTGGCGTATCGATGCAGCCCTGCGAGCAGGAGAACAAATCACACAATCAACCTGCGTCGCAAAAATGGATGCAGCAAAGGGGCTTGCGTGTCTTTCTGATGGTTCTCTCATTGCGATTTGCAATACACCTGGCGATGCCAATACACACAAGCTCGTGAAACTGCACGTCACGGCAAGTCCTCAACCCGCTCCGTAAATACTGTCTTTTGATCTATTTTTTTGTTCGATTGTTCGCCTCTTTACAATGAGATTGTCATGTCTGTTTCCCGGCGACACAAAATTGAAGCCATGCTGCTCGATGAACCGGACGATATTTTTCTACGGTATAGCCTGGCGATTGAATTGTGCGGGGAGAACGAATGGGAAACCGGGCATGCGATGCTTGTGCAACTCACGCACATGACTCCGCCCTATGTGCCAGCTTTTTTTATGATTGCCAACCAGGCCGTACCGAAAGGACTTCTGGATACAGCCCGTGGTGCGCTTCGTGATGGTATTGAAGAAGCGCGCCGGCAGGGAAATACCCACGCCGCTGGTGAAATGGCTGGGTTGCTGGCCACTCTTGGGGAGTTTGGAGAAACCTGAGATTTTCCACGTTTTGTTCGCACATTGAAAACGATCAGACCGATGACTACGCCATCCTCATCATCTCTATTCTGGAGCCAGTTTTCCGTTTGCACCACGTTTTGCGACGAACGCATTGAGCGAACAGAGTTCAATCCCGTACATTCTGCACAACGCTCCACGGCTTTGTTTCTCGATCTTCTCGTTCGCTCCTGGCATTGAAAGGTTTCTGAGGTTTTCTATGTCGACTGTTCAATCGCTTTCAAAATCTCCCCTCTCCGGCAATCACTGGAATGAACTCGCATCAAAAGTTCTCCGTGAAGAAGACATCTCACGGAGCGATGCTGTTCATATTCTTGAATCCTCTGATGAAGAACTTCTTGATCTTCTTGCTGCAACGTTTCGAGTTCGACGTCATTTTTTCGGAACAACCGTACAGCTCTTTTTTCTGATGAATGCGAAAAGTGGACTCTGCCCCGAAGACTGTAGCTACTGCTCGCAATCAAAGATTTCCGAGGCAGAAATTCCTCGCTATAACTTTTTAAGCGAACCCCAACTGCTCGAGGGTGCCCGCATGGCTGCTGAGCGAAACAGCAAAACCTATTGCATCGTGATTTCTGCTCGAGGTCCATCGGAACGCGAACTTGATGCCGTCTGTCGAATTGTTCCGAAGATCAAAGCTCAGTTTAATCTGAATATCTGTGCCTGTTTAGGACTGCTTACTCCGCAGCAGGCGCAGCGTCTTGCCGCTGCAGGCGTTGACAAGGTGAACCACAATCTCAACACAAGCCGACGTCACTATGCGAACATCTGTTCAACGCATACCTATGACGAAAGAGTCGGCACGCTTGAAGCATGTCGCGATGCTGGGTTAGCACTATGCAGTGGAGGTATTATCGGAATGGGCGAAACCCATGAGGATTTGGTCGACATGGCAATGGATCTCAGGTCGATGCACGTTGAATCGATTCCGGTTAATTTTCTTAATTCCATCGATGGAACGCCACTGCAGGGCACCTCCCAACTCAATCCACGAGACTGCCTTCGCGCGTTATGTATGATGCGATTTGTCAACCCTTCCTCAGAGTTGAGAATTGCTGGTGGCCGAGAGATCCATCTGCGGAGCATGCAAGCTCTGGGGTTCTACGCCGCAAATTCAATTTTCATAGGTGATTATCTCACTACCAAGGGTCAACTTCCCGAAGAAGATTATTCGATGATTCGTGACCTTGGATTCACTCTTTCAACTGGTCTCGAGTCAGGAGAGCCACCGACGATAGCCGGCCTTACACCTTTGGAAAAATAGTTCGCCACTCACGCGATGACGATGCAGTGACAAGGCTCACGAAGGAGTAATCGGTTCTTACCTGTGCTGCGTCATTAACCCCACTCGCGCACATTCTGACGGCGCTTTTTTATCTGTCGAACAAAAGTTTGCCCTTTCTAGGCTGACTTCCCAGTTTCTGTCTTCTCAATTCAGGCACATATCTAAAAGCCGATTTTTCCAAAGTGATTCCTGCAACTGAGCCGATAAACCGATCGGCCAAGTTTTTTTGTAGGAGATGCACAATGAGATCGAGAACCGCTATCGAGTCACTGATTATCGGAGGACTTGCTGCAGTTGCATCGTGGTGTGGCCTGCAAGCTGTCTGTGCTGATGAAATGGATCCCAGGAGGGATCCGACTTCAGCTTCATCACATACAGAGACTGCTGCCGAATACCGCCGAATGATTCACTCGCCTTCTCGATCTTCGCACCAGGAGACACGCATCAGTTTTGATGAACTTGTACAGTCAGAACCTTCATTCATCGCACCACCGCGTCTGAATCCCACGCTGCACAGTGCATCTCCTCATCCGCAGAAATCCTCCACGAAAAGCAACCATCGACACACTGCCGTAGAGCCACAACGCACACAGTCGGTGACTGAGAAAGATCCCTTTGCTGACACCAGCAGGCCAGTTTCAATCAAGTCACGATCTCGATCAAAACACATTCCGGAGGGATTCGCTATTGTCGCGATTTCGGATGAATCAACTGCCGGCACCGGTCGAGAGCCACTTTCGAAACGGATTGTTTCGATGACCTCCTGTGTGCTGATTACTCCTCTCAATCCACTCATTCAAACGCTCGGCGAGGTTCCTGAGGATCACGAAGATTCGATTCAAATGCCTGCACTCGATCTCCCAGAAGATGTTGATTTTTTTATTGATGACATTGATGCTGAGAAGTTTTCTGAAAGTGATATCGATTATTCGAAAGACGTCGATCAACCGATTGATACCGATTTTTCAGAGACTCAGTTGACCCTTCTCTCGATGCCCAGTCGCACTACGATTGGATCGGGGCAGCACTTCAACTGGGTGATTACTCTTTCGAACACTGGCGACACACCTGCACACAATGTTCTTGTGAGCGTTTTCTTTGGAGACGGGGTCGAACCGATTGCTGTGCCTGACTCGACAGGTGTCGTCGGTTCTGGTGCTGTGCGTCTGACAGAAATTAAAACAATCGCTCCTGGACAAACAATTGAAATGGAAATTAAAACCCTCGCACAAGGCACTGGTGACGTTGCTTTTTGCACGATCGTTGAATGCAAAAACTTGTCGGAGCCCCTGCTCGACGAGGGATCAATCCACATTGTGCCCGCTAAACTTTTGCAACCCAAGGTCCGACTTGGTGAAGCAGGCTCTGTGTTCGAATTCCAGAGCCGCGAAACAACCGTTGAAAGTCGTTGAATCGCAGATACATCGTTTTATGGGGTCACTTCTTCGACAAGACCCAATGGAAATGGACTCAACAGTTCCAATCCTGTCTCTGTGACGAGATAGTCATTTTCGATTCTCATTCCACACTTGAGCGATGGAGCATAGAGAGCCGGTTCAACCGCGATCACATCGCCATTCTCAAGCCGATCATCCCAGCTCGGGTTTAAATGCGGTGTTTCGTGAGGAAACAGACCGATTCCATGCCCAAGGTGGCTCGACCATGTGCCGACAGGGGCTGTCCGAAGCCAATCGAAAACCTCCTGATATATTTCCCGACAACTCACGCCAGCGCGACCAATGCGTTCGACAATCGTCAGAGCACTTGTAACGTATTTCCATGCTGTGAACTGTTCGTCTGTGGGCTGACGATCGACTGACAGCGTGCGGGCGTTGTCCGCAAAATAACCCTGAAATGCAGGGCCGAGATCGAGAATATAGAGTTCACCCGCTTCACATCGACGCGATCGAGCAGGCCCACCGCGAACTCCACAGGCATAATCATTTCCGGTTTCTGTAAGTGGTTCGCCACAGATTCCAACTGCTGCCTGCTGCAACTTTGAAAAGACCTCCAGTTCGGTAATACCTGGTTCGACGAGCGATCTTGCCACCTCATACATCCGGCCAGTGGCATCAATCGCCACCTGAAGTCTCGCACGTTCGTCCGGATCCTTGCGACGCCTGCATTGCAGCAAAAATGGTTCGAGATCTACTCGCTCAACGTTCTCAAAGAGCCTCGACAAGTGCTCCGGAAAGCTCGAGAACTCTACTCCTATTCTCTTCGTCTGACTGCGATCGATCAGCCAATCGGCTAGCACAAGGGACGATGCTTTTCTCTGATCATTTCGCAGAGTCGATCGCCACTTCGCCTCATAGGTGCGCACGTCATCTGCTGCTACAGATTCTGGCGCACGATCCGGACACACAATCAATGCCTTCCCCGATGAATCGACGACAGCCACCGGTTCAAATCGAAAATCCCATCTCGGTCCAAGTAAATATTCAATATGTTCTCGCGTTACAAGCACGGCAAAATCAAGACTTTCGCGATGCATGAAGTCAACGAGTCGGCCCTGACGAACTCGGCATCCCTGCACATTCACTCCATGCAATGCGTCCACGTTTTGCACCTTTCTACGCGAGAAACAATATCTGTGATCAAGATCTACACGAGAGGTTGTTCGAAAAGTGACTGATCAAATGGCGGAAACTGTGGGTCCATATCCTCAAGTGCCTGACGCAGAAGCCTTGCCACAACCAGATTGCGATACCACTTTTTGTCTGCCGGAATCACGTGCCATGGTGCTTGAGTTGTACCGCACTTCGTCAGGGCGTCTTCGTAGGCGTGTTGAAAATCGTCCCACTGTTCCCGATCTGCTAGATCGGAAGGTCCTACTTTCCACTGTTTTTTGGGATCCCGCATCCTGTCTTCAAGTCGCTGGCGTTGTTCCGATCGTGAAATATGCAGAAAAATCTTGAGAAATGTCAACCCACCGTTACTCAAAAGATTTTCAAATGCATTGATCTGTTCAAACCGTTGCTTCCAGACATCCTTTTTAATTATTTTTCGGACTCGAACAACAACGACGTCTTCGTAGTGAGATCGATTAAAAATCCCAATGGTTCCGTGCTGTGGAATTGCGGCATGAACTCGCCACAGGAAATCGTGCGCACGTTCCAGTTCACTCGGAGCCTTAAAACTTGTTACTCGCATGCACTGTGGGCTCATGCCGCTGGCCAACGAGCGGATCGCACCATCTTTTCCAGAAGCGTCCATGCCCTGAAATACTACGACCAGGCTGCGTTTATTCTCTGCGAATAATCGGTATGCCAAACCGTCGAGCGATTCTAAATGCTCTCTTGTTTTTTCCTCGGCCACTTCTTTTTCGAGCGATTCGTGCTCGTCTGGATCGATGGACGACAGATCAACCGACTCCCCGGGAGAAATACGTGTCTTGTCTGTCATTTTTTTGGATTCCTACTGACTCGCCAATTTCTTTGGAACACTGTGGCGAAAGTCTAGCAGGCAACCGTTCGAACATCACCTACCAGCGTTCCCATAGAAGTATGCTCTGGAACTCAAGGAACGAAAACGCTTTCGGATTTTAAGAGACGCGATCATTCTTCCTTGAGAAATATCTTCACACGAATAGCCAGCAGCGTGGTTGCCTGAGGAATTGTCTTGCCAATCAACGAGTTCTTCGAACTCGTTTGTCGATGCTTGAAAAAGCTCTGCGGGTGACTGTAAGAAGAGGAGTTGAAAGCTTCTCTCTGCGGGCGCTTGTTCCGATATATTCGCGGCGCTCCTTGTAATACCATTCCCCTGAATATTCACTTGCAGTTTTTCCCCGGAACTCAAGATTGTTTTCATTTTTGATTCCCTGCGTTGGTTGATCAGTGCTCCGTATCAATCATGAGTGCACACGGCATGCCGATCGCTTGAATACAATCTTGATTCAAGGCATATCTCCCCCGAACCACCTCCGCTTCTCATGCTGCCGGAACAAACAGAAAAATCGTTGCTGTTTGTTTGAGGCAGTTACCAAACAATTGAACTTTTTGCAGCTCAGAGCAAGGTTAGCGCCACTCTCATTTCAGCGAAACGATTGCGTTCAAACGTGATTCGAAGAATCCCCAAAGGATTCTGGAGACTCTTGAGGTTTTGTAGCCAACTGTAAAAGACGATCCCGCAACTCCGCTGCGAGCTCATAGTTCTCAGCAAGGACTGCCGCCGCGAGCTGTTCTTCGAGGGTTGGTCCGACGTTGTATCGATGCCTCACATTTTCTCGCATCGCCTCAAGTCGCCGTACAAGTTCATCCTGAGAAAATTGTTCCTCCGCGCCGTAGCTTGCAAACAGTTCGCGAAATCTTTCCAACCCATGGTTAATCTCCTCGACTGCCTGCCCTGCACACGAATCTTCGAGAGATGCCAACGCCATTGCCTGTACCCTGTGAAAAAGAACAAAAGGCCTGTACTGCTCATGAGAAACCTTCCATTCATCGTCTGGAGAATGTTGCCGCACAAAATCCATGAATGCCAGCGTGTGATCAGCGTCGCGAGCCGCTTTGCGATACTCGCGAAGTGAAAGCCAGCAAACTCGTCGATGATAGAACTGGATAAACTCACGGTCTGCCTCTACGCACTGTTGTTTGTTCAGCGTAAATTGATCGCCATCTCGAATGGCCAGCCCCACGAGGAAGTCAAAGTAGGTTTCAGCGCCTTCAGGTCGTTTTCCATCGGGTCGACGGTCGGTCTCCATCTGCATCACACCTAAGTCAATGCGCATCTGAATGACTTCTCTGTTTTCAGAAATTTGCACCAGCCGAGTGGTCACTTCGCCGGGCTGAAACTCCCAGTCTTGCAGTAACAAGTCCATGTTTGGTGTATCAGGCATAGTTTTCGAATCCTCGAACGTGTCAGGTGAACAGGATACCTTCAGAGAGTTCAAATGCTTTTTATGAACGGCCCGTATTCTACTATGAATTGTATCCCATGAACGCCCTGAAGTGAGCCGTTGTTTTTTTGCTCCCTTTCAAAAGCTTTTTCGTGCCTCTCATCGTGTACATTCGTTCCCGCTACCAACGCATTCCTCTTCGTGATGAGTTCAGGGGACAGGAGAACTTTAGTCGCTGGGTGCCATTCGCAGTTTCTTGATTTTTGAACGCTGTTTTTTCCCATCCAGTCGCTTTGCAATGCATGCTTTGGAAACTCTTTTTTTCTTGCGGACTTTTGGTACTTCGACGGCACGCTCGAGTATTTTCCGAAACTTCTCAACACAGGCAGCTACATTTGCAGGCTGTTCACGATACTTTTGGGAAGCGATAAGCAGATGACCAGCCCGAGTAATTTTCGATTTTTCAAGCTCCAGAAGCCTTTCTCGCACTGCTTCTGTTATTCCCTGAGCACGACGGACATCAAATCGCAAAATTGCTTTTGTGCTCGAACGATTTACATGCTGTCCTCCGGGACCCGAGCTTCGCACGAACTGCCATATGATTTCCTCTGGCATCACTCGCACTTTTCCTCCACCGATATTCATTGCCGCAATTCGAGACATTGGATGGCCTTCTGTGCAAGAACTCTGACGCAGGGCACTGCTGCCGTTAAAATATGTTGGAACTGGAAGCGAATCTATCGACTCTATCAACGGTGAACGCTGTGTACCATGTGGCTCTCTCTTAAGGAACTTGGCAATGAAACTATTTTTGAAGAATTTCATTTTTTATCTTCGAGCCGTTTCACTTTTCTTTGCAATGTCCTGCTTTGTTGACTTTTGTGTTAAAGCCGACGAAACCTCAAAGGCTCCATCGAAGAATTCTCGTGACAAAAGTGAATCTGCATCGCTGTGGACGCGGCCTGGAGAAGACTGGTCGACGTTTCTGGGCCCCAGCGGTAACGGTCGCAGCCAACTTGTCGGTCTTCAAGCACCGTGGCCCAAGCAGGGACCTCCGCTGGTGTGGCAGATCGATCTTGCAGAAGGATACTGCGCACCAGCTGCCGCACTTGGACGAATACTTGTGTATGACCGCATCAAAAATACCCTTCGGCTGCGTTGCTTAAACGCCGAAACCGGAGAGGCTCTCTGGGAACAACTGGCTACCACTGATTACGTCGACTCATTTGGATACGACGGCGGCCCGCGAGCAGGTCCAGTGATTGCTGGCACTCATGTGATCACGTTTTCTCCAGATGGCATTTTGCAAAGCATCTCTCTGGCGGATGGATCGGTCGAATGGACGGTCAACACGTCACGAGATTATCACGTTATCCAGAATTTTTTTGGCGTTGGAGCCGCACCGATTGTGTTGGACGATCTTGTGATTGTTCAGGTGGGTGGAAGTCGTCCACGACAACAACTCCCTTCACCACAGAGACTTGATCTGGTTCGCGGTCTTGATAGCGGCGTTGTCGCCTTCGATCTTCACACCGGCATCGAACGGTGGCGATGTGCCGATACATGCGCCAGTTACAGCACGCCAGTTATTTCACCGATCTCTGGTCAACTGCGACTTTTTGCTTGGACTCGAGATCGATTGCTCTCCATTGAGCCACACTCTGGGAAATTGCAGTGCGAGTTTCCTTTTCGGGCCGACGAACTTTTTAGCGTCAACGCAGCCTCTCCGGTGTCGATCGATTCACGCGTGCTGCTTTCTGAAACGTATGGTCCAGGAAGCATTTTGTTGGAAATGGCCAACGACATGCCTCTGGAAATTCGCCGCGATGCCACTGCTCGACGTGGCGATTCGCTGAAGTGCCACTGGGCAACTCCGATCTTTCATAAGGGCCACCTCTACGGCTCAAGCGGGCGCAATTCTGGCGATGCCGACTTTGTATGCGTCGAAATGGATTCTGGAAAATTCGTGTGGCGCACACCAGGATTAGGCCGCGCGTCGATGGTATTGGCAGACGGGCATCTCATCGTTCTTGGTGAATTTGGAGAATTACTCCTTGTCGAGGCAACTGAAAAATCCTACCGCGAAGTCTCGCGTGTCGAATTTCTCGAGAAGGGTACCGATCGCACACTGCTTGAGCCTCCCTGTTGGGCCGCGCCAATAATCGCTCATGGGTATCTCTACGTTCGCGGGAAAGGAAAACTTCTCTGCTTGGATCTGATTGCTGCGGCATCACAACGTTTGCCGCAATAAGGGCCTGTGATGAAAGCGATGTTCTCTTCCTACGATGAAACGACGTCATTCATCGTCTGACCACAGGAGATCTGCAAGACGCCGACTAGACACTTTCGTGCTTTGGATTCCATACTTCTTTTTTGGTCATAAAAATCTTTCTCACTTTCTAACAGGTCTTTTCTAAGACAATTCATCACACGAGTCCCCGTGGAATTATCTTTGATGTCGATCGCTATCAGCCAACTCACGATGTTTCGATGGGAAACTTCCCGGGACATCGCCTCGGTTACTGCATGCGGATTCGATTCAATCGGTCTCTGGCGACCAAAAGTTCTCGACCACGGAGTTGCGGAGACTCGTGCCGCTCTCTCTGACAAAGGCCTGATTGCCTCAAGCCTGCAATGGGCCGGAGGTTTTACCGGCAGTGATGGTCGATCATTTCGCAGCAGCGTGGACGATGCGCTCTCCTGCGTTGACATGGCATGCGAGGTCGGCGCACCGGTACTTCTTGTGCATTGCGGATGCCGCGCGGGCCATACGATCGGCCATGCACACAGGCTCCTGCGAAAAGCAGTCGATGAGATCGCTCCTCGGGCGAGTGAGTGTGGTATTCGACTTGCAATAAAACCGATGCACCCGGCCGCATCTCGTGGCTGGACATTTCTCACGCAACTCGACGACTGCGCTACGTTTATTGAGCAGGCGGGTCACGCATCACTTGGATTATCGCTCGATCTTTGGCACTTTGCGTACGACGAAGACCTGCCAACGATCATTCCTCGCATAGCAGCAATGATGGCGCTGGTGCAGGTGGCAGACGCCACAGAACTGCCTTCGGCAGAGCACAAACGTCTTCCACCAGGTCTGGGAAACCTGCCGCTTCAATTTCTCTTGAGTCTGCTGCAATCCGCGGGCTATGCGGGCCCTATCGAACTTGAATGTATTGGAGACGCAGTAGAGGCGATCGGATACGAAGAAACGCTTCGTATCTGCCGCGAGTGGTCTTGTTCCTTGAACCGGATAATCGATCAACCTGCAGCATCCGCCTGACCTTTGCAAAGAGCCAGCAGTTGCTTTGGCATTTGCACAAAATTTCTTTCACGCAACTCGTGTTCGACTTCCACACCAAAGAACATTATTTCGCTTTTTTCTTGTCTGGTAATCGTAAGTCCCACGCCTCCAACCACTCGCTTTCGTCTGGAAACATTTCAAAGTCTTCTCGCAGGCGACGATCAAAATCTGGCATATGCGCCGCACCGTAAAAGATTGCGATTTTTTTTTGGCCACGCTTTTGTTCAGAGTCGAGCACTTCAAGAGCGGCGGCATTTCTGTCTGTAATCAAAGTCGATCCATCCTCGCCGCCGAATGCCTTTTCGAGCACCTCAAGATCAGAAAATTGCTCGGCCAGAATTCGTCGCATCCGAATTTCGCGATCATTGCCAAAGAAAGCACCGAAAAGTTCCGACACGCTCACTTCGGGTTGATTTTTCAGCGGCCGTGCCATGCTTTCCTGCATGATGTCCATAAACATGCTCCACCAGGATTCACCACGATTTTTCATGGCGGCATCAAATTCTTGGGGCGAAAGATCGGCGTGGATAAAGTTTTTTTGGGTGTAGTCGATCTGTTCGAGCTGAAATTCTAGCCCCAAAAGTTTTGTCAGACCTTGCTGCGCCGAACCAATCGCTCCGCCACTTTTGTGTGCGCCGCGTCGGGGTACTCGCGCATTGTCTGGAGCGACAAGTTCATAAAGTACCGAATCGTAGCCCTCGAACCGTTTTCCCAGTTCTTGGTAGTAACCAGCGCCACCGAGGTGCACGACCCCAACAAGTTCAACAACGGTATTTTCGTTCGCTGTGTTCTTTTGGCGGTAACGCACGATCGACGTATCCAAACTCTGAAGTTCACCATTTTTTGCTCTGGATAGTCTGATAAATTGTGGGACTTTTGCAGGCTTCCCAAAGGCATCTTTTCGCTGAATATTTTTAGCCGGGTCAGGATCCGGCACAGGTTTATCCCGGGCTTCTACATTTTCGGACATGCATGAAAAGAAAATCCCTATTCCAACCAGAAGGATATACGGGATTTTGCAGGCAGGCCGGATCGACTGGTGGTATCGCAAGACTTCTCCTTCACGTGCAAACCCTTCCGAAGCTGGAGATCTTCTTCAGCCTCGAAAGCAAGCTATCCGAACGTAGAATCTACTCATACTGTTTTGCAACCGCTGCTGCTGTCGGTCGCAAAATCAACAGGGTTTCATCACCCCATCCTTAGCTCCAAATCAATTTTCAAGATTGTGCTGAGAAGCCTCCAGTTTTCGCAAATTGCTCCACCACCGCAAAGAGCACAAGGGGAATTGGCACTTTTAAGGCTGTTCATTCAGCACTCTTTTCGCAGCTTTCCCACATTCACTTACAAAATCTGACCAACCCTCAAAGTTGATGGAGATTGGTCAACTCGCACGTTCGTCACGACCGATACCTCTTTAGCGATTCGTATGCACGGAATAACCAGTCAGGTCTTCAAACGACGGAATCTATGATGAACTTGCTTCAATCGTTTCACTCGCTTCATACGATTTACACACTCACTTTTAAACGGCCTCGATGTGCCGCTCTCCTTGTGAGTATCGTATTCCAGCTACTGGCAGTCATCCTGACTCCGCAGCTGGCGGTCAACGGCCAAAGCCTGTTGCCCGATCAGGATCTCTACGACTTTCAACTTTTTGCCCCACCAGATCTGCAAGAGTATGAAATTCATCCCGAGGCAAGTGAGGGAATGTTTTTTACATACGACCGACTTTATTTAGGGATTACAGTCCCTCACTACAAAGAAGTTGCCACCACTAACTCAGGAAATTACCTCATTCCTCAGTATCCAATTTCACCGCAGACCGTTGCAAAACTCAATAATGACAACATCGCAGCCACTTCTTCCACAGCCGGTGGCACTGGCACTGGCATCATTGGCGGACTCTATACATTTGGCAGTGATCCACTCCAACTTGATCTCAGAAGCAATTGGATGAAAACTGCTATGTCGTGGGGCAATCGATACGAAGGTGGTTGGATCTACGATCATCGCGGCATGCTTTTTAGCTACTTCGATAGCGGTTTTCAGGAACAACAGTTCCAATCGCTCACGGAATTTGCGGCAAGTTCTCCAACGCAGATCTTAACGCAAAGCCAAGCGTCGGGTGGTAACAACGGTGGTGGCGGAATCGGCGGCACATCCATACCTCAGACCACAACCACAATCACGGCAGTCAGTCCGCCACCAGACCATCTGAT
>Ga0194035_1000836_pt1 | contig 17071 bp, 14 predicted proteins | sample JunL2320m_MetaG_FD_148680 | JGI IMG/M metagenome (GOLD analysis project Ga0194035, IMG submission 148680) | Anoxic zone freshwater microbial communities from boreal shield lake in IISD Experimental Lakes Area, Ontario, Canada - Jun2016-L239-20m | ecosystem: Environmental > Aquatic > Freshwater >...
ATTTTGCAGCGTGACAATGTTGGGGCGCGCCATAGCAGATAAATCTCCGAGGGCCCTAAGCGGTCCGAAAAATCAAATTGGCTCGTATTCTTTTTCGACGATAGAACCACACACGCAAGAATGAAAAATACCCCAACACCGGAATGAAGTAATTCAATAAGCTATTGATAGTAAAAACAATTGAAAAGTTGAGCAAGCAGAGTAGACAGGCGTACACTTTTCTGTTGGGCTCAAAATCGCCGACTGGTGAGTCTGTAAGCTAGGGCGATCAAACGAGTACCAACGAAACGTCACGGTATTTGTTTGTCGGGTCGATCTTTTGTATGTCGAGATCGCAGGAAATGATGATAGTGCTGAGCAAAGCGATGTGCTTCATCTCGAACAAATTCAAGGATTCGCAAAGCATACGAATCCCTACCAAGTTTCAGAGGTTCTGAACGGCCCGGTACGAAAATCTCCTCTTCGCGTTTGGCCAGTGAGATCACGCATGGAAGGGTGATGTCAAGTTCTTTGATCGCTGCCATGGCTGCCGACAGTTGCCCTTTTCCTCCGTCAACCAAAAAAAGATCTGGAAAAGATCCTCCTTCGCGTTTGAGTCTCGCAAACCTTCTCGACACAACTTCGTGAATGCTTCGATAGTCATCGATCCCTTCAACCGTCTTGATGCGGTACCGCTTGTATCCAGCCTTGAATGGAAGTCCATCGATAAACTGTACAAGGCTTGCAACCGTTTCGCCGCCACCAAGGTGGGCGATATCAACTCCTTCTATAATGCGAGGGATCGACGCAAGCTTAAAGACGCTTTTGAGGCCGGCAAGGCCTTTTTTCGGATTGACGAGAAAGACCTCAGGCTGAACGTGCTCTTCAAGATCGCCACGCTGATCGAGCGTTTCCAGAAGACGTATTTCATCTCGAAGCCTTGCAGCTTTTTCAAATTCGAGTCCACCGGAGGCCGCGAGCATCTCCTGTTTCATCTCCCCAAGCAATCTGTTTTTGCCCCCTTCGAGAAATGTTTTAAGCCTGCCAATGTCGCGGCGGTAGTCCTCTTTTGAGATTCGCAGATTGCAAGGCGCCGTACACTGATCAATCGACGCAAGCAGGCAGGGGCGAAACCATCGCCATGATTCATTGTTGGAATCAATGTCGAGAGTGCACGTTCGAAATTTGAAAATGCGCTGCAAAACCACAATCGCTCCTCGTAAACTCCCGGCGCTGGTGAATGGGCCGTAGAGTTTCACTCCCTTGCGACGTGGCGTGCGCGTAAACTCAATCCTTGGATAGTCTTCATGGGTTGTGATTTGCAGATAGGGGAATGTCTTATCGTCTTTGAGATCAGAATTAAATTTTGGTTGAATGTCCTTGATGAGCCGACTCTCAAGCAAAAGCGCATCGACCTCGCTATCAGCTTCGAGATAGTCAATGTCACGAATTTCCAGCACCAGTTCAGCCGTACGGCGATCCTGTTCGGCGGCTTTTAGAAAGTAACTCGCTGCTCGAGATCGCAGGTTTTTCGCCTTGCCGATATAGATCACCCGGCCTGCTGAGTCTTTCATCAAGTAGACGCCGGGCGTCTGTGGAAATGTTTTGACTTTCTCGGCAGCTGCAGAAAGATCGGCGGCAGTCACCAAATGATCGGTGTCTGCCGGCGTTGTTTCGGAATCGTTGTGCTCAGAGAATGTATCGTTCACGCTGAAATTCTAGGCAAGTGAAAGAAAACTCTCACTCGCGTGTCAAGAAGTCAAGAAATAGAGGGAAAAAGTGCGTGAAACGATTTTCGTTCCGTACGTGGAGATAAAAAAGGGATTCAGTTTCTGGCGAGCTGTCGGAGGTCGGTTTCCATTGCATCCAACTGAGACGCGAGCATATTTTTTGCGGTCAATAATTCATTGGATGCGCACGGAGGCGACACGGCGAACAAATAAAACTTGATTTTTGGCTCAGTTCCGGAAGGACGTGCAGCCACAGCATTTCCAATCGCGGGAAAGCGATTCGATTCTCGAACACTCGCTTCGGTGTGACCGACGAGATCGAATATCACGAGATCTCCCTTCGTGCCGGCAAACGGTACAGCATGTGTGCCAGGTGTGCATACGGCGAGAGATGCGTAATCGCGAATACGCAGCACATTGAGTCCGCCAAATGATTGCGGTGGGTTCTTCCGTAGCGTTGTCATGATCTCTTGCATTCGATCCATACCGGCAGCTCCTGGCAGTGCCAGCGATACCTGTCGCTCCATATGAGGGCCGTGTGTACAAAAAAGTTCATCTAACTTTTCGTGCAGTGTTTGTTTATTCGTTTTGAGCGATGCTGCAAGTTCTGAAAACAATAGCGCCGCCACGCTGGCGTCTTTGTCGCGTACGTGGGTGCCAGCCAGATAGCCGTGTGATTCCTCGCAACCAAAGAGAAAATTGTGAGGACCTATCTGATCAATTGTCTGGCCGATCCACTTGAAGCCAACCTGCAGCGTGTCAATGACTTCTATGCCAAACCCTTCGGCGATGCGTCGCACAAGGCCGGTGGTGACAAGTGTTGTCACCACACGCTCTTCGGGCTTGAATATTCCTTTTTGCCGACGACCCAAGAGCACCCAATCAACCAAAAGTGCAGCAATCTCATTCCCTGTGAACGTTTTCCAGAAACTGCCAGACTGTGTCGTGAGCGGAGCGGCAGCACCGAGTCGATCGCAGTCGGGGTCGGTGGCCAGCACGAGATCATCGCCGCGAGCGAGTGCCTCATCGATTGGTCCTGTGAGCACGGCTGGATTTTCTGGATTGGCGATATGGCCCGGCACGTTTGGAAAATCGCCGTCAGGATTGGACTGTGGACCGTAAAGGCGGAGCCTGCGAAATCCAGCGCCTTCAAGGACCGGCACGACGGCGCTGCCTCCTACGCCGTGCAACGGTGTATAGAGGATCGACACGTCGCGAGGTCCGGGCGTTTGCTGCAGAAGAACAGCCGAAACAAACAGTGGATCAATTTCATGTTCCACATAGTGAACTCTTAAATCGGCAACACCAAGATCGAAGTGTTCTCGACGAACATGCTGAACCTTCATCACACAATCGATAATTCCTTTGTCGTGTGGAGGCAAGACCTGTACGCCACCGCCCCAGTAAATCTTGACAGCATTGTCACTTGGTGGATTGTGGCTGGCTGTCACCATAATGCCGCAGGTGCTTGCCGTTGAACGTACTGCAAACGAAAGCTCTGGTGTGCTGCGGAAGCCACGCAAAAAGAAAATCTGAAAGCCGGCTGCCAGCAACACTTCTGCGCAGAGTTTTGCAAAATGTTCCGAACGATGCCGAGTATCGTAAGCAATTGCACAGGTAGGCGTGACACCAGCAGGGAGCACGCTTTGCACATAGTCGGCAAGTCCCTGTGCGCTCTCGCCAATCGTACGATCGTTGATTGCGTTGGATCCGACCGGATACATCGTTCCACGACGGCCACCGGTTCCGAATGGGATCACCGTCCAAAAGGCATCGTCGAGTTCCTTCCACAGTTCTTGGTCGATTCGTTCGGCCAGGGTATCCGAAAACTCACGATATTGTGGCTGCGTCAACCAGTCGATCATCGTTTTTTCAGAATGCTCGGTGATCCTACCGGCAGTGTGGGCCGCTTGAAGAGCCAGAAGTCGCGCAAGCATCACGGGAGTCTGTTGTGTTTGAGTCATAGTGTTGTTTCAGTGACGAGTCTGTCCAAATAAGGATTACAAGAGGCGAAGACTTCGTAGGTAAATTTCGGGAATTCACCCTTGAACTGTATTGAAAAATCGAGCAGTTGGGGTTTGAATACCTTCAAAATCAACATGTGCGATCTGAGTAGGCTTTTTTATACTCTGCAGGATGAAAGATGAACTGATCGCAAGTGTTTCAGGGTTACGAGGGATTGCGGGGGGCAGTCTCACCACGATGGTCGCCGTGCGATATGTCGCCGCGTTAGAGTCGCTGCTGCCTCCGGGGCCGATTGTGATTGGTCGCGACGGTCGAGAAAGTGGGCCTGAGTACTGTTCTGCGATCAAAGAATTTCTTACGTCTCGAGGCAGAGATGTGCTCGATGCAGGCATCGCCAGCACTCCGACTCTGGGGATTCTCGTCCAGAGCCGAGCCGCCGCCGGTGGGATTCAGATTTCGGCAAGTCACAATTCAGCCAAATACAACGGGCTTAAATGTTTTCGTTGGGATGGGAGAATTCTGCCGGCTGAAGATGGGCTGCGTGTTGTCGAGGCGTTTCGTTTGGGAACGCCCATGGTGCAAAGTGATCGCCAAGGAAATGTCACTTGTGTCGACGGCACGGCTGAGCATCTGCGTCGAGTCCTTGCGATCGTTGATGGAGAGGCAATTCGTCAAAGGCATATCGGAGTCTTTCTCGATTCGGGGCATGGGGCCGGAAGCAGACTGGGACAAGAACTTCTCAACGCCCTTGGCTGTCGTGTGAGCATGGCAGGCGATGAGCCAGATGGTCGCTATGAACATGAGCCGGAGCCGACTGCAGAGAATCTTGTTTGTATGCTTCCCCAGATAGAGCGATCGGCTTCTGAAGTCGGTTTCTTTCAGGATCCCGATGCGGATCGACTCGCAATTGCTTCCGCAGAGGGACGCTATCTTGGTGAGGAATCGACGTTCGCTCTCGCAGTGGAACACCGACTCTCGAAAAGTTCTGGAACGATTGTCACCAACTGTTCGACGAGTCGAATGTCAGCGTTGATTGCAGAGCGTTACGGTGCCACATGCCATATGTCAGCGGTTGGTGAGGCCAATGTAGTGGACATGATGCTGAGTACTGGTGCGGTTCTTGGTGGTGAAGGAAATGGTGGTGTGATCGATCCACGAGTGGGGCTCGTAAGAGACAGCTTTGTCGCCATGGCAGTGGTGCTCGACCAGATGGTCGCAAGAAATCAATCAGTAGAAAGTCTTTCGCAACTGCTTCCACATCTCGAGATGCGCAAATTAAAAATCGAACTGGATCCATCAAAACTTTCTGCAGTCCTTGAAGCTCTTCGCATGCGGTATCCGAATGCCACAGAAAGCCGTCTTGATGGTCTTCGCCTTGAGTGGTCGCATCAGTGGCTGCTGGTGCGCGGAAGCAATACGGAACCCGTCGTAAGAATGATTGCCGAAGGTGCCGATTCTAACGGTGTTGACGAACTGATAACGGAAGCCACCGCTGTTGTGCAGGTCTGTGCGAGCTCAGGCGAGAGCGTGCAAAAAGACCCTCAAGCAGGCCCATAACGTCTTGCATCAGTGCCAAACGAACGCATCACACGATGCTCTGGGAAAAAATAAAAAAGTTTTCTGTGACAATTTTCGATCGGCCGGCAACCAATCTTCTAGCAGGCCTTTGAGGCACTCAAGAGGTCGAATCGTCCCGTGCAAGAATATGTCTTACCGAGCGACGAGGAATTGGCTGCACAGGCGGTGAGGGAGGGGTCTGATGGAACCGCGTTTACTTCTTTGGTGGAGCGGTTTCGGACAAAGGTCTGGAGAGTGTGTTGGAGGTTGATGGGAAACGAGCACGACGCGCAGGATGCCGCACAAGAAGTTTTTGTAAGGCTGTTCTTCGAACGTGGAAAGTTTCAAGGGCGATCGAGTTACTCAACGTGGCTGCATGCGGTAGCGATCAGGACCTGCCTGACCCTCCGCAGAACACGAACACGTCGACGTCGAAGAGAGGATTCTGCAGAAGAGGATCAAATCGAAAACTTTTCCGATGGTGCGTCGGAAAAGAACGCGAGATCCACAGGAGTGATTGATACGGAGAAATTGCTCGACGACCTTGATGAAGAAGATCGAGCACTGGTGCTGATGCGGTTTGCAGAAAATCATGACTACGAAGTGCTGGCAGAGATGTTTGATATGACCGCCGGAGCATGTCGAATGCGAATCAGTCGATTGCGAGAAAGACTTGCGACAAAGGCTGCAAAACAGTTTTCAGAATGAGAGTGATCATCAAGAGTAAGAAGTTCGTGGAAGGTTGTTCGGCAGACACGTGTCGATAAAACAAGAGGGTTGAAACTGTGGATATGCTAGAGAAACTTGCCAATGTGCCTGTGCCACCCGTTCCGGAAGCCAAGCCTTTCGATGCGGGAATGCGACGCAAGCTTCATCCAAGACTTCTGGCGGCCCACATTGTGGAGTTTGCATTTGAAGCGATGCCAATGGCGTTGCTGTGCATGATTGAGTCGATGTGTGCGGCCATTCAATTCACAATCACCGGATCGTGGCCGGACCGAGGGAATGATTCGTCGAGGTGATCAGACAATACATGGCTGCTCGTTCAAACGAGAGCAGCAGATGAAGGTTGGGTTGCGGGCCAACACATAATTCCCGCTCTGGTTTTGAGGGGATGGCGTTCAGGACGAACTGCCATCGGGGGAGGAAGAGAACGATGAACGAGTTTTCTCAAGTGGGTCAAACAGCAGTCGAAACAATGTCGGTTTCGAAGCAAGCTCTTTTGGATAGTTTCTCGCAGGCATGGAGTCAGGTGATCCTGCTGGCACCGAAAATGGTTGCCATGGTGGTGGTGCTTGTGGTTGGTTACGTGCTGGCGCGATGGGTTGCCAGCGTGGTTGCGGTGGTCAGCGAGAAAATTGGTTTGCAGACAGCTGCTGAAAAAAGCGGTCTTGCAAAATCGATGCACGATGTTGGGATCAAGCGACCAGTTCCTGCCATCGTTGGAATCCTAGTGTTCTGGCTCTTGATGAGCGTCTTCGTGATGGCGGCGTTCAATATTCTTGGTCTTGAAAGCGTGTCGGAAGCGATGGGCGAAGTAGTCAACTACATTCCGCGTCTTCTTGTAGCAACAGTTGTCGTGGTGATCGGACTTCTTGCCGCAAGTTTCCTCAGGGGTGTTGTGGCAACCAGTGCTGATCGGATTGGGTTGTCCTACGCGGAATATCTCGCCGGCGGATGCTACTGGGTGCTTTCAATTCTCACCATGATTGCAGCCTTCAATCAACTCGGTATTCAATTCGCTCTGCTTGAAAAGCTGATTTTAATTGGATTCGCAGGGCTGTCTGTTGGATTTGCCCTGGCATTTGGATTGGGAGGACGGGAAGTGATGGCAGGAATTTTGTCCGGCTACTATGTTCGCCAGCGTCTGCAATCAGGCGACCAGGTGAGCGTTGCCGGCCTTGAGGGTACAGTGCGGGAAGTTGGTCCGGTTGCAACTGTGATTGAAACAAAAGAGCACGGACTGGTGCACCGTCATAGCGTGCCAAATGTCCGAATGCTTCAGGAAGCTGTCCGCTGATGGCCGTCCGTCCCCTTCAATGGGGCGACGCACATCAGTGGCTTTATTGAGATGGGCCCGCGATGCACAAAAAGCGTCGCGGGCTCAACTCGTTGAGAGAACCCTTCTGATAATCAACCGGCGCGGCGTTCTGAGCGAATGGCACGGGACGAGGCGAGTTGTGCAACGAGTGGAATGGTCACAGTAAAACCCTCGCACTGTGCAACTATTTTGAGTCCCGCGAGTTTGGCCATGTCGAGTCCTGCAGGCATCGTAAAATTCAATACAAAATCCTGTTGTCCGACTGGAAGTTCCACACTTGGAGCCTCAGTTCCATCTGGAAGACCTGCCACGCTGACTCGGATTGCTGACATGAGTGCAGGATGTCTCGTGAGGCGTCCCGAGACTGTGAGTGGTGTTAATTCACTCGATTTCACAACAATTTTTGGATCGCTGATCAGCTGAATAGAGAATGGTGAAACAGCGAGAACGCGACGAGAGCTGCTCGATGAACGTGCGATTACAGAATTTGCATCGGCGCTGAGAAGCTCTGCGATCACGACAACGTCGTAGGCTCGCTCCTCAAGATCGCCGGGAATAACAACGACCGGCATGAGTCCGCCAGCATTGATCGCAAGCGGCACATCACTTTCAAATCGCAACGATCGATCAATGTCAGGCACCGTCTTGTCAACATTGTTCTCTTTTATAACCTTGGTTGGAACAGGCTGTGTGCTTACAAGTGAAAGCCGAACCGTACCAGTCGCACCCTCTTGGAGTGTTATGTTGACTGGCACAGATAACTTTGTTCCGCGAAGCCATTGTGAGGTGTTACCGTTTTGTTGCCAATCAGTTGCCAGCAGTGGAGGAGAGGGCAGAATAGCCAGAGCCAGATTTTTTCTGAGCCATGAATGGTGAAGAGTCCCTGGAAAGAGTGGTACCAAGACATTTCGTTGCATGCGAGAAGCATCTGTTCCGAGTGTTGCCGAAATTTGTAAGAGACCTGCAAAGGCAGCCGACCCTGCAGGAACATGGATGCTCAAGAGAGCCGAAGATTGCCCCGGATCAAGATGAGTTCCTGCGATCAGTGTGGCTGCAGGCAGACCGGAAACGGCAAGATCAATCGGTCCATTCCAGCCTCGACGATCAACGCTCGCTCGAACCAGTGACGTGCCACCAGAATGAATCGAAACGCTTTCGGTATCAAGCGTGAAGAGCGGATCTGGAAACCCTTCAGGAGTGACCGTCAGACGGTAGACGAACAGATCACCACCATGCCCGCGAACGTCACCGACATCCACTACAATCGCGTCTGTATTCGCAGGAATCTTTACGACCACAGTCGGATTCATATTCCCGGGCTGATCATCTGCGGCTGCAATTTGAGCTCCAGACGATGTTCGCACCACAAGAATTCCGTCGAGCGGTGAGCCCATCGCATGGGACTCAAGGGCAATCCGCACGGATGATTCGGGCGTAACAGCAATTCGATAACGATCTCGCTGACCGGCAACCGAGATGCGTCCTGTAACACCTGCTGGAAACGGAATCGGCTGCGCGTTCATGTCGCCGGGAGGCATGTCGACAGAACTTTCGAGAACTTCATCAAAATCGCTTGCGAACATGGCCAAGTTTGGTCCAGCTGGACGTGAAGGTGCCGGCAGTTCAAGTGGAAATGAACCGTATGTTACGGGAGCAGTGATCGAAAGAAGTACGCCAGCAGGAAGGGACGACGAGAGAGGAACAACCGGCGAGCTTGATCCTCGGCGGATTGCCAGCGGCATCGCTAAATCAGACCATCCCCATTGGCCCACCTTCATTCGAAAAAAACCAGGATCTGCCGCACGAAAAAGCAGATCATGAAACTCAATGGTGTAACGACCATCCTTCGGCAGAGTATGCATAATTCTTGGATCACCAGCGAGTTCTCTCAAGCCCGTGGAAGATGCAATTGGAACTCCACTTGCATCAAGAAGACGTAAGACGCCGCGAGTCGTACTACCAAATCGCTTTGATTCAACCTCAACGGCAAAGGGTTGTCCTTGTTTTCCATCGAATGAAACTTTTCGAATTTCCGCACCGCGAACCGATCCTGAGAGCGCAACAGGCATTGTATCGATTGACTCAGCCCACCCGCTGTGTCCTCGCTGCGGCAGACTGTCGACAGCCATGACGAGTCCTTTTGAAATCCCACTGTTTGTTGTTGTCCATAGAGCAGCCCAACCAGCTGGGATTCCAGCATCAAGCGTGACTTCGATCTCAACCCGCGTTGCGGTTGCCCCTGGCCGAAGCGTCTGCTTGGCGATTGGAATTGTTGCAATCAACATGAGATTAGCATCGAGGTGTTCGCCCTCAAGAACCAGCAGAGTAGGAGCACCTGTTTCAAGGCCACGAGGCATGATTGACCGAAGAACAGGAGCTGGTGTGTCAGCAACAACAACAACTGAAGCAAAAACTCCCACTGCGGTGTAAAAAAACATTGAGCAGAATCTGAAAACAACTGGATACAACCTCGATGGAAAGCCAACGACAGTGAGTTTTGGTGAGTAATTCATCGAATGCTCCACAAACTTATTTTTAAGAGGATCTGCACAGGTACGGGATTTTCACAAATCCTACCCTCGGCGGCAGTTCTCGGAAATTATTTTCGCAGCACGGCCAATGAACGCCCTTCACGAGCGCATCTTGAGCAGAAAACGGCAACGTGGCGCAGCGATCGCCCCAGCATTCGAACAAAAAAATCGGCACAGAACCAACAAAGGACCAACCGAGCGCGAAGACAAAGATGACGTCATTGTCAAAGCGGTAGAGAAAAATATTGCTCAGAAGGACTATGCCAAAGAATCATGAGCATCGCGATTGATCGCAGCAGAATCATCCGGGACCTCTTCCACCATTTCCTGATTGTCTCCCGCGGCGCTATCCCGTTCCATTTGCTGCTCTTCCTGATCGGCCGAGTTATCCCCCTCGGCAGCGCTATTAATCTCTTCCTGTTCCTCCATTTGATCCTGAGCATTGTCACCTTTTGCCGAGTTCTCAACTTCGTTTCGCTGCTCAATCTGGTCTGCCGTGTTGTCGCTTTCGGCAGCATCTTCCTCCATTTGTGTTTCTTTTTGATCGGAGGTGTTATCGCTAGAAGAGTCGCCTTCATCAAATGGATCATCCCCAGCCTTTTTCTTTACGGGTGTTTCATCTTCTGGAGCAGCATCTTCTTCCATTTCGGTTTCTTTTTGATCGGAGGTGTTATCAGTAGAAGAGTCGCCCTCATCAAATGGATCATCCCCAGGCTTTTCCTTTACGGGTGTTTCATCTTCCGGAGCAGGCTCTTCCTCCATTTCGGTGGAGTCTTCTTCTTCGGTTACTTCAGGGACCGGCATTTCGACATCATCCGTTTCGCCTTCATCGCCAAAAGGATCGGAACCCTTGTTGAGATCGTCGTCGCCAGATTTCTTTTTTGGACTTGGAGTCGGTTTTCGAGGTGTTCCTGAACCCGTGTCTGCTTCAGGTCGACTACGCCGCAAAACGTCGGTTGTGGCAGTTTCAATCTGTGAGTAGCGAAGTTCGGATGCGCGACGATTTTGTTGTACCGCTGCAATGCGAGCATGAGTTCGATACTGCTCCAGACGAATTCGATCGGATCCTTGAACTCTTTCAAGAGATCGGGCAACAGGATAGTTCCCGAGTCCGAGCACTTCCCTGCGAGCACCTTCGATAAAATCAGCATCGGCCTCGGGCTGCTGACCAAGTTTTAGTTTTGCGAGAGCACGGAAATAGAAGGCGCGGGGATCCTGAATTCCTCCTTCGATGGCCTCAGTCAGATCTTGATGGCTTTGGAGAAAATGACCGGCGTAAAACGCATGGACACCGGAACCGTAATACGCACTGACCACAGGGTCGTCCGTCAAACCAACTTGGGCGACAAGCGCGACTGTCGCGCCGAGGGTAATCAAAAGTAGTTTGCGCATAAGATTCTCCCAACCCTTGGAATGAGACTGGATTCAAAAGCCTCGACATGTGCCAGACGCTCTGATGGTAATTCGGCATCATACCAGGGTGCAACGTAAAAGAATGATTGGAGTGTCGGCAATACCGGCATGATCAGAGTCGCTTGTCAGTCGAGCCCTCTGCAAAAGCCTTTGCATGCAAGCGAAACGTCGACAGTTTCAGAAAGGCACCTGCCCTTACGAGTTGCACTACCGGCACAGTCGCTGGCCATTCAAGTGCCTTGAGCAGTTGATCGAACCCCGCTTCGGTGCAGGTGCCCTTCAGTTCTACCATCTGAACCCGCTGCAGACGTTCGACAGCGTTTCCATCGACTTGCCACTCCAGCGAGTCGTGAACCCCTCGCCATACGAAGGAACCGTCAGGTTCAACAAAGAGTCGATCCAACATCCCTAAACGCTCCAGATACTGGTCAAAAAAGATTTTAAATGGATCGGTGAGCATGCTGGGGAGGAGCGTCACAGTCGACCATTGTCCGTAGTCATCGTGAAAAAATTCACCCTCTTTGGAATCGATGGGCATGGGATGGAGTGAGATATGAAAACGATACACTCCGGGGGTTCCTTCAAAAGTGCAACTGAAAGTGATTGTTCAACGGTAACAAGGATGGAAAAGAGACAACGCCTTACGCAGCCCACAGAGCCGATGCGCGGTCTAAGAAATCATTGCAATCAGGCTGTGCCCCAAAGTACTTCGATGGAAACTCTGTGAGTGTTGTGGCGATCATGCCAGAAGATTCTCCAGGTTCGAAAAGAGCAATTGATGGTGGCACTCGCAAGGCATGAAGGAATTGCCGTGGCACGACTTCGTAGGCTTGGTTCATGTGCCCCTGCAGAGCGAAAGGCGGAAAGGAAAAAGACGAATTTTCTGCGAGCGAAAAAACCGCTGGCAAGCCCGTTGAGAGGTCGGTTTTGCATGGGTATTGCGGATGTCCACAAATCACAGAACAACGTTCTGTGTGGGGTTGTTCTCTGCAGTTCGGATAAACAATACGCAGCGCACCTGCTTTTGAAAGTGGCAGAGAACAAGAAGAAGGATCGTTTACCGCACATTCCAGATATGAAGCCACAGTATCAGTTGGATCAAATGCATACTCGTGTGAGGGACGAAGACGCATCGCATGTGAATACCAAGATGCAATGGATCGCTTCCAGATATCTCCGCACGCTGCAGCAAAAGCCATCGATCCGCTGTGGTGATCAATCCACGCACGCATGACTGCCACCGCATCGAGTGGCTCACGAAATACCATTGACTGCACAAGTTTCTGTGCCAGAGAACGAAAATAGTTTCCATGAATGGAAAGCGAATCAATAAGGTCTGCAGAAAAGCGTGTCAAGAAATCAATTCGAAGACTTTCAGCAAGGCTCGGTGCTCGAGACTCGAACTTCGATGAACTTACGATTGCAAGCGGATCGAGCTGATCACCGTGTAAGATTTCACGCTGTCCATCGCTCCACTGTGACCCAATTGCGATCCCTATCGAACTGACCCATGCGGCGATGGATGGATGCGACAACAAGCGATCGCGGTCACCAGCGAGCATGATGACTCGCACCGGCACTCGTTCGAATGAAGTCGGCGATGGTCGACCGTGACGATCAGCCAACGGAAGTGCGAGTCCATCGTGAATAACTTTTTGCAATCGCACAATGTCTCGACGGATCGATTGTAAAGACAGAGCAGCCACCTGCTCTGTGATCGGCATTGCACTGCGCGGCATTCCCCAAGGTCGATGATCATCAAGCCACTTACGACTCGTCAGCCAATCGTAGGTATCACCTGCAAATACCAGGTCGAGTCGTTCAATCGGTTGATAGCGGCCATCAAATCGCATCGATGCTCGTAGCGCAGCCCGATGCACGACTTTAAGAAAATGATCAAACTGTTTTTTAGAATGTGATGCAACGAGAGTTTTGTCAGAGCAGTTCCAGTTTGAAGTAACAACGAGCATTGAAGTGCGCACCCGATAGCAAATCAGATTGAAATCTTGAAAAATGCCTTTGGTCGAAGGATCAAGAGGCAACCTTTCAGATGAATGTCATCGGTTGATTTGCCACAATGAATCGATTCCGATCGCGATCGCTATCGAATCAAAGCCCAGCGTGCCGCAGGCCTGTTCAAGCGTGCCGGTTATTCCTATTGGCATAGGGAAGGGATGCCAGACCAACAATCACCCGTGAAGCGAATTCCATTGGCGGGTTTACAATGACGGCAACCATCTCGAAGGAATCTTCAAGAGATCTTACGGAGCCAGAAACTCGGTTGTGCATTCAGATTCCATGGCACCCTGAAACGCAGAAGCCGTAAGGACCGCTTTTGCTTTGAAAGCTCCTTTTGAAGAACTGCGGTAGGCCAATTCAAATGCTGTTGATCCACCGGGTAGGAGCGACGGAACGGATTCAAAGGAAATATTTCGACCGTCAATTTTGACTCGGGCAGGATTGGGATCGCCTACTAACTGCGCAGTCTCAGGAAGTGATATTACAACTGTAAAATTTGCAAGCGTCGCAGCGCTCGTGTTGGTCACGTTACAGATAAGCGTAGTGGTGTTTCCAATGCGAACCGGGTCGTCGCAGTCGGCTAATACCATTCGGATTCCGCTGGCTCGAATTTGCTGTGGCAAAGATGACGTCGATTCGATCACGAGGCAGGATTCATCGGCCACGATCAACCCACCTGGCGTTCCAGAGAGCACTGCCTTCAGGCAGGCCTTCCCCATACCCGTATTTGATTGATGAAGCGAAGAGGCTTCCGCCAGAAGATCTTTTCGTACACGCACATTGATCTGACGGCGTGCAAAGCCGCCCACCGCGATGCTTGGCACCTTCCAAGAGACCTTCGATGTTCCCATCACGTATCCATCGGATGCCTCGAGTGGCTCAAACGCAGCATCCCATTGGAAATCAAGATCGGCTTCACCGGTTGGAATCGATCCAGTGTTGCGAATAGTGGCCGCATACTCGGCAACGTCTCCAGGCCTCGCAGAAGCGGGACCGGAGAGATCCATTTCAATCGAAGGAACTGACGACTGTACCGGAAGTTCTCGTGGCGAACTGGCACTTGATGAGGTTGATGCTGCTGAAGGAAGTGAGGGCTTTGCCGCAGTCGGTGTAGAAGGCAACAGAGCGGGAGTCTCAGAACCTAATTGTGTAGACAGAGCTTTTGGATCAGGTGCAACATCGACGCACGCGGTTGCCATGCCGACGATCACATGCAGTGGATCGAGGAGCTCAACTCGATGACACTGTCTGCCTTGAACCGTGGTTGTAAATTCGAGAGTGAGTCTCCTTGCCGTTCCAGCGACCATATCGATAGTGCCCTTCTGCTCGATTGGGCTCTTTGACGCAGCATGTGTCAGACCTTCATCAAAGTGATCGATGATTCGGAGTTTTTCAAGCGTCTTTCCAGAACGATTTACGATCTCAACTTCAAACGTTAATTTCTCTCCAAGGACCGCTGAGACTGGCCCCGTGATCAAAACGGCCACCGGATCTTCAGCCATCAAATCACTGGCATGTATAGAAAACAGAACTGCAAATCCCACAAATGAAAAAAGCCTCATCCGAGAACGAATGCAATCGCTATGGAATGGTGGCACACTCATGGTTTGGTCAGATGTCATCGACACTTTTTCCGAATAGGCTTTGGTGCTGAAGAAAGAACGCAAACACCAATAAAATACTATGACGAAAGAGAACACGCGAATGAAAATCGTACAGAACGACACAGCAGCAGCTCTGTAAAGGCTTCATGAAAGAATACCATGCTGCCTCATGGAACGTGAATCTCGATCAGAAGCCTTCGTTGCAGAGTACGTGCAATCTGCGTGGCAGTGCTGGCTTTAATGGACGATCAGTCGGTCATTCGGTGACGCACAATGTCCCCTTCGACCATGTAAATTACATCCTCCGCGACATTGGTGGCCATGTCGGCAAGACGTTCGATATGTTTTGAAACCGAATTAATTCTCAACAGGCTTTCGACATTTTCGGGGTGCAATTTAATGTCCTGAAGAATTCTTCTTCGGATCAATTGCCTCGCATTATCGACCACATCATCTTGCTCTCGAACTCGACGCGCCAGTAATGGATCGCCGTTGACCACCGCGTCGAGGCACTCCTTGACCATCTCCTGTGCCTGCATGGCCATCGTTCGAATCTCAGGAGGGAGCTCCGGGTATTCGCCGTTAGCAAGTTGCGACACTCGTTTTGCAATATTTTTTGCCAGATCCCCCATTCGTTCAAGATCATTGTTGATTTTGAGTACCGATACAACAAATCGAAGGTCGGCTGCAACAGGTTGATACAGTGCCAAAATTTTGAGGCACTCCTCTTCGACCTCTACTTCCATACGGTCAATTTCTTCATCGTTGGCCATGACTCGCTGCGCAAGCGGAACGTCGTGATTGATAAGCGCGGTAATCGCTTTGGAGATGGCCTCCTCCACCATGGTGCCAACATGGAGAATTCTCTGTTTGAGTTGGTCGATCTGTCGTTCAATATGTCTTGTCATGAAAAGCGTGGACCTCGGAATGCAAAAGAATCAACCAAAACGACCGGTTACGTAGGCTTCTGTTTCTTTGAGTATGGGCTTTGTAAAAATTTCAGTCGTCGGACCATATTCGATCAATCGTCCGAGATACATAAACGCAGTGAAATCGCTGGTGCGACTGGCCTGCTGCATGTTGTGCGTAACAATAAGCACCGAATAGGTACCGCGAAGTTCCTGAATTAAATCTTCAACCTTTCCGGTTGCAATTGGATCGAGTGCGGAGCATGGCTCATCTAACAGGAGCACTTCCGGTTCTGCCGCGATTGCTCTGGCAATACAGAGTCGCTGCTGCTGTCCGCCGGAAAGGCCCAACGCGGTTTCTGTAAGTCGATCCTTGACTTCGTCCCAGAGTGCCGCTCCGCGAAGACTTTTCTCACAGATTTGATCGAGCACTCCGCGGTTTCGCTCGCCATCAATGCGGAGTGAATAGACGACGTTTTCATAAATACTCATCGGAAACGGATTGGGCTTTTGAAATACCATTCCCATTCGTTTGCGCAGGTCGATCACATCCATGCGCGAGTTATAGATGGAATCGCCATTGAGTCGCATATCGCCATCAATACGCACGTTATTGAGAAGATCGTTGAGGCGATTTACGCTTCGCAGGAGTGTCGACTTACCACAGCCACTCGGGCCAACGAGCGCCGTGACTTTGTTGTTGGGAATGTTCATCGTGACCCCATGAATCGCCTGCTTCGCGCCGTACCAGAGATTAAAATTTTTGATTTCGAGTACGGGCGGTTCGAGGTGCATCTGGGGATGGACCTCAGAAGGAACGTGATCCCCGTTGGCGATTGCCGCAAGTCGATCAACTGGCGAGGTGGCAGGGGCATGTGCTGATGTTGGCATGGAGAGGTCATCCGCTTTGGGAGTGGAGAGAGGTGAATGGGAGTCGCGGTTCGCAACGGGTGAAACAAGCATTTTCATTCTGTTCTCGCTGATAAAAAAATCGCGTGAGAAAAATAAAAAGGGAAACATCAAAGGAATTAGAACTGTTGCGAGACGTACCGCCTCTTCAGGCGGGCGCGAATCCAAATTGCCGAAATATTAAGTAGTGCAATGAGCGTGACCAAAAGAAACGTGATCGTGAAAACCATCGGCTGGGCGGCTTGACTGTTGGGGCTTTGGAATCCAACGTCATAGACGAGGTAGGACAAATGCATGAATTCTCGCGACGCGTGAATGTAGGGAAATTCAGTATCGATGGGTAGATCCACCGCCAGTTTTTTGACTCCCACAAGCATCAACGGCGCAACCTCTCCCGCGCCGCGTGCCATTGCTA
>Ga0194035_1000843_pt1 | contig 17016 bp, 17 predicted proteins | sample JunL2320m_MetaG_FD_148680 | JGI IMG/M metagenome (GOLD analysis project Ga0194035, IMG submission 148680) | Anoxic zone freshwater microbial communities from boreal shield lake in IISD Experimental Lakes Area, Ontario, Canada - Jun2016-L239-20m | ecosystem: Environmental > Aquatic > Freshwater >...
GTACTCGTGCAGCAACTGCTCTCGCGCACATGTATCGCTATGCACGGTTCACCGGGGTAGCCAAGTGAATCGAAATAATTCTGTCGATATCTCGCAGTCGATGAAACGTGCCAACAATAAGGTACGTCTCGGTTCTCCTCGAGTTGTAGCAACACTGCTCATAACGGTGCTGTTAGTGGGGTCATCGATTATCGGGGTGGCATACAAATTTGTGGACGATATTGCGATATCGGTTTCGGCCAACCATTCGTCAATTGACGTGCACGGCATCAACGCTTCATTGCTTAATGCACGTCGCGCGCCAGAGGTACTCTCAAATGAAATTCGTATTGGTGGGCTCCTGCATGCGCTATCAGAAACCGTGAAACTGATGCCCGATCAGTCGTGTCTCACAGTTTCTGTCGAGGGACAACGAATTACTACTGTCAAGCCAAACCTGCCCGTTATTCCTGCAAGCAACATGAAATTGATTACCGCTAGTGCAGCGCTTGAAGTGCTTGGACCAGATTATGTCTTCACCACAAAGGTTGTTGGTGTGAGCGAAGGCAGTCAAATTGTTGGAGACCTCTGGCTTGTTGGTGGAGGAGATCCTGTGCTTTCGACAGTTGGATACCCTGCAACAGAGTCGTATCCAACACTTCATCCAACAAATATTGGCGCACTGATAGATGCACTTGTTGCTGCCGGCATTACCGAGATAACCGGCAGCATTGTTGGCGATGAAAGTCGATACGACACCGAACGCTTCACACCTTCATTGGGGCTAGGTGTGCGAACCACAGAAGTTGGTCCACTCGGTGCGCTTCTGCTCAACGATGGTGTAGTTCTTGCTTCGCCGATCAAACCCGATCAGCCAGCGCTCTCGGCGGCACAAGAATTTTTACGATTGCTCAACGAGCGTGGAATAGTTGTCCGAGGTGTTGCAAAAATTGGAACAGCATCAGTAGATCTTCCGGTAGTCGCCAGCATTAACTCGGCCCCGCTCAGTGCCATCGTTGAGGAAATGCTGACGAACAGCGATAACAACACTGCAGAGTTGCTACTAAAAGAGATCGGTTTGCAGAAGATGGCGACCGGCACGAGGATTGCTGGCGCACAGGTTGTGCAAACAACATTGCAAGAGATGGGTTTAGTCATTGATGGGCTAGTGATCGTTGATGGCTCCGGGCTTGATCGAGGCAATCGTGCAACGTGTGCATTGCTCACATCTCTTCTCGAACGAGATGGTGGCTTTGGAGTGTTGGGCAGCGGTTTAGCAATTGCTGGGCAAACCGGAACCCTTCACGATCTGCTCGCAGACACAACAGCCAGTGATCGCCTGCATGCCAAAACTGGAACACTCACAGGAGCAAAGGCTCTCTCGGGATACGTGATGTATGCACCAGACAAAGCAGCCATGTTCAGTTTGATTCTCAACGGATCGGGGGTATCCAACCAAGGCGAATACCGCCCGATTTGGAATAGCCTGGCCAATTCCCTTGGGTCTTTGTCTGAGCATCCAAGCGTTACCGACATTGCGCCCTAACCGGCAAAGGTGAGTTCGCTCTTTCTCGCTGGTTTACTGGATATGTGAAAACAGATGGTCTTGGTGCTAGTTCGCCCCTCCGTTCAACGCTTTCCGCCGTTGAACTGTTCCAAATGGTGCGTGACTACGTCAAACAAGAGACTCTTGATCCACTGCGCGGTGTCGGCAGATGGCTGGCATGGGGAATCGTCGGTGCGATTGCGCTGCTGTTTGGTGCAGTAGTCGGTTTGGTGGGTTTATTGCGTTTTTTGCAAGCTGAATTGTTTACTCAACAAGATCGTCTCACTTGGGCTCCGTATTTCATCGTCATGGTCGTTGCTCTCGGTCTGATCTGGCTCTCGCTCACGCGTATCGCACGCCCAAGTTTGCATCGAGAAGGATAATTGCATGTCCAGCACTACACAATCTGGCACTGATGTGCGAATCACCAAAGAAGACTTGGAATCCAAGTTTCAGTCATTGCAAGATGACTTGCAGGGTCGTGCGAGCGATAAAAAACAATCAATCATGGCCGCAGCAGCAGTCGCAAGCGCGATTGTCGTATTGATTGCATATCTGCTTGGCCGACGCGGTGGTCGAAAGCGCCGCAGCGTTGTAGAGATCCGTCGCTAACAAACGTGTGGTACCTCAAGATCATTTGGCGCGCGGTGAAGTACATGCGCAGTAGACGCAAGCCAGTAGTTGCACGAGTGCATCTCAAAGATGATCAGTCGATTTTCATTTCTCACTCGAAAAGTAAAGGTTTTTAATTTATGGCACGCGCGTTTGCTGTTGGTGAAAAAGTGCTCATTCTTGATTCAAAGAAGCGACGTTATTTAGCAACGCTCAGTGAGGGTGGGCAATTTCACAGTCACTCTGGAGTGCTCGAACATAACGACATTGTTGGTAGTCAAGAAGGAACTGTTCTGACGTCGACCAAAGGTGCGCACTATTCGATCTTGCGTCCGACACTTGAGGATTTTGTACTCGAAATGCCAAGAGGCGCCCAAGTTATTTATCCAAAAGATCTCGCTCCTATTTGCATGATCGGTGATATCGGACCGGGCATGAAAGTGTTTGAGACAGGCGTGGGTTCTGGCGCGCTTTCAATGACCATGCTGAGGTATGGAGCAATCATCACCGGATACGACATTCGAGAAGATTTTGCAAACCGCGCGACATCGAACGTTCGTTCTTTTCTGGGTGAAGCAGCACTCGAGCGCTATTCGGTGGAGATCCGTGATTCTTATGAAGGCATCGATGGGACGGATTATGACCGCGTCGTTCTGGATTTGCCCGAACCATGGAATGTTGTACCGCATGCTGAGAAGGCGCTGCGCACAGGAGGCTTGCTTGTTGCTTATACGCCGAGCATCACCCAAGCAGTGCAGGTGCGAAAAGCCATGGGTGACGCATGGATTGAGTCACGCACTATTGAGGTGCTGCATCGTTCTTGGCACATCGAAGGAATGGCTGTTCGACCAGATCACCGGATGGTGGCACACACAGCATTTCTTACGGTGTCTCGCTTTATCGGACACGCTATGAAGATTGAATCGCAGGACCTGCAAGCAACACCTGTTGCCGAAGAGAGTGAGTAGGTCGTCGAACGCTTACGGTTCGATGAAAATACATTCGCCGGGGCATTCCTCGGCTGATTCAATCACGCCATCCAACTGGCTATCAGCGAAAACCGCCATACCATCAGCACCTTGAGCATTGCCCTTGGCAGTAGCAAAAATCTTGTCTTTTTCGCGAACGTAAGCAAGACCATCGTCGAGGAGGGTGAAAACATCAGGCGCAATTTCCTCGCACAATCCGTCTCCGGTGCAAAGATCCTGATCGATCCAAACTTTCATGTTGGCTGGCTCCTTTTGATTGTTTCTCTAGTCTGAGTTAGCTCTTGAGTACCCACCAAGAATACACGCCGCTTGCTAAAAAATTGTGTTCTGGGTAGGGATTGCCCTATACGGTACGAAGCACTATAAAGGGTTTATCGGTTTAATTGGATTCGAGACGCTTGGGGTGACACATGACAACTGACGCTGACGCTAAAGCTGGCAACGATTCGTCAGATAAGCCAGTGCCGATCGACCTGAAATTGCAGATTGCTCGATTGACCGGTCAAAATGAAAAACTTTCTTACACGCTTCGAGAGGCTCGAGAGCACATTGCATCGTTGCGCGATGAAGTTGACAAACTCACGCGCGCTCCGGGTTCTTACGGAACGGTTGTTGGTATTAATGACGACATGACTGTTGATGTACTGACGAGCGGTCGCAAGATCAGAGTGACTGCTCATCCATCAGTTGATGTTGAACATCTGCAATTGGGCGCAGAGGTGATGCTCAACGATGCTCTCAACATTGTGTTCGATCGGGAAAGCGATACAACCGGCGAAGTTGTCTCATTGAAAGAGGTTCTGGAAGATGGGGTTCGCGCAATCGTTGTTGTGCGCGGCGATGACGAGCGCGTTTGCGAATTGGCAACAGCAATTCGGGGCATGCATTTGCGCTCAGGAGATTTGCTGAGATTGGACCCGTCGTCAAATCTGTTGCTTGAAAAACTTGATCAGCCCGAAGTTGAGCATCTGTTGTTGCAGGAGATCCCGAACATTTCCTATTCCGATATCGGTGGCCTCGACTCGCAGATTGAACAGATTGCTGATGCAGTTGAACTTCCATTTTTGCATGCCGATCTCTTTGCCGAACATCAGTTACCAGCACCTAAAGGAATTTTGCTGTACGGACCTCCGGGGTGTGGAAAGACACTGATCGCCAAAGCGGTGGCAAACAGTCTCGCTCGGAAAGTTGCTGCTCGAACCGGAGATGACAAGGGACGCAGCTATTTCATCAATATCAAGGGTCCGGAGTTGCTCAATAAATATGTAGGCGAAACCGAAAGACAAATACGACTTATTTTTGAACGAGCTCGCGAGAAAAGCGAAGAGGGTTGGCCTGTCATCATTTTCTTCGATGAGATGGACTCAATGTTTCGCACACGCGGCACGGGCATCTCGTCGGATATGGAGTCGACAATTGTGCCTCAACTACTTGCAGAAATCGATGGAGTCGAGGGCTTACGTAATGTGATTGTGATCGGGGCAACGAACCGAGAAGACTTGATCGATCCCGCAATATTGCGTCCTGGTCGGCTCGACGTCAAGATCAAGATTGAGCGTCCAGACGCCGATGCTGCTCGCCAGATATTCGGTCGTTATCTCACGAGCGAGTTGCCAATTTCGCAATCTGATATCGACAAATTGGGCAATGGCGATGGACCCCAAGCGGTGCGCGCCATGGTTGATCAGGCAGTGACTGAAATGTATGCAACTTCTGACAACAACAGATTTCTTGAAGTGACCTATCAAAACGGCGAGAAAGAGATCATGTACTTCAAAGATTTCTCGTCAGGTGCAATGATCGAAAATATTGTTCGTCGGGCAAAAAAATTGGCAATCAAGAGGTTGATCGAGAGCGGCATCAAGGGAATATGTTTGCAGGATCTTGTGGATTCGATTCATCAAGAGTTTAAAGAACACGAAGATTTACCGAATACAACGAATCCTGATGATTGGGCAAAGATCTCCGGCAAGAAGGGCGAACGCATCGTTTTTATTCGCACACTGGTGCACGACGAGGTGGACTCGGAATCTGGTCGTGATTCTGGCGGCAAAGCAATTGAACGAACAGCAACGGGGCAGTACCTCTAAGTGGCAACGCCGAAAGTTTGCGGAATTGAAACCGAATACGGAATTATTTTTAAGGGTGGTGACGTCAACCCAATTACCGCGTCATCGATAATTGTCAATGCCTACTCAATGGGAAATTCAGAACTCGTCGGTTGGGACTACATCGATGAACATCCCGGCAATGATGCAAGAGGGTATTCGCTCGATGACTATCTCTTCCCTGAATTTGAGACTCAACTTGTAAATACTGTTCTCACAAACGGAGCGCGCTATTACGTCGACCATGCTCACCCGGAAGTAAGTACGCCAGAGTGCAGAAATGCACTAGAGGCAGTGTTGTTCGATCGTGCAGGAGAAGAAATTGTGCGCCGCAGCATGCAAGTTGCCAACGAGGGCTTGCCCCCAGAGTCGGAGATAGTGCTGTACAAGAACAATTCTGATGGCAAGGGCAATAGCTACGGCTGTCACGAAAACTATCTCGTTTCGAGACAAACTCCTTTTACCCAAATCGCTCAACAAATAACTACACATTTTGTGAGTAGACAGATTTTTTGCGGCGCTGGCAAGGTCGGAGCCGAACATCGTGGGCTAACTGGAAAAAACTCAAACCCAAATCCTTTTCAGATCAGTCAACGCGCTGATTTTTTTGAAGAAGAGATCGGTTTAGAGACCACATTGAAGAGGCCAATCGTTAACACTCGAGATGAGCCGCATTGTGATCCAGCCAAATATCGGCGGCTACACGTAATCGCGGGTGACGCAAATATGAGCGAGGTAGCAACGTTTCTCAAGGTCGGCACAACGTCGATCGTCCTGGCGATGATTGAGGATGATGCTTTCCCTGCTCATCTTGTAATCAAGGATCCAGTACATGCGGTGCGACAGGTGAGTCACGACCCGACTCTCAATGCTGCTGTGGAAATGGTCGATGGTCGACGCTTAACTGCTGTGCAGATTCAATTAGAGATCATTGAGGCAGCAACAAACTATGCAAATCGGTTTGGTCTTGAATCGGTGGATGAGCAAATCGGCAATGATGTGCTCCAACGTTGGCAAAATGTGGTTTCTGGCTTGCAGTCGGATCCTTCAACGGTCGCAAATATTGTTGACTGGGTAGCCAAGAAAAGAATTGTCGAAGGCTTTGCCCAGCGCCACGGATTGCAAGCGACAGATCCACGACTAAAGGCAATCGATTTGCAGTATCACGATATGCGAGTTGAGAAATGCCTTGCATTGCGTGCGGGTCTTGATGTGTTGTGTTTGCCCCAGGACGTGATGTGGTCGATGGTGCATCCACCAAACAGTACCCGCGCGTACTTTCGTGGCATTGTGTTGCAACGGTGGCCAAGCGATGTGGTCGCTGCCAACTGGGACAGCGTGGTGTTCGACATTCCCAATCAGGGCTTAAAGCGAATTCCGATGCCCGAACCATTGCGCGGCACTCGTGAACTTGTGGGGGATTTGTTAAAAGGTTCCCAGAATCCAGCAGATCTCATTGCCAAATTAGGAGACGAGTTTTAACTTCTGTTGGGCTGGCAGTCGGGTGTGTTTTTGGCTATGGTTCAGACATGGCCGAGCAAATGAAGAAATCTGCATCATCAAGAAAAACATCAGAATTGACAAGCCAGTCTTCTGCCACTGCGAATAAAGATGCAAAGAATCTCACCGCAGAACTCGACAGTTTGCTGGATGAAATTGATGAAGTGCTTGAATCCAATGCAGAAGAGTTTGTAAAGAGTTATGTGCAAAAAGGTGGGCAGTAGCCCTAACCTACAGTTGTATGTCGATGCCGATGTTTTCCTTTGAGCAGGATCCCGGTGCAAATTTTGGTGAACTTTTGAAGCGAGTGGGTCTGTCACCGTTTGGAGACTCGCTACCGTTCAATGAAATTCTCGTGCCGCATGCAACAACGTGTGTTGCTCTGCGCTGCGCCAACGGTGTGGTGATGGCCGGCGATAGACGCGCAACATCTGGAAACCTAATCAGTCATCGTGAGATGGAAAAAGTTGTGCAAGCCGACCAGTTCAGCGGAGTTGCGATTGCAGGCGCCGCAGGTCCTGCCATGGAGATGGTCAAATTATTTCAGTTGCAGATTGAGCATTACGAAAAGGTAGAGGGCCAATCGCTTTCTCTTGAGGGCAAAGCAAATCAATTGTCGATGTTTGTACGTAGCAATTTGCCTGCCGCCATGCAGGGTTTTATGGTCGTGCCGATTTTTGCTGGCTACGACACGCTTCTTAATCATGGACGTTTGTGGAACTATGACGCCACTGGTGGTCGGTATGAAGAACATGATTTTGTCGCAACCGGCTCTGGCATGTTGCACGCAGGCACCGTTCTGCGAATGGGTTGGAAACGCGACATGACAGTTGACGAGGGTGTAGTACTGACTGCTCGTGCCCTGTGGGAGGCGTCTGTTGCAGATTCTGCCACGGGTGGTCCTGATGCATTGCGCGGCATCTATCCAGTTATTGCTTCCATCACGAGCGAAGGGTTCACACGCATAGATGATGCACGTCTGAAGAACACATATGACGAAATCGCGAAGGGTGTTGGCCAGCAATGAGCATGCCGTTCTATGTAGCACCCGAGCAGATGATGAAGGATCGCGCTGACTATGCGCGTAAGGGAATAGCCCGTGGACGTGCGCTCATAGCTCTGCAATACATTGACGGCATTGCTCTTATTGCCGAAAATCCATCCAACACACTTCGCAAAATTAGTGAGATTTATGATCGCATTGCTTTTGCCGGCGTTGGCAAATACAACGAGTTTGATCAATTGCGAGTTGCCGGTGTGCGGGCTGCCGACCTCAAGGGATACCAATTTTCGCGACTAGATGTAGACGCCCGTGGTCTTGCAAATCAGTATGCACAGATACTCGGGCAAACATTTACACACGAGATGAAGCCCCTTGAAGTTGAGATTCTCGTTGCTGAAGTTGGGCTCACACAAGAGCAAGATCAGCTGTTTCACATCATGTACGACGGCACCGTAATTGACGAGCATCAATTTACGGTATTAGGTGGCGACATGGAGGCAATTCGTACTCGTTTAGTAGAGCGCTTCGTGCCTCACGCCAGCCTGCAGGACGCCGTCAAGTTTGCGCATCAAGCCTTAAGCCTCAATGACCAACAGATTGATTCTTCAGAACTTGAAGTTGCAATTCTTGTGCGCAATAACTCTCGTCGATGCTTCAGTCGATTGAGCGAAGCAACAATTATTCAATATTTGGCTTAATCTGCTGGTGACATGGACGAACGCATCTTCGGAATTGAAACCGAATATGGAGTTACATGTACGTTGCGGGGCCAACGACGCCTGAGTCCAGACGAAGTAGCTCGGTACCTCTTTCGAAAAGTTGTCTCATGGGGCAGAAGTTCAAATGTTTTTCTTGAAAATGGGGCACGCCTCTATCTAGACGTTGGTTCACACCCGGAATATGCGACCCCGGAATGTGATTCGATTTACGAATGCACCGTGCATGACAAAGCAGGAGAGCGAAAGCTGGAGGAGTTGCTCATTGGTGCCGAGCAACGACTGCGAGAAGAAGGAATTCGAGGCACAATTTATCTGTTTAAGAACAACACAGACTCGGCAGGCAATTCGTACGGCTGCCACGAGAATTATCTCACTCGTAGGAGTGATGAGACAGACAAATACCAACAAGATCTGATTCCATTTTTGGTTTCTCGCCAGATATTCACAGGTGCTGGCCAAGTGTTACAAACCGCTCGTGGACCAATTTTCAGTATTGCTCAGCGAGCAGAGCACATTTGGGAATCAATGAGCTCTGCAACGACACGCAGTCGCCCGATCATTAATACGCGAGATGAGCCTCATGCCGACGCCGAGAAGTATCGAAGATTGCACGTGATTGTTGGTGACTCAAATATGAGTGAGTACACAACTTTTTTAAAACTAGGGAGTACAGCGTGCATGTTGCGAATGATCGAGGCGAAGGATGTTTCGCTGCGTGACCTGACACTCGAGAATCCCGTGAGGGCAATTCGTGATATCAGTCATGACATCACGTGTCGAAAAAAGATTCGGCTAGAGAGTGGCCGTGAACTTTCTGCACTGGATATCCAACGCGAATACCTCGATTGCGCACTCAAGTTCGCGGATACGCACGGATTTTCGCCATCTGAGATGCAAGCACTTGAAATGTGGGAGCACTGTGTCTCAACGATCGAGAATGACCCGCTGAAGTTGGGCACCGAAGTGGATTGGGTAATTAAACACAACCTCATCGAAGCATTTCGCTCTAAGCATGGTCTTGCACTTGACGACGCTCGAGTCGCAACTCTGGACTTGCAGTACCACGACATCCGTCGAGATCGAGGCGTTTTCTACCGAATGCAGGATCGGAACATGGTGGAACGCATCTGCGTTGAAGATGACATCACTGCAGCAATGGAAAAGGCACCTCAGACAACTCGCGCTCGACTGAGATCCGAGTTCATTACTGCTGCAAAAGAGAAAAAGCGTGACTACACCGTCGATTGGGTACATCTCAAGATCAATGATCAAGCACAACGCACGGTGCTCTGCAAAGATCCGTTTAAAAGCAAAGACGATCGGGTCGAAAAACTCATCGCATCGCTCTAGCCAACCGTTGTTGCGGCTACCGTTACTTATTCATGAATTCCGAACTGCAGCCGTCCGCTTCCACGAACGGTCAGGGTTTGCGGCTCATACGCGAATGGGTAACCGTGCTGGTTGTTGCTTTGGTGATCGCGATCACCGTTCGCTCGCTCTTATTGCAACAGTTCTACATCTCGGGACCGAGTATGGAAGCCACGATGTTTCAAGACAATCGAGTGCTTGTTAACAAATTGTCTTACCGGTTACACGATATACACCGTGGAGATGTTGTGGTGTTTGATCGAGTGACCGTGGACGGTGAAGTCGTGCAGCATGACGACTTGATTAAGCGTGTCATTGGACTGAGCGGCGAAACGATTTCCATTAAAGATTGCCAGGTGTTCATTAATGGCAAGTTACTGCCCGAACCATACTTAAATGACTATGACCTCGCTCAAACGTCATTAGATGATCGTTGTCGCGTGCCGGTGATGGAAGAAACCCTGATTCCCAAAGATCATCTATTTGTAATGGGAGACAACAGACCTCAGTCTTTTGATAGCCGGATGTTTGGATCGATTGAGCAAAATCTTGTTGTCGGTAGAGCCTTTGTGATTATCTGGCCATTTGGAGAGGCAAAGTTTCTCTAATTCGTTTTCTTGCTGGCTTCAATCATCCTGTCGGGCCAATCGCTAAATACGCCATCAAGTCCCATCCGGATTCCGTTTTCAAGAACAGATTCGTGTTGCATGTCCCAACCAAATGTCACGATATTAAATCGATGGAATAAGGCGACGAGGCCACCGTTCCAGTCAGTGTGATGCATGTTGCAGACTTCAATACCACCTGCTGCCAGATTCGCCGCGCGCCGCTCTGGACCCTCCTTGATTTTGGCAAGTCGAGTCGAATCAACAAGCTTGCAGCTCGCAATTGAGTCTCTCTTGTTGATCAGCAATTCGGAACTTGGATGACAAAGCCACATCCGCTCGAGCATTGACTCATCGATATTTGATACCGTTTTTTCTATAGTTTTGAAAACAACCGGATCCTTGATATCCAGGCTCAATTGGTACTGCGTTCCACAGTGTTGAAGTAATTGCTCAAGACTGGGTATGTGAGAAGGCAAAGCCGATCTGTCGAACTCTGAAATTGGTTTGGACCGCAATCGTGACTTCACCACTCCGTCATGATCCAGCACCAACACTCCATCACGAGTTACCCATATGTCACTTTCTAAGCCAGTGGCACCCAATTTGAGCGCTAGAGCGAACGACTCAAGAGTGTTTTCCGGGGCGTACGCACTCGCACCTCGGTGGGCGAAAAGGATTGGCTCTTTCAGAAGAGAAGGTAGCCGTTGCTGCATGCAGCAATGATATGCCGTCTTACCTAGAGGCTTTAGACTGATGCAATGTTTAATTTCTCGGGAAGCGAGATCATTTTTTTGTTGATTCTCGGTCTCGTGGTCTTAGGGCCCGAAAAGCTTCCGCCAGTTTTGCGCAAGATGGGGCAGATGTACGGTCAGTTCAAAAGAATCACCGGAGATGCACAGTCGGAATTGAGGGGAGCATTTGCGGAACCACTTCGAGATATGCAAAAAGCGGCCAACGAATATAAAACTGTCTTTACTGATGCCTCAAAACAGGTAGAAAGTGAATTCAATGACGCAGCTTCTGTGTTCTCACAGACTGCCACCCAAGAGCAACAAGATTCAGTTATCGAACCGTTATTCATCCCGTACGAGGTAGAGCAAAGTGCGAGTCTGAACGACGACTCGACTCTTGAGCCGACCATTATCGAATACGAAATCAAAGAAGACAAGTAGTGGCATCGCGATTTTCCAAAAATGCGCTCAATGGCGCTGAACCCATGTCGATCATGGCTCACCTCTCCGAACTTCGAATGCGAATCATTCGCTCTTGTCTTTCCATCGCCATAGGCGCCGCCGTGATTCTCATTTTTTATGATCAGGTTCTGCATTTTTTAACACAGCCGTACAGAAATATATGCGCTGCACGCCCTGATTTTCATTGCGATGGTTCGCTGTACGCGCTTGGTCCGATTGAGGGCCTCGCTTCGCGTATGCGCATTGCTGGGTACGGCGGCATCATCATTTCAATCCCAATCATTCTTTGGCAACTCTGGAGATTTATTTCGCCCGCGATGAGTACGAAAGAAAAGAAGTATGCAATTCCTTTTGCAGTCGCATCATTTGTGCTTTTTGCGTTTGGTGGGGTGCTTGCATTCTGGACTCTTGATAAAGCACTTGAGTTTCTTATTTCGTGGTCGGGTGCCGATGTCAATCAGACCTACCAGATCGCAAAGTACATCAGCCTGGTCGCGCTGATGGTGCTGGCATTTGGAGCAGGGTTTTTATTGCCCGTCATTGTTGTATTCCTGCAATTAGTTGGAGCTGTTACTCCTCAACAACTGCGCAAGCAATGGCGTATTGCAGTAATGGTCGTGTTTGTCATCGCTGCTGTGATCACGCCCAGCGGTGATCCGATCAGCATGCTTGCGCTTGCAATACCTATGACTGTCTTATACATCCTCGCTGTAGCTATTGGTTTTATTGCACAACGTCGCAAACGAAAGAAATTGCAAGACGACGACTTTGACGACGCGTAATTACTATGTCCGACGCTGACACCACGAAGTTGACAGCTAGGTATGACTTCGCTCTCGACAAATTTCAGTTGGATGCAATAGCGAGTATCAATGAGGGGCGCAACGTGTTGGTTGCCGCACCAACTGGATCTGGAAAGACAGTTGTAGCCGAGTATGCCGTAGCTCGAGCACACCGCGCAGGATTGAGATCGTTCTACACGGCCCCCATCAAAGCGTTATCAAACCAAAAATTCGTCGAACTCAGTACTTTTTACGGCGAATCACAAGTGGGTTTGCTGACAGGCGACAACAGCATTAACCCAAATGCACCCATTGTCGTGATGACTACCGAAGTATTGCGAAACATGATCTATGCACGCTCCCAGGCACTCGAGTCATTGGGAGTAGTAGTGCTCGACGAAGTGCACTTTTTGCAAGATGCATATCGGGGACCGGTCTGGGAAGAGGTGATTATCCATCTCGAACCGACTGTGCAGTTGGTGTGTCTCTCTGCCACTGTTTCGAATGCAACCGAATTGTGTGATTGGCTGACAACAGTTCGTGGTCCGACAACACCGATTGTAGAAACTAAACGTCCGATTGAACTCACCAACCATTATTTGGTTGGTGATAAGACGTCAAAGGCTGTTCGAATCTTTGACACGCTGATAGATGGTCGTGCCAATCCAGAAGTGACGCGTTTCGAGCAAAACAAGGCGACATCTAAGTTTCCTCAATCATCGCGACAATCAGCACGCCAGCCAGCACGCAAGCCAACTCGGCAGTTTGGTTCATCGAACAGTTTGTTTGCACCAAGCCGCTCCGACATCGTCAAAGAACTTGCCACCGCAGATTTGCTTCCTGCGATATTTTTTATATTCAGCCGTAATCAATGTGATGAGGCTGCTAAGTCTTGTTTGAAGATGGGTATCTCGCTCACCACTGCCCTTGAGAAAAAGGAAATTGTTGCCATAGCGCACGAGCGCTTGGTCGACTTCACTGATGACGACCTCGTTGCTTTGCAGTTCACGCAGTTCATTGAGCAACTTGAGGCGGGGATCGGATCGCATCACGCAGGCATTGTGCCGACATTTAAAGAGATTGTTGAAACATGTTTTGCGCGCGGGTTGGTCAAAGTTGTATTTGCTACCGAGACTCTCGCCGTCGGCATCAATATGCCCGCAAGGGCTGTTGTAATCGACAAGATCACCAAATTCAATGGTGAGAATCATCAAATGCTCAAGCCTTCCGACTACGCACAATTAACCGGACGCGCTGGAAGACGTGGTCTTGACGACATCGGACATGCACTTGTGGTGTGGAGCCCGTTTGTGACGTTTGATCAGGTTGCGACGCTTGTTGCGAGCCGGTCATTTGTGCTCAACTCGGCTTTTCGCCCGACGTACAACATGGCTGCCAACCTGATTCGCTCGACATCTCAAGTGCAAGCCAGACATTTGCTCAATCTGTCTTTTGCACAGTTTCAATCTGGCAAAGATGTCGTTGAAATACAGGCTCGCATTCAGCGTCGTAGCAAAGAACGAGATCGCCTGATGTTGCAAGCCGAAAGTCCGTTTGGCGACATTGAGGAATACCGGACACGCCAATCCAAGACAATTCCTCCGTCAGAGATTGATGAGTCGCTCAATCAACTTCGTCCAGGAGACGTGATTGAGGCCGGCAGTCTGTCGCACGTAGAGCGAATGGTCGTACTTACCGTTGCTCAGCGAGGCGACGGCACAAAAATTACTGCGCTCTCTAGATCGAGGTCGGTGCAGACTTTTTCGGCACGCGACTTCGCTCAGCAAGTTGTTCCGCTGGGCTACATCAAACTGCCGTCGCCGTTTGCGCCAACCAACAACAAGTTTTTGAAAGAAGCGTCGTCACGGTTATCTACAGCGAAGATCAAACAAGCATCTCGAATCAAACAGAATAAGCGACCACAACAAGATGATCATCCAGTGGCTGATGATCCTGAACTGAAATTTCGACTAATCGCATTTGAATCAGCAACGCGAATTGACCGCGAACTTGCACAACTTGAGAAGCGTGTATCGACCAGCACACAGTCGGTGAGTAATAAATTTGATGAGCTGATTAAATTGCTAGGTGAATACGGTTTCGTAGATGATTGGTCTCTCACACGACGGGGACAAATGTTGTCCCATATTTTTCACGAATCAGATCTTTTAATCGCCAACTGTGTATCGGATGGAGTCTTTGACGGACTGAGTGCTGCCAACATGGCGGCGCTAGCAAGCATTTTTGTTTTCCAGGCCCGCGGGGGAGATGAGTCCGCTTCCCATTTTCCAAACAACGAAATGAAAGTTCGGTGGAAGAACGCCACAAAAATCAGTCAACGTCTCGCCACTTCCGAGACCAACCACGGACTCGTTGTGCATCGCGGACCAGAAGCTGGGTTTATGGGAGCCGCATTGGATTGGGTGAATGGCACATCTCTCGTGGATGTACTTGAGGAGGACGAACTGACCGCTGGCGACTTTGTGCGCACCATCAAGCAACTGATTGACCTATTACGACAGTTGTCAATGGTGCTGTATGAAGAGAGCGACAGAACAGCTGCAAGTACAGCAGCGGAGTTGTGTTTTAGGGGTGTGGTTGCGGCTTCGAGTTCAGTAGGACGAATTACGTCATGACGATTAGCAAGCTTTCGCCCTACGGTACTTCTGTAGTGCGACCGCATCACCTTGGTGTGTTGCGCAGCGACCGCGAGATTGCAAACTACTTTCTCAAAGGTGATCAACACACATGCAACACGGTGATTCAGGGAAGTATCGCCCAAGCATTGGGAATCACATCAATCGATTCCGAAAGCAATACGCGCGCGTTTGTTACTCGTGTATTGATCGACTTACTTCACGTTGAGTTTGGAACTACTGATACACGAGATAAACCTACGAGCATTGTGGTAGCGGGTTCGATCGTGCTACAACAGCACACACTGCTCAAGTCGCATCTCATTATTTCTAATAGTGGCATCGTGCGAGGTCGAGATGTGTTGCCGCGTGCACACCCCAACGATGGATATGTTGATGTGCTCGAGATCGATGAAGCCATTACGATGCGTCAGCGTCTCTCTGCCTGGCATCGTGCTAAAACCGGATCACATCTGCCACATCCTCAACTCCGAGCAAGTCGCAGGACCGAATTTAAGTGGTCGGGAACAGCATCTCTGATGGTGGCTGACGATGTGACATTTGCTGGCGTGGAGTGGTTGCGGTGCAAAGTGCTTACAGATGCAACAAGCCTGTACTTCTAGTTTTCTAATCCCATTCCAAACGCCCCAAAACTTCTATGATTATCGCTCGTGACCGTATATATCCCTGAAGTATTCACCGACGCTGAGGCCGAGATTCTGGTGCGATATTTCACCAATCTGGACGGGCCTGTTTTTGCGTTGGTCAACCTGCCAGAGGTTGTGAAGGGAGCACTTTTTGCTCGCTACAGTCGCAGCCCGAAAAGCCTGCGTCGATTGTTTCTTGACGAGTTCGTGCACGATCTGGATCTGTCGGGTGACCAAGGTGTGGATGCGCGAGCCGGACTTGCACATGCCGAGGGTCTTTACGAAAAGATCTTCGTGGAATACGGTGACGATTCAGTGGCTCAGTTGGGTGGAGTGCATTTGGCCTGCGAACAAGCATCCAATTTGCTGACCAAAATTCTCGAGTGGGGACGATTGATGAGCTACCTCGAGCAAAGCACTCGCTATATCAACTACGACAATCGACTTGGTGGGCGTTACCGCTATTTCAGAGACCCAGCAATCTTGAACGGTCCGTTTGGTACGAGATATGTGGGCGACATGGACCGCATGTTTGACACCTACAGCAGTCTTGTCACGACGGTTACCGATTACGTGCGCTCTACGATTCCACGCTCGATCAACGACTCGGATTTTGTCTATCGACAAGCAACGCGTGCCAAGGCATTAGATGCAGTGCGAGGAATTCTTCCGGCTTCAGCACTCTCCAACGTTGGCGTGTACGGCACTGGTCAGTCGTACGAATCGATGTTGTTGCGGATGCGATCACATCAATTACCGGAAGCCCGTCACTATGCAGATTTGATGCTCGTCGAGTTGCGCAAAGTAATTCCAAGTTTTTTGCGTCGCGTCGATGTTCCAGAGCGCGGTGGTAGGTGGAGCTCATATTTGGCAGAGAACAGGGAGAACACAAGTCAACTCGTTGACGACATGTTTGGAGCGCTCGATCCAGAACCCATGCCTGAAGTTTCGCTTATTGATTTTGATCCAGATGGTGAGAACAAATTGCTCGCTGCTATTTGTTACGCACATTCACACCTACCCGAGTCGCAATTGCTCAAGCGCGTAGAAATGCTGGATCAAGCCGAAAAGGTGAAGCTGATCACTGCATATGTTGGCAATCGCGAAAATCGTCGACACCGTCCAGGCAGAGCATTCGAAAGAACTGATTACCGCTTTGATGTGCTTGGTGACTACGGCGCATTTCGAGATCTGCAACGTCACCGTCTACTGACCATCGAGTGGCAGCGATTGACCCCTCACCATGGCTATGTGATGCCTGAACTCGTTGCCGAAGCAGGAGTGGGAGAGGAGTTTCAAGAGGCCATGGCGCGCTCTGGGGCTCTC
>Ga0194035_1000846_pt1 | contig 16927 bp, 10 predicted proteins | sample JunL2320m_MetaG_FD_148680 | JGI IMG/M metagenome (GOLD analysis project Ga0194035, IMG submission 148680) | Anoxic zone freshwater microbial communities from boreal shield lake in IISD Experimental Lakes Area, Ontario, Canada - Jun2016-L239-20m | ecosystem: Environmental > Aquatic > Freshwater >...
TCGACCGACAAACCTCTTGCCCGCCTACACAAGCTTGTGCTACTCTGAGCGCCATTTTTACTTCCGGTGTGGTCTATCTGGTTCGTTTGGTCTGTCTGGTCTATCTGGTCTTTCTTGTCTGTTTGGTTTTTTGTTTGAACGAAACTAACCAGATGAACCAAATCAACCAGATAAACAAAACAAACCAGAAAGACCAGACCAACCAGATAGACCAGACAGACGAGACAGACCAAACAAACCAGAGTGAACTGATCGAGCGAGTGTAATTACCCTGTCCTGTCTGGTGAGGGGAGGGAGACATGGTTGGTGCGTCGGGTCTGAGTTATAACGCCATCGCGTTCTTACTGATCCTGGGTCTCTTTGCCGGCATGCTCCTGATGCTGACAATCGGGCAGCGATGGGGACAGCGAAGCCTCGGACAGGAGACGGATGTCGTTCGCTCGCGACTGACCGGAGTCGATTCCGCTATCTTCGGCCTCATGGGCTTGATGATTGCGTTCACGTTCTCGGGCGCCGCTGCCCGATATGAGCTGCGCCGGGAGTTGATCGTGGAGGAAGCGAATGCCATCGGCACAGCCTATTTACGGCTCGATCTCCTGTCGGCTGCATCGCAACCGGCGCTGCGTGAGAAGTTTCGCCAGTATGCCGAAGCGCGCATCGCGGTCTATCAGCTGTTGTCCGACATCGGGGCCTCTAACGCACAGGCGGCGGTTGCCATGACGTTGCAGAATGAGATTTGGACCGGGGCTCTCGCTGGATTGAAAGAGGCGCCGCCGCAGGCGACGATCGTCATGGTTCCGGCGCTGAACCACATGATCGACGTAACCACCACTCGCGCTATTGCGGCGCGTACGCACACCCCCATATTAATTTTTTCCATCCTTCTGATTCTCGCACTGGTCTGCTCCTTGCTGGCCGGGTATGTGTTGGCCTACACCAAGACACGCAACGTCAGGCTCAACGTATTCGCGTTCGCGGTCGTTGTGACGCTCACCATTTATGTGATCTTCGATCTCGACTACCCGCGGTTCGGTCTCATTCAGCTCGATTTTGCCGACAAGGCGCTCATCGATCTCCTGGCCGGGATGAAGTAAGAACGGCGCACGTCTAACAGGAAGCTGAAAAAGTTCGTTCAGCGTCGTTCTCGCCTCGAAAGCATCCTCAACGTAGCCCAGAGGCTACGCCTCCGGTGCTTCCATCGGCTGCGGCCTTGCTGAACAGCCTTTTGAGCATCCTGGGTGGATAGGTAGATCAGATCAACCAGATGGCCTGGCGAGGATACTTGCGTCGAGCACGTCGAAGCGGACGTTCCGGTGGCGTACGCGCAGGGAACAGTGCGCCCACTTGCTTTCAAGCTGGCGGAGGACGTTCTTCCGCTCCGCAACGGTCAGGCGGCGCCATTTCACTTCGGCCACGAGCAGTCGACGGCGGTCGTCAGGGTCGGGCGCGACCAGGTCCAACTCGACATTGCCTTCCCAATACCTCTGTGCGCCAGGAAAGCGTGCCCGGCACACGTCTTCGAACACCGTTGCGGCGTGGCCATGAATGAGCGTCCGCTTTTCCGCTGCTGTGTAGGTGCGCCATCGGCTCTGGTGTGGTGAATAGACCCGAAACCAGAAACGCATCGTCGGGTCCTGGATACGGTAGAGGACTTTCTTGGTCGAACGCACGCTTTCACCAAACGGCAGCTCGCGCGTCAAGATTGAAGTGTCAAGCAACTGCTGGAGCAGGCGCGAGAGGTTCGTCTGCGCCGTACCGAGCCGGCCGGCGATTTCAGAAGGTCGCTCAGCGCCGCGTCCCACGGCTTCAAGTACGGCGACGGCGTTCAGGCCGATAACGCCTTCGTCGCGCAGGAGGCGTTGCGGTTCCTGTTCCATGTAGGGCGCGTAATCGAAGTAGAGCGATTCCGTGAGGGCCACGACATCCTGCCCAGATTCGACGAATTCCCAATACTTCGGAATGCCGCCGACACAGGCGAATTTCTCGAACGACTCCGGGTCGCCGGGCCGAAGATCGCAGGCGTCACAAAACGCGGGGTAGTCCATCGGCTGGACCTGAAGAAGTTTTCGCGCGCGGCCGTACAGCGGCGCCGCCCGGTGGAGGAAGAGATCGTGCATCATGCGGGTGCTCGAACCAGCCAGGATCAGCAGGCAGCCGCGTGGCAGCGAATGGTCCAGCCACTTCTGCAACCGGCTTGGCAGTGACGTGTCCACCGCCGTCAGGTAGGGAAATTCGTCCAGGCACAGCACCCAGGGCCGTTTTTGCAGCGAGAGGATTTCGAACAACTCCGGCCAGGTCTTGGGGACAAGCTGCGTATCGAGTTGCGGGCGGAGGTCGGCGAAGACCTGCTGAATCTGCAAGTCTCGCTGCGCCTCGATGGCCTGGCTGTATAGACCGGCGCGGGCCTCAAGCCACTGCCGCAACAGCCGTGTCTTGCCGACGCGACGCCGGCCAAACACCACCAATAGCCCACCGCGCTTCGCCGCTGCGTCCAGCTCGCGCAGTTCCACGTCCCGGTTGACGAATTCCATGTTCATGTCCGGCAGCATACTCAATGACTTGATGCTTGTCAAACATTATGCTTTCAAGACATAATGTATAGGGCAGTGGTGACACATGCGGGTAAAATACACGGTAGCAACTCGTCTGTCTCGTTTATTTGGTTGTACAAGACCAACTCAATGTACTAAACAAACCAGATAGACCAAATAGACCAGGCCAACCAGATAGACCAAGCAACGATCTTCGGATGCGGGCTAACGTCCTTCTATCGGGAGGTCTTCCACGAGTTTCTCGGAAAAGAGCGGGGTCTGGAACACCCAACGCACGCCGGCGAGCACCTGCCAATCTACCCCGAAGGGCGATTCCTTTCCCGCCACTCCCACCCCGGATCCGGCAAACACGTTCCAATGGTTATCAAGCCGGTGACCGACCTCGCCCAGCAGGTTCATCGTGGTCTTGTTGTTATTGTTCCAATCCACAAAGTACGTCATGGACGCCAAGGTCCACCATCGCTCGGACCAGATGGTGTTGAACGCTGCCTGGGTTCGCATGAAGTGGATGTCGCGACGGCTGGGATCGCCCCCGACAGAGGTGAAGTCCTGGACAAATGTAAAGAGCAACGATCGCAGCCTGGGTAACGGGACCGCCACCGCGCCTCCTGGCCCAAGGGTATATTTCCCTGTGCTCAGTCGATCGTTCGAGCCTGTCGGAAACGTCATGTCAATACCGATGAACAGGGCCACATCCGGGCTGGCATAGATTCGGTTGCCGGAGCGGACCGTCATGTCGCTTGCGCCGTTCGTCGTGAATCCGCGGGGCTGGTCCAGGTCGGCCCACACATAGGGCACGGTTGCTCGCAAGATCCAGTTGGGTGTGATGGGCAGTCGAACATCGGCGGTCGCGGTGTTGTTGCGCAAATTATTGTTAGAGAAGGTGGTGTTCCCGTAGTTCAGTTCATAGTAGCCGTTGATGGCGGTGGGGTCTGTGCCGAAGGATTTGGCGGCCGCCGAGAGGCGCTTTCGTTCTTCTTCGAGCCGCGCGTGCTCTTCAGGAGTGGCTCCCTGTAGCAGTGTTTTCAGCGGGCGGCGTTTACCTTCCGCCGGCTTCGCGTCAGGCGTGGCTTCTTCGCTGCGTTCAGATACTGCGGCTGATGCCGGCGTCGTACCGCCTCCTGTCACAGCTAGCGAAAGCGTCACGAGCGTAATGAGCAAGAAGCCCGCACTCACAACCACACGTGCTACCTGGTGCCCCCATGGTGACCGGCTTCTAGCATTCATCGACAGAGGCCTCATGCCTGTCACTTAGCAGACTGCGGAAAACTATGGTGGCACGCGAGACGAGCGGGAAAGGCGGGATACGGGATACGCGATTCGCGATCCTGGATTCGGGATTCAAAGCACGCATCTCGTATCTCGCATCCCGCACTTCGAGTCGCGCCTTTCTCGCCTTTTTCGTGCTGGCGGACTTTTCAGCCTCCTGCTTGGGCGCGAAACACCCCTGCGGCCGAACCGGCTACTGTTTCTTCTCCGCCTGGGCTCGAAGGGTTTCGTACAGGCTGTCAAAGTAGGGCCCCATAAGAGCACGAGAGATGGAATGTTTTGCCGAGGATCCAAAACCGTCCACCTGATCGGTTGACACACGAACCAGGGTGATCACGAGCGTGCCGTCCTTGGTTGGGAGCGCTGTCACTCCCTGCTGCAGGCTGTTGTAATCGTGGCTGGTGTAATAGTGGCGATCCGAGGCGAAGTAGACTTCGCCGACCTGGAAGAGCATGCGGTGAGACAGGGCGTATGTCGGACGGCCAAAGAGGTCTAAATTCAGCCAGTAGAAATGTTCTTCAAGAGCCTTCTGGCCGTCCGTGACAGCCGGATAATTGAGCAATGTGGTATGCACGGACGGGACATATTTGGCCAGGAGTTTCATCTGCATGATTGAGAGGGATAGTTCATCGCCCGCGCGCAGGCGATTCCCGTTTTTACGCTCATAGGGAATGATGCCTGCAAGTCCATTCGCACGGTAGGCCTGATACCGCGACAGTAAGGTCTGTCGCACTAGTGCCTCGACCTGCTCGTTCGACACGACAATCTTCCCGTCGGCTGGTTTCAGCGCTCGAAAGGCGGCGATCTCCTTCACGTCCAGATTCAAGTCCTCGCCCGGGCCCGCCGAGAGGTAGCGGAGGGCTTCCTTCTCTCCGTTCGGTCCCAGCCTCACACCCGCGAAGTCGGCCAGTGTCCCGTCACCCGCGATCTCGCCATACGCTGTGACCGCTTTTTCCTCTCTATAGGCACTGGCCTCACGAAAGAGCTCGACAAAATTCGTGGCTTTTGTCTTGGCCAGCAAGACCATGCCGACCGCCAGTTCGCGATCCGACCCTTCAGTGGCCGACCATTTAACGATCTTGCCCTGCCGGATGTCTGCCCGGTCGCTGTCCGATAGATGTAAATCTAGAAGGACTGCGTCGGCCGTCGGGAGGGTTGCTGCTTCAAGCAAGGATCCGTTGAACGTCAGGCCGATCCAGAGGCTGAGGGCGACGCAGGTGACAATTCGGCGGGTCATGAAGCAGGGACCTGCCGTGAGAGTGCGGTTCTGCGTGCCTGTGGATTTCGCAACCGTAACCATTTTCAAGGCGTTCGTGATTTTCACAGGCTACCTCTTTCCCGCTTTGGTCTGAACTTCTCGGAACATGTCTTTAATGTAGGGCGCGGTGATCGCTCGCGAGGCGGGATGTTTCAGAGAACTTCCGAACCCTCCGACTTGGTCGGTCGAGACCCGGCCGATATAAAACAAGAACGTACCGTCCTTGGTCGGAAGTGCAGCGACGCCTTGCAGCATGCTGTTGTAATCGTGGCTCGCGTAATACTGACGCTCGACGGCGAGCGTGGCATCGCCCACATGATACAGCATGCGGTGAACCAGCACATAAGTAGGGCGTCCAAACACGTCGATGTTGAGCCAGTAGAAGAATTCCTCCAGGTTCTTGGCTTCATCCTTGGCAAGGCCGTTTGGATAGTTGAGCAAGAATTTATGGAAGGCTGGAAGATGCTTGGCCACGCCGGTCAACTCTTTGGTAGACAGGAGTAACTCATCGCCTGCCAGACGCTGCTTCCCGTGGCCACGCTCGTAGGGTGCGATGCCTGGCAATCCCTTGCTTCGATAGGCCTGGTAGCGGGCGAGCAATACCTGGCGCACAAGGGCCTCGACTTTTTGTACAGGCACGCTGTCCGCATCGCCTCCTGCCTTCAGCGCTTGAAACGCGGCTATTTCTTTCGTGTCCAGATTCAATTCGTCGCCCGGTTCCGCGTTCAGATAGCGCCGGGCTTCTTTTTCTCCATTCGGTTGCAACTTCACCCCGGCCAAGTCCGCCATGGTGCCTTCCCCTGTGAGCGTGCCATTTGCCGTGATCACCGAGACTTGTTTCAGCACGAGGGCCTGTCGATACATCTCCTCGAGATTTTCCGGTTTGGCCTTCACCAGAAAGGCCATGCCGAGCGCTAGTTCCCGATCCGATCCTTCACTGGCCGTCCAATCGACGATCTTGCCCTGCCGGATGCTTTCCCGGCCGTCGGCTGATATACGCAACTCCTGCATCACTTCATCAGCCGTCGGGAGGGTTGCGGCCTCAAGGGTGGGTCCACTGAACGTCAAGCCGATCCAGATGCTGAGGGTGACGCAGGCGACGATTTGGCGGGTCATGAACCAGTGGTGGACGCCAGCGGAATGGGATTTAGTTTCTGTCATTTGTGGGTTCATCAGTTTTCTCCTGATGCTAGATTTGGTTAGAAATAGTGTCCGTATCATGTGTTCATGAACGGCCCTTGCTAGACGTGGCCTCCTTGAACACACCCTGCTTGCCTCCTTCCAGGACCCGCTTGGCGTCGAGGAGCCCGTAGAGCTGGATGCTTTTGGCTACGAGCCCGGTCCAGCCGGTCTGGTGGCTCGCGCCCAGTCCCGCCCCATTGTCGCCGTGAAAATATTCATAGAACAGGAGGTGGTTGCGCCAGTGGGGATCGGACTGGAACTTTTCCGTGCCTCCATACACCGGCCGCTTGCCTTGTTCATCACGCAAAAAGATTCGGCTCAGCCGATCCGCGATCTCCTTGGAGACCTCGAACAGGTTCATCATATTCCCCGAACCCGTGGGGCACTCAATTTTGAAGTTATCCCCGTAGTAGAGATAGAAATTCTGGAGCGCCCTTATGATCATGGCGTTCACCGGCATCCAGATCGGTCCTCGCCAGTTGGAGTTGCCGCCGAACATGCCGGTGTTCGACTCAGCCGGCAGGTAGTCCACCCGGTACTCCTGGCCATGCACATGGAAAACGAACGGGTGCTGCTCGTGGAACTTGGAGAGGGAGCGGATGCCGTAGGGGCTTAGGAACTCGTTCTCGTCGAGCATTTTGGTGAGGATCCGGCGCAGCCGCTCCGGGGTGACCAGGGCCAGAATCCCACGTTCGGCTACTCCGAAATGTCCTGGGCCGGTGGGGTGGATGCTCTGCATAAGCTCGGGCATGCGGCGCATGCGTTCGAGTATCTGCTTCATCATTTCCGGAATGGCCTCCCGCTGCGATTTTTCTACAACCGTGGTGGCGCACAGGGGCAGCAGCCCCACCATCGACCGTACGCGAAGCCTGGTGGCGCTGCCGTCCGGCAGCCGGAGCAGGTCGTAATAGAAGCCGTCTTCCTCGTCCCACATGCCGTCCAGCCCCGGCCTGTTCATCCCCATGGCGATATAGCCGAAGTGCTCCGCGAACTTTACGGCCATGTCCTCGTAGGTCTGGTCGTGGATAGCGAGTTCTATCGCGAGTTCCAGCATGTTCTGGCTGAAGAAGGCCATCCAGGCCGTGCCGTCCGCTTGCTCCAGGTGGCCGCCGGTGGGCAGCGGGGCGCTGCGGTCGAAGACTCCGATGTTGTCGAGGCCGAGAAAGCCCCCCTCGAACACGTTCTTGCCGAACCGGTCTTTCCGGTTCACCCACCAGGTGAAGTTCAGCACAAGTTTGTTGAACGTCTCCCTGAGAAATTCCAGGTCCGTCTCTCCGCGCAGGGCCTGTTCAGTGCGGTGCAAGAACAGTGTCGCAAAGGCATGGACCGGGGGATTCACGTCGCTGAAGTTCCACTCGTACGCGGGCATCTGCCCGTTGGGGTGCAGGTAGAGGCCCTTGAGCATCAGTTGCATCTGCTGCTTCGCGAAGACTGGGTCCACGATGGCAAGCGGCAGGGTGTGAAAGGCCAGATCCCAGGCCGCGTACCAGGGGTACTCCCACTTGTCGGGCATGGAGATGATGTCCTTATTCATCATGTGGAACCACTCAGAGTTCCGGGAGTTGTGATAGCCCGAATGAAGGGGGTTGGAGTTGTGCTCGTCCAGCCAGTTATCTCCATCAAAGAAAAAGAACTGCTTGCTCCACAGCATGCCGGCAAGGGCCTGGCGCATCACGTTGGCCGCGTCCTGGGAGACGGAAGGCGGGGTAACGGAGCGATAGAACTCGTCCGCCTCCTTGAGGCGAACCGCGAAAGTCTCGACAAACGCCGGCCCAAAAGGCGCGGTGGAGGCCTGGTTCGTGAGGCGCAGGCGCACGGTCATCGACTGGCCGGGCCCCACCATCTGCCGGTAGTGCGCCGAGGCCTTCGTCCCCTGGTGGGCAGGGTTCACCGCCGTCTGGCGACCCTGCACCACCGCGTCATTGATCCCGTCCTTGGCGTAGGGGAAGGCATTCGGAATTCCAGGAAAGAGCCGGTCGTTATTTGTGGTGTTATCGCAAAAGAGCAGCGGCGCCTCGCCGTCGCAGTAGAGGTAGTACGTGCCCAGTGTCGCATGCTGCGCCACGATCGCGGGTATCCCCCCCCGTGCCCCCCCTTGGTAAGGGGGGGATTGAGGGGGGGTGATCTGCTTGAGATTTGGTTTCTCGGCCGCTCTGTTGGATGGGGCAATCCACGATGCCCAGTCGTTGCGAAACCATAGGGTCGGTAATAGATGTAGCTCGGCCTGCTCCGGCCCCCGGTTGATCGCGGTGATCTGCACCAATATGTCCTCCGGTCCGTCTTTGGCATATTCCACGAAGACGTCGAAGTAGCGGTCGTCCTTGAAAACACCGGTATCCAGGAGTTCATACTCCATCTCGCTACGGGAGCGCCGTCTGTTCGTCTCCACCAGGTCAGCGTAGGGGAAGGCCGCCTGCGGATACTTGTAGAGATACTTCATGTAGGAGTGCGTCGGTGTGCTGTCGAGGTAGAAGTAATATTCTTTGACGTCCTCTCCGTGATTGCCCTCGCTGTTCGTCAGCCCGAAGAGCCGCTCCTTGAGGATCGGGTCGTTGCCGTTCCAGAGGGCCAGCGCAAAGCAGAGGTTCTGTTGGTCATCGGAGATCCCGGCGAGACCGTCTTCGCCCCAGCGATAGGCGCGTGAGCGGGCATGGTCATGGGTGAAGAAATTCCAGGCGTCACCCCCTGGGCTATAGTCTTCCCGCACCGTGCCCCACTGGCGTTCACTCAGATAGGGACCCCATTTCTTCCATGCCGCACGCTGAAGCCGGTCCTCCTCAAGTCGCTCTTTTTCGGTCGCCATAGGCTTGGAATCCTTTTCCCTCAGAGCTAATGGGAGTTCCTTGGCGAGAGTCGGGGTGCAAACTATATCGAAAAGGGGTGAGTGAGGCAACAGTCGGGATTGGCTCTGTGTAGATACTTAGGTGTTCAGGCTAAAGGCCTTCAGTCTTCAGCCTATCTACCTTGAGTTCCGGCTCTGATTACTTGGGCGCGTCCAGCCGCAGTTCGCTTCGTGTTCTTTCCTTCTCGGCCCGCTGTTCCTCGATCAGTGTATAGGCGATATAGTACTTATAGATGTTGGCCACGTACGTCACCGTCTCCTCCCCGATCCGTTTCGCGGCAATGATTTCGACGTTGTTGAACCAGACGTTCGGATTGAGCCCATGCTGTTCCGCTTCCTTCCTGAGCTTTCGCACGCGGCCGGGCCCGGCGTTGTACGCGGCAAATGAAAAGAGCATCTTGTTACGCGCGTCCATCGGCTCGTCTCCGAAAAACTCGTCCCGCATTAAGCTGATGTACTTGATGCCGCCGTGGATATTCGGTTCAACCTGCGTGATGTCGCCCGTGTCCATCTCCTTGCCGGTGGCTGGCATGAGCTGCATCACGCCGATTGCGCCCACGTCGCTTTTGGCGTTCTGATCGAGCAGCGACTCCTGGTACCCCTGTGCCATCATCAACAAGTGGTCCATGTCATACTGGGCGCTGTACGTGCGAAAGAATTCAACCGTCTGCTCGAACTTCTTGATCTCGGATGCCGACGCGGCAGGTCTCACGAACCTGGTGCTGCCGGCGTATTTTTTGACCAGCGCCTTGCCGAAGTCGGACTTCTGCCCGTAGGTCTTCGCGAATGTGGCGATCTCCGCCTTCAGCCTCGGACTGTCTTTGCGAATCATCCAGGCGATGTCGCCTCCCCTGTTCACCACCAGGTCTTCCCGGGGCTTGAGCTTCTTGAAAACTTTTGCCCACAGCAGCGCCTGATACCGGTTGACGACGACGGTGCCGACGAGTCCAGCATTCACCATTTCCAGCAGATCGTCGTCCTGCAGATCCTCCGGCGCGGCTTTGAGAATGACCGGCGGTTTCTGCTCCTTCGCGAAGTGCTCGTTGAGATGTTCGAGATGAGTCCAGTAGCTCGTCGACCGGCGGACGAACACTTCCTTGCCTGAAAGATCCTCGATTGAGGCCAGTTGGGGGGATGCCGGTCCCGTCACCACGATTTGCCTGACGCCACGGAAAAATGGTTCACCGAAATCGACCTGTTCGAGGCGTTCAGGCGTGACGGTCAAGATGCCGGCCGCGATGTCGCCGCGGCCTTCCAACAGGCCGGAGATCAACTGGTCGTGCCTCGTCGGAATAATGGTCACAAGCGTACGGATATGCTTTCCTTGGGTCTGGTATTTTTCGTTGATTTCTTTCTCGAAGGCTTTGAGCAGTTCGTATTCTACGCCGATCTGTCGGGCGCCATTGAGCCAATAGGCCGTGCGGGATGGCGCCACCAGCGCGCGAATGACGCGGCGCTTGACCATCCCATCAAGGTCCCCAGACCACGGCTTGAAGACTTGAGCCTGTATCAGCTCATGCTTCGTCTGCGAGGGTTTATCTTGCGCAAAAGCAGGCAGTGCCAGCGCAGCACAGATGCACAGGACACCAAGAAAAACATGCTTCATGGAGTCTCCCAGATTGGTCTGGTTTGTCTCGTTTGTTTGGTTGAAAACAAGACCAACTCGATGAACTAAGCAAGCCAGATGAATCAAGCAAACCAAATAGACCAGATGAACCGCAACGGGAAGCGAGGCTATCATTCGCGTGTTTACGAGGTCAAGGAAGCGTCTGGAAGAGAAGGCTTAGGGGTTAGCGCCCAGGTTGTACTGCAGAAATCCACCAACCATCTTGTTCCCTGCTCCAAAGTAAGGCATGGCTTCCAGCCATCCCCCTTGACTCATCTAGACAAGTTTCTTATAGAGTGCTTCCGGCATGGAGGGGCGGTTATTCTATCGATTCGCCAAGGAGGTCTCTGATGTTGAGATGGCAAAGAATCAGTACAATTCACTTTCCGATGCTGGTAGCCTGTGGAGTGTGGGCGACTCTTGTCGGCGCTCCCGCATTCACCGGCGCAACGGATCCAGCCCCGGAGAAGTCCAAGCCGGCCACGGCGGCAGAGGATCAATCGCCGGAGCAGGCGGCCGGCGGGTTCGCCAATTTCATGCGTCTGCGGAAAGCTTGTGAAACAGATGGCAAGCGTTTTTGCAAGGACGTGAAGTTGGGAGGGGGACGCATTCTCCAATGTTTGCGCGAGCATGAGCCGGAACTCGCGCCGGGATGTCGCCAGGCGCTGGGGGCCGGCTCTTCGAAACCATAGAAAGCGGAGCAGCACGGCGCGAAATGAGATCCTTGTTCAGGACGATGACAGGAGAGTCTCATTCAACGCCTGATCTTGACACTCTCATCAGGCCGATTGTATAAGTAAAGCCCTTCCGCAATGAGGAAAGGACTTGCCATCTTGGCATGTTCGCGCCCCGCAGACATCTCGGTTCAAAGAGTCGGTCTTACTCTTAGTATCCTCTGTCTTGTCGCCGTTTTCTTCACCGGTTGTGAGCGTAAAGATGCCGTCTCGGCATCGGCGCCGGATGTGTTGGTGACAGAGGTCGTCCAACGCGACGTTCCCATCATTGCCGAGGGGGTGGGCACGACGGCCGGCATCGTGGATGCCCAGATCCGGGCCAAGATCCAAGGCTACCTCCTGTCGCGCAATTACACGGAGGGGTCTTTCGTCAAGGCCGGCGATCTCCTGTTCAAAATCGATGCGCGCACCTACCAGGCGTCGTTCGATCAACTGAAAGGCGAGCTTGCACGGGCTGAAGCTGCATACAAAAAGACGCAGCTCGATGTGGCGAGGGATACGCCGCTCGCCAAACAGGGCGCAGTAAGCCAGAAGGAGTTGGACGATTCCGTTCAGGCCAACGAAGCGAACAAGGCCTCAGTTTTTGCCGCCAAGGCCAACCTCGAAAAAGCCAAACTGAATTTCGACTGGACCAATATCACCTCGCCTGTCGACGGCGTTGCCGGTATCGCCAACGCTCAGATCGGCGACCTGATTATGGAAAATACGGTCCTGACCACCGTATCGCAAGTGGACCCCATTAAAGTCCTCTTCCCTATTAGCGAAAAAATGTATCTGCGGTTCGCCGAGCGTATTCAGCGAGCAGCAGCCAATCCCACAGGAGACCAGCCGCCGAGAGCCGATCTGGAACTGATTCTGGTAGATGGATCGGTCTATCCGCATAAGGGGAAAGTGGCGCTCCCCGATCGTCAGGTGGACGTCAAGACCGGCACCATCACGATCGTCAGCTACTTTCCGAACCCTGGGAATATGTTGCGGCCCGGCCAGTATGCCAAAGTCCGAGCGACCATCGAGACGCTTCATGACGCGCTTGTGATTCCTCAGCGAGCGGTCCAGGAACTTCAGGGGACGTATCATGTCGCCGTGGTCGAGGCCGATAATAAGGTCGCTATTCGAACGGTCAAGCCAGGCGTGCGTATCGGAACGCAGTGGGTCATCACATCCGGGCTGAATCTGGGCGATCGGGTAATTGTCGAAGGACTTCAGAAGGTACGCAGCGGGATCGTCGTGTCCCCCAAACCGGTCCCGGCCGAACCCATACCGACGGTGCCAGAGGTGTCATCCTCCCCACCAAACCACGTCGGAACCTAGCCAGATGGTCAGATTTTTTATCCATCGACCCATCGTCGCGATGGTCATTGCGATCATCACGGTGCTCGTTGGACTCGTGTCTGTGCTCCGCCTGCCGATTGCGCAATTTCCAGATCTGATTCCCCCGGAAATCCAAGTCCAGACGACCTATCTCGGCGCCGATGCTCTGTCCGTCGAGCAGGCCGTGGCGACGCCGCTGGAACAGCAGATCAACGGCGTGGATCACATGTTGTACATGTACTCCACCAGCGCCGGCAGCGGGCAGATGACGCTCCGTGTCGCGTTCGATCTCGATACCGATCCCAACACCGATCAGGTGTTGACGCAGATGCGCCAGACCATCGCCGTACCGCAGCTTCCCGACGCCGTGCAACAGTACGGCATCACGAATCCAAAGGCGCTGAGCAGTCCCCTGATGCTCTTGTCGCTCTATTCGCCGAAAGGGACCTACGACGCCACGTTTCTCGCCAACTATGCCTTCATCAACATCAACGATCCGTTGACGCGCATCACGGGAGTCGGACAGGTCCAACTGTTCGGCGCCGGCCAGTATGCGATGCGGCTCTGGGTGAAGCCCGACCAACTGGCGAAACTCGAGCTCACCGTGCTGGATCTCGTCAACGCCATCAATGCCCAGAATACAGTCAACCCAGCAGGCCAAGTCGGAGCCGAGCCGGTGCCGACGGGCCAAGAGTTTACCTATACGGTTCGCGCGCAGGGCCGTTTGGTGACCGACGAAGAATTCGCCAACATTGTGGTCCGCGCCAATACGGACGGCTCCTTCGTTCGATTAGGGGACGTGGCTCGCGTTGAATTAGGCGCTCAAGTCTACAACGTGTTGGGCCGTCTGAACGGAGCGCCGGCAGCCGTGATCGCGGTGTACCAGCTGCCGGGCTCGAATGCGATCGACACGGTGCACCGGCTGAAGCAGCAGATGGAGACGATGAAGCAGCGGTTTCCCGACGATCTGGACTATGTGGTCTCGCTGGACACGACGCTGGCCGTGACCGAAGGGCTGCGCGAAATCTTCACCACGCTATGGGAGGCCATCCTCCTCGTCATCCTCGTCGTGTTTCTGTTTCTGCAAAGCTGGCGGGCAACGCTCATTCCGTTATTAGCCGTGCCGGTCTCGTTGATCGGGACCTTCGCCATCTTTCCCCTGCTCGGCTTCTCCATTAATACGCTCTCACTGTTCGGCCTTGTGCTCGCCATCGGGCTGGTTGTGGACGATGCCATCGTGGTGGTGGAGGCGGTCGAGCACCATATCGAACAGGGCTTGGCTCCGCGCGAGGCGACGCTCAAGGCCATGGAGGAGGTGGCGGGGCCGGTGATCGCGATTGCCTTGATCTTGGTGGCCGTGTTCGTGCCGACGGCGTTTATTCCGGGGATTACCGGACGGCTCTATCAGCAGTTTGCCGTGACGATTGCGGTGTCGGTGGTGCTGTCGGCGATCAACGCGCTGACGCTGAGCCCGGCGCTGGCGGCGCTGTTGCTGAAACCGAAGCAACCGGGGCGGGGCGGGCTCGGGCGGTTCTTCGGCTGGTTCAATCGAGCCTTCGGGCGGCTGACGGACCGTTACGTCGGCCTGTGTGGGAGCCTGATCCAGAAGGCGGGCCGGACGCTGGTGGCGTTGGTGCTCATCACCATAATAGCGGGGCTGCTCGGCACCCGGCTGCCCAGCGGCTTCATCCCTCCGGAAGACCAGGGATTCTTTTATGTCAATGTCCAGTTGCCCGATGCGGCTTCGCTCCAGCGAACAGACCTGGTGTCCCGCAAGATCGAGCAGATTCTCCAGCAGACGCCAGGCGTCGCGTCTTTCACCGCCACAGTCGGCTACAGTTTCTTGAGCCAAGTCAGCACCACCTACAATGCGTATTTCTCGGTGAACCTCAAGCCGTGGCACGAGCGCCGGAGTGGGGAAGAGCAGTACGAGGCCATTCTGGGCAGGGTGAATCGCGAGTTGGCTAAGTTGCCTGAGGCGCAAGCCGTTGCCTTTTCTCCTCCGCCGATTCCAGGCATCGGGACAGCCGGAGGAACGACGATGATGCTTGAAGACCGCACGGGGCGTGGAGTCGAGTTCCTTGCTGAACAGACACAGCAGTTCATTGAAGCGGCGCGGCAGCGGCCAGAACTCGCAACCGTGACGACGACCCTGCTGCCGAACGTGCCACAGCTTTTCGCTCGCGTCGATCGAGCCAAGGCATTGAAACAGGGAGTGGCCCTCTCCGACGTCTATCAGACCGTGCAAGTGTTCTTGGGAGGGCCCTTCGTCAACTACTTCAACCGCTTCGGGCGACAGTGGCAGGTCTATTTGTTGGGAGAAGGCGAGTATCGGGTGCGAGCGGAAAACATCGGCCAGTTCTACGTGCGGAATAATGAAGGGAAGATGGTCCCGCTTTCGACTCTCGTGACCATTGAACAGACGTCCGGTCCCGAGTTCACGATGCGGTTCAACGAATATCGAGCAGCGCAAATCAATGCTGCCGCAGCGTTTGGCTACAGTAGTGGTCAAGCAATGCAGGCATTGGAAGAGGTATTTGCCGCCACCATGCCGAGTGAGATGGGTTTCGACTACATGGGCATGTCGTATCAAGAGCAATTGGCGGCAAAAGGTGTGTCTCCCACAGTCATTTTTGGGTTCTCATTACTCTTCGTCTTTTTGATCCTAGCGGCACAATACGAAAGCTGGGCGCTGCCGTTTAGTGTGCTATTGGCCACCCCGATTTCCGTCTTCGGGGCTTTTTCCGCTTCATGGCTTCGAGGGATCGAGAATGACGTCTACAGCCAAATCGGGCTAGTGATGTTGATCGGCTTGGGTGCGAAGAACGCCATCCTCATCGTCGAGTTTGCCAAGATGGAAGCTGAAAAGGGCCGGTCGATCGCGGAGGCGGCATTGGCCGGCGCCCGGTTGCGGTTGCGTCCGATTTTGATGACGGCATTTGCGTTCATCCTCGGCGTCTTGCCTCTCGCCGTCGCGTCGGGTGCCGGAGCCCATTCGCGTGTCATTCTTGGCACGGCTGTCGTCGGCGGAATGTTGGCGGCGAGCCTGCTGGCGATTTTTTTCATTCCTGTTTCGTTCTACGTGGTCGAGAAGCTGGCGAGGCGAGGCCGCACACCGGTGACGGTCTCCGTCCAGTCAGCGCTGCCCGTCGCCGAGATTCATCCACCAATCTGACGACGGAAAGGGCTGGAACCCGTCATGACGAGATTCTTCATCGGGCGCCCAATTGTCGCCATGGTGATTTCGATCGTCCTGGTCCTGCTTGGAGTCGTTTCGATCCTGCGCCTGCCAGTCGCCCAGTTTCCTAACATTGCCCCGCCCGAGGTCATGCTGCAGGGCACCTACGTCGGCGCGGATGCGCTCACCGTTGAACAGTCGGTGGCGACGCCGCTTGAACAACAGATGAGCGGCGTCGATCGCATGCTCTACATGTATTCGATCAACGGCAGCAACGGGCAGACGACGTTGCGTGTCGATTTCGATGTGGGGACGGATCCGAACGTCGACCAGCTGCTGTCCCATATGCGTTATGCACAGGCGGAGCCGCAGCTGCCCAAAGAAGTGCGTGGCTACGGGGTGACCATCCGCAAATCCATGGGCATGCCGCTGGTGCTGTTTTCGCTCACCTCGCCGAATGGGACTTATGACGCGCGGTTTCTCGCGAACTACGCCTACATCAATATGGCCGATCCTCTCGCCCGAGAATCCGGCGTCGGGCAGGTGACGATCTTTGGCGCCGGTCAGTATGCGATGCGGCTCTGGGTGAAGCCCGACCAATTGGCTAAGCTCGGCGTCACGGTGACGGACATTCTGAACGCATTGAAACAGCAGAATGTGGTGACGCCTGTCGGCCAAGTCGGTGCGGAGCCGGTTCCCGAAGGCCAGGAATTTACCTATTCGGTCCGCACGCAGGGCCGTTTGGTCACTGAAGAAGAGTTCGGCGACGTTATCGTGCGAGCCAACAGCGATGGGTCCTTCGTCCGCCTGCGAGATGTCGGGCGCGCGGAGCTCGGCGCGCAACTCTACAACTTCGTGTCTCGGCTCAACGGGAAACCGACTGCCGCCATCGCCATCTACCAGCTGCCGGGCTCGAATGCGATCGACACGGTGCACCGGCTGAAGCAGCAGATGGAGACGATGAAGCAGCGGTTCCCCGACGATCTGGACTATGT
>Ga0194035_1000848_pt1 | contig 16906 bp, 18 predicted proteins | sample JunL2320m_MetaG_FD_148680 | JGI IMG/M metagenome (GOLD analysis project Ga0194035, IMG submission 148680) | Anoxic zone freshwater microbial communities from boreal shield lake in IISD Experimental Lakes Area, Ontario, Canada - Jun2016-L239-20m | ecosystem: Environmental > Aquatic > Freshwater >...
GTATTCCTCGACCATCGGGCGCAGCTCGTTCAGTCGCGCTTCCATCTCGCTTAGCTTCTGATCTACAAAGTCTGCCATGGCTAATTCTCCTGTTTAATTTGCGGAAAGTACGTACGCGGGCGAGACGCTAGCAGGGATTTTCACCAAATGGAACGAATTCGTCCACTTTCCGTGAAACTCACTTCACGAACTAGGCGCTAGTCGGCGAAGAGTTGTTGCAATTGCTTGAGCGATGCCAGCGCTTCGCTCTGCGGAAGATCGCCCGCGATAGCGCGCTGCGCGACGCGGCCAATGATCCCCATCGGTGGGAAGAATTCATTGCTGTAATGGAAGAGCGTGCCGCCGTCATGGGCTTCTAGTCGGTAGCCGGTCTGCGCACGCGAGCCAGCCGGCCCACGCCCTTCCCACTGAGCCACGTGAGGGGTATCGCAGGTAACAAGCTCCCACGTCACCTTTAGTGGTGCGCCGCGGATTTCCATTGTCTGCACCATCGTGAAACCAAGCCGCGCCGGCCCCTCATCACAGTCGTTGAGCTTGCGGTGAATCGTCACCCAGTCACCGAGCCGTGTCGGGTCCAGCGCTACGGCCCAGACCTCCTCCGGCGGGGCATCTATCTGGATCTCTGCTGTTACGGCTCCCATCGGTTCTCCTATCGAGCCACGAGCGGCTCTGCCTGCTCCCATTCGAGCAGGGCGTTGGCGATTGCACTGTTGAGTCGGTGAAGGCGAAGGTCGAATAGATCGCGCGCCGCTGCGTCGTCGGCGATCAGGTCGCCGTTCAGCCCGGCCATCAGCGGCGCGATCAGCTCAACCTCTTCGCCGGTAATCGATGCCGCGACGACGCTCGCGATTGGTGTCAGCGAGAAGGGCAGCTCCACAGTCGGTCTGTTGACTAGCATCGCGTCGCCGATACGCGTGATCAGTTGGCCGTAGGTGACGCTGTCCGGACCGGCGACATCGAGCGTCACTTGGCCGTCGATAGCGTCGGAGAAACCGGCCGCCTTTAGATACGCGATCAGGTCGCGGCCATCAATAGGTTGGGTGCGGTAGTCGCGCCAGTCTGGTAGCGCCAGGACCGCTGAGCGCTCCAGCAAGCGAACGAGGAAGCGGAACGAGCGGGACTGCGCGCTGATCACGATCGAGGCGCGCAAGGCGATGGCCTGCGGTGCGCTTTCGAGCAGCGCCTGCTCGACCGCGAGGCGGCTCGCGAGGTGTGCAGAGGGTGCTCTATCGCCGGGGACTAGTCCTCCGAGGTAACAGACTCGCCGCAGTCCGGCCCGCTTGGCGGCGGCGGCAAAGTTCTGCGCCGAGACCAGCTCTCGGTCGGCGAAAGAGCCTCCGTCATCAGAAGGTTCCATCGAATGGATTAGGTAGTAGGCGAGGTCTATTCCATCGAGTGCGGCGTCTAGCCCTGCGCCGCTGAAAACGTCGCCGGTGACGATCTCATCGATGCCACTTGCCGTAACGCGCTGCGGGTCACGCGCGAGCGCGCGCACTTCGTTGCCGGCAAGGGCCGGTGCCAGCTGAGAGCCGATCGCGCCGCTGGCACCTGTTAGGAGAATTCGCATCTTCAGATCAGGCTACGAGGTGGCCGCTCTGAAGGGTCAATGGCAATAGGTCCGAGTCGATCGCAGCAGTAGGCGGCGATCGCGAGGGACGCTGTCGCTGCAGGCGAAGGGGCATTTCGCAGATGGAGGACGCGCCGCTCGGATGAGAAGGCGAAGTCGTCAACTAGCGAGCCATCACGGCCGACGGCCTGTGCGCGCAGACCGACGAACGAGCTTTCAAGATCGCTGGCTTTTAGTTCCGGCAGGAGCCGCTTCGCTTGCGCGGCGTAGGAGCGCTTGCTGATCGCCCAGGCCAGCTCGCGCGGGGCATGGCGCCGCCAGCGCCAAGCCATTCGGTAGCTGCCAGGCCAGCTCAGCGTGTAGCCAATGTCGGCGAATCTTAACGGCCCTGCCTGGGATTCGCTTCGCGTGAGCGCTGGCAGCGCGGTCGGACCCACCACGACATCACCGCCAATCCGCCGCGTCAGGTGGACGCCAAGGAAGGGGAGCGCCGGATCCGGGACCGGGTAGATCAGCCCGCGGACAAGCTCGGGGCGTCGCAGAGCGAAGTAGGCACCACGGAAGGGGATGATTCGCGGCTCCGCGTTTTCACCGCTGGCCTCGGCGAGGCGATCCGACTGAAGCCCAGCGCAAGCGATCACAGCGCTCGCGCGTGTGGTCCCTTTGCTGTGGACGACGACTGCGCGGTCGCTGCCGCTGTTAACCCGCTCGGCGCTACAGCCGGTGACAATTTGCCCGCCGCGCGCAACAAAATCTGCGGCCAATGCTTCGCAGAGCACTCCGTAGTCAACGATTCCAGTGTCAGGCGAGTAAAGCCCTGCGACACCGCCAGCATGCGGTTCTATCTCGCGGAGCTGAGCGGCTCCCACTCGACTGACGCTGATCTTGTTGGATATTGCTCGCTGCTCGAGCCGATCGAGCGCGCCGAGCTGGTCGACGCCGGTCGCCACGATCAGTTTGCCGATCCTCTCTGTTGGCACACCAAGCTCGGCGCAGGTCTTGTACAGCGTGCGCGATCCGTCGCGGCAGAGCTCAGCCTTCAGCGAGTTTGGTTCGTAGTAGATGCCAGCGTGGATCACGCCGCTGTTGTGCGAGCTCTGGTGCTGCGCGACGCGCGCCTCGGCTTCCAACACCAGAACCGAGATCTGCGGTTGGCGGATCAGCGCTTCACGCGCGGTGGCGAGCCCGACGATGCCGCCGCCGACGACTAAGAGGTCGCAGCTCGACGGCGCGGCGCTGGGGCGATCTCGATCCGCTCTCGTCACGCCAAGAGGATCGCAGCTTGGCCGCTCGATTCTCCGAAGACGCGGCCTTTGTTGTTACAGCGAAGTCAAAAAAGTACGGCAGGTGCGGAACACTCCGTTGCAGCTTCGTGACGCTTGTGATTGATTGCCGATCAGTTCAGTCAACACAACTTTGACCGGGAGGAGCAGCTAGATGGCGCAGGCGCGCAAGGCGGCAAAAGTTTCATGCGATCAGTGCTTCTTCCGCGCCCAGATGCTCTGCGCGCTGGAGCTAGATCAGGCCTGCGTAACCTTCCGGCCCAACCACCCGGAGGGGCTTCGCCCGCCGCGCCAGATGCGGTTTGTATTTCGTCAGGAACGAAGCAAGAAGGCCGCCTGGGCATTCCCCTCGGCAGCCGAGCAGGCCTCGCTCCACCGCGCCTAGAGCCGCCGCTAGACGATTGCGTCAGCCGGTGCGGGCTGACCTTCGCGCTGGGCCTTCTCGCGTGACTTGGCTGCGACGCGGGCTATCCAGTTTGCGCCCGGCGTGTCGGTCAAGCCGTGGGCGACGATCGATGTCACGACACAGAGCGCGGCAAGGTTCGTTACTTCGGTCGCGCCCGGGATTCCAAGCGCCAGTAGGAAGAGTGAGTAGGTCATCGTTGCGACGCCCTTCGGTCCAAACCAGCTCATGAAGGCCTTCGTCTGAGTGCTAAGTCGCTCGCGGTTGCCAATCAGCGAGAGCCAGACGCCAGCCGTCCTCGCGATCGTCAACGTGACGACGACGACCGCGACCGCCGCCCAGCCGTTCGAGAAGAGCGCCTGCAGGGTGAGGATCGAACCAAAGACAACGAAGATGCCGAGCTTCAGTAGCTCGACGATCTCCTCGGCGCCGCTGCTGAAGTAGTCACGGATGTCGGCGCGGCGCACACCGAGCGTGATCGCGCAGACGAAGACAGCGATGAAGGCGTTGCCGTGGCCAGCGAACGAAAGAATGCCGTAGGTCAGCAGCGCAACCCCCAGCGCGTAGAGGACCTTGTGGTGATCGGGGATGCCGGAGCCTTCACCGGAGCGCGGGATAAGCAGCGATGCGATGTATCCGAGCGCGATTCCGGCGGCAAACCCGATCGCCATGTCTTCGAGAATGAACTGCCACCAGATGGTTCCGCCGCTATTGCCTTTGAGCGCTGCGGCTACAGGGATGATCAAGGCCAGCGCGAGGCCATCGTTGAGCCCCGACTCAAGGTTCAACGAGTTGCGGATCAGTCGTGGAACTCGGGGGTTGGTAACGACAGCCGATGAGAGGACAGGATCAGTGGGCGAAAGGAGCGCACCAAGCAGCGCCGCTTCGAGCCAATCGAGGCCGGCGATGTAGTGCCCAGCGAGGGTGATGATCGCTGCCGTAATCGGCATCGCGATGATCAACTTGCGCAGCGGCAGGTGCCACTGCTTGGCCAGTAGCTCAGCCTCAACCTCAAGCCCGTCACGGAAGAGGATCACGACAAGCGCGAGAATCGCAAGCTCCTTGACGAACCCCTCCTGGGCGTTGAAGTCGAGCACCCCGAGGCCGCCTTGGCCAAGCGCGAACCCTGCAAGCACGTAAAGCGCTGTTAGCGAGAGGAAGCTGCGCTTGACGTAACCGGACAGCAGCGCGCCAATTACGAGCAGCGCGCCAAGCACGATCAGCGCAATCTCAAAAGTCTCCACATAGGTAGAGTCTCAGAAGCAGGCGAAAGGGGCGAATAGAGCGATGCAGATAACAGTTCTTGGCAAGTCGCCCTCGTGGCAGGACGCGGGTGGAGCCTGCAGCGGCTACCTCGTCGAGACGGCGACAACAAAAATCCTAATCGACTGCGGGAACGGCGTTTTTGCGAGGCTACGCGAGCGGATCGACTACGCCGACATTGACGCCGTAGTGATCAGTCACTTCCACTCCGACCACTGCCTCGACCTGATGCCCTACGCCTACGCGCTGAGCTACTCGACGCGCTGGTCGCCGGCAGAACCTGCGCCGAGGCCGCAGTTAATCGTGCCCGCCGGCGGTGCAGATGTGCTTCGCCAGATCGCCACGATCTTTGGCGCCGGTGAGCTGATCATCGACGCTTTCGAGGTGAGCGAATATCAGCCGGAGGGAGCCGTTCAAGTAGATGACTTTGAGTTGCAGTTCTGCCAAGTGCCGCACTACGTCCCAACCTTCGCAGTCGCGATCACGGCGGCCGGAGAGGAAGGCCGCTTCACATTCGGCGCTGACTGCGCCCCCAACCAGCAGCTGATCGACTTTGCCCGCGGCAGCGACCTTCTATTGATCGAGTCAACGCTTCGGGTCCCCGAGGACGATGAGCCACGAGGTCACATGACTGCGACCGAGGCTGGCGAACACGGGCGCGCCGCAGAGGCGAAAAGATTGGTGATTACGCACATCTCAGATGAGCTGGATCAGGAACTCTCGGTCGCTCAAGCCTCAGCCGCCTTCGGCGACCAGGTAACGCTTGCATCAGAGGGCGCTGTCTTTCAGTGCTGACAGAAAGTTGACTTAGCGGCTATGCTGCTTGCTCGGTATTCCACTAGGGAGATTGATGATGGCTTCGGCTTCTGAACGTGCGGCAAGCGCCGCCACTGCAGCACAAGACCTACTTAGCAACCCGTACATCCGTCGGGTAGTTGAGGACCCTGAGATTCGTGACAACGCCCGCGTCGCTTACAGCGCCGCGCGTGAAGCGATCGATCGCATCTCTAACAGCGACAACCCTGCTTCGGCGATCCTCGACGATCGCAAGGTGCAGCGCTCGATCAAGCGCGCCGGTGAAGCCGCAATGGAGACGCGCGCGCTAATCATCGAGCCACGCCGCTCGCATCACCTCGTTCGCAACCTCGTCATCCTGACTGCAGGTGCCGTTCTGGCGATCGCACTTAGCGAGGGTCTGCGCAACAAGGTCCTCGACATGCTGTTTGGTGCGGAGGAAGAGTTCGACTACGTGCCGACGACAGCACCGCCTGCTGCCAGCGCGAAGGCCGAAGCTCCTTCGACTGCTGATGTTGCCGCGACTAACGGCAAGGCCGACACGGCCGACGCAGACGCCGCTGTAGAGAGCGAGTAGCTCCTAGCGCTACGGGAAGATCTTCCCGAACTTCGCGAACAGGCGCAGGTTGCCTTTCGGGCGCAGCTTCCGCGTCAGCAGCAGCTTGCGGGCGTCGATGCGCTTGGCAAAGAGGTCGGCCCAGTCGTCAAACGAGATCACGAGCTTTAGCGACGGCTTGCGCGCCGTTCCGCGCGCAGCGCTGCACTTGCCCGACTCGAAGCTGACCTGCCAAGGCTCGGCGTCGGTGAAGGCCCACTCGATCACGGTTCCTGAAGGCACTACGTGGACGTCAGCAGCGCGGGCGATCGAATCGAACATCACTTCGGTTGCGTAAGGATCGCGTGAGGCGGGGCGGTCTGGGCCAACGAGGTTCGACTGCAGCAGCACGCGGCCGCGTTCGGCGCGCTCGTCGAGCGGCAGGTCAACAGGCAGCGGCGAGCGCTCGACCTTGTGGAGATCGATCCCGATCGCCTTCAGTCGCGACTCAAGCGCCTTGACGCCGTCGCGGCCGAGGTCGTCGTAGGAGTAGTTGAAGGCCGTGAAGTAGCTCTCGTCCCAGTTGGGCGGCATCGCGACGCCGGAAATGTAGACGCCGTTTTCGCGGAGGACGTCGAGCACCGCGGTTTCGGTGCCTTTCGGGTCGGCGTCGTAAAGGTCGGCGAGCACTTTGACGCCGAAGGCGATGTGGCGCTGCTCGTCGAGTGCGACGTTGGCGATCCCTGAGCGGAAGCCGGGTAGTAGATCCTCCTCTTCGAGGAAGGCTTCGATCACGTGTTGGCCGGGCTGCGCGAGCGCGGCTTCAATCAGGACGTGGTAGAGCGTGATCGCCCGGGCGAACTGCTGCGGCGACTTGTCGGCGCGAAGCGCCACGCACATATCCTCGAGCCCCTGGAAGATCATCTTGTGGCCCCAGCTGAGCTCGCCCGCGGTGGCGTTCATGCCGCCGGCGATGCTGCCGTCGCCGAGGCCTACGACCTCATTCATGAAGCGGTTGAAGAAGACGCTGTGGCGCGCCTCGTCGACCTGCTGCGTGGCGATGAAGTACTTCTGTTCTTCAAGCGGGGCGGCGTCGATATAGGGCGACAGGCCGTCGGTGACGGCGTCTTCGCCATGGAAGAAGAGCGAGAAGAGCCACATCGCCGTGCGCCGCTGCGCGTCGGTCATCTTCTCTTCCCAGTCGATCTTGTCCTGGCTGAAGTCGATCTCGGTCGCCGACCAGTTGCCGCGCTCCCAGCGCTCATAAAGGTCGGTGTAGCTGATGTCGTCGGCGGCGCGACGGGTAGCCGGGCGCGGTGCAGTGGTTGCCATCAAGATTCTCCTAGTCGTCCGGGTTGCCAATTTGACGGAGTGTCAAGTAGCAGCATAGCCATCTGGGGAACGGCGGCAAGCAACTTTACGCCAGCTTCGGACTCTGCCACACGGCTGCAAGCTTCGCTGAAAGCAGCGCCGGAAGATCATCGATCGAAACTCGCTCCTGCGTTAATGAGTCGCGCTCACGGATCGTAACGGTGCGATCCTCGATCGAATCGTGGTCGATCGTCACGCACCAGGGCGTGCCGATCTCATCCTGGCGGCGGTAGCGCTTGCCGATCGAGCCGCCCTCGTCGTATTCGGTCGTCATCAGCCCGCGTAGCGATTCGAACGCTTCACGCGCCAGCTCCGGCTGGCCGTCCTTCTTGACGAGCGGCAGTACGGCAACCTTTACCGGTGCGAGCCGAGGGTGGAGGCGCAGGACGGTGCGCACGTCGCCTTCGACCTCCTCTTCGTCGTAGGCGTCAACGAGGAAGGCGAGCGTCGCGCGGTCGGCGCCAGCGGCGGGCTCAATGACGTGCGGGACGTACTTCTCGCCGCTCGCTTGGTCGAAGTATTCGAGCTTCTCGCCTGAGAACTCGGTGTGCTGCTTGAGGTCAAAGTCGCCGCGATTGGCGATCCCCTCCAGCTCCGACCAGCCGATCGGGAAGAGGTACTCAATGTCGCTCGTGCCGCTCGAATAGTGGCTCAGCTCGTCCTGCTCGTGTACGCGGAGCTGCAGGTGGTCGGGGCGGATCCCAAGATCGGTGTACCAGCTAAGCCGCTCGCTGCTCCAGTACTCAAACCACTTGTCTGCTTCATCCGGTGGTACGAAGAACTCCATCTCCATCTGTTCGAACTCACGCGTGCGAAAGATGAAGTTGCCGGGTGTGATCTCGTTGCGGAACGACTTACCGACCTGAGCGATCCCGAACGGCGGCTTCTTGCGCGAGAACTGCAGCACGTTCTTGAAGTTGATGAAGATGCCCTGCGCCGTCTCTGGCCGCAGGTAGGCGACCGAACCAGAGTCCTTCAGAGGGCCGACCGTCGTTTCGAACATCAAGTTGAATTCCCGAGCCTCGGTTAGCTCGCAGTCTGGCCCGTCGCCGGGGTTCTTCGACGGCTTGTTGGGGCAGGCCAGTTGGTCAAGATGATCGGCGCGAAAGCGCTGGCCGCAGTGCTTGCAGTCAACCATCGGGTCGCTGAATCCACCGACGTGGCCGCTCGCTTCCCAAACTCGCGGATGTTGAAGGATCGCTGAGTCCAGCGCGACGACGTCATCGCGCTGCTGGAGCAGTGAGCGCCACCATTCGCCCTTGACGTTTGTCTTCAGCAGTACGCCGTAATGACCGAAGTCGTAGGTCGACCCAAGTCCGCCGTAAATCTCGGATGAGGGGAAGATAAAGCCGCGTCTCTTGCAGAGCGCGACGATCTTGTCCATCGTTACTTGGTCTTCGGCCATTGCCCCATGCTACGCGGGCGACGCGCGGCAATGCTGCTAGCCGCTCCTATACTTCGGCGGCGATGCCAACTTATGAGTACAGGCGCCCCGATGGGACGACCTTCGAGATAGTCCAGAAGATGGCCGATGACGCGCTAACTGAGGATCCGGAGACTGGCGTGCCGGTTGAGCGCGTCTTCCACCCGGTTGCAATCCACTTCAAGGGCAAGGGTTTCCATAACACCGACTACGGAACCAAGCGTCGCAACCGTGAGCTTGAAGCGTCGGCCAAAGAGGGCGCCGACAAGCACGACGCGAAGACGGCCGACAAGGCAAAGTCTGGGTCCGCTTCCGGTGACGCAGCGAAAAGCGATCTGAAGCCAAAGCCGAAGGCCGACGAGAAGAAGCCGAAGTCGCCGCCCTCCGCTTCAAAAGACTGACGCCTAGCGGTCTAGGAACCTCTGTACTTGCCGCTCGCGGTAAGCAGGGCTGACCGTCAGTCCTGCGCCACCGTCTGGCAGTGTCACCGCCCCATCGGGCTTCAGTACCGCCGGCGAACCGCTGCCAGATACGGCAACTGTCGCTGCCAGCCCGCTAAGGCCGGCGGCGCCCATATCGGAGGAGATCGCTTGCGGCGCGCTCCACGCGATCAGTGGCCAGCGCAGGAAGCCAAACGGCGAGTGCAACCTTGAGCGCATCGCGTTGATGATCTTCTGCTGGTTGACGACCCGAGTTAGGTCGTTATCTGAGGCCTTGCATTCGTTCTTCCTCGTTCTGGCAAGCGCCAAAGCCTGATCGCCGTCGATGTGTGTTGTGCCCTTCTTCAGCCGCAACGTGTAGCCGCCATTGGCAAAGCCGCCGTTGATCTTTGAGATCACGCAGCCGCCTGTGAAATCGATCCCGCCCATCGAGTTAATTAGGTCAGGGAACTTGTCGAAGTTGACGATGATCACGTGGTTGATCTCGATCCCCAGGTACGAGCGCAGCGTGCGGATTGACAGTGCTGCGCCGCCAAAGGCAAAGGCGGCGTTGACCTTGTTGAGGCCGTAGCCGGGAATGTCGACGACCGTGTCACGCGGGATTGAGAGCTTTGATCCATGGCCGCCGCCAACTCTCATCAACTGGATTGAATCTGAGCGGCTTGGACCGGAAGTCGCGGCGCCTGGCTCCTTCGTTCCTTTAGCGCGCAGATCGGAGCCGAGGATCAGGACGTTGCTGGCGGAGACGATCGGTGGGCCGCCGCTATTGAGCGCGGCCTTTGCTTTGCGGTCGACTTGGTCCTGCACGAACTGAGCGCTGAAGAAGAAGATCACGACCGATAGGACGACCCAGCCGACTAGCGCCAGCAGGATCGTCTTCACGATGCGACCGATAGTCCACTTGCGCTTCGCTCGCCGCGGGCGCTTCACGCGGGGCTGCTTACCGGCCGGCTGCGGCGGCTCGATCGGCCGCGCCCTTGGCCGCGAGCGGTAGACGTTGTAACTGGCGGTCGGGTCGCGCTCAGGCGGTCCAGTTGGCTTTCGAGGCTCAGGTGACACTGCCGGTATGGTGGCGACTGTGGCGGCTAACAACGTAATCGGGGTCGATGTCGGTGGCACGAAGCTGCTGGTTGCGGTGATCGATCAGTCGCTCGGGGTTCACCACCGTGTCCAGCAGTCGTCGCAGGGTCTAGACAGCGCCGCGCTGCTCGATCGGCTTGCAGAGATGGTCGATGAAGCGGTCGATTCAGCCGATGGTGAAGTGCTTGGCGCTGGCTTTGGCGTCGCAGGAATCTTCGACAGCAAGGCCGGTGCGATCGCTACGTCGCCGCACCTACCGTTGGCAGGGGTTTCGTTTGCGGCGGTGATGGGCGAGCGGGTCGGCGTCCCTGTGACGGTCGACAACGATGCCAACTGCGCGATGCTGGCTGAGTGGCGCTACGGCGCTGCGAAGGACGCAGACGACGCCCTGCTGCTGACGGTCGGGACGGGAATTGGCGGTGGAATGGTGGTCAACGGGCAGCTCGCGCGCGGCAGCAGCGGCGGCGGCGCTGAGTTCGGTCACATCGTCGTCGAACTTGATGGCCCGCCGTGCAAGTGCGGAGGCAATGGACATCTCGAGTGGTATGCGTCGGGCGATGCGATCGGCCGCGCCGGCGAGGCGGCGGTGGCCGACAACCCCGACTCTCCACTGGCGTTAGCTAGTGCAGACGGCCGGGGTGTCAGCGGCGCCTTGGTTACTGAGATGGCGCACGATGGCGACGCTGATTCGGTCGCCGCAGTCGCGCTCGTTGGCAGGCGGCTCGGGCAGGGACTTGCCTCTCTGGTTAACGCATACAACCCGGAGCTGATTGTCATCGGTGGGGGAGCAATTGCGGCCGGCGACCTGTTGCTGGCCCCAGCGCGTGAGGTTGTCGAGCGTGAAGCGCTGGCATCGCTCGGCGATCACGTGAGCATCGTGCCAGCGGAGTTCGGCGCCGACGCGGGAGTGATTGGCGCCGCCGTGATGGCCTTCGAGGCGGCCGCGTCAGCGTGAGCGCAGCGAAGCAAGGGCGACTAATTGTCTGCCCAACGCCGATCGGCAACCTTGAGGACATCACGCTGCGTGCTCTGGAGGCGCTGCGAAGTGCCGACGTAATTGCCTGCGAGGACACGCGGACAACCAAAGTACTGCTCGACCGCTACGAGATTAAGACGCCGCGGATGCGCTACGACGAGCACGTCGAGCGGCGCGCCGCAGCGCAGCTGATCCGCAGAATAATCGGCGGCGAGATAGTCGCGTTAGTAAGCGATGCTGGCACGCCGCTCGTTAGCGACCCTGGCTTTCTGCTGGTCGGGCTCGCGATCAGCGAAGGCATCGAAGTTGATGTGTTGCCTGGCCCTAGCGCCGTCTTAGTAGCCCTACTTGCCTCTGGGCTGCCGGCCGAGCGGTGGAGCTTTGTCGGCTTCCTGCCGCGCAAGCGCGGAGAGCTCTTGGAGCTACTCGAGTGCGACCAAACGATCGTCGCTTTTGAGTCGCCGCGCCGCGCCGCGGCGAGCTTGAAGTTATTGGCCGAGCTTGACCCTGAGCGGCCAGCGGCCTTGTGCCGCGAGCTGACGAAGCGTTTCGAAGAGGTTCAACGCGGTAGCGCCGCGGAGTTGGCAGAGCGCTTCGCCGAAGCTGCGCCGAGGGGTGAAGTTGTGCTGGTGATCGGAGCCGCGCAGAGCGGTAGCGCCGACCGCGCTGCCGCTGAGGCGGCGCTGCGCGAGCTTGTAGAGGCCGGCGCAAAGACTCGAGCCGCGGCGACGGCGGTGTCGCGGCTGACGGGGATCAGTGCCAACGAGTTGTACCGAGCAGTCGCAACGCCAAACAGCTGAACTGCCGATTATCAGCGGCAACTCTGCGACCGATCAGTCGCGTCCGCAACTGAGCGGGAAGATCAGACTTAGGCTCGGCGACGATGTTGGCTTTCGCTATTCGACCCGCCGCGCTGACTTTGATTGCGCTACTCGCTTGCCCGTCAGCGGCCGGCGCGGCATGGCGTTGGCCGCTCAACCGCGACGCCCGCGTCGTGGCTCACTTCAAATTCAGCCGCAGCGACCCTTACAGAGCTGGAGCGCTGCGCGGAGTAGTCATCAGCCGCCGCGCTAGCTCAGTTGTACGCGCCGTCTGCTCGGGGGTCGTCAGCTATTCGGGGCCCGTGCCGCAGCGCCGCCGCGCCGTGACGATCAACTGCGGGCGCTTCGTCGCGACCGAGCTTGGCTTAGAGAGCACCAGCGTCGCGCGCGGCGACCGGTTACTCGCAGGTCAGCCGCTGGGCGCACTAGCGGCCGGCGCGCCGCTCCAGGTCGGCGCGCGCCTCGCCTCGCAGAGGCAGGGGTACGTTGACCCGCTGGCGCTCTTTGCTGAGCCGCAGTCGCCCGCGCCTCTAGCGCCTCTGGCGCCGCGCGGCCGCGAAGCTCCTCCGGGCCCGCAGCCCGTCGCGCGTCAATCCAAGCAGGGCAGTTCAACCAACCAGTGGCTATTGGCAGCCGCATGGCTTGGGCTAGGGATCAGCAGCAGCGCGATCGGCGCTGGGATAGCACTGCGCGGCCGCGGCGAACGGCGTTCAGCAAGGTTCGGGGCGAGCAGCCGATTGCGCCGTCAGCACTAATCTTGCCTGCCGATCCCCCGCAGGCCCTCGCGCCCGCTAGCGTTCAGCCCGATGGCTCGGTCAGCTTTTTACGTAACTACCCCGATTTACTACGTCAACGCGGCGCCACACCTTGGGCATGCCTACACGTCGATCGCTGCCGACGTGCTGGCCCGCCATCACCGCCAGCGCGGCGATGATGTTTTCTTCCTTACCGGCACCGACGAGCATGGCGAGCCTGTCGCTCTGGCCGCTGAAGCAGAGGGCGTGCCGCCTCAGGAGCTAGCCGACCGCAACGCCGAGCGCTTCAACTCACTGATGCCGCAGCTCGAGGCCAGCAACGACTTCTTTATTCGCACCAGCGACGAGCAACACGTCGCGGCCGTGCAGGAGATCCTTGAGCGCGTGAAGGCCAACGGCTACGTCTTCGAAGGCACCTATGAGGGCTGGTACTGCCCGCGCTGCGCCGACTTTAAAACCGCGCAGGAGATCGCTGAAGGCAACAGCTGCCCGATCCACGGCATTGAGCTCGACCGGGAGAAGGAGCAGAACTGGTTCTTTCAACTCTCGGCGTTCCAGGAACGGCTCGAAGAGCTGTTTGAATCGCAGCCCGATTTCGTTCAGCCAAAGACTCGCTACAACGAGGCGCGCTCGTTCCTTCAGAGCGGCCTCCAAGATGTTTCACTCTCGAGGCGCGGAATCGACTGGGGAATCCCTGTCCCTTGGGACCCAGAGCAGACGGTCTATGTCTGGTGGGATGCGCTGCTCAATTACTACACCGCGTTGACCTACGCCGAGCCTGGCGCGGACCTTGTAGATCGATTCTGGCCGGCTAGCTATCAGCTAGTTGGCAAGGACATCCTCAAGTTCCACGCGATCTACTGGCCGGCCTTGCTGATGGCCGCAGATCTGCCGGTGCCGCAGCGGCTCTTTGTCCACGGCTTCCTGCTGATGGACGGTGAGAAGATGAGCAAGTCGCTCGGCAATGTGCTCGATCCGTTTGAAGTGATCGACCGCTACGGCGCCGATGCGCTGCGCTTCTACCTGCTGCGCGATGTTCCATTCGGCGCCGATGGCTCGGTCTCGGCGGCCTCATTCGAGGCTCGCTACGAAAACGAACTTGCCAACGAGTACGGGAACCTCGCGGCGCGAACGATCGCGATGGTCCACCGTTACCGAGCTGGCGTAGTCCCGAACGGCGAGCTGGACGCAGAGATGGCAACTGCCTTCGAAGGGCTATCGGAAGAGGTCGCGCGGCTGATCGACAACGCCGAGGTGACGCAGGCCTTGGAAGCGATCTGGGAACGCGTGCGGCGCTGCAATCAGTACGTCGAGGAGCGCGCCCCATGGAAGCTTGCCGCCGACGAGTCGGCCGCCGAGCAGCTCGACAGTGTGCTCGCGACGCTCTGCGAGGCGCTCCGGGCGCTGACCGTTCTGCTCGCTCCGTGGCTTCCGGCCAGCGCCGAGAAGCTCCTTGCTGCGCTTGGCGCGACAGACGACAGCTACGCCGCCGCTCCGTTCGGTCGCGGCTCGCTCGGGGCGATCGAAAAGATTGACCCGATGTTCCCCAAGGACACGGAAGCGTCGAGCTAAGAGCTGCCGATGATCGACAGTCACACGCACCTCGATTTCTGTGAGCCACCGAACGACGAGCTCGTCGCAGAAGCCCTCGCTGCAGGCGTGACAAAGATCCTCACGGTGGGTACCGACGCGACAAGCTCACGCGATGCGCTGGTAGCTGCGGCGCAGTTTCCATCGGTCTTCGCTGCGGTTGGTCACCACCCCAACAACGCAACCGGCTTCTCTGGCGCCGACCGCTCCGAGCTGCACGAGCTGGCCTCCAGCAAGCTCTGCCACGCGGTAGGCGAGACGGGCTTTGATCAGTACCGCGAGGGCGCGCCGCTAGAAGATCAGCGCAGCGCCTTTCATGCCCAGATCGAGATTGCCGGCGAGCTAGACAAGCCGCTGATCATCCATACCCGCGACTCAGACGATCTGACGATCGAGACGCTGCGCGAACGAGCCAAAGACGTGCGCGTTCTGCTGCACTGCTTCACGATGCCGTCGCGGCTCGACGAGTGCCTTGAAGCTGGCTGGTGGATCTCGTTTGCCGGCAATGTCACGTACCCGAAAGCGACCGATCTCGCCTCGGCTGCAGCGCGCGTCCCTGACGATCGCCTGCTGGTCGAGACCGATGCGCCCTACCTGACGCCTCAGGCGAAACGAGGTGAGCGCAACACGCCGACCGGCGTGGTCCATACCGCCGAGTTCATCGCGGCCGCGCGCGGAGTTGACTACGAGAGCTTCAGCGCGACAGTCGAACGCAACGCCGAGCAGCTCTTCGGTTGGTGATCGGCGTGGCCGAGCAGCCAGAGCGTGATCTCCCGGTCCAGCCGAGCTTGCGGCGCATGCGTGAGTTTAGTGTTCGTCCAAAGCACGACCTCGGCCAAAACTTCTTGATCGACTCCAACATCCTTGGCGTGATCGACCGACTTGCTGAGCTAAGTGAAGATGATGTCGTCCTCGAGATCGGGGGCGGACTCGGCGTGCTGAGCGAACACCTCGCACCGCTCTGCGGGCACCTTCATGTGATTGAGCTAGATCAGGCGCTGGTGCCAGCACTAGAGGATGCGCTCGGATCGCTCGACAACACGACGCTGCACGTTGGCGACGCGATGGTGCTGGACCTAGTTGAGCTCAACCCGGCGCCAACGAAGGTCGTTGCGAACCTGCCGTACGGCATTGCCGCGACGGTCGTCTTGAGGACCATCGAGCTGCTGCCGCAGGTGACCGGCTGGGTGGCGATGGTCCAGCGCGAGGTCGGCGAGCGGCTCGCGGCGAGCGTTGGTGACAGCGCCTATGGCGCGCCATCGGTCATCGCCCAGCTGTCGTGCGAGGTGCGCGTCGCGAGAGCGGTTTCGCGCAGCGTCTTCCATCCAGTTCCAAACGTTGACTCTGTCCTGATCACGCTCGAGCGAACCGGCCCGCCGCCGCCGGACGAGCTTCGCGCGCTGGTGCGCGCAGCGTTTGCACACCGCCGCAAGGCATTACCTCGCTCGCTTGCGACCGCTGGTTACGGCGGCAATCAGATCCGCGAACGGGCGCGTGCCGCGCTTGAAGTTCTTGACCTGCCGCTCGATGTTCGAGCCGAACGCCTAACGCCCGATCAATTTCGCGCTCTGCTGGCGGAGCTTCAGCGATGACGGCGCTTCGCGAAACGGCGCCCGCCAAGATCAACCTTGGGCTGACGCTTGGTCCGCTGCGCGAGGACGGTCGCCACCTACTAGTCACCGTCATGCAGCCGGTTGCGCTCTGCGACAGGCTCAGTCTCTCGCCGGCGCCGCTAGGTAGCAACGGCGACATCACAATCTGCGAAGGGGTAGAGGGGGAAAATCTCGTGGATAAGGCGATCGCCGAGTTTCGCTCTGTTAGCGGCTGGCGCGGCGCTCCACTGCAGATCGAGATCGAGAAGAAGATCCCAGTCGCGGCGGGTATGGCAGGCGGCTCCGCTGACGCTGGCGCTGCGCTTAGGCTGCTAGCGCGTGTCTCGGCAATTTCAGACCCGGAGCTCCTGATGGCCGTCGCTACCGAGCTTGGCGCCGACGTGCCGGGGCAGCTTGAACCGCGTCGCTATCTCGCCAGCGGCGCCGGCGAGAAGCTCCACGCGCTGCCTGAGGCTGCTCCGTTTGGGATTCTCGTTGTCCCGTCTGACCGCGGCCTGTCGACCGCCGATGTTTTCGCTGAGGCCGATCGCCTTGACTTGCCACGCAGCGGAGCCGAGCTTGAGGCGCGCCAGGCTGAGCTAGTCGGCGCGCTCGCGGCCGGCGCAGCCTTCGCACCTCTCGAACTACTCATCAACGACCTCGAGCCGGCCTCGGTGTCGCTCGCTCCTGAGCTGGCCTGGACGCTCGACGAGGTGCGCAGCGCTGGCGCGCAGCACGCGATGGTTTGCGGATCGGGTCCGACCGTGATTGGACTCTTCGATGACCTAGGCGGAGCTCAGGCAGCGGCGCTGGCGCTCTCCGGCCGCACGCCGGCGCCGTTCGCTGTCGAGCCTTGGTACCCGAGCCCCTTCTCCAAGGCCGGTCCGAAGCGAGGCAGCGGGCAATGAAGACCTGGCCCTTCGTAGCCGCCGCCGCATTGGTTTTCGTTCTGATCCGCCAGCGCAAGAAGCTGGAGCTGCCATTGCTGGCCGGGGGTTGCCTCGTTGCCGTT
>Ga0194035_1000849_pt1 | contig 16905 bp, 16 predicted proteins | sample JunL2320m_MetaG_FD_148680 | JGI IMG/M metagenome (GOLD analysis project Ga0194035, IMG submission 148680) | Anoxic zone freshwater microbial communities from boreal shield lake in IISD Experimental Lakes Area, Ontario, Canada - Jun2016-L239-20m | ecosystem: Environmental > Aquatic > Freshwater >...
ATTTAGTTGCGGAGTATCAGTCGCCGGTGTATCTACTTGATGAAGGGGATGCTCGAACAAGGGCCCGACTCTTTCGCGAGGCCTACGAAACTGCTGGGGCAAGTATCGTTTACTACGCGGCTAAAGCGTTTCTCGCAACGGCAATCGCTAGATGGGTCACCGAAGAAGGCCTGGGGATTGACGTTGCATCAGGCGGTGAGCTCGCGGTAGTGCTGCGCGCGGGGGTGCCAGGGAACCGCATTTTGATGCACGGTAATAACAAGTCGATGGCTGAAATAGAGATGGCGTTGGCGGCCGAAGTTGGGCGCATAGTCATTGATTCATTCGATGAGATCGTGCGCGTAGCTGATGCTGCGACCCGAGCTGGCATGGTGCAGCAGGTTTTGGTCCGGGTAACTGTTGGGGTGGAGGCGCACACCCACGAGTTCATCGCCACGGCGCACGAGGATCAAAAGTTTGGGCTCTCGGTTGCGTCAGGTGATGCGGCCGAAGCAATTAGGCGCATCGTGAAACTGCCGTCACTGTCTTTTGCTGGATTGCATTCACATATTGGTTCGCAGATTTTTGACGCATCCGGCTTTGATGAGGCCGCTCGGCGAGTAGCCGCCTTCACGAGATCACTTCGTGATGATCAAGGGGTGGTTGTCCGAGAATTCAACCTAGGCGGTGGCATGGGCATCGCTTATGTCGAAGGTGATGATCCCCTTGAGGTGGCCGCGATGGCCCAGCAAATCTGCTCGGTCGTGCGCGCCGAATGCGAATTGGCCGGTATCGAGCTGCCCGAGTTGGCATTTGAGCCCGGCCGAGCAATTATCGGGCCAGCCGGAGTGAGTATCTATGAAGTCGGCACGGTAAAGCCAATTGAACTCGATAGTGGTGTTATCCGTACCTATATCAGCGTTGACGGTGGGATGAGCGACAACATTCGCACGGCCCTTTATGGCGCGGATTACTCGGTGGTGCTGGCTTCTCGGCTATCAAGTGCCGAACCCATGTTGACCCGGGTGGTGGGTAAACATTGCGAGTCGGGCGACATCGTGGTGCGTGATGCCTGGCTCCCCTCGGATATCGCACCGGGTGATCTATTGGCGGTAGCGGCAACCGGCGCCTACTGCCGTTCGATGTCTTCGAACTACAACTACTTGCCGAGACCGGCGGTTATCTCGGCGCAAGATGGCGCCACCTCGGTGGTATTGCGGCGCGAAACCATGGATGACCTATTGGCTTTGGATCCCGGTGCCTGAACTATTGGCACCCTGATCTACTGGCACCCGGATCTATTGGCGCTCTGAGCCGGCAACTAATTCTGCAGGCATTTCTTCGGTTGAGCGGGTTATCAGCCAGATCCCCACGGCGATAACCGCACCAACTAATGGCGCCAAAATGAAAAGCCAGACTTGGCCGAGCGCCTCGCCACCGGCAAACAGGGCTGGGCCAAATGAGCGGGCCGGGTTCACCGAAGTACCGTCAAGGGGGATGCCGACCAAGTGCACGAGGGTAAGGGTCAAACCAATTGCGAGCCCGGCGAAGCCCGGTGCTGCCACTCGTTCGGTCACCAACAAGATCACCAACACGAAGGCACCGGTGAGAAGTACTTCCAGCAGGAAGGCACCGGCCATATTGATATTGCCATTGTCATATGAGTTGGTTCCCAGGCCGCCGGTGTAGTCGGTGACCCCAAATGAGGAGACAAAGAGTTTCAGGACGGCCCCGGCCAAGATTGCCCCAAGGAATTGGGCAACCCAGTAAGCGAGGGCATCTTTGGTGCTCATGCGCCGACTCAAGGCCATCCCTAAAGTCACCGCAGGATTTACGTGGGCACCGGAGATGGGGCCGAATGCATACGCGATGCCCAGCAGGACTAGGCCAAAGGCCAATGCGACACCCACTACGCCGTTACCCGGCCCACCGCCGGCTACCCCAACTTTGGCTGCAATTCCAAATACGGCGGCGCCAACCGCTAGAAAAACCAATAGAAAGGTGCCGACGAACTCGGCAATGAGTTTGCGGGGCAGGGAGGTGGCCATGGGGCTCCTTGGTTGCTGGGATCTGGAATTTCTTGATGTGGACATTATTGGCATTGTGGTTAACCGGCGCTTTGGCGCGCCGTTGCTGCCCAGATGGGGGACACCTTAGGTGGACCTGAGAGGCTTAACCCATGTCGCGCTCTTTGACCGTTGCCCTGCTTGGCGGCGGCACCGTAGGTGCCCAAGTTGCCCGCCTGATCGCCTCCAGTGCCGCTGATTTAGAGCAGCGGGTTGGTGCCTCGTTGGTATTGACCGCGGTTGCTGTGCGCGAGCCCGGCAAAGTGCGTGAGGGGGTACCCGCAGAGTTGATCTCGGGTGATGCAATGGCGGTCGCTACTAGTGGTGTCGACATCGTGGTCGAACTCATTGGCGGTATCGAGCCGGCCCGCTCACTGATCTTGGCCGCAATGGCTGCGGGGTCAAGTGTTGTGACAGCCAATAAGGCATTGCTCGCGGCTGACGGAGCCACCTTGCATGAGGCGGCGGCTAAGTATGGTGTCGATCTTTACTTCGAGGCTTCGGTCGCGGGGGCAATCCCGTTGCTGCGTCCACTGCGTGAGTCACTTGCGGGTGACCGGGTCACCAAGGTGATGGGCATCGTCAACGGCACCACCAACTTCATGTTGAGCAAGATGGACGAAGAAGGCGCCGATTATGACGAAGTTTTTGCCGAGGCGGCTGAACTTGGTTATCTAGAAGCTGATCCGTCACTTGATATCGATGGTCACGATGCAGCGGCTAAAGCCGCGATCCTTGCCGAGTTGGCCTTCCACACAAAAGTCACCCTTGACGACGTCTACTGCGAGGGAATTTCAAAAGTTACGGCGGCCGACATCCGTGCAGCGCAGCAAATGGGTTTTGTTATCAAGTTACTTGCTGTCGCGGAGATCAAAGGCGATAACGAAGGCGTGATTGTGCGGGTGCACCCCTCGATGGTGCCGCGTGATCACCCGCTAGCCAGTGTGCGCGGTGCCTTCAATGCGGTTTTCATTGAGGCAGAATCTGCTGGTCAAATGATGTTCTATGGCCGAGGCGCTGGGGGAGCGCCAACAGCTAGTGCGGTGCTTGGTGATGTAGTGGCTGCAGCCCGTAATCGGCTAACCGGTGGTCGCGGCCCTGGGCAAAGCACCTACTCAAAGTTAGTGCCCCTGCCAATCGGTGATGCCATGACTCGTTACTACGTCAATCTTGACGTTGCTGATCGCCCCGGGGTACTCGCTGGCATTGCCGCCGCGTTCGCTAATAACGGAGTAAGTATTCAAGTTGTGCGTCAAGACGGCCATGGCGACGAAGCCGGTTTACTCGTTCGCACGCACCTGGCTAGGGATGCTGATTTGCGGGCCACCGTGGATCAACTTCGTGAACTCGCGAACGTAAAGCGCGTGGTTGGAGTCATGCGTGTCGAAGGCGAGGCCGGGGAGTAGTAATGGTGCAACAGTGGCGCGGATTAATTGCGGAGTATCGCGACCGATTGCCGGTAAGTGCGGCAACTCCAGTTATCACCTTGGGCGAAGGTGGTACACCCCTTGTTTACGCCTGCGTATTGAGTGAAATAACCGGTTGCTCGGTTTGGCTGAAATACGAGGGCGCAAACCCGACCGGATCCTTCAAAGACCGCGGTATGACGATGGCAATTTCTAAAGCCGCAGAAGCTGGCGCGCGAGTTGTTATCTGTGCTTCGACCGGTAACACCTCGGCGAGTGCTGCAGCCTACGCGGTAAAGGCCGGCATGGGTTGTGCGGTGCTAGTTCCTGCGGGCAAAATCGCAATGGGCAAATTGGCACAAGCGGTTGTGCACGGGGCGACCTTGCTGCAGGTTGAAGGTAATTTCGATGATTGCCTAACCATCGCGCGTGAATTAGCCGACAACTACCCGGTCGAGCTTGTCAATAGCGTGAATCCATCGCGTATTGAGGGTCAAAAAACCGCGGCATTTGAAATCGTTGACATGTTGGGATTTGCCCCGGATATCCACTGCCTTCCGGTGGGCAATGCAGGCAATATCACCGCTTATTGGCGCGGCTACACCGAGTATCACCGCGACGGCATTGCCCCATCGCGTCCGCGCATGTGGGGTTTCCAGGCTGCGGGGGCAGCTCCACTAGTACATGGTGCGCCGGTGCTAAACCCCGAGACGATTGCCACCGCAATTCGAATTGGTAACCCGGCTTCGTGGGATTTCGCGGTGGCCGCGCGCGATGAATCCTCAGGTTTGATTGATCTGGTAACCGATGAAGAGATCTTGGCGGCATATCACCTAATCGCGAGCCGTGAAGGTTTGTTCTGTGAGCCTTCTAGTGCCGCCGGTGTCGCAGGCCTGCTGAAGCTGCACGCGGCAGGCGGGCTTGACTCCGGACAGTCGGTGGTTTGCACCCTAACCGGTAACGGACTCAAAGACCCACAATGGGCACTTGCTGGGGCCAAAGATCCAGCCGTTATTCCGGTTGCGGTCAAGGCCGCCGCGAAGGCCTTGGGCCTGGACTCCTGATGGCCGCTGACCTACGCCGGGATCCGGTGCGTATTCAGGTGCCGGCATCGAGTGCAAATATCGGTCCGGCATTTGACTCCGCGGGCCTGGCTCTAGACATCGTCGATGATTTAGTTGCAATGATTACCGACGACGACGGTGTATTGATCGAAGTTGTTGGCGAAGGCGCTGAAAGTGTTCCACTTGATGATTCGCACTTAGTTGCGCAGGCAATGGCGCGAGGTTTTGCATTAATGGACGCCCATCCGCGAGGATTCATTCTACGGTGCGATAACGCGATCCCACACGGCCTTGGACTGGGGTCATCGGCTGCCGCAATTGTCGGTGGGCTGGCCTTGGCGCGTGCCCTTGTAGTTGGCGGCGAAACTTTGCTACCGGATACAGATTTACTCCAGGTGGCAAAATCTATGGAGTCGCACCCCGACAATATTTCGGCCGCCCTTAATGGTGGATTAACTTTCGCCTGGATTAATGAAGCCGGTATCGCCGGACATATTCGCCTCGACCCACACCCGGCTATTCGACCGGTAATAGCGATGCCCGCAGCCGGTTTGCCAACCGCCGAAGCCCGCTTGGCGTTGCCACGTGAGGTGGCATTTGGTGACGCGGTATTTAATGTCGCGCGCTCAGCGTTGCTGTTGCATGCGCTGACTAATGAACCTGCTCACTTGATGGAAGCCATGTCTGACCGTCTCCACCAAGAGCTGCGCCGGTCAATGTATGCGCCGTCATTGGATTTAGTGGAGGCGCTACGCGCTGCCGGAATCCCGGCGGCAATTTCCGGAGCTGGTCCAAGTGTCCTGGCTTTGGCATCACCCGCAACCGCCGATTTGGTTGCGGTCCTGGCCGGAACCGGGTGGCAGGTGCGCCAGGTCGCGGTCGCCGGTCAAGGGGTACGCGCTGTGCCTATTGCCCTCTGACCCCCGGATCCAGCCGATAATTCGAGTCCGTGTTATAGTTTTCTTGCTCCACTGATGACGGCCAAGTTGCCGTACTTCCCGAAGTGACAAATTCGAAGCCTTTTTCGGGTATTTCTTTCCGATTGAACCTCGGATGGTCACATGCGCATCGTGTCGGAGTTCCCATCTAATAAAGGAAATGCGTGACCGAAACAACGTCCGCCGCAAAATCAGCCAATGGCAGCGGCAGTGACCTATCAGCAATGTTGCTCCCAGAGTTAAAGCAGGTGGCCTCCAAGTTAGGCATCTCTGGCTCCAGCGCTATGCGCAAGGGTGATTTAGTAGCAGCAATAAGTGACAAACGTAAGGGGAGTGAGACCTCAAGTGGTGGTGGTCGTGCAGCACGCACCACCTCGCGCCCAAGCGCCACCTCAGCCGTCGATGCCGAACGGCGCGATGCGACCGTTGCCGAGCCTGCCGTAGAGGGCAACGCACCTCGCACCGACAATCGCGACAATCGCGATAGCCGCGGGAGCGGCGATCGCAATAATCGCAGCTTCAATAACGACCGCGGCGATCGCAACAACCGTAACTACAGCAATAACCGCGGTTCGGGTAATAACGGTGGCAATGACCGCAACTCGGGAAATGATCGCGGGAACGGTGGCAATGATCGCGGGCCTGATGGCGGTCGCCGTCGCGGCCGGGATCGGTCGCGCGATAGAGGGCCGCGCCGTGAAGGCAACTTCAACGAAGCCGAACTCGAGATTTCACCAGATGATGTATTGACTCCGGTGGCGGGCATTCTCGATGTCATGGACAACTACGCGTTCGTCCGCACCAGTGGCTACATGCCAGGACCGAACGATGTTTATGTGTCATTGTCACTTGTCCGTAAGCACGGGCTGCGCAAGGGTGATGCGATTACCGGGTTGGTGCGGCAGTCACCAGAAGGTGAGCGCCGCGAAAAGTTCAACCCACTCGTGCGAATTGAGACCGTAAATGGTGGAGATCTTGAAGCCTCGCGCAATCGTCCGGAGTTCTCCAAGTTAACCCCGTTGTACCCGCAAGATCGCCTGCGCCTAGAAAATGATCCGAGTAATCTGACGACCCGGGTAATTGATCTGGTTTCACCGATCGGTAAGGGCCAGCGCGGTTTGATCGTCTCGCCACCAAAAGCAGGCAAGACTATGGTTTTGCAAGCAATCGCAAATGCGATCACGGCGAACAACCCAGAGGTGCACCTGATGGTCGTCCTCGTTGACGAACGGCCAGAAGAAGTCACCGACATGCAGCGTTCAGTAAAGGGTGAGGTAATTGCCTCAACCTTTGACCGTCCGGCCGAAGATCACACGATCATCGCCGAACTATCAATTGAGCGCGCCAAGCGCTTGGTTGAACTCGGCCACGATGTGGTGGTGCTACTTGACTCGATGACTCGGCTCGGTCGCGCCTACAACCTGGCGGCGCCGGCATCAGGTCGAATCCTCTCCGGTGGTGTCGACTCAACCGCGCTCTACCCACCCAAGAAGTTCTTCGGCGCGGCGCGCAATATTGAAGGTGGCGGCTCGCTGACCATCTTGGCCACGGCCTTGGTTGAAACCGGTTCGCGAATGGACGAGGTTATCTTCGAGGAGTTCAAGGGCACCGGCAATATGGAGCTCAAGTTGGACCGCCGCCTAGCCGATAAGCGGGTATTCCCAGCGGTTGACGTTGACTCCTCGGGTACCCGCAAGGAAGAACTGCTTATGACCCCCGAGGAGCTCAAGATCGTTTGGAAGTTGCGCCGGGTGCTTCACGCGCTGGACCAGCAGCAGGCGATTGAGTTGCTGCTCACCAAATTGCGCGACACCAAGACCAATACCGAGTTCTTGATGCAGATCCAAAAGACCACGGCATCAGGCAATGGTGAAGACGATTAGCAGGTAGGTGGCCAAGACCCCGATAAAGCCGGATTTCTCTCTGGCTGGCCGGGGATGTAATAATAACCACGCTGCGGTTCACGGTCCCGTTCATTCCGAGCGGGCAGCCGACCCGGGGCTAACAAGAGGAGTTCGCCATGAAAGCCGATATTCACCCGGCATACGCCGAGACCACGGTGACGTGCACCTGTGGCAGTACCTTCGTCACCCGCAGCACCGCGAAGAACGGCAGTATTCACGCTGATGTCTGTTCGCAGTGTCACCCGTTCTACACCGGTAAGCAGAAGATTCTCGATACCGGCGGTCGGGTCGCGAAATTCGAAACTCGTTACGGCAAGGCGGCCGATAAGTCCGCTGACAACTAGCTTCTGATCCCGGGCGCCGGCCCGGGATCGACCGCGTGTCTCCCCCGTCATGCGGTCGGTCCCTGACCGGCGCCCGGGATTGTTTTATTTGCAAGTGGTCAAAGGCAGCGGGGGTCTTGGCGGCGCATCTCGGAAGGAGGATTGATGTTTGAGTCATGTGCCGAACTTTCAGTTGAGTACAGCGATCTTGAACTCAAGCTCGCCGATCCAGCCGTGCACGCAGATCAGTCGGTCGCTCGCAGGTACGGGCGCCGGTATGCCGAACTGCGTCCCATCATCACGGTTTACCGCGATTGGGCAGCACTTGCTGACGATGTGGTGGCCGCGACCGAATTAGCCGATGATGACCAGTCCTTTGCCGATGAGCTTCCGGGCTTGATTGAGCGAGAGAAGGCAGCGGCCGAGCACCTAACTCGATTGCTGTTGCCCCGTGATCCACTTGATGACAAAGATGTCATCTTGGAGGTTAAAGCGGGGGAGGGTGGCGAAGAATCGGCGCTATTTGCCGCCGATCTGCTGCGCATGTACATGCGTTATGCCGAACGCCGCGGCTGGACAACGCAAATTATCGACGCGGTTGAGTCTGATCTTGGCGGTTACAAGGACGTGGCTTTGGCGGTTAAGGCACGCGGTAACCCTGAGCCAGGTGATGCGCCATATGCCCGGCTCAAATACGAGGGCGGGGTCCATCGCGTGCAGCGGGTGCCGGTGACTGAATCCCAGGGGCGTATCCACACTTCGGCCGCTGGTGTTCTTGTGTTCCCGGAAGCCGAGGATGTCGACATTGTGGTTGATCCAAATGACCTGCGGATCGATGTTTTTAGATCATCAGGCCCCGGTGGTCAAAGCGTAAACACGACCGACTCCGCGGTACGAATTACCCATCTGCCTACCGGGGTGGTCGTTTCCTGTCAGAACGAAAAAAGTCAATTGCAAAATAGGGAGCAGGCGATGCGAATTCTGCGCGCCCGGCTGCTTGCCGCCGCGCAAGAGCAAGCGGCTCAAGATGCTTCCGATGCGCGCCGCCTACAGGTGCGCACCGTCGATCGTAGTGAGCGAATTCGCACTTTCAACTTCCCCGAGAATCGACTCGCTGACCACCGCGTTGGCTACAAGTCACACAACCTAGACCAGATTCTCGACGGTGATCTCGACGACGTCATCAATGCCTGTTTGGAGGCTGATAACGCGGTGCGATTGGGTGACACCCCATCGTGAGCTGGGATGTTGACCACACCACCGGTGGTCGAACCACCGTCCGCGACGTACTCATCGACGCCGAACGTCGATTAGTGGCGGCAGGGGTGCCATCACCAAATGTTGATGCCGCTGAAATTATCGCGTTCGTACTCGGGGTTCGGCGCAACCGCTTGATTTTGCAGGATTTGGTTACAGCTGCTCAACGGGTGCGGGTAGAGCAGCTCATGACTAAAAGACTTTCCAGGGTGCCGTTACAGCACCTACTAGGTACTGCGGCTTTTCGACATATTGAGCTCCAGGTTGGACCCGGGGTTTTCATTCCGCGCCCCGAAACCGAACTGGTGGTCGAAGCTGGTATTCGCGAATTACGTGAGCTACCAGTTTCGGAGCGAATCGCCGTTGACCTGTGTTCGGGTAGCGGCGCGATCGCCTTGTCGATTGGCATCGAGGTTAAAAACTCTCGGGTATACGCCGTTGAATTGGACGATGAGGCAGTTCGTTGGACCAGGCGGAACCTCGCGGCTCATGAGGTGGCATTGGCTGAAGCCTGTTCTCGAGTTGATGTGGTGCACGATGACGCCGCCTTAGTTGCCGATCCCGGTCATGGCCTCGCACGGTTGGCCGGTCAAGTTTCAGTTATCGTCGCGAATCCGCCGTATATTCCGGCTCGCATGGTGCCAAGGGAGCCAGAAGTTCGCGATCATGAACCAAAAGTTGCCCTTTTTGCTGGTGAAGATGGCCTCGACGTAGTGCGCGGGGTGCTGCGCACCGCGGCAATTTTACTTAAGCCAGGTGGCATGCTGGTTATTGAGCATGCAGATGTGCAGGGCGCTGACGCTGGGCTCCTCGGGGTCGCGGGGCTAGCTCAGAGTTTGGTGGCTGGCGATGAGCTCGCGCTGCTGGCCAAAATGTCAATCGGCACCCGAGTGTGGCCCGAAGTCATCGATCGCATGGATTTAAATGGATTGCCGCGGTTTACTATCGCTCGTCGATCTAGTTGAGAAGGGGCCACCATGTTGCGGCTAGCGTGCGGTACTACCGCCGATAACGTAGATCGGCCACGTTCACTAATTGCTGCTACCTCAGCTGCTCGACGCGGCGATTTGATTTTGGTGCCGACCGAGAGTGTTTATGCACTGGCGACCGACCCATTTAGCAGCCGTGGAGTTGCTTCCTTGCGCAAGGCCAAGAGCCAGTCAAACCAAGTGCCGCTGCCAATCATGGTGCCCAGTGCGGCGACCATGAGCGGCCTCGCGGTGCACGTGGGTTTACCGGCGGCCCGGGCGCTCATGCTCAACTTTTGGCCCGGGTTGTTGACCTTGCTCTTTGAGCCGCAGTCAACCTTGGCCTGGGACTTGCCCCAAGATGCCCCACTTGCGGCGCGAATGCCCCTGCACCCCCTACTTCTTGAACTGCTGCGAGCAACCGGCCCCTTGGCGGTGACCGGAGCCAATGTGGCCGGGATGCCGGCGGCCACCACCGTTGACGATGGCGTTGCTCAGTTTGGCGAAGCCATCGTGCTCGCCCTTGACGTCGGCGAACTTGGGGTGATGCCCGAAAACGAACCCGCAGATTTAGCGGCGACGATCAGCACCGTGGTTGACCTGCGCGGCCCGGCTCCGGAGGTGGTTCGGTTAGGCACGGTTGGCATAGCGGAGCTGCGGGCGGTTTGCCCGGATTTGGTCGATTCCACGGCGGGCTAGGTGCAGAGGCAGCCAAGGCCCTATTGCGTAGACTAGGGCCACCAACAACAAGGGAGCTAGATGAGCAGCACGCCATTTTGGGGTCCGGATTTCGACGCGCTGGCCGCCGAGGATCCACAAATTGCCGGCGTCGTCTTGGCCGAATTGGACCGGCTGCGCACTGGATTGCAGCTGATCGCCAGCGAAAACTTCACCTCACCTGCCGTTTTGGCGGCGCTCGGCTCGACATTGAGTAATAAGTACGCCGAGGGATACCCCGGCCGGCGCTATTACGGTGGTTGCGCTGAAGTTGATGTCGCCGAAGAAATCGGCAATGCGCGCGCCAAGGAGCTATTTGGCGCCGACCACGCCAACCTCCAGCCCCATAGTGGGGCGAGCGCCAATCTCGCTGCGTACGGTGCTTTCGTCATGCCCGGTGAGACCGTGCTCGCCATGAGTTTGCCCCACGGCGGTCACTTGACCCACGGTTCGAAAGTCAATTTTTCGGGTAAGTGGTTCAACATCGTCTCATACGGAGTTCGCAAAGATACCGAACTTATTGATTATGAACAGGTGCGCGCACTAGCTGTTGAACACCGGCCCAAAATGATCATCTGCGGGGCGACGGCTTATCCGCGGCTCATCGATTTTGCTGCATTTCGCTCCATCGCCGATGAAGTTGGCGCCATCTTGATGGTTGATGCGGCACATTTCATCGGATTAGTTGCAGGCCGGGCCATCCCGAGCCCGGTGCCATTCGCCGACGTAGTTACTTTCACCACCCACAAAGTGCTGCGCGGCCCCCGCGGCGGCATGATTTTGTGTAAGGCCGAGCACGCTGCGGCCATTGACAAGGCGGTATTCCCGATGATGCAAGGTGGCCCGCTGATGCATGCGGTGGCGGCAAAGGCGGTAGCACTAAAAGAGGCTGCAACACCCGCTTATCAGGACTACGCCAAGCAGGTCATCGTCAATGCGCAGGCACTGGCGGCGGGCCTGGAGGCCGAAGGTATGCGCCCGGTGAGCGGCGGTACCGATACCCATCTCGCGCTGGTGGATCTGCAGCCCCTTGGCGTGAGCGGGTCCGAAGCTGAAGTTCGCTGTGATGCCGCACGTATTACCTTGAATAAGAATGCGATTCCATACGATCCTCAACCACCATCGGTTGGGTCGGGTATCCGGGTTGGTACACCTTCGGTCACCACCCAAGGGATGGACGCCGGCAACATGAAAGAAATTGCCACATTGATCGGTCGTGCGGTACGTGAGCCAGCGACCGCCGCCGCAGTAGCAGCTGATGTGTTGGAGTTGGTAACGAAGCACCCGGCCTACCCGCAGAGCTAACTATTGACCGACCCACGTCGAATAGGTTGACCGAAAGGAGGGGCCGTGCGCGAATATCTATTGTGCTTACTCGCTGCGGCCGCCGTCACTTATCTGACAACTCCACTTGTTGAGCGCTTTGCAATTCGTTTCGGATTCGTTGCCGAAGTACGCGATCGTGATGTACACGCCGAGTCCACCCCCCGCCTTGGTGGCATAGCGATGATGCTGGGGCTTATTACCGGCCTATTGCTAGCAAGCAAGCTCCCCATGATGGGTTCAGTTTTTGAGACAGGTAGTGCACCACTCGCTCTGCTGTCCGGGGTGGCGATCATTGTCTTGCTTGGCATCGTCGACGATAAGTGGGGGCTGGACGCACCAATTAAATTAGCCGGCCAGGTCTTAGCCGCGGGCGTGATGGCATTTCAAGGTATTGCCGTTATTTGGTTGCCGATCGGTGGCACCTTCGTGCTTGACCCACTAACAAGTGTGCTGTTTACCGTCTTGATCGTCTTAATCAGTATTAACGCCATTAACTTCATTGACGGTCTTGACGGACTAGCCGCCGGCATCGTGGCGGTGGCGGCCGGGGCTTTCTTCGCCTATTCGTATCTGCTCTCGGTGGTGCTCGGGGTTGAGCGCGCAACTTTGGCGACTTTGGTTTCGGTACTTCTTGTGGGCATCTGCATTGGGTTCTTGCCCCACAATGTGTACCGGGCGCGCATCTTTATGGGCGATACCGGCTCGATGATGCTGGGCTTATTGCTCGCGGCGAGCACGATCACGTTATCGGGTCAGATTGATCCAAGTGCACTCGCTGGCCCAACCATTATCCCAACTTTGCTGCCGATCTTGCTGCCGATCGCGGTCATGGCGGTTCCGCTGGTTGACCTACTCCTAGCGGTGGTGCGCCGCACCCGTGCTGGGCGTAACCCATTTGCCCCCGATAAGCAGCACCTGCACCATCGCCTGCTTGAGATGGGGCATTCCCAAGCCCGTGCTGTCTTGATCATGTATGCCTGGACGGCGTTGGTTGCGGGCACCGCGGTGGCAATTGCTTTTGTGCCCATTTCGTATGCCGTGGCAGGTTTTGTGGTGGGATTAGGCCTGTTAATTTTCATGGTTCGTCGTCCGCCCAAGGCCCCGGTTGCTGCGGTTCGCCAACTGCGAAGTGGCACTCGCGGCTAGTCTCCGGGGTGTATCCAACCCCGCAAATGTGGGCCCTTGAACCCGTGATAGCGTTCGGCCCGCGGTCTTCAAAAAGTTATTTTCGTCCGCCAAATTTGTGGGAGGGTCTTTGGCAGCGCCTCTGGAAGAGACGCCGTTCGTCCTTCCATCCGTAGTCTTTCGGCCGGCGCGCCTAGCCGTGTTCTGCATCGTTCTAAGTGGCGTGTCAATTGCGCTGGCCGCCCTTGCGGGCGCGGTGATGTTTGGCGTGTTCTTCGCCATCGGTCTGGTTTTAGGCCTCGCTAATGCGCAGGTGGTGAGTTGGTCGGTTGCCGCGATCGCTGCGCAAGAGCACCCACTTAAGCGCGGGCTGGCGCTGAACTCTGCTACCCGGCTGCTGGTTATCACACTCATTGCGCTGGTAGTCGCATTCGTCTTTCGACCATTTGGCTTCGGCGTCTTATTTGGCCTCGCACTTTTTCAGGTGGTCCTAGTGCTGAGCACTGTTGTTCCTGTTTGGATGAAGATCCGCAAGGGTGATCTTGATGCTCCAGTTGATTCGGAGACCCAGAAGTCGTGACCATGATCAAAGAATTCAGCCCCGTAACCTCGATCGAGGTCGGCCACCACACCACTGCTACCTGGTTAGGCATGACGGTCAACACCGACACGATCTACGCCACCTTGGTAGCCGCGGCAGTTACCCTGCTACTGGCATTCCTCCTTAGGGCCAAGGTGACATCAACCGGTGTACCGAGTGGCGTGCAGTTATTCTGGGAAGCCGTCACCGTCCAGATGCGCGGCCAAGTGCAAGCATCTATGGGCCTCTCACTGGCTCCATTCGTGCTTCCACTGGTGATAAGCCTTTTCGTATTTATCTTGGTCGCGAACTGGATCTCCGTGCTCCCGCTTCAGTTCACCTCGGCCGACGGAGGTGCCGTTGAGTTACTAAAACCACCTGCCTCCGATATCAACTTCGTGCTGGCCCTCGCTTTGTTCGTCTTCATCTGCTACCACGCGGCGGGCTTTAAGCGAAGCGGCATCATCGGCTACCCGATAAAGGTCACCAAGGGTCACGTGGCCTTCCTGGCTCCCATTAACCTCGTGGAAGAGATCGCCAAACCTATTTCTCTGTCGCTGCGGCTTTTTGGCAACATCTTCGCCGGCGTCATCATGGTAGGTCTAATCGCGATGCTGCCCTCCTACATTATGTGGGCACCCAATGCGATCTGGAAAACGTTCGACCTTTTTGTAGGACTCATCCAGGCGTTCATTTTCGCGCTGCTAACAATCCTCTACTTCAGCCAAGCCACGGAGACAGAGGAGTCGCACCACTAGGCTGCGCATGCACCTAACCACTAATGACGTTCCCACTGAGAAATGAAAGCAAACCGACAAGAAATTAAGGAGAAAAGCAATGGCAGATCCAACAATTGTGGCCGGAGCCCTGATCGGCGGTGGCCTCATTTTAGGTGGCGGCGCCATCGGTGCGGGTATCGGTGACGGTATCGCCGGTAATGCACTAATTTCCGGTATCGCCCGCCAGCCAGAAGCTCAGGGCCGTTTGTTCACCCCGTTCTTCATCACGGTCGGCCTAGTTGAGGCGGCTTACTTCATCAACCTCGCGTTCATGGCGCTATTCGTTTTTGCCACGCCAGGAGCCTAACGAGTCGCAATGAGTGGAGCTGTGATTTCGGGAGTGACATTGTTGTCTGCTGAGGCGGAGGCTGGCCCCACCAACTTCTTAATCCCCAACGGCACCTTCTTCTTCGTGTTGGCGATTTTCCTCATCGTCTTCTGGGTGATTGCCAAGTTTGTGGTGAAACCAGTTCAACAAGTCCTTGACGAGCGCGACCGGTTGGTTGCCCAGACCGCCCAGGACAACCGCCAAGCCGCTGAGCAGGATGTCGCCGCCGAATCCGAGTTCAAGCAGGAATTGGCGGCGGCTAGGTCCGAGGCCGGAGGCCTGCGCGACCAAGCCCGGGCCGAGGGTCGCCAGGTTGCAGATGATTTGCGCTCGGATGCCAATGTCGTGGTAGCTGACAAGTTGCAGCAGGCCGGTGACGCGCTAAAAGTTGAAGGCGAATCACTGGCACCTAGCCTTAGCGCCTCGGTGGAGAACCTCTCGTTGACACTTGCCAACCGGATACTTGGTGTTGATGCTGAAAGTTCGAAGCAGCGGTCGAACGCGGAGGGTAGGGGCTGATGGGTACGTTCATTGGGCAACTCATCGGTTTCGCCGTAATTGTTCTTATCATCATGAAGTACGTCGTTCCACCTGTGCGCAAGGCAATGGCCGAACGCAAGACGGTCGTTCGGACCCAACTAGAAGATAGTGCGAAGGCTGCCCAGCGGCTTGCCGATGCCGATCAATATCGCTCGGTGAAGTTGGACGAAGGGCGTATCGAGGCCCGTCACATTATCGACGAGGCTGCATCTGATTCCGTTCGAATCGGTGAGCAGTTGCGCATCCAAGGTGGTGTCGAGGCCGAAAGAATCAAAGTGCAAGGCGATCAGCAGGTACTCCTGTTGCGCTCGCAACTCATTCGCGAGCTGCGCGATGAACTCGGAACTGAAGCCTTGCGCCGAGCAGAAGAAATCATCAGGGCGCATGTAGCCGACCCGCGTGAGCTATCCGCCACGGTCGACAGGTTCCTTGACGAGATGGAGGCGATGGCCCCGGTGGTCACCGCGCCAGAAGTCAGCCCGACCGATCTGCGTCCGGCTAGCCGCGACGCGCAGGCAGCGGTGGTGGCGAAGTTCGACGAGCTTTCGGCGCCGCTGTCCGCCGATGATCTCACGAAGTTGTCCGCTGAATTGGCGGCGGTATACACACTGCTTGTACGTGAGTCGACCCTTGCGCGCTATCTCGCTGATACCGGTGGGGTTACTGGTGCCAAGAAGCTAATGCTCGAGCAATTGCTCTCCCGCAAGGTTGGCGCTGACACCCTGTCAATTCTCAGCACTGCGGTATCTGCACGCTGGTCTACCAATAAGGATTTCGTCCACTGCGTTGAGCACATTTCCAGGCTGAGCCTGCTAGAGCGGGCAGAGCGTGAGCAGCAGGCTGACGAAGTTGCTGAGCAGATCTTCCGCTTCGGCCGGGTACTCGAAGGGCAACCGCGCCTAACCTCACTACTCAGCGACTACCACGAGCCGGCTTCTGGGCGGGTCGCATTGCTGCGATCAATTTTGGATGCGAGCAACGGTGCCAACGCCACGACCATCGCGCTCCTCGCCCAAAGCATCGAATTGCTCCACGGTGAGCGCTTTGACGAAGTCGTCGCTGACTTATCTCAATTAGCGGTAGCGCGACGCGGTGAAATCGTCGCTGAGGTAGGTGCCGCGGCCGAGCTAAGTGAGGCCCAGCGGCAGCGTTTGAACCAGGTGCTCACTCGGATTTATCATCACCCCGTTTCAGTACAGCTCACCATCGGTCCTAGGCTGCTAGGTGGCTTGTCGGTCGCTGTCGGCGACGAAGTGATCGACGGAACACTGTCTTCCCGGCTCGCTGTAGCCGCGCTGAAACTGCCTAGTTAGGTGCAATTAACAAACAAATCTTGACAAGCCAACCACTAACTTAACCAGCCAACAACTAAGACGAAGAGGAAGACGAAGAACATGCCAGAGTTGATAATCTCCGCTCAGGACATTCAGGGCGCCATCGAGAACTACGTCTCAAGTCTTGAGGTCGGCACGGGTCGCGAAGAGGTCGGCAGCGTCATCGACGCCGGCGACGGTATCGCCCACGTCGAAGGTCTGCCATCGGTAATGGCCCAGGAGTTGCTTGAATTCTCCGGCGGCGTCATGGGTATGGCGCTCAACCTAGATG
>Ga0194035_1000850_pt1 | contig 16888 bp, 12 predicted proteins | sample JunL2320m_MetaG_FD_148680 | JGI IMG/M metagenome (GOLD analysis project Ga0194035, IMG submission 148680) | Anoxic zone freshwater microbial communities from boreal shield lake in IISD Experimental Lakes Area, Ontario, Canada - Jun2016-L239-20m | ecosystem: Environmental > Aquatic > Freshwater >...
AATCGGACCCGCGTGATCGCTTTGCATCGATGCAACGAACAGGAGGACTTCGTTCGTCACCTTTGACCTGCCCTTGTTGACATCCGGCGGCGGCGAGTTCATGCATCGAGGACCGAGTTTCTTTGGGGGCTCGTGAGCGCCGACGATGACGAACTAGATGTGGGGCTGCGAGGTACACCATTAACTTCATCGCACGCTCAGATCCGAAGAGCTATGTATGATGCGTCGAACCGAATGCAAATCGTTGTCTGTTCGCTCTAGGGAGCCCGTCGATGTCCGTCACAGTGCCCGTCATCACCGCCCGCATGGGTTCACGGGATTATTACATCACCAAGATGACTGCGTTCGAGCTGTCCGGTCAGGTCGGAATCGCCTCTGAACTTACTGATTGGAATGCTCTGACGCTTGAGGAGCTCTATCAGCGAGACCTCAACCGCAAGCGAGTTGAGGATGAGATTGCCCCTTATTTGGCCAACGCCAAGGACCGGTTCTTCGGCTCCATCATCGTATGGATTCTCGGCGACGAAGTCGTCACGTTCGAGCCGGTTGGCGAGTTTGTCTCGGTTTCAGCCGCCTACTCCCGCGCGGCTAAGTCGCTCGGCTTTCTCATAATCGATAACTCTCAACAACGTTCCGGGTTGGTGGCCCTTGACGGCCAGCACCGTCTTGCCGCACTCCGCGAGGTCGTGCAGGGAAACACCGACGGGGAGTTTCGTGGCGCCGTCTGCACCGACGAGATCGCCGTGATTTTTGTCCGGGACGCCGACGTTCGTGGCGCCCGTGATCTGTTCACCGTGCTCAATCGTTCGGCCCGCAAGGTGTCGAAGAATGACGTGCTCATTATGGGCGAGGTAGACGGTGCAGCCATTGTTGCCCGGAGACTAACGTCCAGTTCCCTGCTCGCCCCCAACGGGCTAGGCAACCGACCGCTTGTGAAGTGGGAAAGTAACACTATCAACCAGAAAGACTCTCAGTTGACGACGCTAAACGCGGTCTACGAGGTGGTCAAGAAGGTTGCGAATCACCACCAGATTGATCTGCTGTCCGGCGAGGAGTCGGGCACCCCTCCCCCTCAAGCAGATATGAACCGAGCGTACGACGCTGTGCTCGGTTGGCTTACTGCGTTGTTCGAGGAGTCCGCCGATTTCTCGGCAATGCGTACTGATTCCGAGGCGATTGTCGAGGCGAGGAAGAAGGAAAGCCCTTACTCGCTGGTCCTCCGCCCGGTGGGCTTTCAGGCCTTCTTCGGCGCTGTTTCAGTTCTCTTGGAGCCAGCCGTTTGCGGAGTAGCAAGCCCCGTTGAGGCAGTTCGACGACTTCTTCAGGTCGACTGGTCGCTCGGTTCAAGGTCTTGGACTGGCATTATGGTGAACGCAAAGGGAAACGTCACCAACAGGGCCTCCGACGTTGCACTTGCCGCCGACTTAGCCGCCTGGCTTGCTGTCGGTGAAGCTATGGATTCCAATTACCGCGACGGGCTTCGGGACCGACTGCGGCACCAGATGAACTCGGATGACGTTGAGCTTCCGATTCCGAGGGTGAACGGCTGATGGCAACACATACAGTTCCCGCAATTGCCGGGCACATGGGTTCCACCCGCTACTACCAGACGGTGATGAGGGCCGATGAGCTTGTTGCCACAGTCCACGCGGCGATGGACTTTGAGGAGTTCGACTCATTCATGGCGAGTGAGCGAATGCAGCGCCAGTTGAGCGAGGAGCGGGTCGAGAAACAGATCGTCCCGTATCTGACCAACTCCGCTGATCGATTCTTCGGTTCGATCATCGTGTTGGTTTACGAACCCGATCAGTACGACTTCGAAGCGCTCAACGAGATTGGTATCACAAACCTTCGAGGTGCGTACTCGAACTTTGGTGATCGCGTGGGCGCCCTCACTATTACTGGTGGGAAGCTGTTTGCGCTCGACGGCCAGCATCGACTGCACGCGCTTCGCACGGTGATCGCCGGCGGCCATACCCCGCATCTTGGACTGCCTGTGACCGGACCTTACTGTGATGAGGTGCGTGGCGACATGCTCTCGGTCATCTTCTTGGAGTTCAGCACAAAGGAGAAGGCTCGGCGGATCTTCAACAAGGTCAACCGATATGCGAAGCCGACCTCCAAGGCCACCAACATTCTCATCAGTGAGGATGACGGACTGTCGATCATCGCTCGTTGTCTTGCGTCTCTCGACGATCCACAGAAGTTCGATTCCGACGTTGAACCTCCGATTCCGCTTCGACTGGCGAACGCGAGGCCGACAGTCGCAATCGAGAAGAACACACTCGGCCCGGGCGATCTGAACCTGATCACGCTCGAAGTAGTTCAGAAGTCTGTAGAGAGTATTCGAGTAGCGACCGGACATCCGCCGCTCGATGAGGGCACCACGATCGTGAGGCCTGAGGACGATCTTCTTCGCTCGGCCTATGAAGAGTGTGCCCGCTGGTGGTCAGCACTTGTCAACGAGTTCGAACCATTTCGGGCTGCCTTCGTCCGGCCTTCCATGATCCCGGATTATCGCGCCTACTCGTACAAGTACTCAGTTGCCTTCCGCCCGATGGGCCAGGAGGCCATGATCCGAGGAATGTTGGAGGCACACCATCTTGCGCAGCTCGGGCCTTCGGAGCTGGTGCGACGGATGAACAAGATCGAATGGAAGCTCGAAGCTGGTTTGTGGGAAGGAATTCTCTTGGGAGGCGGCGGGCAGCGACGGCGAATTATCACCAAGAAGGTCCCTATGGCTGCCAATCTGATTGCCTACATGCTGATCGGCGCGGATGCATATGGGGCGCGCCGCACCCAAGATCTGCTCGAGCGGTACTGCGTCGAAAAGGCTGAGTATGGGCTCAGCCGACGGGTGTTACCGAAAGCCGTTGTGTAGCGGTTCTCGTCAGCGTCAGAATCGCACTGACTCAATGATCTGCGTGAGTTGCTCCCAGTCAGGAGTTTGTGAGAGGTGGCTGAATGAGAATCTCACGGCGCCTGACACTCTCCATGGGTCTAGCCCCATCGCCTCGAGGACATGACTTCGCTCGTACGAGTGCGAGGAGCACGCAGCTCCGTTGGAGATTGCGATGTGTGCCTTGGTGGCGACGATAAAGGCCTCCGAATCAAGGCCCCTGAAGCTTGCGTTTACTATCTGAGGAATTGCGTGTGATCGATCACCGTTCACGGCGCCACCGGCTGCTTCGATGAATGTGATGAGGGCTTCGGAAATCGTGTTCGCGGTGGAGGTACGCGTGGCGTTCTCCTGACCGGCGAGTCGAGTTGCCTCGCCGAGAGCAACCGTCAGAGGCACAGAGACGGTGCCTGGCCGAATTCCGCGTTCCTGTCCTCCTCCGAACACCAGTGACTGAAGAGGGGGCCGGTCTGTTCCATTGCGCTTCCTCGTGATCAGTGCCCCCGTTCCCTGCGGGCCATAGATCTTGTGGCCACTGATGCTGATGAGGTCGATGCGATGATTACGGAGCAACTCCAGTTCCTTGCCGAAGCCCTGAGCACCGTCCACATGTAGGAACGCCGGATGATCGGACATCGCTTCGCCCAACTCGGTAAGCGGCTGGAGGACCCCTGTCTCGTTGTTCACGTGCATCACTGACACAAGCAGGGTATCGGTTCTCAATGCAGCACGAAGCTGCTCCGGATCCACGATACCGCCTTGCCCCACCGGGAGGATCGTCACGTCGAAGCCCGCTTCTGCGAGGTGCTGCACTGGTTCCAGCACCGCTTTGTGCTCGACGGCGGTGGTCACGATGTGCCGTTGGCCAGTTCGCTCGCCATACGCAGCTAGGCCCAAGATGCTGATGTTATTCGCCTCTGTGGCGCCGCTGGTGAAGATTACCTCGTCGTCGGTAGCTGAGACCAGCGTGGCGACGTGCGTCCTCGCTTGCTCCACCGCCATGCGGGCGTTGACACCATACGTGTGGGTGCGACTGCCGGGGTTTCCAACTTCATCACACAGGTAGCGCATCATCAGTTCTGCCACTCGCCGATCGACGGGCGTCGTTGCTGCGAAGTCGAAGTATTCGGGATTCGGCATTCTGGTCATCCTCTGGGTAGTGGTTGCATCCGTATGTCTGTGGTATGTTATAGGTATGTCTTCGTCGAGCTACGTGTATACGTTTCCTTCAGTTAGAGGGCTGCAGGCAGGGCGAGAGTACTTCGTGGCTCAATGCCCGATCAGGCTCTTATTGCGGATTTTTTCGTTTGTCGACGCCGATCTCCCGGTGGAGATGAGAGCGCAACGAACGCTAAACACCAAGCGCGTGCCAGAGATCGCTCGCTACATTGTGGAGAACCGCGACGATTACACGTTCTCCGCCATCACCGCCTCCATCGATGCAGACATAACCTTCGAGCCAATCGGGGTCGCTGACGATCGGCTAGGTCGGCTTCACGTGCCCATGGATGCTCGGTTCGTCATCAACGATGGCCAGCATCGGCATGCAGCGCTCACAGCAGCTTTAGCACGTGACGCCTCATTAGGCGATGAGACCATCGCTGTAGTCTTCTTCGTTGACGTCGGACTCGCTCGATCGCAGCAGATGTTTGCCGATCTCAACCGACACAGCGTGAAGCCCTCCGCCTCCATTGGCGTTCTCTACGACCATCGTGAGCCGACGGCGGATCTCACGAGGGCCGTGGTCAAGCGAAACCGAATTCTCCACGACATGGTGGAGCCGGAGCGCTCGACGCTCGCTCCGAAGTCGAAGAAACTCTTCACGCTGAGCGCTGTGCACCAGGCCAACCAAGCGCTCTTGGCGGGCCTCCCCGATTCTGGTCGGGAGGAGTTGGCCCTTTCCTTCTGGGACGCCACCGTTGCAGGATTTCCAGACTGGATTCAGGTGCACGAGAACACCCTTTCGGCTGGCGCGTTGCGACTGGCCACAATCAGTTCACACGGTACCGTTCTTCATGCGCTCGGCAGAGCAGCGAACTCTATGGTGAGGTCGGAAGCGGGTTCCGACTGGCCTCGTTACACCGATGCGTTGCTGTCGATCAATTGGCAACGCAGCAACACAGAACTCTGGGAGGGCAGGGCTCTAGCAGCAGGCCACGTGTCAAAGAGTAATCAGAGCGTGGCATTGACCTCAGCAGTCGTAAAACGAGCTATGAGGCTGTCGCTCGCCGCCGACGAGATCCGATACGAGAACGCAATTAGGGAGAACAGCAAGTGACAGACACAAAGACTTCGGCGTTCACGGAACTGGGTCTCAAAGCGACGGTGCACCGCTTGTTCGCAGAGATCAGGGAGTTGTACAAGGCCGACGACATCCCTTGGATCGTCGGGTACAGCGGCGGGAAAGACTCTACTGCTGTGCTCTCCTTGGTTTGGCTGGCGCTCAGCCAACTCACACCCGAGGAGCGTCACAAGACTGTCCATGTCATCTCCACCGACACCATGGTCGAGAACCCGATCGTGGCATCGTGGGTCGCTCAGTCGCTGGATTCTATGCGCGTCGCCGCGCAGGCGCAGGATCTACCGATGGTTCCCCACCGCCTCACTCCGGAGGTGAAGGACAGCTTTTGGGTGAACCTGATCGGCCGTGGCTATCCGGCGCCGCGGCCGAAGTTCCGGTGGTGCACCGAACGACTAAAGATTCGACCGTCGAACGCGTTCATCAGGAACGTGGTTCGGGCTAGCGGTGAGACCATTTTGGTGCTGGGCACTCGCAAAGCAGAAAGCTCGTCGCGTAGCGCCCGCATGACTCGTCTGGAGACCACGCGGGTTCGAGACCGCCTATCACCGAACGAGAGCCTGCCGGGCTCGCTTGTCTTTAGCCCGATCGAGGACTGGACGAATGACGACGTCTGGCTATACCTCATGCAGGTAGAGAACCCGTGGGGCCATGACAACCGCATGTTGCTGAACATGTACCGCGGAGCCAGCGCCGACAATGAGTGTCCATTGGTGGTCGATACGTCAACTCCGAGTTGCGGTGACAGTCGATTCGGATGCTGGGTCTGCACGCTGGTGGAGAAGGACAAGTCGATGTCGGCGATGATTCAGAACGATCAGGAGAAGGAGTGGATGCGCCCGCTGATGGAGCTTCGTGACGAGCTCGACATTGCCGACGACAAGCACCTCCGCGACTTCCGAAGAATGGACGGGCGAGTTCAACTGTTTCACGACGGCACGATTCCTGGCCCGTATACCCAGTCGTCGCGAGAGAACTGGCTGATGCGACTGCTGTCGGCGCAAATGTGGGTCCGCAATAACGGTCCCGAGCACGTCCGCAACATTGAGCTCATCACGATGGCTGAGATCCACGAGATCCGTCGACTCTGGCTAGTCGAGAAGAAGGAGATTGAAGATTCACTCCCCGGGATCTACAAGGCAGCGACCGGTCTCGACTTTCCGGGCTCCACGGCGCACCTCAGTATCACTGCTGAGATGTTCGTGTCGCTTCAAGAGGTGTGCGGAGATGACCGAATGCACTACGAACTGGTCCGGGACCTTATTGCCACGGAACGGCGATTTGCGACGATGTCGCGCCGGAAGGGACTTCTCGAGGAGATTGACAAATCCATCAAACGTTCGTATTACCGAGATCGCAGCGATGCCATCGAATTTGCCCAGATCAAGGCCGAGCTTCGACCTGGAGCGAACGACCTGGCTGATGAGTCGGACGAGTCCGTCAACGCTGTCGAGGTCACCGTTCGAGGGTCCGAATGATCATCGAGGAACTGGTACTTCACGATTACGGCATCTACGGCGGACGGCATGAGATCGATCTCACTCCGGTCTCATCTGAACGACCGATTATTCTCATTGGGGCTAGAAACGGTCGCGGAAAGACCACCCTGCTCGACGCGATCAACCTTGTTCTCTTTGGGAACCGGGCACGCCTGAGCAACCGGGGCGGCAAGTCCTGGGAAGATTTCTTGCGTGAGTCGATCCACCGCAAGTCGGCGGGTGGATCCTCGGTGTCGATGCGCTTCACCGTCGCCGATGACCTTGAGGAACGAACATACGAGATCTCACGTTCGTGGGCCATCTCGGGCAAATCACTGAAGGAGTACTTTGACGTCTCTGTGAACGGCCGAGCCGACAAGGTGCTCGCCGAGGACTGGAACGAGCACATCGAGGGGATCCTGCCGCTTGACGTAGCATCGCTCAATTTCTTCGACGGTGAGAAGATCGACGAACTCACCGATCCCGGACGTTCGCGAGATGTCATCAGCGCCGCCATCCGCGGGTTGCTAGGGCTCGGCGTGATCGAACGGCTCGAGGCCGACCTGAAGGTCTATTTGCGGCGAAAGCAGGACGCCGCGATCGCAGACGGAGCAAGCGATGAGTTGCTCGCTCTGGAAGCCGAGAGGAATTCGCTATTGGAGCGCAGAGAAGGCCGCCGGTACGAGCACGGGCAGGCAAGAGTTGCGCTTGAACGCGCCGAGGAACTGCTGCGGAGATTGGAACGTAAGGCAGCCGAACTCGGCGCCGACCGTTGGGAGAAGCGCGCCGAGTTAGAAGCTGAGCGCAGCGATCTTGGAGCAGCTCGAGCAGTGCTCGATCAACGGCTTCAAGGCTTAGCAGCGGGCTCAGCGCCATTGCGTGTGCTCGCTGGACTATTGGAGCGTACCAACACCCAGATCCGGGTCGATGAAGAGATCGAGATGGCTAGTCGCGTGCTCGGGCTACTCGAAGCACGCGATGCCCGGGTCATCGAGGCCCTCGATAATCCAGCGGCGCGTACGGCACACGAGGTTTTCGCCGCCGACAGGGCCAATTGGGCTACCAAGGCTGCAGACGCGGTGATTCATACGGTTCATGCCAATGTCAGCGCCCTTCTTGCTGCGGCGCTGAACGATACCGATGCACCGACTGAGGTGCAGGAGATTCTTGAAGAGCTCGACCAACACGAGCTTCGGCTCAATGACGTGGACCGGGCATTGTTGGCAGTGCCAAGCGAGGGTCAACTCGCCCCAGTCCTCGCTGAGATCGGCAGCGGGAGAGCGACCCTTGAAACTCTCACCCAGCAGAGCGACTCATTGAAAGAGGAAATCGGCCATCTCGATTCAACGATCGAACGAACGGACCAGCGCCTCGCTCGTATGAGGGAGGTTGAGGCCGACCAGCAGAAGGACGCCCTTGAGGAACGACGCGCCCGAGAATATGCAAAGCGGGCGCTCGCCACAATCGGAGAAGTGTCCGAGATGACCGTTGCTCGAAACCTCGCCCAGATCGAGGCCGCAATTCTTCAACGCTTCAGTGGGCTCATCGGAAAGCAGCGCCTGGTGACCGGGGTATACATTAGCCGTGAGACGCTGGAGTTGAAAGTGCAGACCAGCAATGAGATTGACCTTCCCGTCGATCGGATGAGCGCCGGCGAGCGACAGTTGCTGGCGACCGCAGTCCTTTGGGGCCTTTCGACAGTTGCGGGGAGATCCATCCCGCTCATCATCGACACCCCGCTCGGCCGTCTGGATGATGAGCACCGCCAGAAGTTGGCGACCAACTACTTTCCAGCCGCTGCGCATCAGGTCATCATTCTCTCCACCGACAGTGAGTTCGACGAGGCCCTGCGCGAGAAGATAAAGCACGCGATTAGTCATGAGTACCTGATCCGCTTCCGTGAGGACGACGAGTCCTCAGAGATCGTGCCTGGCTACTTCGTGGGGGGTTCGTGATGGCCGTCGAAACCGTACGCATCGTGGAAACCGACCGCGACCTTCTATTGCGACTAAAGCGATCAACAGGGATCAAGAACTGGAATGTGTTATGCCGGTGGTCGCTCTGTTTGTCGCTTGCTGATCCACACCCCACCAGCGTCGACCCGCTAGGAGCGCAGTCGAACATTGAGATGACGTGGCGAGTGTTTGCTGGGCCGTACGCCGATGTCTACTGGGCCCTCGTGGTACAGCGTTCCCATGAGGACGGGCACGGAGTCGATCCATCTACGCTCGAGCGGGAGTTCAACCGACATCTGCACCGAGGAATCGGCCACCTTGCCAACCTCTCCACCAAACCCTCGCTTCGAGACGTCCTCTCGCTAATTGCGTAGTCTCGTGACGTGAGCATGTCGAAGAGCCACCTCACCGCAATGGCGAGGAGCGACGCGTCGAGGCCAATCAAACTCGCCGTCGAACACGGCGTGCTCAGACGAGACCGCCCGCTGCTTGATTACGGATGCGGCCGCGGTGCGGACGTGGATTGGCTCACTAGCCAGGGTTGGAAGGCTAGGGGCTGGGACCCGGTACACCGACCGAGCACACGTCGCACCAAGACCCCTTCCGTGGCGCTGACATACGTAGTTAACGTCATCGAGGACCGCCGCCAGCGCCAACAGGCCCTCGTGGACGCCTGGTCGTATACGACTGGTGTCCTAATCGTGAGCGCCCGACTCTCCGATGAGCGCGACGAATCCCACATTCGGCCGATGGCGGACGGCTGGATTACTACACGGGGGACGTTTCAGAAATTCTTCGAGCAGCACGAGCTCGCATCTTGGATTCGCGAGGTGCTGAACGTTGAACCGGTGCCTGGAGGACCGGGGATCTTCTACGTCTTTCGAACGACGAGCGAGCGGGAAGCATTTCTCGCCCGCCGATATGTGATGCGCATGCCGACCCCTCACTACCGCAAGAGCGACAAGGCCTTCACCGAGTACAGGACGACTCTGCAAGAGCTCATCGACTTTTTCGTTCTCCACGGCCGGCTGCCGATCGAGTCCGAACTCACCGGCATAGATGGCATTAGAGAAGCGTTTGGAACGATCGCCAGAGCCTTTCGAGTCATCGAAGTCGTTACCGACCGCGACGAGTGGTTGAGCCTCGCGACGAGGCGCCGGATCGACCTGCTCGTCTATCTCGCCCTGAAAATGCTCGACGGACCGTACCGGATGGGTGACCTAGCTCCGTCCACGCAACGCGATGTGAAAGCGCACTACCGCTCGTTGTCAAGGGCCATGACCCTTTCCGAAAGGCTGCTCTTCGGAGTCGGCAACCTCGAAAACATCAGCATCGCAAGCCGCAGTTCGCTCGTTGGCAAACTCACCCCGGCCGCGCTGTACGTGCATATGGACGCATACGAGCACCTCCCAGCGATCCTGAAGGTGTATGAAGGTTGCGCCAGACGACTGGTCGGTGACGTTCCGGGAGCCAACATCGTGAAGCTCCACCGCGATGCGAAGAAGGTGTCGTACCTGGCGTATCCAGATTTTGACGGTGACCCCCACCCCGCCTTGCATCGCTCCGACCTGGTCGATCTTGTCCGGCAGGCTTATGAGGTCCGCCGCTATCGAGGCACCGCGAACCTGCCGATTTTGCATCGGAAGGACGAGTTCATTCATCGTTCCGACGATCGATGGGACCTCTTTCGCGCGATTACCGCAGCCGAGGAAGCAGCTGGGCTGTTCGAGAAACCTGCCACAATCGGATACCGAGATCAATGGCATGAACTGCTCCGCTCGAAGGCCCTTACACTCGTTGGGCATGAGCTACGGCCTCTCCCGAATAATGACTGAATGAGTAGGCCCTCGCGCCGTCTGCCGCAGAAGAAAGAGTCCGAAATTCGCTTCTGGTAACGTCCGCTCGATGACGCTCGCACCTTTTGATGCCAATCACCAGTTTCTCGGTGCATTTCTTCGTGAAAACAAGCTCAGAGTCCCCGAACTGCAGCGTCCATTCGCGTGGGGTCCGTCCGAGGCTCAGGAACTCATCACGGATTTACTCAACGTGATGGCTGAGAGCGGTGATGTGGAGCAGCGACACTTCTTTGGCACGGTGGTGTTGTTGAATGATCATCACACCCATCTCAGTATCATTGATGGCCAGCAACGACTGACGACCACGACACTGGCGCTTGGGCTGATTGAACAGTCGATCCGTAATGTAGCGAGGGAGGCACGCAGCGAGGGTTCGATCGCCTCCAAGGAGATCGCTCAGCGGGCTGAGCAGATCGCTGACACACTCCACACCTACCTGTGGTTCGATGGGGTTCCCGGACCGGATCTTCAGGTGGTCGAGGAGTTACGTCTCAAAGTTTCACCAGAGATCCTTGCTTCATATTGGCGGTTGGTCTCCGGAAAGGAGCCAGAAATCACGCCAATGCTTACCGGACCCGACAAGTCGCTACGAGCAGTTGCTCGGACACTACGCGACGAGCTCATTGAGTCGCCTGAGACCAGGCAACTCGACTTCACGGAACGCGTTCAGCGACTTGTCAGGGTTTCCCAGGCGATCACGGATGGCCTGCTGGTTGTGTGGGTCCGCACTGGCTCGGCATCAGCCGTCTACGACCTGTTCGAGAGCCTGAATGCTCGCGGCAAGCCCTTAAACGTGCTAGACCTCGCGAAGGTGTGGATACTTGCCAATATGCCTCCAGAGCTTGAGAAGCAGGCTGCCCAGGCTACGCGGCACCTGCAGACAGGAGACGGCGAAGACCCAATTCGGTATTTCACCGACTACTTCCGGATTCGAGTGCTTGCGCATCCAGATCGCCGCGATGCCAAGCGGTTCTCGCTTGATGCCCGAAAGCGACTCTTCACCCCTTACAAGAATGCTGATGGCTCGGCGACAGACTTGATTGAAGACCATATCCTCCATGAGCTTCGTTTGATGGAGCGGCTGCATGTGATCTGGAAGGAGCTGCAGGACGACAAGGTGCCGACGCAACTCGGCGGAGATGCAAAGCTTCGGATCGTTGCCTTGCACCGTCAGCACTTACTGATCAAGACGCTCAAGCACGGTGCCGGAGGCGCCGGCGGACTCATCTGGTCTCTGCTCCTCGATGCTGCCGACGCCGCGCAGAGCGTGAACGACTACCTGAGGTTTGTGCACGGCATCGAGCGCTTCTTTTTCCGGTTCAAAGTGATCGGTGCACGGCCAATCGGTCCGATGGAGAATGCCTACTTCGAGATTATGCGTAGGAACCGTCGTGACGGCGGACTTGATGTGTCCGATTCCCTCCGCTTGCTTCAGGAGGTGCTCGACCAGCACTCTCGCGAGGCAGACTTCCTTTCGAGTGCTCACCAGAAGCTCACCTACTCCGGCGGCGCGTCTACCGCGCGTATTCGCTACGCCCTCTACTTGCTCGACTCGTATCAGACGAAGTTGGCGGGTCAATCCGTGCCGATGGACTGTTACGACCTTGACACCGCCCAGATCGAACACATCGCTCCCCGGAACCCGATACGCCCGCATGGCCTTTCTGAGCAAGTGGTGAACAGCTTCGGGAACCTGTGCTTGCTCGACGAGGTAATGAACCCTTATCTCAGCAACAAGGACTTCGCAGAGAAGTGCCAGAAGGTTGCGGACCTCAGCCGCGGGCCCTCTCCGCGAAGCATCAAGTTCGTATTGTCGCAAAGCGTCTTCGAACAGAGCGGGAACATGACGTGGGGTGAGGAGGAGATTGTGGCTAGGTGGGACAAGCTCTCCCAGCAACTCCTTCAAGCATGCAAGTTGGCCTGAGGGGCGAGACCTCGCCGCTAGGGCAAAGGAAGGTGCGGCCCGAAATAGCCGACGTGCACCTTTTTCGTCGCTCCTCCGGTGTCGTCATGGAAGTGCAGTCTGGCGGTAAGGGCTCCGCGACCAGCTACCTTCATGTGTTTATCCATGAGGACGACACCGGTGGGATCCACAGTGGGTGGCACTTGAAACATGCGGGCCTCTCGGCAACGCGGGTTCGTCAGCGTTCCCTCGCTCTCGGTGAGCGCAACGTCATCAGGGGGGAACGTCGCACACCCAGCGGGGGTCTCTCGGCAGTACTGCATAAAGTTTCCGTTCCACCCCTCGTTGAGTTTCACCCGCGCGTAGTCGTTTAAAGCCCGAAGCGCCCGCCAAGCACGCTTGGCCGTGATGGGCGCCGAGTGCTGCTCGTCGAGTTCCGAGCAGCGGTCGGCTGCGCCGGGAGAAAAGGCAAGCTCATCGAGAAGGTCTGCCGCGTACTTCATCGCATCGATCGAAAGGTTTACCTCGTCGGGGTACTCCGCTTCCTCCTCCTGGTAGACGATTTCGCCTCGCTGACTGAACTCCCGCTCTAAGAATGCGACCCTACGTTGCGCCCTATCGAGCTCGGCGTGAGCGTCGTCGCTCACGAGCACGGTGTATTCGAGGTCATCTTTGATTCGCCTGAGTTCGCGATCAAGCCGGTCCGCTTCCTCGGCCCACTCGTCGACCCCTCGTCCTGCACGATGAAGGTCCACTATCGCTTGGCGGAAGTCAGTCGGCAAGGCTTCGGAGAGCCTGAAGCCGAGCACGTCTCGATGCACCCGTCGAGCGGCAGACAAGGCATTCCCGCGTACCCACATCGCCGGCAGCACGATCGACTTCATCCGTGGCCGAAGCAATGCTACAGCGCCGTCCGAGAGCGAAACATCCGGATTCACGAGTTTCTGCGCCTCGTCGAGCGGGTGGATAACTACCGACGCCATTCCGCGAACGCGACGCTGCAGGTGCGGGAGAGTCGCCGAGTGCCGATCTTGAGGTCCGACCAGAATGACAATCGATTGCCCTGAATCGCCCAGCGCAAGGTCGACACCGACAGCATCGAGCAGTCGACGCACAAAGCTACTCGGCTCCGGCAGCGGAACGCCGAGCGCCTCGGCCTCTCGAGCGTCCTCCTCGATCAGCAGCATCCGCCCCTGCGGTGTGCTCATCTCCTGAGCTAGACAACGCATCCCCAGCGACTCATTCGAGGCAATGAGTTCAACCATGCCGCCCAAAGCAGACTGGTGGTGTCGACGAGTGACGGTCCAACCGGCTCCCTCGGTCACGGGGTCGTCCCCTTGGAACGAAGGGACGCTGGCTTCGGCCATCCAGTCATGCACGCACTCGATGAGTGTTCGCGTCACAGATGAGCTGTCAATTATGGATCGATATGAGATACTCACACTCGGTCACACGACCGGCGTAGGGAGGTCCTGCGGCAGTTCCTCAGGTGGCACGTCGTCGTAGCCCGCAATCACCTTTCCGCGACTCAGATTCCAGCGACTCCAGAGCGACATCTGAGCCTCATCGTCGACTGTCGCCGGGCTGATGAGGTACTCCAGAAGATCGGCGGCTAGTTGGTAAGCTTCTTTGCGAGGAATCATCTTGCCATCAGGCCGCACGATGACATCTCGCCAGTAGTTGGATGAGATTGGTGACCAGTTCACCAACTGGGCGCGTCTCACGAGTTCTTCGATGGACACTTCTCCACGGTTTCTTCGGAAGGCCTGGCATAGGCCCTTCACTAAGGACACCTGTCCAACCGGACGCAGCAGCAAGGCAGTGGAGTCGGTTGCAGAGAATCGGATCTCAGAGATCAGATCGGGGTTCTCTAACACTGCCTGAAAGACGGGCATCTCCAAAATGGCCGACCACCAGTCGTTCGCGACGACGTACGCCTCTTGTAGCTGCAGCTCAGGCGGGGACACCGGGTCGTCGTGCTCGCTGAAATGGCGATACCCCGCGCCAGTGAGAATGTCGATGACAGTTTCGTAGAGCGCCGAAAGGGTGATCAACTTCGTGCTTGACTTCGGGAGGCTGGTGCGCTCCCACTCCACAAGTTCCTTTGGCACTCCTCGGTGCTCACGCGCAATAAACGCTCCCCCGAGATCGGTGTCAAGCAGTCTTCGAGCAACGATGGCATATCCATCGGTTTCGCTTGTGATGATGTTGTCACTGGGGCTGGTGGGCTTGGCGTGCCTATTCACTTTGTTGAAAATCGTCCGGGTCTTCTTGTCATTCTCAAACTCGATAACCAATACGCAGACTTGGTCATCACCGACCTCGTGCTGAAATGGGCCATACTGGCCCTTGCCGGTAATTACCTCCCGCAGCGCCAGTAGACGATGCTGGCCGTCGAGAGCGATGCGTTCACCGGCACCAAGGGTTATGAAACCCATGTCCTCGAGCCCTGCACTGTAGGCAGCTGGCAGCTTCGCTAGGTCGCCGAGGGGTTCGAAGGTGATCGAGCCTTTCGGAACCAGAACAATGAGCGAGCCAAAGAATCGGTCAGGGTGGCTCGCCAAATAAGGAGCAATTTCTTTCTTGATGCGGGCAAAGTTCGGCTCACGCTGCATCTTCTCGTCAATCGACATTGACGCCCAACGCTCGGTTTCCCTTGCCGGACGAACTCCGGTGCTGAGTTCGCGGGCCCGCATCGTTGTTTGGTAGTAGACCGTCGATCCCATCGTGCCGCGAATTGCGGGGCTTGTACTCATTGGCGCTTCCTCTCAGTTCTGGTCGTTAGCCTAAGTGACACTATGTCGAACGTGAGTCAGAACAACGGCTCTGCTCGCCGAAGAAGAATGCCCATCGCTCCTCCGAGTGTGATGCCAAGGCCCGCAGAGCTGCGTCGCTGGCAGACAGAGGCGTTGAAGGCATGGCTTGCCAATGGGTCACGCGGCATCGTTGCTGCTGCCACTGGCACCGGGAAGACGACGCTCGCGCTGGCAGCGATCGCCGAGTTCTGGGACCCCACGGCTCGAGTGGCCGTAGTGGTGCCAACCATCGCACTGCAGCGTCAGTGGGTCAATGCGCTGTGTCATGGTTACGGCCTTCTTGGCAGCCAGATCGGCACCATGGGGGGTGATACAACGTACCTGCACGAAGCGCACGGCTTCGTCGTGAGCGTCATCAACAGTGCTCGCGCCGGACTTCCTGCGCTCACCGAAGGGTGGCGCTCCGAGGGACGACGCGTGATGCTTGTTATTGACGAGTGTCACTGGGCCGCAGCGGAGGCGAACTCCGAGGTGTTTCGGAGCTCATTCGACTCCACGCTTGGTCTGTCGGCGACACCCGAGCGGTCGGATGACGGCTTCGACGAGGTTTTGGTGCCGCAGCTGGGCCAGGTCGTCTTCTGCTACTCGCTCCGCGAAGCCCTTGACGATCAACTTCTAGCACCGCTTACCTGCTGGAACGTTTTGTTTGATCTGACCGCGAAGGAGCATGCCGACCTTGCCCCAATCCAGACAGCAATCGAAGGCATCGAAGCAAGGCTGTTGGAGCAGTACCCCGAAGCAGCAAGCGCACTAGGTCTCGCTCGGATTGATGCCCTGTTACGACGCAGTGCGGGCGTGATAGGGGCCGCGTCGTTAAAAGATTTGTATTCGCGTCGATCTTCTTTGCTCGAGGCCAGCGATGGACGTCGATCGCTTCTGGAGCAACTCGGACGATCGTCTCTCCTCCGGTTGACACCATCATTGGTCTTCCACGAACGGATTGATGAGGCTAGAAACACGGCACGGCTGTTCGAGCGCGCGGGACTTCGCACTGCGCTTGAGCTCTCAACGGACGCACCGAATCGCCGAGCCGAGGCGCTAAGAGACTTTCGATCGGGCGCAGCACAGGTTCTCATCGCTGTAAAGACCCTCGACGAAGGTATCGACTTGCCGGACGCGAAGATCGCAGTGATCGCTGTTGGTTCGGGTTCGATGCGGCAGAGGCTTCAGCGCATCGGCCGTGTGGTGCGCCCCACTGGCGAGCGTGCGCTTGCTGTTAGCTTGATTGCCCGGGGAACGAGCGAAGAGTCCGTAATCGCCGCAAACGACGGTGCGCTGATTGGAAGTGGACGCGTTCAGTTGCTTAAATCGCTTGACGATGGCATCTGGAACTGATTGCGCCCGGCGCTCGCCCAATGCCTCTTGAGGGAACAATTCACGCGTCGACGATGAGTAAGCGTGATCGGTAGTGAGCCGAGCATCGAGGTCGCTTGCTTTCGTTTCGGTTTGAGCGAGACGCTGGCACGATGCTCCGCGGTGCAAGGTGTTGTCGGGTTCGTCAGACCATTACCGAAGATGGTCAAGCTTGGTGACATCCCGTCACCGAGCTGTTTCGACAGCGATTGAACTGGAGCGGGTGACGGGAATCGGACCCGCGTCATTTGCTTGGGAAGCAAATACTCTGCCATTGAGCTACACCCGCGTGCGTTGCTTTCGCAGCACGGGAGAACACTAGCGGCGAA
>Ga0194035_1000852_pt1 | contig 16887 bp, 17 predicted proteins | sample JunL2320m_MetaG_FD_148680 | JGI IMG/M metagenome (GOLD analysis project Ga0194035, IMG submission 148680) | Anoxic zone freshwater microbial communities from boreal shield lake in IISD Experimental Lakes Area, Ontario, Canada - Jun2016-L239-20m | ecosystem: Environmental > Aquatic > Freshwater >...
CAAGTAGCGTGGTTGTGGTGGCCAGGGCCGGGGTCGAACCGGCGACCTTCCGAGTTTCAGTCGGACGCTCGTACCAACTGAGCTACCTGGCCTTGACTGGCTAGCCAGTCACGAGGCCCAGAGTTTCCTCTGAACCAATGGCGACCCTGACCGGACTTGAACCGGCGACCTCCGCCGTGACAGGGCGGCGCGCTAACCAACTGCGCTACAGGGCCTTACTTGTTGCAGTATCCCCAACGGGATTCGAACCCGTGCCGCCGCCGTGAAAGGGCGGTGTCCTAGGCCACTAGACGATGGGGACCTATGTGTTTGTCTCCGGCGACGGAAGTCCGTTGGCGACTTCAGAACTATAGGGGATTGCGGGCCAATGCTCTAACTGAGGTCAGTTTGCGTGGGCAGCCCTCGTCAGCCTGTCCACGATCGCTGCCCCGATACCAGTATGGCTAGGTGGAATGGCTAGCACCGAGGTGAGTTGAAGGGCATCTGCTTCTCGCAGGGCCGCATAAAGCTGTTGGGCGTAGTTGGAAACCGTTTGGGGCGCACATAGCCGCACGGCCCCTGCTGGAGTTGGGATTGCTGCCAGCGCAATCAGCCCAACCGTTGCATCTTCGAAGTCTCGATTCAGCAGCTGGGCTTCAGTAATGAGTTCGACGACGGCAACTGGGCTGTAGTGGGATTCCAAAGTTCCGCTGGCGCGAACCGTTGAATCAGTCGTGCAAGGTAGACCAGTAATAGCTCGCACTTGCTCAAGGCTCACCGCGCCCGGTCGAAGCAGACGTGGATGGTCACCGGTGCAATCAATGATTGTTGATTCAACTCCGACCTCGCAGTCACCGCCATCGAGAACTACATCATTTTCTGTTGTGAACGCGCCTAACTCGTCGAGAACATGCTGCACATTTGTCGGGCTGACTCTTCCAAATCTATTTGCACTTGGTGCCGCGATACCGATCGCTGGATCACCGGTGAGCAGTATGAGCGCCTGCTGCACTTCTTGCATTAAAGGGTGCGCTGAAACTCGGACGGCAACAGAGTCTTGCCCGCCAGTAATGAAGTCGGCAGCTCTCAGTGAGCGGTTGATCACGAGAGTAATCGGACCAGGCCAAAAAGCTTGTGCGAGTTGATACGCATATATAGGGATGTTGGTTCCCCATGCATCAAGGGCACCAATGTCGGCGATGTGGGCAATGAGCGGGTGATTGGCAGGCCGGCCCTTGGCGGCATAGATACGTGCGATCGCATGCGGATCATCAGCACGGGCGCCAAGGCCGTAGACCGTCTCGGTAGGTAAGGCTGCGAGGTGACCAGCAGCCAGCGCAGCCGCTGCATCTTGGGGGTCAGTCGTGGCTCGCATGCCCCTATTCAATCTGGCCTTTGTAAGAAGTAAGTCAGGACTCGGGCAATTGTGCCTACCAATGGAACGAATCGACTGTTTGTGGTGTCTGATGGTTACATGACTTCACCAGATGAAGGAGACGCAGTGTCTACCCCAATTCCACCGTTTACACCTGTTGAGCCGACCTATCAGTCGCAGCCGGTGGTGATTTCGGAGAAGAAGCGCAACCGCAGTTCCTTAATGTTCGCCGGATTTATCGTCACCGGGCTCGTTGCAGGTGCCGCTGGCGGAGCAGTTGGTTTCGTCGCTGCTCGTCAGACCCTTCCTGCGACTACTTCAGTTACCGCGACTTCGGTGTTCGCTGATTCTCCGTCGCTGCCAGCTAACGGCTCGATTGCTGACGTTGCAGCTGCAGTGCAGCCGGCAGTTGTTCAGTTGAATGTGAACGGCTCTGAGGGCGAAGGAACCGGTTCAGGATTTATCATTAGTAGCGATGGATACATCATCACAAACAATCACGTGGCAGGCACTGCCAAGGAAGATGGCATTGACGTCTTGTTCGCTGACGGCTCGCAGGCCAAGGGAAAACTTGTTGGTGCGAACGCAGGCTATGACCTTGCAGTTGTGAAAGTCGATAAAACAGGTTTGAAGACTGTTCCACTGGGTAAGTCTTCTACCTTGCGCGTCGGTGATTCAGTAATCGCGCTTGGTTCGCCACTTGGCTTGCAGGGAACGGTTACTTCAGGAATTGTCAGTTCATTGAATCGTCCAGTGACTGCCGGTGACGAGTCCTTTATTAACGCAATCCAGACAGACGCGGCAATTAATCCTGGAAACTCTGGCGGACCATTAGTGAACGGTAACGGCGCAGTTGTTGGTGTGAACTCTGCGATTGCGTCATTGGCGACTGGCGCAGGAGAAGCAGGCTCGATTGGTTTGGGATTCTCAATACCCATTGATACCGCCAAACGCATTGCTGACGAGATCATCAAAACAGGATCTGCAGCTACCCCAGTCATTGGCGTGCAACTCGCAATGAACTTTGAAGGTCCTGGTGGCAAGGTGTCAAGCGTGACCAAGGGCGGTGCAGCTGATCGGGCTGGCGTACAAGTTGGCGACGTCATCTCAAAGATCAACGGTCAATTAATTTCTGATGGCACCCAACTGATTGTCACGGTTCGCTCCTTTGCCCCAGGTGATCGAGTGCAACTCACCATCAAGCGTGGGGATCAAATATTGACCCTTCCGTTGAATTTGACGGCCTCGAAGTCATAGGTGAAAAGTCCCTAAGGCAGGCTATGGGGATGAATCCCGTTGACAGCGTCATCAACCCTTTGAGGGAACGCGCAGCCTCAGGATTTCGCCGTATCGTTTCGGGTGATCCCACCGGTGTCCCCGAGTGGGTTGCGCAAATGCGCGAAGGCGATGACGCCGGTTACTTCGGGCCCGATTCAGCGCCTTGGGCAGTGCACGGCGCGTTGCCAACCTTGGTTGGTGGTGTGCGCGCATTGCTCATGCAAGCTCTGCATCCGGCAGCACTAGCTGGAGTGATGCAACATTCGCGTTACGAAGAAGATGCACTTGGCCGGCTTGCTGGAACCACCCAATGGCTCACAGTTGTGACCTTTGGTGACAAGGCACAGGCGGATCGTGAATGCGCTCGTGTGCGCGGTTTGCATCGTCGAGTCAATGGTGTCTACACCGTTAACGGTGTCGAGTTTCCTTACGACGCCACCGATCCTGATCTGCTGCGTTGGGTCCATATCGCGTTCACAGATTCATTTCTTGCCACGCATTTAGTGTGGGGCGACGAGATTCCAGGCGGCGCTGATGCATACGTGCGCGAATGGGCGAAGGCTGGCGAGCTCGTAGGCGTAGAAAATCCTCCGCGTTCGGTAGCCGAACTTCGCAGCCAAATGGCTGAATATGAACCCCATTTATGTACGAGCGTGGAAGCCAAGGAGACAGCCGCTTTCATCCGCAAGCCACCGCTACCGCTTGCAGCCCAGGGACCATACGCAGCGCTGCTACTCGGCGCTCTTTCCACAATGGAACCTCAACATTTAGAGATGCTCGGTCTGCCTCAAGTGCCTAAAGTGATAGCCCGACCGGCAGTAAAGGTGATGCTGGGAACGCTCGCAATTGCTTTGGGACCGACATCGCCATCTCAACAAGCAGCCATGACGCGAATTGATAACAACTCGTTACCGACGGATTGACGAATTCACCGGTTCATGCGTGATGATAGTTAAATGCTTCCCCAAAGCCGTGCGTTTCGTTTCGCACTGAATTCTGCGATAGCAGTTTCGGCATTTGCTTTGGTGGTTACCGCGCTTCCGGCTCAGGCTGCAGAAACACCAGCACCTTCCACTTCACCCAGCGCATCTGCAACGCCAACACCTACGCCCGCTATCACTGTGACACCATCACCGGCTGCCTCAGTTGCAGTGACGCCGGCAGCCACGGCAGTACCTTCAACGCCACCCATCGCGATGCCGGCAGCGTTAGGCAGCTGGTGTCGTCCGTTGTTTCCACAAACGTCAGCATCAAAAGAGCGAGTTGCAGCTCAGCAGTTACTTTCAACAGGAACTATTAATTTCGGTAAGCCAGGCACGTATCGCTTAACTGAACATCCAGACTGGAAACCTCAAGCAACCTCAGATACTTCTGGTGACCGTCATGTGAATTCACTGAACTGGGCGCTGCCGCTGCTGTTTCGTGGTGTGCAAGTGCAAAATCAAGCGATGATCGATCGTTTTCGGCAACTCATGTTGTATTGGATTGCGGATCATCAGGACAAGCGTGGATCATGGGTTGATTCGTCTATCTATGGTGGCTTGCGCACCGAAGCCCTTGTGTGTGCGGCACAAACATTGAACGATCCAACAATTACAGCTGCTGCAATTCGTGATGCACAAACGATGGTGAAGTCCAATGCTGGGGCAAAAGAAATCGCGATCGGAACCAACAACACTGATCTCATTCGCCAAACCGGCGCACTGGCAGCTTTCTGTTGGACGTCAGATTGGCCATCGCGCGATAAAGCGTGGGCGAACTTGGTGTCAATTGCCAACGGCGTTATTCAGCCTGATGGCAGTGATGTTGAAGGCTCGCCTAGCTATGCGGTCTACATTGAACAACTTTTAACTGCTGTTCAATCGGCAGCTGCGACGTGTGGCATGCCAGCAGATCCAATTCCAGCGCTGCGAAACAAGCTGTATGACTTCGTTTCACAAGCAATTCGCCCAGACTTTTTAGTTGAATCCCTTGGTGACAGCATCAATGAATCTCTACGAGGGTCATTCGGTGCGGCCGACGGTCAGGCTGAATGGGTGCGAACTGCTGGCAAGTCTGGTACTCCACCGGCTCCGATCTATTCCGTCTATGACGGTGGCTACATGTTTGGCCGTGCAGGTTGGCAACCACAACCAGGTATGCCAGACACGTTTTACTCCTTGCGCTATAGCTCAACTCGACCGGGCACTGCGCATACGCATGACGATGGAACAGGGCTCACGTTGTATTCACGCGGCGTTGAATGGATCGGAGACCCTGGCCCATTCCGCTACGAAAACAGTGATCCGTTGCGCGCATTTCTTAAAACTCGCGCGGCTCACTCAGCACTCACCGTCGGCAAAGCAACGCGCAGTAAGTGGTCGGGAGTCAAGAAAGTTATTGCGGCCAGCGATTGGGCAACTGGCGGCAACGACACTTCTTGTGTTCAAGACAACTCTTGGAAGAGCGTAATTCTTACTCGGTGTACGCAATATGTGCGCAGCGTCGACGCGATGATTGTTACTGACTATGTCAATGCCGCCGGTGGCGGAAAAAAAGCCAAAGGTCGTTTCACTTGGCAACGTTGGCAGGTGCCACCAGGAGTCGATACCGGATATGAAGGCACCACTTTGGTCTTGTCTAAAGGCGACAAGCGCATGGACGTAGTGAAGTCCGGCACTGATGGCTGGGTTGTGGATCGCGCACAGCCGGGCGGTAAACAAGGGTGGTTCACTGGCACGTGGGGGCAAAAGTTGCCCGGCCAAGTGGTGAATCGTCAGGTGCCTATTCCAAAGCAAGGCGTTCGCCAGGCTCTTGTAACTGTCTTTGTGCCACATTCAGCGGGAGAGGCGGTACCGGTCTCGATCACTTCGGCAGGCGTCACAATTTCACGCAATGGCTTGACCATCACTACACCTGCACCCATGCCACAACTGGGCGCTCCATTACTCTGAAGTCATGATCGTTGCGGTGGGCTCAGACCATGCGGGATTCGTCTTGAAAGAACAGATTCGCGGTTGGCTCCTTGAGCACGACTACGAAGTTCTGGATCTTGGCGCTTATAGCCCTGACCGCGTTGACTACCCACATTTTGGGGCGGAAGTGGGTCGGGCAGTTGTTTCCGGCAAAGCTGAGCTCGGAATTGTTGTGTGTGGCAGCGGGCAGGGCGTGTGCATGGCCGCCAACAAGGTCTCTGGAGTAAGAGCAGGGGTTATCCGCGATGTCCAAGATGCAGAAATGACCAGAGGTCATAACAACGCCAATGTGGCTTGCTTTGGTGAGCGGGTAACTGAGACACAGGTTGCCCTTGCTGCGGTTCAGGCATTTTTGACTACCCCGTTTGAGGGTGGCCGCCATGAGGCTCGCGTCGATCAACTTGCTGAACTGGATGCGGGTCAGGCAATTTAGCCAGACAGGCCGTCTGCACGCGCTTCGCCTATCGCCTACCCCACAAAACAAAGGTACGATGGGGACATGTGGATTTGGATAGTTCTCGCCGCCGTTGTTGTCATTGTCGTCATTTACGTTGTTTCCGGCTATAACCGGTTGGTCAGTTCAAATGTGGCCGTTGATGAAGCCTTCGCTCAGATCGAAGTGCAGCTCAAGCGTCGTAGCGACTTGATCCCCAACTTGGTGAGCACAGTTAAGGGTTATGCCGCCCACGAAAGTGGCACCTTCGAGAAGGTGACCGCTGCTCGCGCTGCTGCGGAACACGCGAACGGTGTTGCTGAGGTAGCCGCCGCTGATGGCCAATTGACTCAGGCTCTTCGTGGCTTGCTCATGGTGGCCGAGGCTTACCCCGACCTCAAGGCCTCAGCTAACTTCCTGTCATTACAAGAAGAACTCTCGTCAACTGAAAACAAGGTCGCTTTCTCTCGTCAGTTCTACAACGACTCGGTTCGTTCGCTGAACACAGCAATCGTCACGATTCCAACAAAGTTCTTTGTTGGAATGGCAAACGTGAAGGCGCGCGAGTTCTATGAGGTGCCAGAAGCCTCAGATCGCAATGCTCCTACTGTGTCCTTCGAATAGCGATGGCGGTCTCTTTTAGAGCCCAGCAGAAAACGAACCAACGCAAAACGTGGTTCCTGCTCGGAACGATGTTCGTTGCCTTGGTGTTGATGATTTGGGCTATCGGCACAATTTTGAACTTCCAGGCTTACTTGCTCGTACCAATCGCAGTGGGTATTTCACTTGTTGGCGTGTGGACTTCGTATTGGAAGTCCGACACTTTGGTGTTGGCAATGACGCATGCAAAAGTTGTTCAGCATGAGGACGCCCCCCAGCTCTACAACATCGTTGAAGAAGTAACTATGGCGGCAGGTTTACCGATGCCCAAGGTTGCCATCGTTGATGACCCAGCACCGAATGCTTTCGCAACGGGCCGCGACCCAGAACATGCAGTAATCGCCTTCACCACAGGAATCTTGCGAGTGATGGATCGTGAACAGTTGCAAGGAATTGCGGCGCATGAGATGGCTCATGTGGGTAACCGTGACACTTTGGTGATGGCTGTTGCTGCAACCACAGCGGGACTCCTAGCGGTACTGGCTGATATGGGCGCTCGTATGGCCTTTTTTGGTGGGCGAAATAACAACAGCAACAACAACCCGATTGCACAAATAGTTTCTATCGTGATTTTGTTGCTCGCCCCTGTCGCTGCCTTGCTTATTCGCGCCTCGATCTCTCGCAAGCGCGAGTCGCTTGCTGATGCCACGGCTGTTGAGTTCACTCGTAATCCGAACGGCCTTCGTCGCGCTTTAGAGACACTGGCGGGCGACTCCACCGTTGTGCAGCAGAAGTCCACGGCTGTTGCACACGTATGGATTGAATCACCACTGGATGGCAAGTCAAAGTCCATGTTTGATACCCATCCGCCGCTCAGTGATCGCATCAATATTTTGCGCGAAATGGAAGGTCTCCCACCGACTGAGGCCGCCTAACTACGAATCCTTGGTAGGTATGAGGGGATTTCTTCTTTGGGATGCGGGCTATTGGGAAAACTCCGTAGCAGCAGGTCAGGGCACGGTGGAGTTCGAGGCTGGTAAAAAGAAGCACCAACGGCGGTAACACACACTGAGTCCGCGACAGATGAAGTGCCCGCCCGACAGTTGCATCGTTGGCCAATGGCGATTCAAGTATCGCGGATGCACCTGTGACACCCATGCTAAAATTATCGTTTACAGATTCACACATGGAGGTTGCCCGATGTCAGAGGTACGCATCTTGCCAACTGAGTGGCATGGAACATCAATGGTTGCTTCTTGGGGATTGGTATTCGGCGAACAGCACCCGAAGTTTGAGACGCACGGTCACCTAGATCCAGCGATCCACTCGGATACGAACGAGGTCCTCTTGACGATCGTGGCCCAAGAAGGTCGAGTACTCCAAGTGACCATTGGGGCTCCGGAGTCTCATCAGGACGACATCCCAGCGATCGGCCTCCTGTCCGCCGATGGCACACGGCTCGAGATCACTGGTCCTATGGGTCACTGCTCCCTCACGATCAATGGCAACTCGATGGAGGGTCATTCGCACTACAGGATGCACGGGACAGACTCAGCGACCGAAGAATACGGCGTTGCCTTCAACGAGTACACCGCCAAGAACTGACCGACTCACTCGCGCGCTGCCCTCTACCCCTGGCAATCGCCTCGCTTCAAGGCAACGTGTAGCGCATTACCGACGTCTGTGGATTCAACACCTATGCGTAGACTGCACCGGCGGCGTGCAGCACGAGTTTTCCCAAGAGATCTCCCTGTGCCCTTTGGGATGCTAGCTCAATGGTAGAGCTGCGGACTTTTAATCCGTAGGTTCGGGGTTCGAGCCCCCGGCGTCCCACCACTGCTCGTTCGTCGTGCTATTTACCGGCAAGATTGCGACGTAGCTTGCTGGCCTTTCCTTTAAATAGCGTAGATATTGTGGGTGGCGCAGTCGTGACTGTTCGATCACCGATAGCCCCAAGAATTGCGGCAACGGCTGCATCTAACGCAATGTCTTTCACGGCTGTGTCGCTGACCTCGATGGGGCCTTTCAGGTGAGCTCCAAGGAGTTCAAGATCGCCCATCACGTTAACCTCGCTGGCTTTGATCGCTGCAACATAGGTTGCTGCATGGCGAGCTGCAACATCTAGGGCCCATTGCGGTGTTTGAAGTTGTGGTTCATCAGCATCGGGAACTCGACCTTCAACCATTGCCTTGATCAAACCATCGTGCACCTCGTCGGAGTAAGGCTTCCAACCTTTGCCGCCGCCGACATGCTCGTTCACTCGTCTGATTAGTTCAGCCTCAGCAAGAGTCATAGACCGGTTCAAGTTAATTCCTTGGTTACTCGACAAAGTTTTGGGAGCGATACCAAGCAAACTTTCAAAATCACGAAAGATACTGTCCCGCTTAGAGTCGTCAACAACGACAACCGTGACCTTTTTTGGGCCAACGATCTTGGCCCAGCGTGTGACCACTTCATCGTGACGATGCCGAGTCCAGAAGACCTGAGACTTTGGCTCAAGATCAGTGCCACTCAGCACATTGGTGAGCCAATGCACGTAGCCAAACTCGTATCCCGATTTGAGAATTTGTTGCCAAGCAGATGGCAGAATTTTTCCGAAATTACGCAGCGTGATGACCACGTGAACATTGTTGATACCTATCTGATCAACGATACGCTGGGCAACATCGTCCGTTGATTCGGCAAAGAACTCACTTGAGCAAACCGTGATTCCCTCGAACTTCTTCGCCTCGTCGAGAAAATCGGACCAGAGTTCTGGATCTGGAAGTTGAGCGCCGCCGGTGCGCCAGCCCAAGGGCCGTTGCATTACTGAAGAAGCAAGATTGCGGTGGGCCTGCCCTGTTCCTGGATATGAGACACCAAGAGTGGTCAACAACCCCCGATTTCGAGCGAAGGCATCCTGGATCGCGGTAGTTCCAGTCTTGTGGACCCCGATATGCAGAAGGATCTGGCCGGGCTTGAGGCCGGCTAAGTTTTTCAAGGCTGGATCCTTCATGGATGAATTCTAGGGAAGGTCTCACGAAGACGTGACAAATCACTACTTTCCAAGCACAATAATGAGGCAGGAACTGTGCGATTGCCCCCCAGCCGTACGGGTCTTTGCATGTCCCGGGCCAGAGACGAGACTCGAATAGACCCAGCATCGCTGCGAAAGTAAGCACAGACCTCGGTGCGTAAGCCATCCGCCATCCTTGGATGTGTTTGGCCAATGCGTAAGTCTGATTCCCTAGATACGCGAGTTGAGCAACTTTCGGTAGTGCGCAATTTCACTGGTTCTGTTGATTCCCACTACACCAACGAGTCCGGTCGCATCGCGATACTCAGCGATGCAGTTACCCGCAGTATCACTTTCAATGATTGATATTTCGGTTCCCAAACTTGGAATGCCAAAGGACTGAATTTGCATGTCGTACTGATCTGACCAAAAACTTGGCACGTGGACGAAGGCTTGGCACTCATTGTCGCTTCCATTGAGAAGTCGCGCCAATGTCTTGCCTGCGTGAGTGCCCATGTCTCCTGCCACAGTCCAGTGCTCAATTCTTCGCGCCAAAGGACCAAACAAAGCGTTTGGATGCCGCGCAATGTCGCCACAGGCGACAACGCAAGCAGTTGTGCCCACAGCTCGTAGATACTGATCAGTCAGTACGCCGTTTGTGAGATCTAGGCTATTGCCAATAAGCCACTCTGTGTTGGGAAGAGAGCCGACAGCCTCCACGACAATATCTGCAGTGATTTGGGTTTCATCACTCAAACGTAACCCAGTGATGGATGTGATCCCAAGAAATTCAATGACAGACGCGTCAAGAATGAATGTCACACCTTCATTGCGATGCTTCGCTGCGATCCGTTCACCAAGCTCAACACCAATCGAGCTGGCAAGCGGGGTGACTTCGGGGGAGATCACTGTGACATCCGCGCCACGAGCAACGGCGGAAGCCGCCACTTCACAACCGATAAATCCCGAACCAATGATCACAATTTTCGCGCCAGGTTTTAAATGCGGTTCGAGCTCTTGTGCGTCAGTCAATGTTCGCAAGGTGAAGCGGCCCTGAGCGGGGCCGGGAATCGGCAACTGGCGAGAGCGAAGCCCTGAAGCGATTACCAAGCCATCAAAAGCGCGAGTGACGATTTCGGCTTCTGGTGTGGTCACGACCAGTGAATTGGCAACGAGGTCTAACGACTCAACTCGATGTCCAAGGAGCCAGGTGAACTCATCTGCGCTGCGTTTGAGAGGCATTGCTGCCTGGCCGACCACCGGAGCCTGAAGGGCTTCTTTAGAGACGGAAGGGCGATAAATCGGTGTCTCAGGCGAGATTAAGGCAATTTCTTCCTGATACCCCGACGCACGCAAAGCCTCCGCAGCCCGGACCCCAGCGATGCCAGTTCCCACGACCACCACGCCATTCATTTGGGGCACGCTACCGGCAGGGGTGGGGGATCTCGTAGATTGCATCAGATGAGCGTCATTGAGCACTACATCTTGACCCTGCGCTGCGCCGACGGCCCGGGCATCGTGCATGCCATCACAGGGTCCCTTCTAGGCGTGCAAGGCAATATTTTGGAGCAAGCCCAGTTCACCGATGAAGACTCAGGTGTGTTTAGTTTGCGTACCAAATTTGAATCCCCGCTGAAACTTGAAGAGGTGCGAACTGCGATCACCGCTCAAGTAATCCAATTCAATCCAGAGATGACCCTGCGTCGGGAAAGTGATCGCCGCCGAGCCTTGATTATGGTGTCCAAGCATGACCATTGCTTGATTGATCTGCTTTACCGTCATGAGATCGGCGAATTGCCAATTGAAATTCCGTTGATTGTTTCCAATCACCCTGACTGCGAACACATCGCGAAGCGACACGGAATTCCTTACGTTTATTTGCCAGTGACTTCTGACACGAAAGCTGATCAGGAAGCTGAGTTGCTTCGGTTGACTAAAGAGAGCAACATCGATGTTGTCATCCTTGCGCGTTACATGCAGGTGTTATCTGATGACTTATGTTCGCAACTCTCAGGACGAATCATTAACATTCACCATTCATTTCTTCCTGGCTTCAAAGGTGCGCGGCCATATCACCAAGCACATGATCGAGGAGTCAAGCTGATTGGTGCCACGGCACACTTTGTTACGGCCCAGCTCGATGAGGGCCCGATCATTGAACAAGAAGTTGAGCGCGTAACTCACGCACAGTCAGCTAATGACCTTGCTGAAATCGGCCGAGATGTTGAACGCCTAGTGCTCGCTCGCGCTGTGCGCCTTTTCGCAGAGGATCGCATCTTGCTTGCTGGACGTAAAACGGTCGTCTTTAAATAGTGTTTTGTGAGATGTTAGCCGCGTCAGATCCATCGCAGGTCAAAATTCCTACACGTACGTGACGAGCACATGCACAGCGTTGGACACATGAGGAGTCACGTCTAGGCACTATGGTTACAAGGTGAGAATTCTTGGCCGCCTGTCAATGTGTCTTGCAGCATGTGTGATGTTCTTCAACCCTGCAAGTGCGAATGCAGTTCCCACGCACGCACCAACAGTTATTGGCGGAAGTGCGGTTTCCATCGACACTTCACCTTGGCAAGTATTCATCGTGCTGCGCGGCACCTCGCAATGTTCGGGCGCGTTAGTTTCACCAACGACGGTGGTCACAGCGGCGCACTGCTTGGCGGGTTACGCGCCAAGTGATGTGCGAGTGTGGGCTGGGATCAGTAAAACTAGTGAGCGTTCAAACGCCCAGGAGCTACCTGTCGCAGCGACTATTGCGCACCCAAGTTTTGATGTGCGAACGTTTTCCAATGACATTGGCGTCATTACTCTTGCCAAGCCGGTCGACATCACGGGCAAGGTCTACCCGATCGCGTTGCCATTTGGTTTCATACCGAATACTTGGCCTGCAAATGGCACGGCCGGAACCGTCACTGGATGGGGAGTCACAGCGGCAACAAATGCGACAACATCAGATCAATTAATCCGTGCCGACGTGACAGTGCTTGCAGGACCGCTTGAGCCATGCGGGCAATATGGCCCAGATCTTGATCCAACTCAGCATGTATGTGCAGGATCGCCTATTGGTGCGGTTGATGCCTGCCAAGGCGATAGCGGTGGCCCGCTGGTTATCCGCGAATCAGTGCCCGTACTCGCTGGCTTAGTAAGCAGCGGAAACGAGTGCGCAAAGGCGGGCTATCCAGGTTTGTACACGAGAGTTACTTCGTTTCTCCCTTGGTTGCAGCAGCAAGGCAATATCGCAACAGCAATACCACCCGCTCCTATCGATCTTGTTGCCAATAATTTGGGCAGTCGAGTTGACGTCACTTGGAAGGCTCCGATGACAACCGGATCAACGTCAACAATCTGGAAAGTAACTGCTGCTCCGAGCGGTCAAACGTGCACCACAACATCGACTTTATGTGAGTTTGATCAGTTGCCGAGTGGGCAGGCAATGAGTTTTAGCATAATCGGCACAAATGCTCTTGGCGCTGGCCCACTCACAACCTTGGCGGCACCGTTTGCTGCGGTGACAAGAACACGAAAGCTGGGAAGCCAAGTCACGGTGAAAAGAATCGCTTTATGGGCTGAAGTCAGTCTGCAACCGAGAGTGAAGATCACGTCATCGACGCCAAGTGTGTGTGTAGTAAAAGCCAGCCTCGTAGTGATGAAGAGTCGTGGTTCGTGCATAGTGACATTCACCAAGGGCAAGCCATTTCAGAGCGTGACAATTGCGGTCGTTTAATGCGTCAGTCTTCGATTTGGTGGCGTTCAACGCTCACTACTCGTGGAGTTCCATCGGGTGCGAAGGCTCGGTGCACCACAATGAAGGATCCCGGTTGAAGTTTTGGATCCCAATTCGGACGTGACGGATCGTCACCTAAAGTTTTCGCGAGAGATTCTAAAATTGTTGCCATCACGGGACGATGTGAACAGATCACCAGAGATTGTTGTTGCCCCGCAAGATCACGAATTCGACTCGCTACACGTTTTGGGTTTTCTAGGAAGCGTTCTTCGCTTAAGCAAGCCTCAGGTATCACGGGAACTTGGATGGCTTTCGCAAACCGTTTCACACTCTGGGTGCAGCGCTGGGCATCTGATGAGTAGACGGCCGTGATTCCGTAGGCAGCTAGCAAGGGGATCAAGCTTTTGGCTTGACTGCGACCTCTGCCACTGATTGGTCGATCGTGATCATCTTTACCGTCAAAGTCGGAACGTTTCACGGCTTGTGTGTGTCGCAAAATAATAAGCGGCTGTGTGGGAGGAAGAGTTGCTGCCTGTTCTACAAGAGTGACATCGTGCGCATAGGTGAGCAAATGACGAGCGCTTTGAACATTCACCCATCGCATCTCATCGATTTCGTCGTTGGGTTGAAATTCTTCTTCGGCATTCATATGCGCGACCCAATAATCAACGGTCTTGGGTTGGCCTAGCGCCATGTATTCCTGCGTAGGCAGACGTGCCCCGAGGACTGCTTGAATTCCGGTTTCCTCGTCGCATTCGCGAATGGCAGCGGAAATGACATGTTCTCCCGGGTCGATCTTGCCTTTGGGAAGTGACCAGTCGTTGCGATGGGGACGATGCACAGCCAGCGTTTCATAACGACCTTGCGCTCCGCGCAGCAGCACGACTCCCGCGGCACGGATGACGTCTGGGGAAGTTGGCTGACTCACGTTGAAATCAGCCCAGAGATCTGCGCAGCATGACGTGCTTTTTCCCAAAACTCCACGAACTCGAAACGTGAATCCATTTCAGCCTCCAGTTCAACTCCATGCAACAGACCTAGCGCGTATCCGGTGCGCCCATCTGTTGAATCTTGTTGGGCAAGTTCTCGCAGAAACTCTTGAGCCACAAATGCGTCCTGGTGATCACCAAGAACTTCAGTTACTGCAGCGAGGGCTTTGCCAAACTTTGCAACCTTTCCACCAAAGATGGGGGCAACGCAATCCACGGCGTAACGAGCGCGCTTGGCCTTGATCCGAGCCGCATGCCATTCATGAGCTGGCCCACCAAGTTCAAGAGCACCGCATGACTTACGAAGCACTCGCCAAGTTTTTGCCACAAGATCGGGTAGAACGTCCTCACAGGCTTGATAAGCGCCATCAAGGAGCTTAGGTGCACGTGAAGCTTCGATGAGATCTTGAACAAGGTAGGTGTGGCGATCACTACGAATGGCAGCCAAAGCGCCTTGACGAGCGACTTCGATACGCCGATCAAGTGCTTGTTTGATGGCTATTCCTGAAACGTAGCCATCCTCAATGGGAATGAGTGTGATGTGGGAAAGAAGTCGTTTTTCCAAAACTTCGCTGTCACGGATAAGGCCCATCTCATCAGCAAGCCACGCGAGTTCCTCGTTGAGCTGGACAGACCATTCACGATCGAGAAGTGGCTCGAAAGTTCGCAACACACTACGTAGTCGACGTGCACTGACGCGAACTTGATGCACCGCGTCAGGCAGATTCCTTCTGACTGCTACGTCAGCGAAAATCAAGTCACGAACGTGGCTAGCAATCGTTGCCCGAATCGCATCTGCAGCCATTCCGCTAGGGCTGGGCATTGGAAGATCGGGAACATCTGCAGGGGCAGAAGCTCGGGGGCCGAGCGCGGAGGCTGCCTTACTTACCGAACCGGGGAGAGCACCCGCTGCGAGAAGTGCGTCGCAAGCCGCAGTCATCGTGTTTCGAGCAGACTGCGAGTCGTGAGCTTGTAGCTCAACTTCTATTTCTCGAAATATCGAGACGATGGCACCTGCGTCATCAAGAACCTGCACGGTGTCATCGACAAGTTCAATCAGTGCGAGACCTTCAGCAGAATAAAAAATATGTGGGGTGCGCTGGGTGCGAAGCTCAACTACAGGAGCCAAGGCTTGATCTTGGATCAGCGGCGCGATGATGTCGACAAGTTCAGCTGGTACCTGGCCAACGAGACCAGCACTCAGTGGAGCATGAAGTTCATCGCGCACGCCTTCATGTGTGTCTGGCACCGGAAGCTTGAGATGCCAACCGGCATCTAGGCCACCTTCTCGACGGCGCATAGTGACTTGCCAACGAAATAGAGAGAGAGCCTCAGTGTCGTGATAGACAGCCACCAGATTAATCGGGGGCTGCTTTTCTACACGAGAAGACAAGCCAGATAAGTCAGGCAGGGTAAAAAGTGGGTGGACTCTGAACTTTAGTTCTACTTCACGGTGAGTAGTTGGTGCCGTCATGGAGTTCCTGCAGATCGCGTGCGAGCAATCAGAGTCTCCTGATAATCAAGAAGTAAAGATCCGTCTTCGGCTTTGAGGTGCCGAGTCCAATCACCCTTGGAGTCCAATTCCCAGGAAGAGAAGCTCGGGCTCATTGCCATATCGAAGAGATCATTCAGCCACGCTATTTGCGACGGTTCAACAAGTCGAATCAAGGTTTCGACTCGCCGATCTAGGTTGCGGTGCATCATGTCTGCCGAACCAATCCAGACCTCGGGTTCGCCCCCGTTTTCGAAGCAAAAGGCCCGAGAATGCTCAAGGAATCGACCCAAAATGCTAATAACCCGAACAGTTTCACTCAACCCTGGAACCCCAGGTCGAAGGGCACAGATTCCACGGACAAAGACTTGAATTTGCACACCAACGGCAGCAGCCCGATAAAGCGCATCAATCACAGGTTCATCAACAAGGGCATTGCACTTAATGCGAATACCTGATGGCAACCCAGCGAGATGGTTACTTATTTCGCGATCGATACGCTCAATCAGACCGGTGCGCACGGAGTGTGGGGCAACCAACAAACGTGAGTACGTGGTGTTCATCGAATAACCAGACAAAACATTGAAGAGATTCGAAATATCTTCACCAACAGCTGGAGAGCAAGTTAAGAGGCCCATATCTTCATATAGCCGAGCGGTTTTTGGATGGTAGTTACCCGTGCCAAGATGGCAGTACCGCCGAAGTTGATCGCCGTCATTGCGCACAACCATCGATGCTTTGACGTGCGTTTTTAGGCCAACAAGCCCATAGACAACATGCACGCCTGCTTGTTCGAGTTTGCGACTCCAGTCGATGTTGTTTTGTTCATCGAAGCGGGCCTTAATCTCAACAATTGCCAGAACTTGTTTACCATTTTGCGCCGCTGTGATGAGTGAATCCACGATGGGTGAATCGCCCGACGTTCGATACAGGGTCTGCTTGATAGCCAAGACATGTGGGTCATTCGCGGCTTGCTCTAAGAAGAGTTGGACGCTGGTACTAAACGAGTCATAAGGATGATGCAACAGTACGTCGCGTTCTCGCACTACCGCGAAAATATCGGGTGGG
>Ga0194035_1000853_pt1 | contig 16875 bp, 12 predicted proteins | sample JunL2320m_MetaG_FD_148680 | JGI IMG/M metagenome (GOLD analysis project Ga0194035, IMG submission 148680) | Anoxic zone freshwater microbial communities from boreal shield lake in IISD Experimental Lakes Area, Ontario, Canada - Jun2016-L239-20m | ecosystem: Environmental > Aquatic > Freshwater >...
CGAGCGGTCATCATGAGAGCCGTGCTGAAGAAGATACTCATCGCCAACCGTGGAGAAATTGCTGTCCGAGTCATTCGGGCCGCCCGAGAACTGGGCATTGCAACCGTCGCCGTCTATTCCGAACTCGATAGAAACGCGCTCCATGTGCGTCTCGCCGACGAGGCATATGCGCTCGGCGGACAGACCGCAGCAGAGAGCTACCTCAACACCGAGGCAATCCTCAACGCAATCCGCCTCAGCGGCGCCGATGGCGTGCACCCGGGCTACGGCTTCTTCAGCGAGAACCCCGATTTCAACCGAGCCATCGCCGAGATGGGCGTCGCCTTCATCGGGCCACCACCTGAGGCCGTCGATGTCATGGGCGACAAGGTCAGCAGCCGCAAGGCAGCACTGGCCGGCGGCGCACCCATCGTGCCAGGCACCACCGAGTTCGCCAAGGGCGCCGACGAAATCATCGAGTTCGGCCGCACCAACGGTTGGCCAATTGCCATCAAGGCTGCGTTCGGCGGCGGTGGCCGCGGCATGAAAGTGGTGCACAACGAAGCCTCCGTTCAAGACGCTGTCGATAGTGCTCAGCGCGAGGCAAAGGCCTACTTCGGCCGCGACGAGATTTACGTCGAGCGCTACCTCACGTGGCCACGTCATATCGAAGTGCAACTCGTGGGCGACAAAGACGGCAACGTCGTATGGATCAGCACGCGTGACTGTTCAGCTCAGCGTCGTCACCAAAAACTCGTCGAGGAGGCTCCAGCCACCGCACTCCCCGATGGCGTCGAAGAAGCCATGGGCGAAGCAGCCATCAAGGTGGCCAAGGCCGTTGGCTATTACAACGCCGGCACCGTTGAGTTCATCTACCAAGACGGCGAGTTCTTCTTCCTCGAGATGAACACCCGCTTGCAGGTGGAGCACCCAGTCAGCGAAGAAATCACCGGCATCGATCTCGTCGAATGGCAGATTCGCGTTGCCAGTGGCGAGCCATTGCCAATGACGCAGGCCGAGGTTGCTGCAGCGCGCAGCGGCCACAGCATCGAGATCCGCATCAACGCCGAGAACCCTGCTGGCGGCAAGTTCCTACCGAGCCCGGGCCTCATCACCAAGCTGGTCACCCCCGATGGTTTCGGCGTGCGATTCGATGGCGGCTACATGGCTGGCGACGAGATCAGCCAGTACTACGACAACCTCATCGGCAAGCTTGTGGTGTGGGGCAAAGATCGCCCAACCACAATTGCGCGCACTATTCGCGCCCTCGAAGAGATGGTTGTCGAAGGCGTTGCCACCACCATTCCTGCCGACCTCGCAATCCTCAAGCACCCCGATTTCCAGGCGATGAAGCACAGCACCAAGTGGGTCGAAGAAGTACTCGACCTCAGTGGCATCGAGGCGCCCGGCGCACCGGTTGCTGCTGGCGACGATGCAGCCGAACCACTCGTGCAGCGCAACACCACAGTTGAAGTCAACGGCAAGCGCTTCGACGTGAAGATGTGGGTTCCCGAAGGCCAAGCAGTGGTTGCCAGCTCGAAGGCTGCAGCCAAGAAGCCGGCGCGTTCGGCAAGCGCATCAGCAGGCAATGCTGGTGCGGGCAGCGGCAACGTGACTGCGCCAATGCAGGGCACCATCGTGAAGATCCTCGTTGAGCTTGATCAAGTGGTCGAAGTTGGGCAGTCCGTCGTTGTGCTCGAGGCAATGAAGATGGAAAATCAAATCGCCGCCGAGAAGGCCGGCACCGTGAAAGAGATCAAGGTCGTAACCGGTGCCACTGTCGGCGCTGGCGATGTATTGATCATCATCGCCTAATCGCAGCGATCAACTAGCCCTGGCGGAGCACCACAATCGTGCCCGCCCCTTTGTCGTGCCATCCTTGGCGACGCTTGTCGTAGATCGTTCGCGCATACACGACGATGCTGAGTACGTAGCCAACGCCTGGCACAACACCCGCGGCCAATGGGACGAGGGCGCGGATGGCCGCCGACGAAGGCAACACTGCGCCGCCAGAGTCCACACGGACCACCTGAGTTCCGAGAGCGATCTTGCCGACGGTGCGACCCCACATCGAGATCATTCCGAACTCGTACAAGAAGGCCACCGACAACACTGCGGCGTTGATACCGAATGCGTTTGCCTTGAGATCGTCGGCCGAACGAACCCCTACGGCGACGACCGCAATGATCAAGACGGGCGCGAGGATCACAAGTTGGTCGATGGCCTGCGCCAGCAAGCGACGCCAAATGGGTGCGAGAACAACACCAGGCGGCAGCCCAAGTTCTTGATTCATCGCCTCTCGATCGATGTCAGATTGTCCAAACGAGCTCACTTGGACCCGCTCATTCTGCGGCCTCGGCAAGTGCCTCGCTGAGCGCAGGATGCACCAGCAGGCTTTCAACGATGTCGCTCACGGTGAGGTTTGCAGTGACCGCCAGAGCGATAACGCTGATGAGTTCTGCTGCATGTCGGCCGACAATAGAGCCGCCGAGCACAACACCAGTGGCTGGGTCAGACACGATCTTCACGAAGCCGCGCGAGTCGTTGTTGATTAAGGCCTTTGGGTTCGAACTAAACGGCACCTTCGTGACCCGAATCTTGCGGCCCACTGCGAATGCGTCTGCTTCGGCGAGACCGACATCGGCGATCTCGGGCTCGGTAAAGATGGCCGAGGCAGCCTTGTCGTAGTCGAGATGGCGGTGCACAACTTTGTGAAGACCCATCACATGCTCGGCAACTTTGCGTCCCTGCATGCTGGCCACCGACGACAACGGCAGCTTGCCGCTCACATCGCCGGCCGCATAGATGTGCGCCACGTTGCTCTGACAATGCCGATTGATGTTCACGTAGCCGTTGTCGGTGTGCACGCCTGCAAGCTCAAGGCGAAGGTCGTCGGTGTTCGGCACCGAGCCAATCGCGAGCACTGCGTGCGAACTGCGCACCACCCGACCATCGTCGCAGCTGACCGTGACCTCGTCGCCGTTGCGTTCGATCGACACGGCGCGCGCACCCTTGAGTAGACGAACGCCGCGCCGCAAGAAGTCATCTTCAAGTACGGCAGCAACCTCAGGATCCTTGCTGGGAAGCACCTGTTGGCGACTCACCACAAGCGACACGTTTGCGCCAAACGAAGAGAACATGTGCACGAACTCAACACCAGTAACACCCGAGCCCACCACGGTCATGCTCGTTGGGAACACCTTGGGCGGGTAGCAATCGCGAGTGGTGAGAATGCGTTCGCCATCGGGATGACACCAGTCGGGGATACGCGGACGCGAGCCAGAAGCAACAAGCACGGCGTCGGCTTCGAGCTGCTCAACGCCATCGGCAGTAACAACCTCGATCAAGTTCGGACCGATGAATCGAGCGGAGCCCATAATCATCCGGACACCCTGACTTTCGAGCAACTGGATGGTGTGGCTCTGCAATCGGCTCTGAATGTCTTCGATACGGTCTTGCAGAGCAACGTTGTCGACTTCGGCATCTTGATGCTCAAGGCCCATGCCCTGGATGCGTCGAGTGAAGCTCATCGCGCCTCCGGTAGCAATCATCGTCTTCGACGGAATGCAGTCCCACAGATGTGCAGCGCCTCCGACGACATCACGTTCGATCAACGTGACCTGGGCTCCCAAACGGGCGGCATACGTGGCCGCGGTATTCCCTGCTGGACCACCACCAATGATCACAAAGCGAGTTGACACAACGAGTGAGACTACTCGCCGAGGCCCCATTCATCGTCGACAAACAATCTGGCGCGCATGGTTCGTGGCTCGACTGGTGTGCTCGAGCCACGACTCGCTGATGTCACTGAAGGCGCCGGAGACAGATTCGGGCAGTAGCGCGATGGGTACTGGTATTGATCTCTTTGTTCGCCCACCCACTCGAAGTGCATGCCGTCGGGCGTGACGAAGTTGCCGCCCCACGCAAAATTGTGCCGACGGAAAATGCGCACAACATCACAGTTCATTTGCGGCACGGAGCCTTGGGCGTTGGTCGTGGTGTTTATGTCGATCGGAGCACCCCACGAATGCCGCGAGAGAACTCCTAAGTTGCCCGTCACCCGGTTGAAGCGAGCATTAAAACAACCGCCGTATCGATTGGCGTTGGCGACATCGATCTGGCCAGCGAGGCCCGCGTTGACCACGTCGTTCAATGCCGAGCGCAGGTCCGCTTGGATCATGTAGTTACACCGCGCATTGATGCCCGTGGGATACAACTCGCGAACGGGTGGAATGAACTGGTGGGTCCACGTAGGCGTGACATCGGCATCGATTCCGTTGGCCCGCACTCGATACGCAAACTCGCCCAAGCGCGCCTTGGTTTCAGACATGCTGAGCGTTGCATCGGGATCAAACGGATCCCAGCTGCGTCGCACCCGTGTGCCTACACGTTGGTCGAGCCCGTACGCCGCAAGGTTTGCATCAATGCTGTCTCGTGACGGGAAGCCCCACACGACGATGCTGGTGACTCTGGTGACGCCGAGGCGATCGCCTTGCGTGGGCGAGAGCAGTAGTTCGGTGCCACCGATCGCTGAGTCGTTGGCAACCATGCCCACGGTCAAGCGAACCACCGCGCCGGACGCCGGTTCAAGATCGATGGTGTCGCCGACGCGCGCATCACGCAAACCTGCCGTGGTTGAGCCCATCACGACGTCGCCTCGAGCGACCACTGCGGCGACATCGCGACCCATCAGCGCAGCAATCGCTTCGGTAGGCAGCACGGTCACACCCATCGAAAAGTGGTAACCCGCGATCTCGGGCTGCTGCACGATGGCTGGCCCGCGCATCACGAGCCCCATCGGCACACTTCCGCCCCTCGATTCGGACCACGCTGCGCGTGCAGCGTTGGCCGCACCTGCGACACGCGCGTACACATCAAGCGAGAGCTCGCTGGTTTGGTGCACTCGCACGGCGTCGGTCGGCGTCAGCACGGGTTGAGCAACAGCCGTCGCGGAGACAGGTGAAACGATCTGGCCGAGCGGGCCCACGGCTTGGCTTGAGGACAGCGACGTGGCGAGCACAAGCCCGACGAGAACGAATGCAGCCGCGCGTTTCATCACCACGACATTACGGGGGCAACGGGGGCGACCCAAGGCAGCGTAAATGGCCCGCGTTCACCGGCTCAGACCAGATACCGTTCAGCCCCTGTGAACGAAACACCCGATGCCTCCCCCGATGCTGAATCCGACCTGCTCAGTGGTAGCGGACTCGAGGCCGAGAAGGCCAAGCGCCTCGCCAAGCTCGACGACATTCGAACCAACGGAAACAATCCGTACCCATACCGTTTCGATCGCACACACACCCTGAGCCAGATCCGCGCCGAACACGGCGAGCTGGAGCCCGGCACAGAGACCGAGACGCGCGTCTCCATCGCCGGCCGAATGATGCTCAAGCGCGAACAGGGCAAGCTCATCTTCGCCACGGTCCGCGACCGCAGCGACGAGATCCAGTTGTTCGTCTCAAAGGCAATCGTGGGCGATCAAGCCTTCGCCGATATCGGCGACCTCGACCTTGGCGACTGGGTAGGCGTCGAGGGAATCGTGATGACCACCCGTAAGGGTGAGCTCAGCGTTCGGGTCGATTCGTTGCAACTCTTGTCAAAGGCGCTGCGCCCCCTGCCCGACAAGTGGAAGGGCCTCACCGATACCGACACGCGGTACCGCCAGCGCTACACCGACCTCATCGTGAACGAAGAAGCGCGCCGCACATTCCAGGTGCGCCACGCTGTCATCTCCAGTTTCCGACGCACGCTTCATGGCCACGGCTACATCGAAGTCGAAACGCCAATGCTGCATCTCGAAGCGGGCGGCGCGCATGCTCGCCCATTCATCACGCACCACAACACGCTCGACATGACCCTGTATCTGCGTATTGCGCTCGAGTTGCATCTCAAGCGGCTCATCGTGGGCGGCATGGAGCGCGTGTTCGAAATCGGTCGCGTGTTCCGCAACGAAGGCATCAGCACACGGCACAACCCTGAGTTCACGATGATGGAGTCGTACCAAGCGTTCGCCGACTGCAGCGATGTGATCGCGCTCACCGAGGAGCTCATCGTCAACGCCGCACGCGATGCCATCGGCACCACGGTGGTCACCATCGACGACCAGACGGTTGACCTCGCTCAGCCGTGGCGCCAGGCACGCATGATCGACCTCGTTGAGGATGCCATCGGCGTAGCTGTTCACCCATCGCAACCGCTCGAGAAGTTGCGCGCTCTCGCGAGCGATCACGGCGTGAGCTGCGCACCGCGTTGGGGCACCGGCAAGATCATCGAAGAACTCTTCGAGGCCACCGCCGAACACAAGCTCGTGCTACCCACCTTCGTCACCGGACACCCGGTTGAGATCAGCCCGTTGGCCCGCACCGACCGCAACGATCCGCATCTCACCGAACGCTTCGAACTGTTTGTTGGCCGACGCGAACTCGCCAACGGCTACAGCGAGCTCAACGATCCGGTCGAACAACGCATTCGCTTCCAAGACGAGCAGCTCGCCAAAGACGCCGGCGACGACGAAGCCAACGGCGTCGACGAGGACTACCTGAGGGCGCTCGAGTTCGGCCTGCCACCTACCGGTGGTCTTGGCATCGGCATGGACCGCGTGGTCATGCTGCTTTCGGGCGTGCACTCGATCAAAGAAGTCATTCTCTTCCCAACCCTTCGACCAGAGGTTTTCTGACATGACACTCGCATGGGGTCGCGGCATCGCGACCATCGCCGCCGATGGCTCAACGCTCGATACGTGGTATCCACATCTGGCACTCGGTGAAGCGCCCGCAAGTGATCACGACGATCTCGCGGGCGCATACGTAACCGACGATGTGCGCGGTGTGACAACCGTTGGTGTTTCGTTGCAGATCGACACCGACACGCCGCCGAGCAGCGCCGCCGATGTGTACCTGCGTTTGCATCTGCTCTCGACTCGATTGATGAAGCCACGCACCATCAACCTCGACGGCATCTTTGGATTGCTCACCAACGTCGCGTGGACCAACCTCGGGCCCTGCGCAATCTCCACGATCGACGATGTTCGCCTGCGCGCTCGGGCCGCCGGTCAGAACCTCACGGTGCACAGCGTCGACAAATTCCCACGCATGACCGACTACGTAGTGCCTTCGGGCGTGCGTATCGCCGACGCCGATCGCGTACGTCTCGGAGCTCACCTCGCCTCGGGCACAACCGTGATGCACGAAGGCTTCTGCAACTTCAACGCGGGCACGTTGGGCACCTCGATGATCGAGGGCCGCATCACGGCAGGCGTCATCGTTGGCGACGGTAGCGACATCGGCGGCGGCGCATCGATTATGGGCACGCTGTCTGGCGGCGGCACGCAGGTGGTGTCGGTTGGCGAACGTTGTCTGCTTGGCGCAGAGGCCGGCATCGGTATCAGCCTTGGCGACGAATGCGTTGTCGAGGCTGGCCTCTACATCACGGCCGGCACGTTGGTGCGGCTGCCCGATGGCGAAGTTGTCAAAGCCCGCGAACTCAATGGCGCCGGCGGGTTGCTGTATCGACGCAACAGCCAGACAGGTGCTGTCGAGGCCATCCCACGCTCCGTGAAGTGGGACGGACTGAACGGCGATCTGCACAAGAACTAGAGAGCCAGTGGCGCAGCGGGTTCGCTCGCTCTTGGGTTCGTTGTTGAGTGCTGCTGTTGGGTTCCGGTAACGAGTTCTCATCGTTGGTTGTTTATCGAACATGTGTTCGATAGCGTTCATCTGGCTCGTCTCCCCGAGCGACTCGACGGTGTCCGCCGTCCTCAGCAGTTCATCTGTGAGCGTTGCGAATCCGGGGGTGAGAACATGAGCGTTTCTGAGTTAGTTCTGTCGCTTGAAGCGACCGACCCGTCGCTCCTCGATAGAGACGGCGTCAACGCTGCGTTGTGCTCGGTAGCGCGTATCCATTCATGGCTCGAGGTCAAGCAGGCACACCTTGTTCGCCGCCTCAAAGCTCTAGCCGAAGCCTCTGCTTGCGTTGTCCCCGAAGCCGACATTGCCGCCGCCACCCGCACCAGCAGAGGCGATGCCGAGCGCATGTCAAAACGCGCCGATGCGTTGGGCGCGCTGCCCGAGATCGAGTCAGCACTCAGCACTGGGCAGCTCTCGGCAAGCCATGTCGATGCACTCGCCCGCACCATGCGCGACCTCACCCCCGAGCAGCGCACGTTGTTCGCGGCCCATGGTGCACAGCACGCAACCATCGCTCAACGCTCTACCCCCGAGCAATTTGCTCGATACCTGCGCCGCGAGGTTCAACGCTTCAGCAAACGAGCCGGAGATGACCGCCTCACGCAACAACGCAAGAACTCCGGCGTGCGTTGGTGGCTCGATAGCGACACGGGAATGTGGATCCTTCGCGCCGAACTCGACCCCGAGACCGGGCTGATCATGCAAGGTCGACTTGAGAACGCCGTCGACACTCTGTTTCGATCCGGCATCCCAGACACCTGCCCATCGGGTCACGGTCAACAGGCGCATCTTCGTGGACTCGCGTTCGTTCAACTCACCGGCCACGGGCCGCACTGCGATACCGGCTCTGGTCTCGGCGAGCGTCGTATCGACCAACCCGATCGGCGGTTCGAAGTGTCCATCGTCATCGATCTCGAAACGCTGCGGCATGGCCTGCACGAACACTCACTCATCGACAACGGCAACGGCGCCGATCTTCCTGTCGAGTCGTACCGCCGAATGGCCTGTTCAGCGGCGCTCATCCCGGTGGTGCTCAATAGCGCCGGCGTCGTACTCGATCAAGGCCGCGAGATTCGCCTTGCCAACAGGGCCCAGCGTCGAGCGCTGCGCGCCATGTACGCCACGTGCGCGCTCCCCGATTGCACCGTCCGATCAAAATATTGCGAGCCGCATCACATCGTGTGGTGGCAGCACAATGGTGCTACCGACCTCGACAACTTGTTGCCGCTGTGTTCTCGCCATCACCACAGCGTGCACGAAGGCGGGTGGCACCTCGCGATGATGCCCGATCGTTCGCTCACCATTACCTACCCCAACGGCGAGCAACGGATCACTGGTCCCCCGTCTCTGAGGCGGGAACGATGAGGCCGCTGCGCAGTCGTGCGTTAGCGACCTGGCTGATACACGCCAAACACTTCGCGCAGGGCATCGCTGATTTCGCCAAGGGTGGCGTCGGCGCGCAGCGCTTCCTTGATCGGGTACAGCACGTTGTCGGTGCCGCGGGCCGCAACGCGCAATGCGTCGAGTCGAGCGGCGACCAAGGCGTGGTCACGATTGGCTTTGTACGCAGCAAGACGCTCTTTTTGGCCACTCTCGAGCAGTGGATCCACAGGGAACAGGTTTGGCTCTGGTTCGTTGTCGAGCGTGAACTTGTTCACGCCAACAATGATGCGCTCGTCGTCGTCGATCGACTTCGCGTACTCGTATGCAGCCTGCTCGATCTCGTCCATCTGGAAGCCGATCTCAATGGCCTCAACAGCGCCACCCATCTCATCGATGCGCGCGATGTACTCCCAGGCAAGGCGCTCAACCTCGTCGGTCAGCGACTCGACGAAATAGCTGCCAGCCAGCGGGTCGGGGGTGTCGGCGATGCCGCTCTCGTAACCGATGATCTGCTGAGTGCGCAGCGCGATGCGCGCGGCCTGCTCGGTGGGCAAGCTCAAGGCTTCGTCGTAGCCGTTGGTGTGCAGGCTCTGCGTGCCACCCATTACTGCAGCCATCGACTGCACCGCAACGCGGGCAATGTTGGCTTCGGGCTGCTGCGCGGTGAGGGTCGAGCCGCCAGTTTGGGTATGGAACCGCAGCAGCTTCGAGGCTTCCTTCTTGGCGCCAAAACGCTCCGTCATCAACCTGAACCAAATACGTCGCGAGGCCCTGAACTTGGCCACTTCTTCGAAGAAGTTGTTGTGGGCATTCCAGAAGAAGCTGAGGCGAGGAGCGAAATCGTCGATGTCGAGTCCGGCGGCCAGCGCAGCCTCTACGTAGGCGATGCCGTTTGCGATCGTAAAGGCGATCTCTTGTACTGCGGTAGAGCCAGCCTCACGGATGTGATAGCCGCTGATCGAGATCGTGTTCCACCGCGGCACGTGCTGGCTGCAGTAACCGAAGATGTCGGTGATGATGCGCATGCTCGGCTTGGGCGGATAGATGTACGTACCGCGGGCGATGTACTCCTTGAGCAGGTCATTTTGAATCGTGCCGCTAATCGCGGTTGCGGGCACGCCTTGCTCTTCGGCGACCAACTCGTACATCAACAGCAAGATCGCTCCAGTCGAGTTGATGGTCATGCTGGTGGTGACCTTGTCGAGCGGCAGATCGGCAAGCAGCATGCGCATATCGGCCATCGAGTCGATCGCCACGCCAACCTTGCCCACTTCGCCTTCGGCGCGGGGATGGTCGCTGTCGTAGCCCATTTGCGTTGGCAGGTCGAACGCACAGCTCAGGCCGGTCTGGCCGGCCTGCAGCAAGAACTTGAACCGCTCGTTCGTCGACGACGCCGTGCCGAAGCCGGCGTACTGGCGCATGGTCCATAACTTGCCTCGGTACATCGTGGGGTACACACCACGGGTGTAGGGCGCCTCACCGGGCGCTCCGAGTTGGGTTGTTGGATCCCAGTCAGCGAGATCACTCGCGTCGTAGAGGGCCTTGATCTCGATACCCGAGTCCGTCATCTTGTTGTCGCTCACGAACCATGAGCGTACGGCGCAACAGGCGTCGTCGCTAAACCGCGGCGATCACTGCGATTTCCAGTCGCCATGCCGGACGGGCCAAGGCAGGCACCGTCACGAGGGTGCTGGCCACTCGCCGCCCGTCGAGCACACGGTCGCGCACGGCCATAATGTCGGCCAAGGGCTCGCTGTTCACCACGTATGTGGTGATCGAGACAATGTCGTTCACGGTCATCGAGGCTTCCGTCAAGATGGCCACGATGTTCGCCCACACCACTTCGGTCTGATCATGAAGGCCCTGAGGCACCGAGCCATCGGGAGATACCGGTACTACGCCCGACGTGTACAGCGTGCGCGTCGGGCTGTCGACCAACACCGCATGCGCGTAGTTCGCAGCAGGAGGGGCGATCGTCGACGGCGAAATCTCTGTGTTCATGCCGCGATCCTCGCGTACCAACGCCCTCCATTAGCGCGATCAACGCGATCAACGCGAGTTGCAGTTCGAGCCGCAGCGCCTCGGGCAACATGCGTATGCTCGCGACATGGCCATCACCGAAAATGGAAGCCGTTCAATCGACGGCGTAGAGCTCACCCCTCGACAGGTTGGACTCAACTTGTTGCCACCCACCTTCGCCACGGTTGAAGAAGAGCGTGCCGAGCGCAAGCAGAAGCTTGCTGGCGCGTTGCGCATCTTCGGACGACTCGGATTCGGCGAAGGCGTTGCCGGACACATCACCGTGCGCGACCCAGAATTCCCCGATTGTTTTTGGGTGAACCCGTTCGGCAAGAGCTTCCGCCACATGAGCGTAAGCGACCTCATCTTGGTGAATCATGCCGGCGATGTCGTGTACGGCAACTCCCCCGTGAACCGCGCAGCGTTCGTGATCCACGCAGCAATCCATGAGGCCCGTCCCGATGTCATCGCTGCGGCACATAGCCACTCAGTGCACGGCAAGGCATTCAGCAGCTTGGGCATCAAGCTCGACCCGATCACCCAAGACTCGTGTATTTTCTACGACGACCACACCGTGATCTCCGAACAGGGTGGTGCCGTGGTGTTCGAAGTGGAAGCCGGTCGCGAGTTGGCCACAAAGTTCCCCACTGGCAAAGCAGCTATCCACCAAAATCACGGTCTGTTCACCGTGGGCCAAAGCGTCGACGAAGCAGCGTTCTGGTTCATCAGCATGGAGCGCAGCTGCCAAGCACAACTGCTCGCGATGGCCGCTGGCACGCCCCACCTGATCAAGCCCGAGTACGCCGAATACACGCAGAAGCAGACCGGATATCCATTGGCCGGATGGTTCAGCTTCTCGCCACTGTGGCAAGAAATCTGTCGCACCGACCCTGATCTGTTCGACTGAGCAACAGCTCAGCAAACGAAGTGGCTCAGTGCGTCCACGGGGCGCACAGACCGTCGAGGTCGCGCACCTCGATCTGATCACGGTTAGCCCAAGTGACCCAGTTGTTGGGGTCGGCCTTGAGCTTGAACGTGCGGAAGCTCATGTCGGTGGTGTCGATAGCCAAGATGCGACCCGAAAGGCCTTCGCCCAAGTTGAGCAACAGCTTGATGACCTCGAGCGCCTGAATTGAGCCAACAATGCCGGGCAACACGCCAAGCACTCCGGCTTCGGCACAGCTCGGCGCCAGTTCGGCTGGCGGCGCCTCGGGCACCATGTCGCGATACGTGGGGCCGTTCTTTGGATCGAACACGCTGACCATGCCCTCGAACCGGAAGATGCTGCCGTGCACCACGGGGATACCAAGCTTCACCGATGCGTCGTTGAGCAGGTAGCGGCTCGGGAAGTTGTCGGCGCCATCGACGATGACGTCGTAACCGCTAATGATGTCGATGATGTTGCTGGCTTCGAGTCGGGTGTCGTAGGTGACGACGTTGACATCAGGGTTGAGCAAGGTGAGGGTCTTCTTCGCGCTGTCGACCTTGCGGTCGCCAATTCGGTCGAGGTTATGCAGAATCTGGCGCTGCAAGTTTGAGGCGTCGACTTCGTCCATGTCGACAATGCCCAACGTGCCAACGCCGGCAGCAGCGAGGTACAACGCCGCTGGCGAACCAAGGCCGCCGGCACCCAACATGAGCACTCGCGAGCCGAGCAGTTTGGCCTGACCTTCGGTGCCAACTTCGGGCAGCAACAGGTGACGCTGATACCGGTCGCGCTGCTCGGGGGTCAGCACCACCGGCTTCGACCACGCACGGCCTTCGTCTTTCCACTTGCCAAAGCCGCCAGCCATCGACACGACGTCGGTGTAGCCGAGCTGCTGCAGGGTGCTGGTGGCAAACGCCGAACGCACGCCGCCGGCGCAATACGCAATCACCGGCGCCGTCTTGTCGACGATGCGGTTTTCGATCTGCGCCTCGAGATGACCCCGAGGGATATGGATGACGCCCGCAAGCGCACCCTGATCGAACTCATCGGGTTCGCGCACATCGAGCACGGTGACCCCACCGGCAGCGATGCGCGCCTCGGCGGTGGCCGTGTCGATTTCGTTGATCTCGGCTTTGGCCTTGGCAAGCAAGTCACGGAACGTAGGCATGGGCGAAAGCCTACCGAAATGGTCGGGATTTGCTACCGGGCGAACGCTTCACGAATCGCCGCCGAGTCAACGGCCGATCAACCTGGGCCGATCAACGCACCGAGCACCTCGGCGATCGATCCGAGCAGGACCGCATCGGCGTAGTGGTCCATCTTCGTGGGCTCGCCGTTCACGATGATGATCTTCGAGCCAGCGGCGCGAGCACGTGGCACCATGTTGGCCGCAGGGAAGACCTGCAGCGAGGTGCCGATGGCCAGCAGTACATCGCAGTCTTGAGCTGCTTGCAATGCTGCGTCGATGACCTCGGGCACTAACGCTTGACCGAAGCTGATCGTGTCGCTCTTGAGCACACCCGATACGCCAAGTTCGCTACACAGCAGACAATGAGGATCTGGGTCACCAGCGCGAACGCGCTCGAGCGTTTCGAGCATCGGCCGCCGATCGCCACAGGTCCAACAGATGCTCGCCCGCATCGTGCCGTGGACCTCGAGCACCATATGGGGCGCATGGCCGGCTCGTTGATGCAGCTCATCGACGTTTTGGGTGACGAGCCGAAGCAGTTGGCCGCGTCGCTCAAGCGCAACCAATTGACGATGCCCATCGTTCGGTTCGGCGGCCCATGCGGCACTGTTCAGCCGGCTCTGCCACGCCGAACGGCGAACCTCGGGATCGCCAAGATAGTGCTGCAGCGTGGCGGCTTTTTCGGCCTGCGGGTTCTTCGTCCACACGCCGTGAGGACCGCGAAAATCGGGGATGCCTGAGTCTGTTGAGATACCTGCGCCGGTGAGCACCACCACGCGTTGCGCCGCTGCGAGCCAACGAGCGGCACGAGCAACGACGGATTCGGGCGAATCACCTATCGAGTCATCGGAAGGGTCCATGCCCCCCAGTGTGGCGGCCATCCCTGCCCGACACAGCAACGAAGACAAGAACGCCCTATACAAACTCATCGACTCGGGGTTACTCTGAACTCCTGTCCCCCCAAGACAAATTGATTGTTCGCACGAGCGGCTTTGCGGCCGCATAATTCTGGGGTTCTGAGATGCACACGAAAAACGTTCGGATCGCAGCGGGCGTGCTCAGTTTGGCCGCACTGCTCGTCGTGGCCATTGGGCCCACCAGCAATGCAGCGAGTGTTCCTGCTGTGGCCGTTTCCCCGCCAGGGCCGTCCACGTCGTTAGGCACCTCGAACTCGGCGTTCACCGCACTCACTGCTCAATACATCGTGCGGTTCAAGACCGAACGCGGCCTGAATCAAACGGTGGCCGACGAGTTGCGCGTTGGCACCGACGTCACCGATGTGTGGAGCCATGCGATCGACGGCTTTGCCGCCACGCTGTCGACAACCGATCTCGCTCGCCTACGCAACGATCCCGATGTCGCCAGCATTCAGCGCGACAACGTGGTGACTACCGCAGTCGATCAGATCAGCCCGCCGTGGGGCCTCGACCGCATCGATCAGCGCACCCTGCCGCTCAACGGCGGCTACTCGTATACCACCGTCGGATCAGGTGTCACCGCCTATGTCGTTGACACGGGCATCAACACCGCACACACCGAGTTCAATGCCCGCATCGTGCGCAGCGCATTCATCGACTTCACCGGTGTGCCCGGAGCATCGGCATCGGAGACGGCCGACATCGAAGACTGCAACGGACACGGCACCCACGTTGCCGCCACCCTCGGCGGCACGGTGTACGGCGTCGCCAAGGATGTGTCGCTGGTTCCCGTAAAGGTGTTTCAGTGCGACGGCAGCTCGAACGACAGCGACATCATCAACGGACTCGATTTTGTGCTCAGCGATCACGCCGCCCATCCGGGTCCCGCGGTGGCAAACCTCAGTCTTGGCGGTTCGCTCTCGACCTCGCTCGATACGGCCGTGAGCAACGTGATCGCCGCTGGCATCACCGTGGTGGTGGCTGCCGGTAACGACGGCGTCGATGCGTGCAGTCAAAGCCCTGCCGATGTCACCGCTGCCATCACCGTGGCCGCCTCAAACATCTCCGACCACGCAGCCGCCTTCACCAACCACGGTTCATGCGTCGACATCTTTGCCCCGGGTGTCAGCATCTTGTCGGCGTGGATTGGTTCGTCTACGGCGAGCAACGTGATCAGCGGAACATCGATGGCTGCCCCGCACGTGGCTGGCGTTGTGGCCCGACTCCTTGAACTCACGCCTACGGCAACACCTGCTGAGGTCTGGAGCGCGCTCGACACCACCGCAACTGTTGGTGTGCTGTCGGTCGGTGTCGGCGACCCGAACAAGTTGCTCTACCGCCTGCCGCCGATCGTGCCATCGCCGTCGTTCTTGGTGACCATTCCAAGCGCGCCTCGCGGCCTCGTGGTTCGGCCGCTGAGCGAATCCGCCACGCTCACTTGGAACATGCCGGCGCGTGACGGCGGCTCAGCCATTCTTGGGTACACAACCTCATGCGCCGCACCCGGACAATCCACCGTGGTCAACACGTTGACCAGCAGTCCATTTACCGTGATGGGCCTTGCCAACGGCGTCGAGTATTCGTGCATCGTGTCAGCCGAGAACGCGTTAGGCGTCGGGCCAGCTTCCTCAACCAAGACCGTCACCCCGCGCACCACGCCATCGGCGCCCGATGCGCCGCTGATCGCCACCACAAACCGCCGACTCAACCTCACCTGGTCAGCACCTTCGAACGACGGCGGTGCGCCGATCAAGGGCTATGTCGTTTCGTGCACCGACGGCACGACGGTGAAGATCAAGAAGACCTCGCCGTCCACCACAACGGCCGGACTGATGGGTCTCACCAACGGCACGCAGTACTCATGCACCGTGGCCGCGAAGAACGCAGCCGGCTCAGGCACCGAGTCAAGTGCCACCCTGGCGACACCGCGCACCGTGCCCAGCGCGCCAATCAGCCTCGGCGCTTCAGCCGCATCGTCGAGCGCCACCATGACCTTCAACGCTGCAGCGTCCAACGGCGGCTCGGCAGTGACCATCTACACCACGACATGCGTGTCGACAGCCGCCGGAGCCGCCACACCCGTTGTTTCGAGCGGCACGTCGTCGCCGATGTTGGTGCCTGGACTCACACCCGGCAAGAAGTACACCTGCAAGGTGCAGGCCACGAACGATGTTGGTAGCAGCCGCAACAGCATGGGCAAGAACGTCACGCCAACCCTGTGATGATTTTTCCACGCTGAGGCCGCGGCGGCACACACTTCGACACCTTCCCCCACGTCTCCAACGACTTCTCGGGGGTCAACATGTCGGACAACTCACTTGCTCAAACGCTCATTGTGATGCCGTGGCACGACCCTGTGGTCGAGGCGGTTGGGTATGACGCAAGGGGTCCCTATGTAGAACTTTTCTGGCTGGGCATTCTCGGACCTACTGCGACATGGGTGTTGCGGCGCCTCGTAATGGGCCTCGATGCCTACCCCGACGGATACGAACTCGATCTTGGTGAAACGGCGAACGCGCTCGGGCTGTCGCTCACCGCAGGCGCGCACAGCCCGTTCGGTAAAGCAATGCATCGCTGCGTGATGTTCGGGATGATGCATCAGGTGCCCGATGGCGTTGCTGTGCGACGTCAGCTACCACCGCTCTCAATGCGCCACCTCCGCAAGTTGCCAACGCATCTGCAAGCGGCACATGTCGAGTGGGTGAGCCGCATGCCCTACCAACTCGATGACAGTTGGGAACGCGCCCTGGCGTTGGCCGAAACAATGGCACGTAC
>Ga0194035_1000859_pt1 | contig 16829 bp, 20 predicted proteins | sample JunL2320m_MetaG_FD_148680 | JGI IMG/M metagenome (GOLD analysis project Ga0194035, IMG submission 148680) | Anoxic zone freshwater microbial communities from boreal shield lake in IISD Experimental Lakes Area, Ontario, Canada - Jun2016-L239-20m | ecosystem: Environmental > Aquatic > Freshwater >...
CCGCTGCACTTGCCAGGGCCGTTGAGAAAATTCCGCCAGCTATTGAGGTGACATGTTCGCGTTGACACTACGCCGAACACCGTATGAACCTTTCCCCGTTTCGATATGCCTAGAAAGAGTCGCGGCGAAAGGGAGAACTGACGCATGCATATCCACACGACGATCTCCAGTGCGTCATTTTCAGTTCGGCATAAGTTTGATGAGGAAGGCCGACACGCTGGAAGCGGCGCGACTTACTCAGTTTGGCTGGTGGGGGTGCCATCCCGTCACATCACCTTGCAGACGGGCGAAGACTTCACATCGCCGCCACCACGCAAGGCCAACTGGAGGCCGGGCCCGAACGATATCCGCATTGGGCTGGACATCTATCCTGCATCAGACCCGCCACCCGACCTCTCCAACTTCATCGCTTACGAAGAGGGTTATGGGTCTGGATCGGAGCGTGTCCATAGCTGGATTGGTGGCATGGTCACTCTCCCTGATGATGACTTTGCCGAACTCATGGCTAACGCCCGGCACAGTAACTATCCCAAGACAATGTTGATCGTCACCGAGAAGCAACCGTTCCTGAAATACGGTCACGGTGGGGTTTGTTGGGACAATGTTTCGGACCCCGACAACAAGCTCATTCCGATTTCCCGTCTTGAGTACAGCTTCGTCCTGCTTGACAGCACGGCGTGAACCGGAGGTGGCGCACCCCGCTTGCCACGTACCCCTCCAGCGTCTACATTCACGGTACAGGCGATTTCCCCACACTTGCGGCCTGGCGCAAAAGCGCGAACAGCTAAAATGGAGGGCCGCGATGGCCAACTTTTCCCTGACATTTGACTTCTTCGGTGCGCCGGGTTGCGGCGGCTCCAGCCGCCTGAGCTTCGCGCCATCACGCCAAGGCATTGTCGTGATCGACGAGCTGCCGGGCGAGGGGCCGGACTTCCGCCGCCGCGAAGTTCTTCCGTCCTCCGCCGGCTGGCGGGGTGTCGTTGATTATCTGATCCGCAATTCCATCGTTGCTTATGACACCGGCGGAGACTTGTCCGGCGAGTATCCGTGGCCGTACCTCATGGGCCTGAAGGGTCTCGACAACCTTGCCACGGACGTGATCGCCATCGCCTGGGCGGGCGAGCCGTTGAGCGACGTCGCGCGGGTGCTATCCAGCCTCGACGACGCCACGCTCGCAGATCAGCGCCTGCGGCACGGGTCGCTGAGGTCAGAGGCTTTCATCGGTGAAGTGATGCGAGTGAAGCATTGGTGTGATGAGATGATCGTGGACTTCGATGACATCATCGCCCGAGGCCCGCGCTTTGGCTGGAACTTCCGCATGATGCGGAAGGACGTCGTGGCTCTGGCCCGCGTGAGCGCGGCAGAAGAGAAGGCCAAGAGGCTGCGCAACTGCTGGAGCCTGTCGCCCTTCGAGCCGCGCATTGCCACCCTCGTCTTGGCATGGCGCTGGGCAAACCCGGCGACGAGCAGCAACACGCAGATGGGCGTGTCGATCCGCAGCGGCATTCTCCAGCGCTTCCTAGAGGCTTATGCGCGTGAGCACGGCACGCTGCCTAACGGGATCCAGTGCATCAAGAACGATACTCAATATGGCGTTGGCGACCTGACCGTGGACCTCGACGCCCTGGTGCCGATCTCCGAGGGAGCGCAATCATGAGAGACAAACCGAAGCCCTGGCCGCCCGGCAAGTTCGGTTACCCCGATTGGCGACCGAACGACCTGGTTGAGCAGTTCGAGCCCGGCTACGCCTACCGCGAGACGGGCCTGTGGATCGGCATGACGCGCGAAGAGACGACCGTCTGGCTGGAAGAGATGCGCAAGGAATCTGCGCAGCGGGCGATACTGTATTGCTTCCCAGCTGCCGGGCCGGCGAACTGACCCCCGCCACCGCGGCCCCTGCCACCCCCGGCCCGCCTCGGCTGCGCGATGTTGCGTGCGCTCCGGAAGATCGCCCGGCACCCGCATCATCACGCCACCGCCGAATTCGATTGTGATGCTCCCTTCAGCGGGCCTCTTGTCTTCCTCCTCAGGGGCCACCATCACCGGCACGAAGGCAGCTCCCCCATCCTCGACGACACCCTTCATCATCTCCGCTGGCAAGGCCAGCAGGACCTGCCGTGCCTGCCGGCGCCAGTCCGAAAGCTGGTGTGAAGCCAAGCCATGACGGCGCGCAACATCCGCCACCCGCACACCCGGCTGAAAGCTCTCCGCAACAATACGGGTCTTCACGTCATCCGGCCAGCGCCGGTAACCCCGTGTACGACGGACGATCTCTATCTGCCCGTCTAAACCATCCGCAACATCCGTCATCGCCATCTCCTTCTGATGAATCAGAACGAGACTCTCTCCTCAGCAGTAACGGCGAAAGAGGGATATCCTTTGAGGTGTAGACGGCGCTTACACAAGGACGAGGCCAACGAGGACCGACTGGTCAACGAGGGGCTGCAGGAGCTCATGGAAGAGTACCCCGAGTGATTGATACTGGGGCGAGCGCAAGGCCGCTCCAGGTTGCCGCAAGCGGAAAAGGCCCGCCACCATCCGTCCACTAGCGTACTAATCAGTGCTGATTAGTACAATAATTTTTTACACCAAAAGCGCCGCTTCATATTTACGGTTCCGCTCATTCCGCGCTATGCTTCGCAGAGCGGAGCATATGTCGATAATCGCAGTTTATTATGGGCCGCGCCCAAGGACGTGGAAGCGGCCCGACGTCAAGGAGAGCCGCCAGAATGTCTGACGAGAACGGGACAACTACGCACGAGCAGGAGCCGGTAACGGAGCTCGATCTCATCGAGCCGCCGAAGCTCGGCCAATTGATGCTGCCTTCAGAGCCGTTTGCCTGGATGGTTCGGCCGAAGCGGCCGGGCGGCCGGCCACGGAAGCACCCCGTCGACCCGAACCCGCCCCCGAAGCGCCCGCGCGGACGTCCTCGGAAGGTCGTCGACGCGAACGCGCCACAGGTGCAGCAGGTTCAGCAGATCCAGCAGATCCAGCATGAGAAGCCGGAACTTTCCACCCAGGCACCTGTCGAGGTGATTACGCCGCAGGAGCAGCGTAAGTGGCCGGCAAAGAGACCCGTCGATCTGAACCTGATCGCCACTAAGGCGGCGCGCCGGGAACTTGACAGGAAGGCCGCCGAGGCCGCCAACGATATTTTTGACCTCCTGCTGGAGGGTGCCAAGAAAGGCGATGGGGCGAGCCTGAAGATCCTTTGCGACCGCCTGTGGCCTGTCCGGAAGGGCTCGGTGATTACCTTCACGGTACCGCCGATCAATACCCCGCAGGAAGTCGATGCGGCCTATGCCCACTTCCTCGAGGAAGCGGCGAGGGGGGTCATGACGCTCGAGGAGGCATCTACAATTTGCGGTCTCTTGGAGAAGAAGGCGCGCGCCATCGAAAACACGATCCTCGCGCAGGAGATTGAGAACCTTCGGCAGAAGGTTGAAGCCCAAACGATGCGCGGCGAGTTGCTGATGTGACCGCGCATCCGCTCAGAAAAGAGGTCGCGCGGCTGAAGGCCCAGCTTGGTGCAAAGACCAAGCCGGCGGCCATCATCACCGACCGCGTCGCGTGGACCCAGCAGGCCGCACGCATGTCGCTCGATCCGTGGCAGCGAGACGTGCTGAAGAGCGAGGCAAGACGCGCTATTCTGAACTGCGCACGCCAGGTTGGGAAGACGCAGGTCGTGAGCCTTCTGGCGGCGGCAGTTGCCGCGCAGGGCGGCTTCGCGATCGTGGTGGCCCCATCACTGCGCCAGTCCGGAAACCTGTTCCGCCGCATGCGCGAGCACCTTGTGAGCGGAGGCATCACGCTCACCCGTGAAACAGCGACAGAAATTGCGACCGCCGGGGGCGGCGGCGCGATCTGCCTCCCCGGTGATCGTCCCAGCATGATCCGCGGCTTGTCGCTCCGGCACGCTGGCGGATCGGCACTTATCTGTGACGAGGCGGCTTTCGTGAAAAATGAATTGTGGGCGGCAGCATCGCCAATGCTCGCTGCAGCACCCGAGGCGCGGCTCTTATTGCTCAGCACCCCGTCAGGCCCACAGGGCGAATTTTACAGAATTTGGCAGGAAGAGACCGACTTCGAAAAGGTGACCATAAGCGCCAGCAGCTGCCCGCGCATTAGCGCGTCCTTCCTCGAGGAAGAGCGCCGCCGCCTCGGAGACGCCATCTTCAGCCAAGAGTTCGAGTGCGCCTTCATCACGACAGGGGCCAGTGTTTTCGACGCGTCGGCTTTGGCGGCGATGTTCGGCGAAACCGTCGACGTGGACCCTGACGTCGAAGTCGTCACGCCATCGATTCCACTCACGAGGAGGCTACCGGCATGGCTCGACTGAAGCGAGGGGTCATTCATAGTTTTGTCACGGGCTCGCGCGGTCGCCCGCAACTGGCCCTCGAGGCGAAGGCCTATTGGGCCGAGCCCGAAGGAAAGGACTGGCTCTCCACGCCCGTTGCATTGCTCCCGACGCGTGTTCTGCAGTTGCCTGGCCCGGTTATAATTGGGCTCGATGTCGTGGCGGGTCTCGCGATGCAGACGAAGGAGGACGACCTCTACCGCCTGCTGGTCGTTGAGAGCACGGCATCGCCGGGTGCGGCTGACGCGGCCAGATCGCGCCACGCGGATGCGTGGGATTACGTGCGTGACGCGCGGGTCGTCGCGGGCGCTTTGGTGGACACCTGGCAGGGCTCTGTTACCAAGATCGGGGCCGACAGGCTCGCAGGCTTATTTCATGAGGTCGTAGAGGTTCGAGGCCCTGCGTATCTCACCTCCGCTCGTGGGGTGCCCGTGGCGCTAGATAGCAGGCTGACCGCTGTTCAGTTCACTCGGTACGTTGAGGCGAAGGATACGCTGCCGATCGCGTCGCTGAAGAGCGCGCTTGCTAGTGCTACGGACATTCGGAACACGCCCCGGGCTGGCGAGGAGGTGCTCCTGGCGACGCCCGCCGAGGCCATAGGTGCGGCGTTGATGCTGGCGGTGTGGGCTCTGCACAACAACCCGCCCCCGGCGGAATTGAAGCCCGGGCAGTCCAGGACATTGTCCCGGGCGAGCGGGGTCGCGTGATGGCACTGTTCGTGGCGGGACTGGACATCGGGCGCCGTGCTGACTTCTCTGCGCTTGTGGTTGTGGATGCCGAGAGGCGCGCGATCACGGGTGCCTACCGGCTCCGGCAAGATTCCTACACCTCGCAGATCCGGAGCATCATGCCGATGATCCGCGCGGTCGAGATGATTGCCCTGGACCGCAGCGGCGTTGGCGACGGGGTCATTGAGCTGCTGCCGCGCGGCCTGCCGGTCATGCCGGTGGTGATAAGCGGCGGGTCGAATTTCACGATGAAGGCTGACGGCACCTGCGTGGCGGGCAAGGCGGGCCTGGTGCAGCTCCTGCGGGTCACCGGCTTGACCATGGCGCCAGGGACGCCTGGGCGGGGTGAGCTCATGCAGGAGATGGCGAGTTTCATCTTCAAGACGGATGGCCGCATGGAGGCCGCCGGCAAGTCACACGATGACCTCGTGCTCTCAGCCAGCCTCGCAGCACTGGCCGCCGCGCAAATCCTGAAACAAAGAGAACCCGCCAATTCCGGCGGCTAATGAGGAGAGAGACAATGAAAACGGCAGCGAAGAAGCCCGTGAAGAAGACTGCGAGGCGCTAAGTAGCGCTTTCACCGACTAATACCTAACAAGCAGGCCTTCAATGTACATGCCTCAGTTGAAAACCTCGAAAGAAAATCAATAAGTTAATGAGACTGATTATAGAATGGTCATTACATAACGACAACCGAGGGAAAGACGAGTGCTTGTATGGCATTCATGAGGTTGGCGGTTCGACTCCGCCTGGCTCCACCAAGCTACTGTATTAAATCAATAGGTTAGAACGATTTTCAAAATCGTTCGGTGTCCAAGGAAAAGTTATAAAGAGCTATAAAGTGTCTTGGATGCTGCTGGCTATACAAGTGATATGTCTATGACGTAGCATCATTTTCAGCGGTGTTGACATCCAAACGCTGGCACGGCCAAGTTTAGAATCATTCGCCTATTGATTGGATTCCGCCGATGACATCCGACCCACTGGCCTTGCCTCGCTTACCCTGTTAGCCTAAGAATATTTTGCTGGTGACCGCTAAAAGCCATGCCTAATCAAAAAAAACCTATCCGCATGAATGCACTAATGGCTGCAACGTGGTTGTTCGGTAGAAACACTAAAAGACTGTCGATTTCCGCCTATGCTAGCGTTTCCCGCATAATCGGGATCGGACATGCGGGCAATCATCGCAGGCGGCGGCATTGGTGGGCTTACTCTCGCCCTAAGCCTTTATGCGCGTGGCATTCCGTCCATTATCTGCGAAGCGGCCCGGACAATTCGCGCCCTCGGCACCGGGATTAATCTTCTGCCCCATGCCGTGAGCGAACTGGCCGAACTCGATCTGCTTCAAGGCCTTGTCGACATTGGAATAGAGACACGCGAGCTCCGCTATCTCAACCGCTTCGGTCAGCAGATCTGGGTGGAGCCCCGGGGTATCTGGGCAGGGAACACCGTGCCGCAGATCTCGATCCATCGCGGCCGGCTTCATAATCTGCTCTGGAATGCGGCGGTAGAACGGCTTGGGCCGTCAGGTGTGCTGCCAGGGATGCGGATGATCCGTGCGTCCCAGGACGCCTACGGCGTTCGGGTGGAGTTCGAGAATGGCACAGGCCTCGAGGGCGACATCCTGATCGGGTGTGACGGCATTCATTCGGCTCTCCGGCAAACCATCCACCCCATTGACAAGGGCATCCGCTGGAACGGCGTGCAGATGTGGCGCGGATCAGTCGACTGGCCGATGTTCGAAGGCGGCGACATGATGATTGTCGCCGGGGGTATGGACGCGAAACTGGTTCTCTACCCGATCGCCAAATGCCCCGTTGACGCAAACCGCCTGACCAACTGGGTGGTCACGGCGCGGATCGGCACGCAGAACGACCCTCCGCCCCGGCGCGAGGACTGGTCGAGGCTGGGCGACTTGAACGAGCTGTTGCCGCACGCTGCACTGTTTAACATACCCTTTGTCGATGTGCAGGCGCTGGTGAGCGCAACCCCGGAGTTCTGGGAATATCCGATGTGCGACCGTGATCCCCTACCAAGGTGGACCGATGGCCTGTTCACGCTTCTCGGAGATGCCGCGCACGCCATGTATCCGGTTGGATCGAATGGCGCCTCCCAGGCGATCCTCGACGCGCGCTTCCTGGCCGACCAATTGGCTAGCCTGTCTCCACGCGACGCTTTACTGAGTTACGAGGCAGAACGTCTGCCGCGGACAGCAGAGATAGTGCAGATCAATCGTAGCGGCGGGCCTGAGAGGGTCATAGATGTGGTGTCCCATCGCGCGCCGAACGGCTTCGCCCACATCGACGATGTGATTTCGAGATCAGAGCTTGATGCTATTGCCAAGGGCTATGCGCAGATGACGCAGTCCACAAGCCCACACTGATCGCATCAACCGAGTGGGATGAAGTGGATGTCGCTATCCGACAAGTACTTGATCAGGGGCGGACTTGAAGGCCGTGGGCCGGGGCACGGTTTCCTGAGTATCCGTCATGTGCAAGAGGATTTTTGGGTCCAGATGCGGTCTGCTCGCACTAGGGCGTTCGCGGTTTCTATGAGACATGATGATGAAAGGCAACTGAGGGGCTTGACCCAGGACCTCTTGGAATGATGTTCTGAAACAACACTCAGACATTCCGAGTGACTTGCCCCACGTGAGAGTTTCGGGCCGCGTTACCCACCTATAGGAAGGCCAGAGCAGATGCCCAAATTCACCCTTGCTGATGTCAAGCTGCCGGACTTTGGCCTACCATCAAGCCGTCCTGAACTCTCCATGCGGACCTACAGAGACCGGCTCGACACCTTCAGGAAGCGCCTGATCCACATAGGCATTGATGCCGCGGTGATTTATGCTGACCGGGAGCATGCCGCGAACATCGCCTATCTCACGGGCTTCGAGCCGCGATTCGAGGAGGCTCTTCTAGTTATTGGCCTGCACCGTGAGCCGCTCATCATTACTGGGCCGGAGAATCAAGGCTATGCTTCGAGCTCTCCGCTGCGTCCAGAGGTCTGGCTCTATCCACCCTTTGGCCTGCTGGGTCAGGATAGGAGCAAAACCCCGCCTTTGTCCGACTTGTTGGCCAAGGCTGGGCTCATCAAGGGACAGTCCATCGGCATTGTAGGATGGAAGTATTTCGGACACGTTGAGACGGCCGATCCTGATCAGTGGATAGATGCACCCGCGTACATCGTCGATACGATCCGCCATCTTGCAGGAGATCGCGGCAGATGCAGCAACATAACCCGTCTGTTGATGGATTCGTCATCGGGCATGCGAGCGGTGAATGAGGTTACCCAGCTTGCCCAGTTCGAGTTCTCCGCATGCCACGCCTCTGAATCGGTCAAGCGCCTCATCTTTGGTTTGCGGCCGGGGATGACAGAACACGAGGCAGCTCAGTTGCTCAAGCCGATTGGCCTTCCTCTCAGCTGCCATACAATGCTGATGTCGGGCGACAGAACGCGCCTCGGGTTGGCAAGTCCGTCTTCCAGGCCTCTACGAACCGGTGAGCCATTTACAGTTGCGTTCGGGTACTGCGGCGGATTGACCTGTCGATCAGGTTTTCTGGTTCACGATGCCACAGAATTGCCAACGGCCATTCAGGATTACAGTGAGCGCCTCGCAGCTCCGTATTTTTCTTGCGCCGCGGATTGGTATGAAACCATCGGCCTTGGAGTATGCGGTGGCCAGATTGACGCCATGGTGCGTCGGCACCTTGGCGATCCGTTCTTTGGACTTATTCTGAACCCCGGTCATCTTATCCATCTTGACGAGTGGATGAACACGCCGATCTATCCGGACAGTCGAGAGTGTCTCCGTTCCGGCCAAGCACTGCAGATCGACATTATTCCAGCCACAGGGTCGGATTACGCGTCTGTCAACATCGAGGATGGGATAGCCTTGCTTGATGAGAGAGGCCGGGCGGAGTTTCGAGACAGCTTTCCGGAGACTTGGTCGCGGATCGAGGCCAGGCGATCTTTCATGTTGGATGTCCTGGGCATTCGGCTCAAGGCCGAAGTGCTCCCATTCAGCAATCTCACAGGTTATTTGCCACCTTTCCTGCTGTCGCCTAGCGTTGCATTCGTGAAGTCCTGATGGCAGCCTGATCTCAACCAACCTTGAAGACAACCCGTTGACTGGAGACAGGCGGCCGATCATCCGCCATCACGGCGAGTTCGCCGCCGAGGGCCCAGTACCCACCGAGGATCCAGAGTTTGCCCCACGATCAAGACGCCCGTGGCAGGGCGGAAATCAAAATGGCCGAAACACGCTAACTCGGGGGTCATACCCAATGAAATCAGGGCTTTTCGTGCCGCCAAGTCAAAACAAAACGGAAAAATCAAAATCAGAAAAACTCTCGAAAACCGGGCTGCCGCGCCAGCGCATCTCTAAGGTTGAAAATGGAGTTCCTAACCCCCACCCCTCACGGTGGACGCGCGTCCGGCGGTCTGCCGCGGAGCCCTGCACCACTCAGCATCAGCGCCATAAATCGCGACGAACCGGTGAGGACGCGCGGATGCTGCTCCTGCCACGCGGCATAGGCTTCATCTCGCAACATCTCCTTCGGCACGGAAGGACCCCACAGCTGCTCGAAGGGAAACCGCGCCCTGCCAGTGCGCTTCAACACGCCACCTCAGTTGCGCTTCACCACGAAGGCCACGCTTAAACTTTGGGACTTACCCCAGATCTTCTCTCGCATGTAGCAGGAGAACTGCTTCGCCCCGAACAAGGAGTGTGGCAGATGGCGACCAAGAACCGAGGTCAGCGGTTCAACCGCACTCAGCGCTATTATCCAGTGCATGCAGAGTAAAGGCCTAACCAATTTTCGAGGTTAGGCCTGAATTTGCAATCCTGACTGGATCAGTCGTTGGAGTTCATAAAGCCCAGGATCTGCAGGATGTTGACGAAGATGCTGATGAAGCTGCCATAGAGTACGAAGGCGCCGAACACAGACTTGCGCGCCACGGCTTCGCTGCTGTCGGCTTCCACATACATCTCCTTGATGGCCTGCGTTTCCCACGCCGTGATGAGCGACACGAAAATCACGAAGCCGAAGGAGATGACCATGCTGATCATCATGGCGGCAGCAGTGATGCCGGTGAACATGGCAACCACCAGATTCACGAGGCCTGCAATCAGCAAGCCAATCAGAGCCATGCCAGCCATGGCACCCATGCCGGAGAGATCACGTTTCGAGGTGTAGCCCCACAGGCTCATCGCGCCGAAGGTGGCGGCAGCGGACAGAAAGGCCGTCATCACGATCGAGGGGTTGACGCCAAGGTAGCGGTTCACCATCGGCGCAATGCCGATGCCCCACAGCGCCACATAGGCCCAGTAGACCACATGGGCGCGCGCAACCGTGCCACCCATCAGCAGGCGCTGTGCAAAGAAGCCCATGGCGATCAGGCCGATCACGGCCGGGAAGGCCAGTACATTCACCAAGGCCCCAAAGGCGGGAATGGTGTAGCTCGCCATCACGACGATGGCGGTAACCGCCACGCCGAGCGCCATGTAGTTGTATATGCCCAGCATATAGGCGCGCAGACCCTGATCGACCACGGCGCGGGCATCAACCCGAGACTGTGGGGCATATCGGAAATCGACCATTCGTTCCTCCAGCGAAAACATTGCAGATAAGTATAAGAAACTGCCAAGGGTTCTTCAAGTCACAGGAAATTTAGAAAACAAAAACTTGCTGCAGCGAGCATCATAGCAACCCTAGAGGGTAAATCTGCGATCCGAAAATACGTTGGGCTCATCAGGCAGCAAGCATGTCCTCGACGCTGTCCGGCACGTCGCCTTCCTGGCAGATCAGCGTGGCCTCGCCGTATTCGCCAAGCCCAGGATCGCCAGAGCGCTTGAAGGCGATGGCACCCACTGCGCCCTTGGTGACAGCGTCACGCGCCTGCGACATTGCCGAACGCTCCGAGGAGCATTGCACGCCCGCCTGAGCGACAATTCCACCCCTCATCTTCTTGAAGGGGATCATGACGAAAAACGTGACGTTGGCCATCTCGGTACTCCATTTTCATGGTAAGAACATAGCCAGAACATTTACTATTGTCGAGTCTGGAAGAACGGTGGCCGGCAGAGACAGGCCCCACTCTGGATAAGCCGCTACTCTGGCCGGTTGAAGCTATAGCCTGAACAACCGCACCAGCGCATTCAATGCCACGCGCAGGTTCCCAATGTCCTCTTCTACCCAATGCATCGCATCCTGATCGGTGCAGATCACACGGTACACAAGCAGCGTCGGCCGGCGAGCACGCGACATGCGGTGCTCGCGGTCGCAAGCATCAAGCACGCTGGTGGCATCAGCAAACCGCCGCTTCACCTTCTCGATAACCTCGAGCACCGGCTCGCTGGGACTGGCACCGAAGATGCCTTCGTTGATCAGCAAGCCTGCCACGGACCGTGGGCTGGGTGACGGCAGCCCCACCGTCGCCTGGTGGTCGCGATAGAGCTGGGCGAACGCCACTCCGGCCTGGTATTGCGTCTCGCTGATCAGCTCGCGGAAGGCCAGACGCCCCAGCGCTGTACCAAGCCTCTCGTCTTTCGCCTGCTCCGCGGTGACACCAAAATGCCGGCGCCGGGCATCGATCACGGTACTCATGGCGTCCATCTCCAGCTGCTGCTTCGTGGCTTTGATGTTTGGATTGTCACTCTAGAAGTCTGAGTGCGCGTGGAGAAGAGACCAGCTCGGATGTGGCGCGACACTGCCGCGGCGCAGCAGCCATGGGGCTCCTTCTCCGATACAATGCCGGTCGCTGCTGCCCTTCAGCCTGACGTGGCGTGCTTGTCCATCACCTCGATTGCGTGTTGCAACGGGCCGGGCGACAGATTGACTAAGCCGCGATTTGGCGTCTCCAGCTCGAGGATCAGGAGAACCGCACCCGATGCGGCACCTGACGACAGTAGGAGCACCATGAAGCTCGTCAGATGCCACGGAGCGAACAGGCCGAAGCTTGCGAACAGCAGGACCAGCCACAAGAGCATCAGCACTATGAGCGCGGCCGGAATTCCATCCAGCCGCTGCTTCACCAGCGCGTAATGCTCCTGAACAATTTTGTTGGACACATCGAGAATGTGCGGCTGCAACCAACGTTGCGTCTCGTCCGCCGGAACCAGCAACGCTGCCCAATTTTCCACTTTCGCCAGGAGCTCCAGCGTATCTTCGTTTTCGATGTTGCGCTGGCTTCCGTCCGGAGGGAATACGTCCTGCAACATGGAATGCGCGTACTGCAGCAGCAAGTCACGGGAGCCATCCGCCTCATGTCCATAGAGGCGCAGCAAGTGTTCCATGCGGATGAGATCGCTGGAGGTTGACATCAGCTGCTCCTGATTTTCCCCAAACGATGTGCTGGCGACGGAGAGCAGAAGGCCAAGAACCAGGGCCGTCAGTGCGCTGACCATCGCCATCGAGTTCGACACCACGTTGCGACTGTCGTTCGTGCGATGCTCCTCCGGTAGTCGTGAGCCGATCCATATTCCGACCAACGCCGCGACAAACACCAGAAACCATGTGACCAAGGCAATGACCAATGGTTGTTCATTCATCTGGCAAGCCCCCAATTCCAATTGTAGCGAGGCCTGGCATTGAGGCAATGCGCTGCGCCGGCTACACTTCCAACTTGAACCCTTCGGCAAAGCCACAGACAAGCATTTTCAGCGGCGCGGCACACGGCCACCACGGTTCAGATGCGGGCATACATAATTGTTCTTACGTATAATACGCAGAGGAGCCATTAGCCTTAGTAGGAGTCCAGCAACCTCCTTCAGTCGCTGGGCGGCAATGGCAGCTTGTATCTGGTGCACTCTGAGTCCTACTTGCGGCTGTTACTGACCATGTGCAGTTGGACGTTCCCTCAAAAGAAAAACCCCTCCGTGGTGCTGGGCACACGCGAAGGGGCTTTGCGTCGGGACTGCAATCCCACAGCCAAGCTAATCCGAAGCTGGAAAGTGTACTAGCTCGTATTTACTCTTACTCACTCGCCTATGCAGGACCAAGGAGTGCTTGGTCCGACTGCCCCCCTGGTGCAGGTCTGGCCGTCTTAACCAGCTATTATATCGAGGCTCCGGGTGTGGGTGTTTTCATCCATTGGTCCCGATAAGCCCCAAGCTTCCCTAGCGATAAATACTTACTCAAACGCAAGAGGAGGCCCATCGATGCTGATTGAAACACAGGTAGTCCGTTCAGTCCGAACTGCTGAAGGAGTTGCAGGGGCTCCCTGTCACGAAGGCCGTCATCTATCGGAACGTGGATCGCAAGGCTTGGGAGCGGATCACGAAGGACAATCAGGGGGCGAAGGTGGTGGTTGTGATCTAACGGGCTGGCTCATCTCCATCGCTTGTCTTTCGGATCTGTCTTAAATATGTTGATTGAAAAGATCGCTATCGGGGCATCCACGCTCAACAACTGGTGCTCAGCTTAGCGTCCTGAATCACGGTGGAGAAAACACTATGGGCCGGCTGCGCATAAACTCTCTGATCATGTCTTCGTTTGGCACTGCCTGGCTTTCACTGGCCGTGATGCCAACAGCCAGCTGGGAAATACAAACGTCTAGGATCCGCAATCACTGGCTCCGAGCCATTGTCTTTGCATTGACCGCAGTTTTTGCTGGAGCAATATGCAGTGAAGCGATTGCATCCTCTTGCAATGGCAATGGCATGACCAAGAAGATTCGATTTGAGAAGGGTGATCTCTGCTGGAAGTATCACGGAACGGCTGTGGATTTTGTCGGCAAGTTTTCTCGTGGACAGAAAGTCGCCGTAAAGATGAGTGGTGTTCTCGAGGAACTCGGTGCCAACGGCCAGACGACAAGCAGCATCGAAGCAAGAGATCCCTACGTCACAGGCCCCGGAGAATTTTACGCTGGGGGTAACTTTGAAGAGCCTGGGATTCTGAGGTTTATAGTACCCAAGAACGGCACATACACGATCACGTTCTCGCCTTGTGCGATGCAGGGCAACATGGGTGATGTTGTGATCTGCGCGAAGTAGGAAGAGGCTGCAGGCCCCCCCTTGCCGCCTTGGCCCCGCTCCACCAGTCGCCACCCCGTCGCCGGCGTAGTTCAGCTGTAGAACGGCAGCTTCCCAACCTGCATACAGGGGACTCGCTTCGAGTCAGCTGGACGGCGGCACTCTTGTACGAACAAAGACAATACGGCTGCCGGCATGTTCATGGATCGACACATTTAACGTTCTCGGCGAGCTTGGCTGTAACAGTGAATATTGCTGCTGCGTTCATGCGCCATTCTCGATCTGCATCACGGTGGAATGTTATTAACCGCGGACGTAGATCCGCCTCGGTTTTTCCTCCGTCAAGTGTCAGCGATGAGATCGTGTCAAAACGCATGACCAACAGATCGTCTGACTTTATGGCCTCAACATTCAAAGCCTTTTGACGCTCTTTTATCCGGGCGCGGATCTTGCCCGGCGCGGTCTTGCGCTCGCCGCTTGCAAAAACATACTGAAATCCGGGGGATTGAACTGACTTCTCTGTGCCATTCAGCGAGGCCGTTTGCAATTTGTAGAGCAACTGGAGGGCGAGTTCGATGTCTTCCTGCTTGAATGTGCTCTTTTCAGGCATGAAGTCCTTGTTCGCACCACACAGGAAAGTCCTTGGCGCATCAAAGTCACCATGGGAAAAGATCTTCCACATCTTGTCCCGTTCGTTCCAACGCATCACAAGAAGACGTGGCATGCTGTCTCCGCTGTAGACGTGGCCTGATTCCAAGCTCGTTCGGTTAGGCAACTGCACATCGAAGGATATGACGAGAACCGTATTGCTCGTTTGAGAGACTGCAATATTACTGATCGTGAACGCTCCCGTGTAATTGGGAACGTAGGTATTCTTGGTCAAGCCATAGTTAAGCCGAGCTCTCTGGATGACTGCATCATCATCATAAAGGTGGATCACCGCCTTCACAGCATCGGAGGTAGTATTCACCTTGGCCTCATCAGCTATCGGCCTCTCGACTCTCAACCGCATTTCATAGGCTTCAGTTACCAGTCTCAAGCCGAATGAATTGAGTTCATCCAGTGATAGGCCCGCCAGTGCTGAGGGAGACGTGTTGTAGACGGCCTGCGCCGCTGACCAACCTTGCGTAGCGGACACAGCAAGCGTGTTAATTGCAAGGAAGATGGATAAGCACAGCGATTGCGCAAGCCTGATCACCAAACGTACTCCTATTTAGAGTCAGAGATGTTGGATAACATCTACCAACGGACGTGTCGATACGCGGAGACCGCGAATAGGATAGGCCCACAATGTACACTCTTGCATTGTCCGCAGGGTGCAAGAGCTGTTGTCGGGCCAGGAACGATTTCCATTGCCGCCTCGGCGCCGCTCCACCCACGTGCTACTCATCGCGGGCGTCGTTCAAGGCTAGAGCAGCAGCTTCCCAGGCTGCATGTTGAGGGTTCCATTCTAATGACAAAGCCACGGATGATACGCATCCCCAACACCTGATGTCCCGAAGGCAACACACCACGAGGACTTCGGGGCAGTACGCCCGGCACGCAGCCGCCCCCTTGCTGTCGAGTGGTTGCTACTCTAGCGTCTGATCCGTCGTCGCTGTAATTTATTGGTAGAATCACCGCCTTATCAGGCCTGCGAGCCGCAGTGGCTTGGTGAGTGCAGTCAAGTTTAAAGCCATAGGGGCGTTGTTCATGAGATCAGTATTTCTCGCGGCCATAGTTTCTTTGAATGCGCTGAGCGCTCCAGCCAATGCAAACACTGTTGTTGACTGGCGATGGCTGAATGGCACGACATGGTACGTCCCGACCTCCGGGCTACCGGCCTACACGTACACCCCTCTGAACAACACTCTAACCCCGGTACAAGATCAGACTGTCTACACGATCACTGGGTACAGAAATGGATATTTCTGGGGTCGAACAGCCGGACAAATAGATACAAATGATATTTCCTGCATGTCTTTGGTCGGTTCCGTGACACCTGAAGGGAAAATCTACCTGACCTTCACGCCGTTTCCATTTAGCCCCGGAGACGAGCGGACCATCGGCGTTGGCACGATGGTGCGAAAAGCTGGAAAATGGATGATGCAAAACCAAATGTCGACCGGCTCGCCCAGCCTTCATATTGGCCATTGGGCTTACATGGTTCAGACAAAGCCCAATACTGCATCCTGGTACTCTCTTCCCGGCGTCGGCGTGTCGGTACCAGAGTTCATGAAGGATTGCCTCGACGCTGCGCCTACAGCGCCACCGCCCTGAACAGATCAGTCCAGGTCACAGTTTTCATCCAGCGCGGATTTTCCAACGGTTGTCCCAGCTGCAACTTCTGTAGTCCTTGTTCTGTTGCATTAGCAGTGTGCGGGTAGCTCTGTGGCAAACGACGCTACCGCACCTACCCGTCACGTACGAAATACCATTAGCGGCGGATCCAGAGCGACCCGCAGATTGCCTATCTCCTCCTTACGCAGTCGCGGGCGTAGTTCAGTGCTAGAACGGCAGCTTCCCAAGCTGCATATCGAGAGTTCTATTTCTGTCGCGACACCTTTGGCCCTGCTCCACCGCAACATGTGCGCCTGCGTGTCATGGGCACCTGTGGGGATGGACCACAACAACGCGGACCTAACGAGTTAATGCGGTTGGCGATGGGATTTGCCTGCCTACTCTTTCGTATGTTATATATATATTTCAGTTTTATAGAGGTTCGCATCTTTATTCCGCATGGTGCGCAAACATCCCTGGCCATTGAGCATCGCTGGCGTGACAGGCGACC
>Ga0194035_1000861_pt1 | contig 16807 bp, 13 predicted proteins | sample JunL2320m_MetaG_FD_148680 | JGI IMG/M metagenome (GOLD analysis project Ga0194035, IMG submission 148680) | Anoxic zone freshwater microbial communities from boreal shield lake in IISD Experimental Lakes Area, Ontario, Canada - Jun2016-L239-20m | ecosystem: Environmental > Aquatic > Freshwater >...
CTCTTTATAGTTAAGACGATTAGAGAATGTTTGGATCTCAGGCCAGCCGGCTTGTCTTGTGGCTACCTTAATTGGATGGTCCAAACCATCGCTCGCAATCACCAGTTTTGCGAATTTTTTCACGTGCTCATAAAAGGGCAAAAAACTCTCATCAAGCTGAATGCTTCGAAAAAAATTTTCTAAGCTTAAGAGATCAGAATCCACCATGTCGATTTGCTTAGACATGCATTCAAGCCCTGTCATGCTGCCGTCGAGCCATTCCTTCTCTAACTCTTCCCAGCTAGGGTCAGCGAACTTCTCGAGTAGCTGATCGATGGTATCCCGCTTTGAAATAGTGCCATCAAAATCGACTACAAAAAGCATACTTTTCTTTCATGAAATGATGCCACTATCTTATCGTTCGAGACTTACAAGAAACTGACAAAAGGGGCTTAAAACACTTCAAATATTAAATATAAAAGCTTTCAATTGGCTTACAATTTCATGTAAATACATGAATGAGAATCATAAATGAAAATTTTACTGATTGAAGATGATGAAGTGATTGGCGATGCCGTCAAAACTTCACTTGAGAAAGCAGATTATCTTGTTGAGTGGGCCAAGAATGGTTTGGAGGGTGAAATTGCCCTAACGGACCAACATTTTGAAGCCATCATTCTTGATTTAGGTTTGCCTAAAAAAGGTGGTCTAGAAATTTTAAAAAATTTACGCTCAAAAAAAATTAAATTTCCTGTGCTTATCATTTCAGCCAATGAAAATTTTGATAACAAAATTTTAGGTCTTGATTTGGGCGCAGATGACTATCTGGCTAAACCTTTTAATCTTCAAGAGCTTCATGCAAGACTCCGTGTTGTCATCAGACGGAATAATCAATCTTCCGACAACATGATTGAATTTGGGCCTTTAAGTTTTGATATTAAACAAAGGGCATTTCTGATTAAGGGTAAAGAACTTAATTTATCTAAACGAGAGCTTAATTTACTCGAAGTATTCATCTTAAAAAACAATCGCTCTATTACGAAAGAAGCGCTTCTCGAAAAACTCTATGGTTGGGATGATGAAATTTCAGAAAATGCGATTGAAGTTTATATCCATCGCGTCAGAAAAAAACTTAATCCCTTCGGCATTGAAATTATTAATCGTCGGGGCTTAGGCTATAGCCTAAATTTGGTTTAAAAAAACTTTGAAAAAAAATCTCTCCACCCAGAAACTTATCATCCAATGGATTCTGATCCCGATGATCATCATCATCATCCTGGACTCAACTTTTCTATTCTATCAAGGTGACACATTAAGACGCGAAACATTCGACCGTGATCTAGCTGAAACCGCAAAAAGCTTAGGTCTTATTTTTAAGAAATCAAGTGAGAAGAAACTTCATGATATCGATGAATACTCTATCTCGCTTTTATTAAAAGAGCCTCACGATAAGATGTTTTATTCCATCAGGGATGATCAAGGTCGTTTTCTATTTGGCAGTCCTGACGTGACATATCATGCAGCGGAAGATCTCGATCCTACAGACCCTGATGACTTTAATGTGTACTTTGATAATATAAAAGGCGAAAGCGTTAGGGTGGTCTCAATTCCTGTAGAACACACCATTAAAAATGTTAAAAAACAATTTTTTATTCAAGTGGCAGAAACGCGAAACCAAAGAAAAGACATTCAAAAACAAATTATTTTTTGGATTGTTATTCCACAACTTATTTTACTTATCTTAAAAATGTTAAAAAACAATTTTTTATTCAAGTGGCAGAAACGCGGAACCAAAGAACCGAGATTCAAAAACAAATTATTTTTTGGATTGTGATTCCGCAATTGATCTTACTTATTTCAGCACTCGTTTTAGTGCGCTTTGCGGTAAAGAGAGGTTTAAGTCCTATTCTTTATTTAAATGAAAAAATTATTGCCCGCTCCTATAAGGATTTAAAGCCGATCGACGTTCAAAACGTACCTTTAGAAGTCGATCGCTTAGTGGGTTCTCTTAATAATCTTATGAGTGAGCTCGATAATGCAATTAAATCTGAAAATCGTTTTGTCAATGACGCAGCGCATCAATTAAGAACGCCATTAGCTGGCATTTTAGCGCAAATTCAATTGGCTCAAGAGTCTCAAGATACTGAAGAAATTCAGAGTCGCTTAGAGCAAATTAGCCAAAGCTCGAAACGACTGATTCACATCATTAATCAACTTTTATCTTTATCCAAAACACAGCCTGAGGCTGTGCACACCTCTCAATTGACTCAACTTGATTTAGTGGCACTTGTCAAAAAAACGATGCAAGATTTATTTGCATTAGCAGATCTTAAAAAAATTGATTTGGGCTTCGAGGGCTCGTCTGAGGCAGCCTTCATCTTGGGGGATGAACAAAAACTCTATGACCTTATTCATAACCTCATTGATAATGCCATTAAATACACTCCTAACTTAGGCAAAGTAAATATCTCTGTTGAAAGCAAAAATAACAAATTCTGTTTAATTGTGGAAGATACAGGCAAAGGTATTCCAAAAGAGGATCAGCCTAACGTATTTAAGAGGTTTTATCGAGGTGACAATGTCACGCAATCAGGTGGTGACTCAGGTGCTGGAATTGGACTTGCTATTGCAAAAGAAATCGCCAACATGCATGACGCCACCATTGAAATTGATAGTCGCAATGAAAAACCGGGCACACGTTTTTATGTCTATTTTGAACCTATCAAAAGCTAGGCATTTTCCTGAACTTTTACAAGATTAGCCTGTCCTTCACATACGACAAAATATATGTCGTGTGATCTTTAAAGAAAGGATCGTTTTATGAAAAAAATTCTTGTAGCACTTTTACTCGCTTTAACAGCATCCACAGCTTTTGCCCACGGCGGGGGCGGTTATGGTTATCGAGGTGGTTATCGTGGCGGCTATCATGAACACTGGGGTCGTTTTGTAGGGCCGGCAGTCATCGGTGGCATCATTGGTTATGAGCTTCACAACGAACGGCCTTATCGCAGAGATCCTGTTGTTGTTTATCGCGAATCCCCTGTGTATATGGGTCAATCCGTTCCTTATGGCTACCACTACGAGAGCATTTTAGATGGCAGATGTAATTGCTATCGCTCGGTGCTGGTGCCTAATTAAAAAGGCATATTTTTTATAAATTTAAGTACATCTGCTCTATTTAATAAATACTCCAAACATTTAAAAAATAGGGCACTTTTATTACCTCTTATGTCATCAAATGAAGAGGTCTCCTGTGATAAGATTTTGCATGGCATTTTTAGTTTTTTTAAATCTTGATCAACGTTAAACATATTTTTCGGAACATTTTTTTTCTTTTTCTTTTCCTTAACTTTTACGTTCATGGAAATGAACTGAGTCACGCCCAACAATCCTTAGAAAATCTTACTTTAAAAAACGCTGAAGCTTTATGGTTAGAAAAAAACCATGACTTACAAGTCGCAAAGAACCAACTTGAAATGGCGAAAGCCGATACCTTAAGTGCTGCACAAAGACCTAATCCTCAGCTTTCTTACAATTTGAATAATGTAGGTGGAGGCCGTGATCATCGCTATTTGAATGGCTCTGATCATGTGGTTCATCTTGATCAAACTTTTGAGCGAGGAGACAAAAGAGATCTTAGGATGAAAAGTGCAGACTACCGATTGAATGCTTCGCAAGAAGACTTGAATAGCATCACAAGGCAAAGTCGTACACTTTTATATCAACTCTACTACCAACTTTTATTAGCCCAAGAAAAACTGCGCATTACGGAAGAAAGCGCAGCGCTCTATGTAAAGACTTTTGAAGTCGCGCAATTACGATTCAAAGCAGGGGATATCTCTGCGGCTGAACTGTCTCGTATTGATCTCGATAAACTTCGCCTAGATAACGATGTGTTCCAAGCGCGAAATAATCTTAAACAAGCGCAAATTGATTTAGGGATTTATATTGGTGAAGAATTAAATGCCCCTGCCTTAAAAGCCAGTGACGCCTGGCCTCGCATCACGCTGAACCTTTACCAGAAACCCATGAACATTGAAAATCGTGCTGACATTAAAGCCGCTAAATTACGCTTAAGTGCCGCTGAAACGAATCGTGAATTAGCCATGGCTCTCAAAAAACGTGACATCACGATAGGCGCACAAATTGAACACAACAGCTTAGATCTTGAATCCAATACGGTGGGGTTCGGCATTTCCATTCCACTTATGACAGGTTATGCGTATGCGGGAGAAATTGCGAGAGCCGAATCCGAATATCAAGCAGCACTCCTCGAACTTGATCATGCGCATGCCTATGCCATTTCTGAAATTAATAAAGCCCGCGGCGACCTCAAAACAGCTGAAGCGCGTGTCACACACTACGACGACATTCTCCTAAAGGAGGCTGACAAGGTGCTACAATCTGCTGAGTTTGCTTACAAGCAAGGCGCTCAATCTGTCATGGACTTACTTGATGCAAGACGCACCTATAAAGCTACACAAATAGAAGCAGCCTCGGCTCGCTCTGACTATGCCACTGCACTGGCTGCATGGGAATTTTTATCGAATGAAAGCGACCGTCCGTGAACGTTAAAAAAATAGCACTCTTTATCACTTTAGTATTCTTTACTTCTTTTCTAGTATTTAAAATTTCACATGAATTAAAAAAAGAAGAAGCACCGCTGCCAAAAAAAGCAATGCCTAAAGAAGCCAATGTGATTCATTATGAAAAAAATGCGCCTCAACTTGCTTACTTAAAGACAGCGACCGTTGAAGTGGGTCAAGTACCTACCACTGAAGCGCTGCAAGGTGCCATTGTTTATAACGACGATCTCACCTCAAAAATCACAACGCCTATTTCAGGACGCGTCACCAAAATTTATGCGCAAATTGGCGACAAAGTCAAAATGGGTCAGCCGCTTGTGATGATTGACTCGCCTGAATTTGGCCAAGCCAATGCCGACCTCATGAAATCAGAATCTGATCTCATATTAAAACGCCAGGGATTTGAGCGAGCTAAAACCTTATATGAAGGTGAAGTGATCGCTAAGAAAGAATTTGAAAATACGGAGGCAGATTTAAAACAAGCAGAAGCTGAACATCAGCGCGCGCTGAATCGCCTAAAAAATTATGGTGTATCAAAAAATAATAATTTTATGTTGTCAACTAAAGTGAATGGCATTGTCACCGAGCGTCAAGTCAATCCTGGCTCTGAAGTGAGCCCTAATAGCACTTCACTTTTTGTGGTGACCGATCCAAAACATCTGTGGGTCAATATTGAAGTCCCGGAAAAAGATTTAGATAAGATTCATCTAAAACAACATTTAAAAATTGAAACCAGTGCTTACCCGAATGAAAGTTTTCAAGCGACCGTCACCACGATCTCAAAAGTATTAAATCCAGACACACGTCGCGTCATGGTGCGTTGTACCTTAGAGAATTTAGATGAAAAATTGAAGCCTGAAATGTACGCCTATGCAACGCCGATAGACGACGAATTAATCATGCCACATGTTGTGAATGATGCTGTTATCACAGAAGGCGTTAAGAGCTTTGTATTTGTCGAGCGAAGCCCTGGTGAAATCGAAAAACGTTTAGTCAAAATTAGTTATCAAGGACATAAGGAAGCTTATATCTCTGAAGGTCTTCATGAGGGTGAGCGTGTCATAGTGACAAGTACACTGCTTCTTAATTCTGAATTTACTGAAAACTAAATGCTTGGACGTTTAATCACCTTTGCGATTAACCAGCGCGCTTTTATTATCGCGGCGGTACTCGCATTGATTGTAGGTGGCTGGTATGCCATCACGAATCTTCCTATTGAAGCCTTCCCTGATGTGCAAGACGTGCAAGTGCAGGTCGTCACACAAGCACCTGGTCTAGCGCCTGAAGAGGTTGAACGCAAAATCAGTCTTCCTATTGAGCGCGAAATGAATGGCGTACTTCGTATGAGCCAGCTCCGTTCTGTGTCGATCTTTGGTTTATCTGTCGTGACTTTAACCTTCCAAGACAACACGGACGACTTCTTTGCAAGGCAACAGGTTTTAGAGAAACTTCAGAACGTCAATTTACCGCCTGATGCAAAACCTGTATTAGCCCCGTTAACTTCGGCGGTAGGTGAAATTTATCGTTACGTCATCGAGCCCGCCCCCGGCATGAAGATGGAACAGGTGCGTGAGTTACAAGACTGGGTTGTGCGACCCACCTTAAGACGTGTACCCGGTATTGCAGATATTACAAGCTGGGGCGGCGCTGTTAAAGAGTATCAAGTCAGAGTCGATCCAGGACTGCTCAGAAAATTTAATGTCACGCTCGATCAAGTTTCACAAGCGCTCGGAAGTGCGAATGAAAATGCAGGTGCCGGGTCATTAAGGCGTGGGGACGAGGGTCTGGTATTAAGGAGTATTGGTTTATTTCAGAATACCGACGACATCGGCAACATTGCCATCAAATCACAAAATGGAAAAGCCATCCTTGTAAAAGATATTGGTGAAGTCGTCATTGGTCAGAAATCACGCTCTGGAATTGTAGCCTTCAACAAGGATGATGACGTGATTGAAGGATTAATCCTCATGACCAAGGGACAGAATCCTACCAAGGTCATCAACGAAGTTAAAAACGCCATCGATGTACTTCAAAAAAAATTACCACCAGGTGTGCATCTCAAAACAATTTATGACCGGACGAATTTAGTTGACCACACCGTGCACACGGTGGAAGAAAATATGATCATGGGTGCGATTTTAGTGATTGCTATCCTTTTGATCTTTTTGCAGTCGACAGTCGCTGCCATTATTGTGGCCTCTGTCATACCCCTATCGCTCCTCTTCGCGTTCCTATTCATTCACTTACGCGGAATCTCAGCCAATCTTATTTCCTTGGGTGCGATTGACTTTGGAATTATTGTAGACGGTGCAGTGGTTCTTGTTGAAGCTTTGATGGTGCGTATCGCATTAGGTAAAGTCGATGGTAATACTTTTCATTCCACACCCAGTTGGCGCATGCAAACACTTAATAACACGGCTGAAGAAATGGGACACCCGATTCTTTTCTCAAAAGCGATTATTATTTTAGCCTTTCTTCCGATCTTCTCGTTCCAGCGCGTGGAGGGGAAGATCTTTACACCGATGACCTACACGTTAAGTTTTGCCATTTTAGGTGCGTTGATTCTCACGTTTACTTTAATGCCCACCCTGCTGTCGTTTGCGATCAATAAATATGACTTGGCCGAAAAACATAGTGGCTGGATGGAAACATTACAAAATAAATATCAACAATTCTTAAAAACTAACTTTCCTCGTGCAATTTTAATTCTCATTGTCTCAGTGGGATTGCTTGTCTCGTCTCTTTTATTGGGCTCCAGATTAGGTAGTGAATTCTTACCTAAACTTGATGAGGGTAATATCTGGCTCACGATTGATTTACCTGTTGCCACCAACCTCTACAAATCAAAAGAAATAGAGCGTGATATTCGTTCTATTTTGCAAAGTTACCCCGAAGTATCGAGTGTGATCTCCCACGTTGGACGCCCTGATGACGGGACCGATCCAAAAGGTCCAAACCACATGGAGATATTAGCCAACCTTACGTCTCATGACGCGTGGCGCTTTCCTGATAAGGAGGCACTGATCTCTGATATGACCAAAAAAATGAAAGCCATACCCGGCGTTCAGACCAACTTCTCTCAAGTCATTGAAGACAACGTCGAGGAATCGATTAGTGGCGTGAAGGGTGAAATCGCCATTAAGATTTTTGGGCCTGATCTTAATGTATTAGAAGATAAAGCCGAGCAAGTCACGAGTATTATTAAAAAAATTCCTGGAGCAGCCGATGTGGCTGCGATCAAAGTCGGTGGTCAATCCGAAATTGATATCGTCTTAAATAAAGACCTCATGGCGCGTTATGGAATTACAACCTCAGCCGTCAATGACACCATCAAAACAGCGCTTGCTGGATCCGCAGCTACTGTGATGTTTGATGGTGACCGTTATTTCGATGTAAGTGTGAGACTTAAAAAAGAAGTACGTGACGCGATCGATGACATCTCAGAAATCCCTGTAGTCATTCCAAATACCACGAACACCCTGCCCTTAGGTTCACTCGCAAGCGTTCAAGTGAAGCAAGGGCCTGCCCGAATCAATCGTGAATCCGGTGGTCGATTTGTCGCTATTAAATCAAACCTTAGTGGTCGTGATCAGGGAAGTTTTGTGAAAGAAGCGATGGAAACTGTTAAAGAGCAAGTGCATTTACCCCAAGGCTATACGATGACCTGGGGCGGTCAATTTGAAAATCAACAACGTGCGATGAAACGTCTTTCTATTATTGTGCCGCTCTCTGTTCTCGGTATCTTTGTACTTCTATTCTGGACATTTAAATCCATGAAATTAGCGACCCTTGTCATTGGCCTTATTCCATTTACATGGATAGGCGGTCTCGCAGGTTTAGCTATTTCAGGGCTTCATTTATCCATTTCATCAGCAGTGGGATTTATTGCGGTCGCCGGGATATCCGTCCAGAACGGGGTCATTATGGTGGAGCAATTCATTGCTTCCATTCGTTACGGTAAAACCGTTAATGAATCAGTGCTCGAGGGAGCCAAATTACGATTACGCCCCATTCTAATGACTGCACTTATGGCAGGTTTAGGCTTATTACCTGCGGCCCTTTCTCATGGTATAGGGTCTGAAACACAACGTCCATTTGCTGTCGTGATTGTTGGCGGTATTGTGTCAGCGACTTTCTTTACTTTAATCTTATTGCCTATTATATTTAATGCGTGGTTTAAGGATGCAAGTCCTAAATAGGTCTCTTATCTTATTGATTAATTAAATGATTGACCAATAAGTCAGTTTGTTTCGCAAAAATAAGTTTTTATTTAAATACCCTTGAATCCCATTTCAAAAAGATTAAAAATAGATAAAAGTCTCATCTAGGATTTTTATGACCAAAAATAAATCTACAGGGCCTGTTACAGCTGAAGGCAAAAAAGTAGTGGCTAAAAATGCCACAAAACATGGGCTCACTTCAGTCGATCCATCGACATTACCTCAAAGTGAGCAGACGGAATTTCAATCAGCACTTGAAGCGTTCCAAGATGAATATGAACCTCAAACAGCCACTGAAATGATTATGGTAGAACGTGTCGCAATGTTATTTCAAAAAATGAAACGACTACAGCGTATTGAAAACACTTTATTTGAAGTTGCAAAAAAAGATGCGAGCACAGATGAAATGGTTTTTAAATCATTAGGGATTAAAGAAAAAAATGAATTGATCATAGCCAGCTTAACTCGAATGCTTAAAAAATATGATACTGATGAAAAAACATACCCAGATGAAATTATTGCTGAGCTTCAAAGCGTATCAAGATCCACCTCTTATGAACCCAATGATTTTATAAAAGACTTCCCACATTGTTATCAGCTTGCACTGAAGTATGCTGATGACAACAAAATGCCTATTCAAGACTATTTATTGTCTTCTTATAATCCCGACCGCTATAGCAATGAAATTTTTCAAAGAAATAAAAAGAACGCTTCCGCATATGTATCTACACATAATCCGAGTGAGATTTTTCCTTCAATGATTGAGTGTTTTTTAAAGGATTTAAATACTAAATACCAAAATGAAAAGAAATTAGAAAGAGCGATTGAAGACTTTCCAGCACAAAAAGAATTGTTAATGAATAAAGCTATGCCTAGTGATAAAGATATGGAAAAACTGATGCGCTATCAAACTACGATTGAAAGGCAATTTTCAAAGGCTTTAAGTGATTTAATTGTCCTAATTGATCGTAGAAAATCCTAGTTATAATGAACCTAACCTGTGTTGTAAAATCTATATAATGTATGCAACTATTTACGGAGCTTAATATGAAAAAAATCGCGATTGTTCTATCCCTTCTTACAAGCACTTTAGGCTATGCCGCTGATTTCTCAGACATGGCAACCGTAAAACGAGTCACGCCTCGTTATATTGAAATTAATCGTCCTATTTCTTCATGCCAGACCACATCTGAAGCAGCTCCGCCAAAAGAAAAAGGTGTGGCAGGTGCCATTATTGGTGGTGTTGCAGGTGGCTTACTTGGTAGTCGTGTAGGTAAAGGTAATGGCAAAGTTGCGGCAGGCGCTGTGGGCGCTGCAGTAGGTGCAGTCGTAGGTGATCGTATGCAAAATGATGATACATCTGCTGACACGCGCAATGTCGAGCGCTGCAATCAAAGAGATAGCTATCAGAGAGTTCAAGAAGGTTATATGACACTTTTCTCATATAACGGTCATGAATTTGAAGAAGAAACACAAACGCAATACCGTGTAGGTCAGCGTGTACCAGTTCAAGTGAACGCAGTTATCAACAAGAACTAATTAGTTTGACTGGAACCGCATTGAAGACGACTAGTGAGCGAGTTACCTACATGATGGCGACACTCAAGATTAAGGAACAGACTGAATTCGGTAAATTATGTGGCGCATCTAAAAGTGTGGTTTACCAATGGTTAACAGGTAGGATTAAAAGTATCGATGCCAAGTATGCTTTTAAGCTTGAGGACAACACACCTTTCGCGGCCCGCTGGATTATGCTGGGCGAGGGTAAAATTAAAAAATAATCACTTCTAAATCCTTTAAAGTAATTTTTAAGCCACTTTTAAGTGGCTTTTTTATTGCCCAAAACAATCTATATTTAATTTATACATTAAAGTAAAGATTTCTTTACTTTAATAGTAAAGTTTACTATACTATTAATTGTGAACTAATTAACGAAGAAATTCATTCATGAAAAATGCATCCTATACCTGGATCACGATTAAGTACCAAGACAAATTATTTGATGTGCGCTTAAGTAGTAGCAAAGCCATTGAAGAAATCAGAACCGTGGATAGTGAAATTAATATCGCACCAATCTTGCATGAAAAAACTATTCATTCTCTTCAATCGATCGCATACAAACAAAAATTCAAACTAGAGGAGCTTACTATGCAATATAAAGACTTAAGACAAATTAATGTGAGCCAACACATTGAAAAGAAAAACGGCCTTTCCTATCTATCATGGTCGTGGGCTTTAGATCAGTTACTTCAATTAGATGATAGTGCAACATGGGAGTACTTAGAACCTAGGCGATTCGGTGAGAGTATGATGGTCTTTTGTAAGGTCACCGCTTTCGGCAAATCAAGAACAGCTCAATTACCTGTGATGGACTTTAGAAACCAAGCGATTCCTAATCCTAATGCTTATCAAGTGAATACAGCTATGCAGCGTTGTCTCGCTAAAGCTATTTCACTTCATGGTATTGGTTTATATATTTACGCAGGAGAGGATTTGCCAGTCACTACTGAGGTTGTGGCTTAATCTTATTTATGAAATTGCTGACTGTATTCGCGTACAGTCTTCAACATCACATCCACGTTTTCCGGTGGTGTATGTTCTGTAATACCGTGACCTAAATTAAAAATATGGCCAGTGCCAGATCCAAAACTATCTAGTATACGTTTCACTTCTTTTTCAATGGCTTCAGGCTTTGATAATAAAATTGCTGGATCTAAATTGCCTTGCAGAGCTACTTGATGACCCACTTTTTGTTTTGCGTTACCAATATCCGTTTGCCAATCGAGGCCTAATGCATCAGACCCTGCTGTTAACTGGTCTTCCAACCAGAGGCCACCACCTTTAGTGAACATAATCGATGGAATTTTTTTAGTACTCATCATTTTTAAATTAGACAAAATCACTTTCATATAAGGCAATGAGAACTCTAAATAGCCTTGATGAGATAACGCACCGCCCCATGAATCAAAAATCATAATCGTATCCACGCCCGCTTCAATTTGCGCGTATAAATATTGTGTGACTGCTTCTGTCGTAGTTTTTAAAATATGATGAAGTAAATCAGGGCGACTATAGGCCATTTTCTTAATAGTTAAAAAATCCGTGCCCCCTTGGCCTTCTACCATATAAGTAGCTAACGTCCACGGACTTCCTGCAAATCCAATCAAAGGGAGTCTGCCTTGTAATGCCTTTTTAATTTGCGACACGGCATCGATCACATACTTCAAATCTTTACCTATATCGGGTATTTTTAATTTCTGAATATCAGCCTCAACTCGTAAAGGTCTTTCAAATTTAGGCCCTTCACCAGCCGAAAAATATAAACCCAATCCCATCGCATCGGGGATCGTCAAAATATCTGAAAATAAAATGGAAGCATCAAGTAGTGGGTAACGATCGAGTGGCTGTAATGTGACTTCAGTGGCTAGATTTGAATTTTTACAAAGACTTAAAAAATCACCGGCCATTTTTCGTGTCGCACGATACTCAGGTAAATAACGACCGGCCTGACGCATCATCCATACAGGTGTATAAGGTGTAGGTTGTCGATGAAGTGCTTTTAGGAAGGTATCGTTTTGAAGTTGTGTCATAGATGATTTTAAAACTTAAATATTAAGTTTTAAAGATTAACGCGGGAGGGTAGATGTTCCCATCAAGAATTCATCTACTGCGCGAGCACATTGACGTCCTTCGCGAATTGCCCAAACAATAAGTGATTGGCCACGACGAATATCGCCTGCTGCAAATACTTTAGCTTTAGATGTGATGTAAGCATCTTTGCCTTCGGTGGTAGCTTTCACATTACCGCGTTGATCTTTATCTACACCGAAGAGATCTAACATCTTTTGTTGCGGGCTTACAAATCCCATAGCAAGCAACACAAGATCAGCTTGCAATGTAAATTCTGAGTTTGGAACTTCCACCATCTTGCCGTCCTTCCATTCGACACGCGCTGCAACAATTCCTTTAACTTGTCCATTCTCACCCACAAAACTTTTTGTCGTAACTGACCAATCACGCTCACAACCTTCTTCATGCGAGCTCGATGTACGAAGCTTGAGTGGCCAATTAGGCCATACCATTTCTTTGTTTTCTTTGACCGGAGGTTGTGGCATCAATTCAAACTGAGAGACTGATGTTGCATGATGACGATTTGATGTGCCCACACAATCAGAACCTGTGTCCCCTCCACCAATGACGACCACATGTTTACCAGTCGCTAAAATTTGGTGAGTAAGTTTATCCCCTGCGACCACTTTATTTTGAAGTGGTAAAAAATCCATTGCAAACATGACACCGTTTAATTCACGTCCAGGTACCGGGAGATCACGCGGATGCTCAGCACCGCCCGCTAAAATGACTGCATCATAATTATTTGTGAGTTCTTCATGTTTAACGTTCTCACCAATATTTTGATTTATCTTGAAAACAACGCCCTCTGCTTCCATCTGTTTAACACGGCGATCAATGTGTGACTTTTCCATTTTGAAATCTGGAATGCCGTAACGAAGCAGACCGCCGATGCGATCATTTTTTTCATAGACAGTCACGGAATGTCCTACACGAGCGAGCTGCTGAGCAGCCGCTAAACCAGCTGGACCTGAACCTACAATCGCAATTTTTTTATTTGTTTTATATGTGGGAACTAAAGGTTTTACCCAATTATTTTCCCAAGCCTTGTCAATAATGGCATGTTCAATCGATTTAATACCAACAGCGTCATCGTTAATGTTGAGTGTGCAAGCAGCCTCACATGGCGCGGGACAAAGACGACCCGTAAATTCTGGGAAGTTATTAGTGGAATGCAATACATCAATTGCGTTTTTCCAGTCTTGGTTATAAACCAAATCATTCCAATCAGGAATGATGTTATTAATTGGGCAGCCTGTCATACAAAATGGAATACCACAATCCATACAGCGTGCGCCCTGATTCTTTGCTTCATCATCACTTAGATGAAGTACAAATTCTTTGTAATTTTTTAAGCGTTCTTGTGGCGGTATATTTTGTTCGCTGATGCGATCAAATTCCATGAAGCCTGTCACTTTGCCCATTATGCAGCTTCCTTTGTAAGTGACGCATGAAGTTCATTCAATGCGCGCTTATATTCATTTGGCATGACCTTAATAAATTGCGTTCTTGCCTTATCCCAGTTATCTAAAATAAATTTTGCGCGTGGACTCTCTGTATATTTCATATGTTTTTCAATAAGCGTTTTTAAAATCACTTCGTCAGGCTGATTTAAATGCAGCGCTACTTTTTTTTGTGATTGTTGTGGCTCTACTTTCTCTAATGACACCATTGATGGATTGCAACGTTTTGCAAATAAACCATCTTCGTCATACACATAAGCGACACCGCCTGACATACCTGCTGCAAAATTTTGTCCGGTGTTGCCTAATACGACGACTGTTCCGCCTGTCATATATTCACATCCATGATTTCCTACACCTTCAACCACTGCAGATGCTCCTGAATTTCTCACACAGAAACGCTCGCCTGCCACGCCACTAAAATAACTTTCCCCTGTGGTAGCCCCGTACATCACAGTATTGCCTACAATAATATTTTCGTGTGATTTCGCTTTAAATGCTTTCGGAGGCTTAATCACGACACGTCCGCCACATAAACCTTTTGCTACATAGTCATTGCCTTCGCCAATAAGTTCCATAGAAATGCCTTGTGCTAAGAATGCTGCAAAACTCTGTCCAGCGGAACCATTGAGAGTAATTTGGATCGTATCTTGCGGTAAGCCTTCATGGCCAAAACGTTTTGCAATTTCATGCGACAACATGGTGCCCACAGTTCGATTTGTATTCGTAATCGGTAAATTAATCGATACTTTTTCACGTTTCTCTAATGCAAGTTTTGATAATTTAATAAGTGCATTATCAAGCGCATGCTCAAGACCGTGTGATTGTTCTTCCGTATTGCGACGTGATACTTCTTTTTCGATATTAGGTAGAAAAAATATTTTACTAAAATCAAGTCCATGAATTTTCCAATGAAGAATACCTTCTTGTGTATCAAGTAAATCTGCGCGGCCAATGAGATCATTAAATTTACGAATGCCGAGGGAGGACATAAGCTCTCTTACCTCTTCAGCCACAAAGAAGAAATAATTCACCACATGTTCAGGTTGACCCGTAAAACGTTTACGTAATGCTGGATCTTGCGTTGCCACACCCACAGGGCAGGTGTTTAAATGGCACTTACGCATCATGATACAACCTTGCACTACTAAAGGTGCTGTTGCAAAACCAAATTCATCAGCACCGAGCAATGCACCAATGACTACATCACGACCTGTTTTCATTTGTCCATCGACTTGCACAATGACACGTCCGCGCAATCGATTAAGCACTAACGTTTGCTGTGTTTCAGCCAAGCCAATTTCCCAAGGTGTGCCTGCATGTTTAAGCGATGAAATAGGTGATGCACCTGTGCCGCCATCATGTCCTGCAATCACAATGTGATCGGATTTAGCTTTTGCAACACCTGCTGCTACTGTGCCTACGCCTGTTTCAGAAACAAGCTTGACTGAGATGCTCGCACTTGGGTTGGCATTTTTTAAATCATGAATCAATTGTGCTAAATCTTCAATGGAATAAATGTCGTGATGCGGTGGTGGAGAAATAAGACCTACACCAGGCACTGAGAAACGAAGCTTTGCAATATAAGGACTTACCTTATGGCCTGGGAGCTGTCCGCCTTCACCAGGTTTAGCACCTTGTGCCATTTTAATTTGAATTTGGTCAGCTGAACTTAAATATTCTGCTGTCACACCGAAGCGACCTGAGGCCACTTGTTTAATACGTGAACGCAGTGAATCTCCTTTTTTAAGTTTGATATCACTCTCAATTAAATGAAGACCGATGACGTTGGCTAACGTATTATCTTTGTCTAAAGTCAAGAAACGTTTCGCATCTTCGCCACCTTCACCTGTATTCGATTTTCCACCTATGCGATTCATAGCAATCGCTAAAGTGGTATGCGCTTCCGTTGAAATGGAACCCAATGACATCGCTCCCGTTACAAAACGTTTGACGATTTCTTTAGCGGGCTCCACTTCGTCTAATGCAATGGCTTGATTGATTGTTTTAAATTTAAATAAACCACGCAAAGTCATTTGACGTTTCGTTTGATTATTAATGAGCGCTGCATATTCTTTATATGTCGTATATTGATTGGTACGTGTTGCGTGTTGTAATTTAGCAATGGAGTCCGGTGTCCACATATGTTCTTCGCCCCTGACTCTAAATGCATATTCACCACCGGCATCTAATGCATTAGCTAATACAGGATCGCTACCAAAAGCAGATTGGTGGATACGCATAGTTTCTTCTGCAATTTCTTCAATCCCAATACCTTCAATATTAGTCACTGTGCCTTTAAAGTAAGTGTTGATCAGTTGGGAGTTGAGTCCTACTGCTTCAAAAATTTGTGCGCCACAATAAGATTGATAAGTTGAAATACCCATCTTAGACATGACTTTATAAAGACCTTTGCCAATCGATTTAATGAAATTCTTGTGCGCGAGCGCATGATCAGTGGTCATAGCATTCATGGACTCATAAGCTAACCACGGACAAATCGCTTCTGCACCATAGCCGCCTAAAAGTGCAAAGTGGTGTACTTCGCGGGCAGAACCTGTATCTACCACTAAGCCTGTATTGGTTCGCAAACCTTCACGCACTAAATGTTGGTGAGTCGCCGAAGTCGCTAACAATGCAGGAATCGCCATACGATTTTTAGATTGATTGCGGTCCGATAAAATGAGAATGTTGTAACCATCTTTCACCGCTTTAAGTGCATCTTGGCGAAGTGTATCGATCGCTTTTTTCATGCCATACGCATCGTCTTTTTTAAGACCCTTCACATCGTATGTGATATCAAGGACTAAAGATTTGTAGGCGTCTTTTGTTAATTTCGAAATATTTTTTAACTGTGTTAAATCGTCGAGTGTTAAAACAGGCTGACTTGTTTCAAGACGCGTGGTGGGTTTTGTTTCTTCCACCGCTA
>Ga0194035_1000870_pt1 | contig 16728 bp, 24 predicted proteins | sample JunL2320m_MetaG_FD_148680 | JGI IMG/M metagenome (GOLD analysis project Ga0194035, IMG submission 148680) | Anoxic zone freshwater microbial communities from boreal shield lake in IISD Experimental Lakes Area, Ontario, Canada - Jun2016-L239-20m | ecosystem: Environmental > Aquatic > Freshwater >...
GTCAATGTTCCATGAGATCGATCAGGACAAGATCGACCGCGTCCGTGGCATGGATATCACGGTTGTTACCACCGCTCAAAATGATGCTGAAGGCCGCGCTTTGCTTCGCCTTCTCGGATTCCCCTTCAAGGAGGCCTGATCCACATGGCGAAAAAAGCACTGATCCAAAAGCAGCAGAAGAAGCCTAAGTTCAAGGTGCGTGGTTACACCCGCTGCAATAAGTGTGGACGCCCGCACGCGGTTTACCGCAAGTTCGGCCTGTGCCGAATTTGCGTGCGTCAAATGGCACATGCCGGCGAATTGCCGGGTGTGACTAAGAGCTCCTGGTAATCAACGACGTCGAAGGTCCGGGTTCGCCGGAAACCACAACGAGGAAGGCCGACTGGCCATGACAATGACTGACCCGATCGCCGACATGCTTGCGCGCCTGCGCAATGCAAACTCGGCGTATCACGATGCTGTGACGATGCCGCACTCCAAGATGAAAGAAAGCATTGCCGAGATCCTCAAGCGCGAGGGTTATATTGGCGGCTGGAACGTCTCGGATGCGGTTGTCGGTAAAACCCTTACGCTGGAGTTGAAGTACGGCCCGACGCGCGAGCGCTCGATCGCTGGACTTCGTCGCGTTTCTAAGCCAGGCCTACGGGTCTATGCGAAGAGCACCGGTATTCCACGCGTTCTCGGCGGCCTTGGTGTCGCAATCTTGTCCACCTCATCAGGGCTGTTGACCGATCGACAGGCCCACCAGAAAGGCGTAGGTGGGGAAGTCCTCGCCTACGTCTGGTAACCGGGAAGGAGCGCGCAAATGTCACGTATTGGACGCATGCCGATCCTGGTTCCATCCGGGGTCAATGCACAGATCGCCGGCAATGACATCACCGTTACGGGCCCCAAGGGCACGTTGTCGCTGAAAGTTGCTGAGCCGATCGTCGTTGAAAAGCAAGAAGATGGCACGTTGTTAGTGACTCGTCCCAATGACGAGCGCTCATCGCGGTCACTTCACGGCCTGACTCGCACCTTGGTTGCCAATATGGTGACCGGCGTGACGAACGGGTATGAGAAGACGCTTGAAATTGTGGGCACGGGTTACCGTGTTGCAGCAAAGGGCACCGACCTGGAGTTTGCTCTCGGATTCAGCCACCCGGTGGTGGTTTCGGCACCGGATGGCATCGCCTTCCGCGTCGAAAGCCCGGTTAAGTTCACGGTGGTTGGTATCGATAAGCAGCAAGTCGGCGAAGTAGCGGCCAATATTCGCAAGTTACGTAAGCCAGAGCCTTATAAGGGCAAGGGTGTGCGTTACGAGAATGAGGTCGTCCGTCGCAAGGCCGGAAAGGCGGGCAAGAAGTGAGTAGCTTCGGAGTTAAGCTGGGTGGGTCGGGCAACAAGGTTGCCATCGGCCGCAAACGTCGTCATATTCGCGTTCGCAAGAAGGTATCCGGTACCGCGGACCGTCCGCGCTTGGTTGTTAGTCGCTCAGCTCGCCACATGGTCGCGCAGGTCGTTGACGATACTCAGGGCCGCACGTTGGCCTCAGCTTCCTCGATGGAAGTTGATCTGCGCGCAGCCAGTGACGATAAGTCCGCAAAGGCACGCAAGGTTGGTCAACTGATCGCAGCACGCGCGAAGCAGGCCGGTGTTGAGGCCGTGGTTTTTGACCGCGGTGGCAACAAGTACCACGGTCGCGTAGCAGCTCTCGCGGAGGGCGCCCGCGAGGGTGGCCTGGATTTCTAGGCTGAATAGTAAATAGACGGATTAGGTAGGAGAGGGAACCCCATGGCAGCAACCTCGCGTCGCGGAAGTGGCGCAGGCACAGGCACAGGCACCGGTGGGACTGGTGACCGCAAGGACCGCAAGGAGCGCGCTCCCCGCGAGGAGAAGTCCGCTTTCATTGAGCGGGTCGTTGCGATCAACCGCGTCTCGAAGGTCGTCAAGGGCGGTCGTCGCTTTAGCTTTACGGCTCTGGTAGTCGTCGGCGATGGTGATGGCAGTGTTGGCGTTGGCTACGGCAAGGCCAAGGAAGTTCCGGCCGCTATCGCCAAAGGCGTCGAGGAAGCCAAGAAGCACTTTTTCAAGGTGCCACGGATCCAGGGCACGATTCCGCACCCAATCACGGGTGAGGCTGCTGCCGGTGTCGTGATGCTGCGTCCGGCAGCTCCGGGTACCGGCGTTATTGCCGGTGGCCCTGTTCGTGCGGTCTTGGAGTGTGCTGGCATTCACGATGTGCTGAGCAAGTCCATGGGATCAGACAATGCGATCAATATCGTGCACGCGACGGTTGCGGCTCTGAAGTTGCTCGAGTCTCCCGAGGCTGTCGCTGCTCGTCGCGGTTTGCCCCTCGAAGCCGTTGCTCCCGCAGCATTGCTGCGCGCACGCGCCGGGGTAGGTGCGTAATGGCTCAACTCAAAGTAACCCAGAAGAAGTCGGAAATCGGTGGCACTTCGAATCAGCGCAATACCTTGCGCTCGCTCGGACTAAAGCGCATCGGTGACACTGTTGTTAAGGAAGATCGTCCGGAAATCCGCGGCATGGTAAATACGGTGTCGCACTTGGTTGTTGTCGAGGAGGTTAAGTAGCGATGGCACTCAAGGTCCATCATCTGCGCCCGGCTCCGGGTGCTAAGACTGCAAAGACTCGTAAGGGTCGCGGTGAGGCGTCAAAAGGCAAGACGTCCGGTCGCGGCACCAAGGGTACCAAAGCGCGCTACCAGGTGCCGGCTCGTTTCGAGGGCGGCCAGATGCCCTTGCATATGCGATTGCCGAAATTGAAGGGGTTTACCAACCCCAACAAGATCGAGTTCCAGGTGGTCAATGTCGCCATGATTTCTAAGTTGTTCCCAAAGGGTGGCGAAATCACCGTTGCCGACCTAGTGGCAAAGGGCGCTGTGCGAAAGGGCCAAAAAGTCAAGGTTCTCGGGCAGGGTGATATCGCGGTGGCCGTTAAGGTCAGTGCCGATGCATTCTCTGACAGTGCCCGTGACAAGATCGTGGCCGCAGGCGGTTCCGCAACCGAGATTTAAGCAGGAGGCACAGTGCACATAAGTGCGTTTGGGGCTGCCCTGCGGACCCCGGATCTTCGCAAGAAGATTCTGTTCACCTTGGGACTGTTGGCGCTTTATCGACTCGGTTCGGTTTTGCCGACCCCGGGTGTTGACTATTCCGCGATTCAGCGTTGTATCGACGTAGTTCAGGATAATTCTGTCTATGCCCTGATCAACCTATTTAGCGGCGGGGCTTTACTGCAGCTTTCTGTCTTCGCACTAGGCATCATGCCCTACATCACCGCAAGCATTATTTTGCAGTTGCTCACCGTGGTCATCCCGCGTTTAGAAACCTTGAAGAAGGATGGCCAAGCTGGCCAGGCGAAGATCACCCAGTACACACGGTATTTAACAATTGGCTTGGCGATTTTGCAGTCGACGGCCATCTTGTCGCTGGCCCGCACCCCTGGCGCTTTGTTCAGCGGATGTAATGAGACCATCATCCCGAATGACTCGGTATGGGTGATCCTAGTAATGATCACCGTGATGACCGCCGGTACCGCCGTCATCATGTGGTTTGGCGAACTAATTACTGAACGCGGAATCGGCAACGGAATGTCGCTGCTCATCTTCACCTCGATCATCGCGCGCATCCCCCAGCAGTTCGCTTCAATCTGGGGTAGCCGCGGTTTCTTCACATTCACACTTACCGTGCTCGTCGGCCTGGTCGTTATTGCACTTGTTGTCTTTGTTGAGCAGGCCCAGCGTCGAATCCCGGTCCAGTACGCCAAGCGCATGGTGGGGCGGCGAATGTACGGCGGAACCTCAACTTATATCCCGCTTAAAGTGAATATGGCCGGTGTTATCCCGGTTATCTTCGCGTCATCACTGCTTTTCCTACCGACATTGCTAGTTCAGTTGACCGGTAGTCAGTCTGACTGGGCCCTATGGGTTCAGCAAAACTTTGGCAAAGGCACGGGTAGTTACTACCTATTTGCCTACTTCCTGCTCATCGTTTTCTTCTGCTACTTCTATGTCTCCATCACCTTCAATCCGGTCGAAGTTGCTGACAATATGAAGAAATACGGTGGATTCATTCCCGGAATCCGAGCGGGTAAACCGACCGCTGATTACTTGGATTATGTGCTCACCCGACTGACGGCACCCGGTTCGCTTTATCTTGGCCTGATCGCGGTCTTACCGGTTTTTGCCTTCGGGTCACTTGGGGTATCAAGTAACTTCATCTTCGGCGGAACCAGTTTGCTGATCATGGTGGGCGTTGGGCTTGACACCGTCAAGCAGATCGAATCCCAGTTGCAGCAGCGTAACTACGAAGGATTCCTTCGCTAATGCGTTTGGTCATGATGGGGCCACCTGGTGCCGGTAAAGGCACCCAGGCCGACATTGTGTGCGAGGGTATGGCGATACCCCATATTTCGACCGGCGATATTTTCCGGGCAAATGTCACTCAAGGAACCGCATTGGGTATTGAGGCCAAGCGCTACATGGATGCCGGCGAGTACGTACCCGATGGAGTCACCAATGCAATGGTGCGCGACCGGCTGGCACAACCGGATTGCAGCACCGGATTTTTGTTGGATGGCTACCCGCGCACCATTGAGCAGGTTGGTGAACTTGATTCGATGCTTGCGGCACAAGGTGTGGGCATAGATGCAGTGGTTGAACTCACCGTAGACATTGACGAAGTGGTGCAGCGATTGGTGAAGCGCGCAGCAGACCAAGGGCGAGCCGATGATGCCGAGAAGGTAATTCGCCACCGCCTAGAGGTTTTTGCTGAGCAAACGGCTCCGCTAACCTCCCTTTACGCAAGCAGGGGCCTACTTACTCAAGTTAGTGGCATGGGTGATGTCGCTGACGTGGCCGCGAGTATCCACGCGGCATTGAACTCCAACGCGTGATCGCTCATGTTTCGTAGGAGCGAGTCAATCCAGATTAAGTCTCCTGATCAACTCGCTGTCATGCGTCGGGCCGGTCTTGTTGTTGCCCTAACTTTGCAGGCCGTGACGGCTGCGGTGCGCCCTGGGGTGACAACCCGAGAACTCGACGCGATAGCCCGCGATTGCATAAAATCAAATAACGCGACTCCGTCATTTTTGGGCTATCACGGCTTCCCCGCGGTGATTTGTACTTCGGTCAATGAAGAAGTCGTGCATGGCATCCCGGGGGAGCGGGTGCTAGCCGATGGCGACCTAGTGTCGATTGACTGCGGAGCCATTGTCGATGGCTGGCATGGCGACGCGGCGGTCAGTGTGCCGGTGGGCGACGTAGCGGCTGGGGTGCTGGCGCTATCCGCGGCGACCGAGGCAGCCATGTGGGCCGGCATTGCACAAGTGCGAGCCGGTAACCGATTATCGGATATTGGCAACGCCGTTGAGCTCGCGATTAACGCGGCGGGGGATTACGGGGTGGTCGAGGACTACACCGGCCACGGGATTGGTACGAGCATGCATATGCACCCAGCTGTCCCAAACCACGGCAAGCCAGGCAAAGGCCCGGTCTTAAAAGTTGGTATGGCACTTGCGATCGAGCCCATGGCGACTTTGGGTTCACCTACTGTCGGGGTACTAGCCGACGGCTGGACGGTCGTCGCGCTCGACGGCGGGCCAGCCGCGCACTGGGAGCACACGGTGGCTATCACGCAGGCCGGCCCTTGGGTCTTAACCGCTTTGGATGAAATCCACCTTTAATTTACCCGGTGAGATACCATTCGGTCATGCGCAAACTAATGAAAGCCACTGTAATTGCCGCCGCAGCCGCGGCCCTCGCCCTAAGTGTCACCGCTACCAGCGGGGCCGCGACTTTGACCAAGAACCCAGACCCCACCTTGGTGGTGCTTCGGGTACCAACCCAGGTCTGGATCACCGACGGCGAGGCCATCGTGCTATCGCAGGAGACTAATAAGACCACCGGTTACTCCTGGACGATCAAAGTCACCGGCGACAAGTCGGCCGTAAAGGTATACGCGGGCCAGTACGAGGCCCCCGCGAGTACCGGCATGGTAGGGGTAGCAGGCACCACCACCTGGTACATCAAGGCGCTGGCCCCGGGCCAGGCGGTCCTGAGCTTGATCGCCACCGCACCCGGTGGGGGTTCATCAACCACCAAGAAGCTGTCTATAACGGTCATGAACTAGGTAATTGCTGGGATAGATTCGAACTCATGATCGGGCCTCCCGGTCAAATTTGGGGGCCCGATTATGAGGATTCTAGGCTTGCCCATAGACTCAGCAGGCTGATGTGGGGCTTCCCCGTTCGTCCGCCGGCAAATTCTCGGTTTTCCGGGTGTTTAGGCGCGATTCGTGGGGGCACCGCGCACCTCGCAAGTGGTAGTCAGCACACCTGGTGAAAGCGGAGGTTATGGGCAAGAAAGACGGCGCGATCGAGCTCGAGGGCACGATCACCGAGTCATTGCCCAATGCAATGTTCCGGGTGGAGTTAGACAATGGGCACAAAGTGCTCGCGCACATCAGCGGCAAGATGCGGATGCACTACATCCGGATCCTTCCGGACGATCGAGTGGTAGTAGAGCTTTCGCCCTATGACCTCACCCGCGGCCGGATCGTCTACCGCTACAAGTAGGGCCCAGCACTAGGTATTACCCAAACTGACCGTTCGAACTCAAGGAAGAAGCCATGAAGGTCAAGCCGAGCGTGAAGAAGATCTGCGACAAGTGCAAAGTCATTCGTCGCCACGGTCGTGTCATGGTGATCTGCGAGAACGTTCGACACAAGCAGCGCCAAGGCTAAATGCCCTGACGTCGTAAGGCGGGCTTTCGGGGAGACAACCCGAACACCTGACAAATATGCAGAACCCGACCCTTTGCGAAAGCAAGGACGACACCTTCGGACACGAGGCCGAAGACCTGCCTTGGCGGGCAGGACTGGTTCTGCACCCATACCCCGTGCGTTAGCAGAAGAGAGAACGCCCCTATGGCAAGACTTGTTGGTGTCGACCTGCCGCGCGATAAGCGTATGGCGGTTGCACTCACGTACATCTATGGCATTGGCCGCTCGCAAGCAGCGAAAGCACTCGAAGCGACCGGAGTGAGCCCGGAACTTAGGTCCTCGGAGCTAAACGATGAGCAACTCGTTGCCCTTCGTGACTGGATTGATGTCAACCTCAAAGTTGAAGGCGATCTCCGCCGCGAGGTTGCTGCTGATATCCGCCGCAAGGTCGAGATTGGTTGCTACCAGGGAATCCGTCACCGTCGCGGCATGCCGGTTCGTGGTCAACGAACCCACACCAATGCTCGTACCCGAAAGGGTCCGCGCAAGACCGTCGCCGGAAAGAAGAAGGTCGGCAAGTAAGCCGTACTTTCACCCCAAAAACCCCAGACGAGAATCCCAGGAGAGCGATCAATGGCCCCGAAGTCAGGCAGCAAGGCGCCAGCCAAAAAGGTGCGGCGCAAAGAAAAGAAGAACGTGGCACACGGCCATGCTCATATCAAGAGCACCTTCAACAACACCATCGTGTCGATCACTGATCCCACGGGTGCGGTCATCGCATGGGCGAGCGCCGGTCAGGTTGGCTTTAAGGGCAGCCGTAAGTCCACCCCATTCGCCGCGCAGCTCGCAGCTGAGGCCGCAGCGCGCCGGGCGATGGAGCACGGGATGCGCAAGGTTGATGTCTTCGTCAAAGGTCCAGGCTCGGGTCGCGAAACGGCCATTCGGTCATTACAGGCAACGGGCCTTGAAGTTGGCTCGATTTCCGATGTCAGTCCGGTACCCCACAACGGTTGCCGCCCATCCAAACGTCGACGCGTCTGATCGCGCAGAGAAATACTGAGAGCTAGGAGAACAATTACCCATGGCGCGATACACCGATGCGGATTGCAAGCGCTGCCGCCGCGAAAAGATGAAGCTCTTCCTCAAGGGCTCTAAGTGCGAGTCACCAAAGTGCCCATTTGAGAAGCGCCCTTACCCTCCCGGCCAGCACGGTCGCGGCCGTTCAAAGGACAGCGAGTACCTGCTGCAGCTTCGGGAGAAGCAAAAGGCCACCCGTATGTATGGCGTGCTCGAGAAGCAGTTCTCTAATTACTACCTGGAGGCCCAGCGCCAATCGGGCAAGACCGGTGAGAATCTCCTGCGCATTTTGGAGTCGCGCCTTGACAACGTCGTATTCCGGGCTGGGTTTGCTAAGTCACGCGACATGGCCCGCCAGTTGGTTACTCACGGCCACATGTTGGTCAATGGTCACAAGGTCAATATCCCTTCGTACCGCGTTTCGCCGAACGACATCGTTGAGGTGCGCGTTGGTTCACGCGAGATGACCCCATTTGTCATCGCTCACGCCGAAATTGGCGATCGCCCGGTGCCGGCATGGCTCGAAGTGATTCCGTCACAGATGCGCATCTTGGTGCACTCGCTGCCGGCGCGCGCAGTTATCGACACCCAGGTAAACGAACAACTGATCGTCGAGCTCTACTCCAAGTAATTCGAGTTCGAGCCACCCGGCTCGATCTCACACGGCAACATCGCGATGTCATATAACGGTCGTCGCGGGAAGGAAGTACCTCGTGCTTATTAGTCAGCGACCAATACTTACCGAAGAGCCAATCAGCGAGTTCCGCTCGCGTTTTGTACTTGAGCCACTGGAGCCAGGATTCGGCTATACCCTGGGTAACTCACTTCGCCGCACGCTGTTGTCTTCGATACCGGGTGCCGCCGTGACGAGTCTGCGAATCGATGGTGTCCTTCATGAGTTCACGACGATTCCCGGGGTAAAGGAAGATGTGACCGAGGTAATCCTCAACATCAAACAACTTGTGGTTTCGAGTGAGCATGATGAGCCAGTTGTGATGTACCTGCGCAAGCAGGGACCCGGTGATGTTACAGCCGCTGATATTCAGCCACCCGCGGGCGTTGAAGTTCATAACCCCAACCTGCATATTGCGACTTTAAATGGCAAGGGCAAGCTCGAGATCGAGCTCGTAGTAGAGCGCGGCCGCGGCTATGTCTCGGCAACTTTGAACAAGCAGGCCGGTCAGGAGATCGGCCGGATCCCGGTTGACTCGATCTACTCACCGGTGCTCAAGGTCACCTACAAGATTGAGGCCACCCGCGTTGAGCAGCGCACCGACTTCGACAAGCTGGTCATTGACGTTGAGACAAAGCAGTCCATGCGCCCACGCGATGCGATTGCGTCAGCAGGTAAGACTCTGGTCGAGCTGTTCGGTTTGGCGCGCGAGCTCAACCTCGAGGCTGAAGGTATCGACATCGGCCCATCGCCGACCGACTCGTTCGTGGCTGAGCAGTTGTCCACGCCGATCGAGCAACTTGATATGACGGTTCGTTCATACAACTGCCTAAAGCGTGAGGGCATCCACACGGTTGGTGAACTAATCACCCGTAGCGAGGCCGATCTACTTGACATTCGCAACTTCGGCACCAAGTCAATTGACGAAGTGAAGGTCAAGCTCATCAGCCTAGGTTTAGGGCTTAAGGACAGCCCACCCGGATTTGATCCAGGTGCAGCCGTCTACTACGAAGATGATGATGATTACGACGATGAAGATTTCGAGCCTTTGGCGGTAGCCGAAGTTGCTCAGCCAGCTTTCGTCGTTGAAGAAATCGTCGAGGATGACTCGGCCTTTGCCGAGGATGAGCAACTTTAATCCAGCTGTAACCACTGAACGCATTTCGACAGGAGAAGCACAATGCCTACGCCAACTAAGGGTCCACGTCTGGGCGGGAGTCCCGCCCATCAGCGGCTAATGCTGGCCAACTTGGCAACCGCGTTGTTTGAGCACGGCAAGATCACGACGACGGAAGCCAAGGCCAAGCGCCTGCGCCCCCTCGCCGAGCGCTTAATCACTTTCGCCAAGCGTGGAGATCTTCATGCTCGGCGCCGGGTGCTGACGGTGGTCCGCGATAAGTCAGTCGTGCATACCCTTTTCACCGAAATTGGGCCGAGTTTCGCAACTCGTACGGGTGGCTACACCCGAATCACCAAGATCGGGCCCCGCAAGGGCGATAACGCACCCATGGCCGTTATCGAATTGGTTGAGCCGCTGACCGAGCAGGTGATTGCCGAGGCAACAGCTGCGACCAAGCGCGCCGCAAAGACGGCGACCCCGGCTGTTTCTGTTGAGCCGGTTGTACCTGTTGAGACAGCTGCTCCTGTTGAAGTTGCTGATGATGAGGTGACCCCGGTTGCCGAGGATATTGATGCCGCCGAAGCGGCCTCGGAAAAGTCCTGACCGAACATCATGCTTTGCAGCAGCCCGCCGCCGGATCATCCGGTAGCGGGCTGTTTCATCTTGACCCGATGATCCGGATCCGGCTTGACATCGCCTACGACGGTCGGGATTTTGCCGGCTGGGCGCGGCAGCGCGAACTGCGCACGGTGCAAGGTGTTCTTGAGCAGATGATCGCGAACTTAGTTGGCGCTGAGGTTGAAATCACGTGCGCGGGGCGCACCGACGCGGGTGTGCACGCTCGCGGCCAGGTGGCCCACGTTGATGTGAGCAATTGGCCAACCGACTTAGACACCTGGCGGCTCAATCGGGCATTACCCGAAGACATCAGAGTACTAGCCATATGCTCCGTCCCGAATGAGTTTGACGCCAGGTTCTCGGCCCTTTGGCGCAGGTACACCTATCGAGTTTCGGATAGCCCGATCGGGCCCGACCCACTTGACCGCGGACAGGTGCTGCAATGGGGTAAGGCGCTCGACCTTGAACAAATGAATTCAGCATCTAGGCCCCTACTCGGAGAGCACGACTTCACCGCCTATTGCAAGATGCGTGAAGGAGCATCGGCGGTTCGGGAGTTGCTTGATCTGCATTCTCAAAGAGTTGGTAGCGACATTGTGATCACAGTCACCGCGGATGCCTTTTGTCACTCGATGGTGCGTAGTCTGATCGGTGCACTACTGCCGGTGGGTGATGGACGTAAGCCGGTCACTTGGCCTTTTGAAATGCTCACTTCAGGTATTCGGGGGGCCACCGTGATGCCGCCATTCCCGTTAGTACTCGAGGAAGTCGGTTATCCGCCTGATGGTCAACTACTGGATCGGCAATTACAAACTAAGCAACGCCGAACATTAAGTGAGCCAGAGGCTTGAGTCACATTGATGTTCAGCACGTAAGTTACAGCCTCCCCGATGGTCGGGTACTTCTAGACGACATCACATTTCGCATCCCTGACGGTGCGGTAGCTGCATTAGTTGGCCCAAACGGAGCCGGCAAGACCACCCTACTTCGTATGATTGCCGCAGACATCGCTCCGGACTCCGGCGCGATTGTGCACAGCGGCCGGCTCGCGGTGATGAGGCAATTCATCGGGCAGATGCACGAAGGCACGGTGCGCGATTTATTGCTGGCGGTGAGTCCGCCACTGCTTCGCAATGCGGCGGCCGATCTTGACGCCGCTGAACTGCGCATGATGGAAACAGATGATGAACCTTCCCAAATGTCTTATGCGGGGGCCATTGCAGATTTTGGCGATGCAGGTGGCTATGAAGCCGAAGTGACTTGGGATGTGGTGTCGATGGCCGCGATGGGGGAGACTTTCGAAACTGTTCGTAATCGCCCCGTGAGCACCCTTTCGGGTGGTGAGCAAAAGCGGATAGTGCTCGAGTACTTATTTCGCGGAGTCGAGGAAGTCCTGTTACTTGATGAGCCAGACAATTACCTAGATGTTCCGGGTAAAATCTGGCTTGAGTACCAACTCAAAACGACGGCGAAGACAGTGCTCCTAATTTCACATGATCGTGAATTACTAAATCAAGCAGCAACCCACGTTGTCAGTGTCGAGTTGGGTGCCGCCGGCAATAGCGTCTGGGTGCACGGGGGCAATTTCGATTCATTCCATGAGGCGCGTCGTGAGCGCTTCTCGCGCTTGGAAGAGCTGCGACGCAGGTGGGACGAAGAACTTATAAAACTACGTGCCTTGGTTTTGACTCTGCGTGAAAAAGCGAAGTTCAACGATGGCCTCGCCTCGCGGTATCAAGCCGCGGTCACTCGGCTGAAAAAGTTCGAGGAGGCTGGGCCACCACTTGAGGTGCCACGTGAGCAGAACGTAAACATGCGTCTACACGGTGGTCGCACGGCAAAACGCGCGGTCGTCGCCCAGCGCCTTGAACTAACCGGGCTCACCGAAGCATTTGATTTGGAGATTTGGTTCGGTGAGCGATTAGCGGTTCTTGGCGCTAACGGCTCCGGTAAGTCCCATCTACTTCGGCTCCTTGCCCGCGGCGGGTCAGACCCCGACATCGAACATCAACCGGTGGGTGAGGTGGCGATACCCGAAGTCGCGCATAGTGGCTCGGTGCGTTTAGGTTCGCGGGTGCGGCCGGGGTGGTTTGCCCAGACCCATGTCCGACCTGATCTAGCGGGGCGAACCCTGCTTGAGGTTCTTCATCGCGGGGATGGGCGGCGGGTAGGGCTGCCCCGGGAATTGGCGGCTCGGGCCTTGGACCGCTATGAGTTGGCCGGGGCCGGGGAGCAAGTTTTCGATACTTTGTCCGGGGGTCAGCAGGCGCGCTTCCAGATCCTGCTCCTAGAGCTCTCTGGGGCAACAATGCTGCTACTTGATGAGCCCACGGACAACTTGGACCTAGCCAGCGCCGAGGCCCTAGAGATCGGCCTAAATGCCTTTGACGGCAGTGTGGTGGCCGTGACCCACGACCGCTGGTTTGCCCGCAATTTCGATAGATTCTTGATCTTTGGCAGGGACGGCTCGGTGGGGGTGTCCGATGAACCAGTTTGGTCCGGCTGGTGAAGATTGCCGGGGATTCACCGGGTAGGTACACCCGATTTGGTGGGCGCCCGCTTACGTGGGTACCCTTGGGGGTCGCACTTGGAGTTCGGTCCCGGATTTGGTCCCGGGGTCCGGCTTCGGCCGGCCAAAACCGCACTGAAAATGCACAAAAAACTGTAGTCCCAACGAGCGAATGTAAAGGTGGCGTCCCGTGCGCACGTACAGCCCCAAGTCTGGTGAGATCAACCGCACCTGGCACGTTATAGACGCAACCGACATCGTGCTCGGCCGCCTCGCCTCACAAGCTGCGACATTGCTAAGAGGCAAGCACAAGACCACCTTCGCGCCACATGTTGATACCGGTGATTTCGTCATCATCATCAACGCTGAGAAAGTTGCGCTGACCGGTTCAAAGAAGCAGCAGAAGATGGACTACCGCCACTCGGGTTTCCCGGGCGGCCTGCGCGCAACCAACTACGCCGAACTTTTGGAGACCAATCCGCGCCGCGTGCTCGAAAAGGCCGTCAAAGGGATGCTCCCGCACAACAAGCTCGGCCGTCAGCAGATCAAGAAGCTGAAGGTGTACTCCGGGTCTGAGCACCCACACACGGCCCAGCAACCGCTGCCGTTCACGATTTCCCAGGTCGCTCAGTAATTTCCGGCCGAGCTAACACGAAAGGATCCGCGGCAGTGTCCGAGGCCATGATTGAAGATCTAGATGTTGACGTTGATTTAGACGTAGACGCACCATCGGAGTACACCTCCGAAACCCCGGTTAATCGCGTTGTCTCCACCCGCGAAATCGTAGTTGCACCCGGTGCTGCTATTGGTCGACGCAAGGAAGCGATTGCCCGCGTACGCATGGTCCCCGGTACCGGCAAGTGGACCATCAATGGCCGAGCCCTTGATGAGTACTTCCCGAACAAGGTGCACCAACAACTCGTCAATGACCCGTTCGTGACACTCGGTGCCGAAGGTAAGTTCGATGTCATCGCCCGGATCAATGGTGGCGGGGTGTCCGGTCAGGCAGGTGCACTGCGCCTAGGCGTAGCGCGCGCCCTCAACGGCATCGATACCGAAGGCAACCGTGCGAGCCTGAAGAAAGCCGGCTTCTTGACCCGCGACCCACGTATCAAGGAGCGCAAGAAGTACGGCCTGAAGAAGGCCCGTAAGGCTCCCCAGTACAGCAAGCGCTAACCCATTGGGCCGGCTCTTCGGTACCGATGGTGTTCGGGGCCTGGCGAATCGAGATCTCACCGCCGAAATCGCCCTGGATCTTTCGGTTGCCGCCGCCCATGTGCTCGGTGATGTTGGCGCATTTGCTGGGCATCGGCCGGTGGCTGTAGTTGGTCGCGATACGCGCGCAAGTGGTGAATTTCTCGAAGCCGCGGTTGTTGCTGGCCTCGCGAGTGCCGGCGTTGACGTGATCTTGCTGGGAGTCATCCCGACTCCCGCGGTCGCATATCTAGTAAATTTACTGGATGCAGATCTTGGGGTCATGCTGTCGGCCTCGCATAATCCAATGCCAGATAACGGCATCAAGTTCTTCAATCGAGGTGGCTTAAAGCTCGACGACGAGATCGAAAATGCTATTGAGGCGCGACTAAGTGAACCTTGGGATCGACCAATCGGTGATCAGGTGGGTCGGGTGCGCTTAGACCATGACGCGATAACTGCGTATGAGCAGCATCTACTCGACAGCCTGCCCAATGAGCTAGCCGGGTTGAAGATTGTTGTTGACTGCGCCAATGGAGCTGCATCAGTCATTGCTCCGGACGTGCTGCGAAGAGCCGGTGCCGAAGTGATCGCAATCCACGCATCACCAGATGGAATCAATATCAATGACGGCTGCGGCAGCACCCATCTCGAAGACCTGGTAGCGGCAGTGCTCGAGCATGGCGCTGACGCTGGGATCGCACATGATGGTGACGCTGATCGATGCCTAGCTGTTGACGAACTTGGCCAGATTGTCGACGGGGATCACATCCTGGCCATTCTCGCGATCTCCATGCGCGACGCCGGTCGGCTGGTCGAGAACACCGTTGTTTCGACCGTCATGGCCAATCTAGGTTTTAAAATCGCTATGCGCGAGGCAAATATTTTGGTGGTTGAAACCGGAGTCGGCGATCGCTATGTGCTGGAGGAGATGCGGGCGAACGGTTTCGTTCTTGGCGGCGAGCAAAGTGGCCACATAGTGATGAGTGGCTTTGCAACTACCGGCGACGGACTTCTTACTGCCCTTCATTTACTTGCTCGGGTGGCACAGACCGGGAGGTCACTCGGGCAACTTGCCACAGCGGTAACCAAACTTCCGCAGGTGCTGATCAACGTCGAAGGCGTCGACCGCACCCGACTGGAAGGCTGCATTGCGGTGGACGAAGCAGTGGCTCAAGCCACGAGTGCATTGGGCGATAGGGGTCGCGTATTGCTGCGGCCATCGGGCACCGAACCGGTTATCCGGGTAATGGTTGAGGCTCCAAGTTTGGGTGAGGCCGAGATAATTAGTGAGTCGATTGCGGTGGTCGTGCGCGCTTCGCTAGCGGCGCATTAACTCGAGACCACACAACTTGCTGAAACAGCAAGGTCAGCCATCCGGCAAGAGCCATCCCGGCAATATTGATACCAAGTTGTGCGGCGCTGCCAATAACTTCAGGCCAGAGACCGAAAACGGCCGCGATCGCGATATTGCCCGAGGCCGGGATTGTCGTAACCGAAATGAATACGCCAACCAGTCCGCTGGTACGCGAGGAGGTTAAAGACAGCACGCCAGCCGCACCAGCGACAATGGCAACCAAGAATGACCACCAGTTCGGGCTGTAGATGAATGCGGTGCCGGGCCGGGGTTTAAGTACATCCAGTTCGGTAATGAAGCCAAATTCTCGAGCAGCTAGAGCCAGTAGGGCCACTACCACAATCGAAACTGCAAACCCAATAATTAGGGTGCGAAGTGCCTGACGCAGTAACTTCGGGCGGCGTTTGATGAGAGCTAATCCCAGTGCGGCAATTGCGGTGAATTCAGGGCCAAGCACCATGGCACCGATCACGAGTACCACCGAGTCGGTAACGATGGCGATTGCGGCCAATAGGGTAGCGAGGGTCATGAAGGTGAGATAGGTCCAGGTTAATTGGGTGTCGTCGTAGGCTCTTTCGATTACTTCAGCCCAAACAACGGCATCTGAACTACTACCCGGTGCTGCGCGTTCAGCTTCAAGTCCACCCCTGGAAATCCAGGTCGTTACTGGTACTAACTGGATGGTGCCCAACTCCTGGACTCCGATTTCGGTCAGTTTCGCCACCAAATCATTCGCGGACTCCCGAGGAATATCAGCCCAGATCACGTCACCGACCGGTTTGGCGCTAGTCCCCCGCCAGATAGTCAAACTGCTGACGGCCGGGTCAGCCTCCAAAACGGCGATAGCCGCGCCCGCTAGGTCGGTCGGGCACGCCAGGCGCAAAGTGAGCACCCTCTACTCTGGCACCTATGTGCGGGATTGTTGGGTATGTCGGCAAGAAGCAGGCACTTGAAGTCGTGGTGGCCGGCCTGCGTCGAATGGAGTACCGGGGTTACGACTCCGCTGGGATCGCGGTTATCTCCGCCGGGTGCCTAGAAATTCGCAAGAAGGCCGGAAAATTAGTCAACCTAGAAACTTTATTGGGCTCGGACCCACTTCCAGATTCGACCACCGGAATCGGACACACTCGGTGGGCAACCCACGGTGGCCCGACCGATTCAAATGCGCACCCCCATGTGAGCGAAGACGGCACCGTGGCCGTAATCCACAACGGCATCATCGAAAACTTTGCTGAACTGCGAGGAGAACTAGTCGCCGCTGGTGTCACCTTGACTTCGGAGACCGATACCGAAGTGGTGGCTCACCTAATCGCGAAGACTTTGCCGGACTCTGGCGATGACCTAGTCGAAGCTATGCGCAGAGTGTGTGGGCGACTGGAAGGCGCGTTCACGCTGGTCGCTATTGATCCGCGGAAACCGGGCCTAGTGGTGGGAGCGCGGAGAAATTCACCATTGGTC
>Ga0194035_1000872_pt1 | contig 16676 bp, 7 predicted proteins | sample JunL2320m_MetaG_FD_148680 | JGI IMG/M metagenome (GOLD analysis project Ga0194035, IMG submission 148680) | Anoxic zone freshwater microbial communities from boreal shield lake in IISD Experimental Lakes Area, Ontario, Canada - Jun2016-L239-20m | ecosystem: Environmental > Aquatic > Freshwater >...
AAAGCTGGAGCCCGAGAAAAGGATTGGAAAGAAGCAGTCGCCCAAATTGTGGCTGGTACATCCACGCTTGCAAAGATGGCCGCAATTGCAAAAGTGGAACTGCCAGTTTCACAATCGATAACATTTCTGCCACTTCCTCCCGAGGCAGTAGCCCCCGCGATCTTGCCGCTGCCTGCCCCAGCGGGCACTCCACCGGCTGCCGCCCCGCCCGCCCCTGCTCTCATTCCAATCGGACCTGATGTTGCCGTACTCGTACGAGAAATCACGGCCGGACAACCGCCACGGGCTTGGCTCACACGACTTTGTTTTGAAGTCGAGCATCCCCGTACGCTCCTTGTCCCAACGGCCATCTGGAACAGTCGCGAACGCACGATCACCGTCGAGGTGAAGGCCAGCGACGCTGCTGGAAAAGGGGTGGATTTGCCTCCGAATGGCATGCGGGTTTCAATGAAGCCGCTCTCCATTTTTCCGGTGATCGGCCGCCAGCCCATCGAGATGCGAAAAAGTGAGGCTCTCCTCACGCCGTCGCGTCCTGCCGATGTGCTGGTGGCATTCTGGAATGGTTCCGATCGATCGGGTCGGGCGTGGCTGGCCATTGATATTGATGGATATCCACGCGCAATGGTGATGGCCGTCGACTGTTCTCAAGCCACTGACGGCGAGCGGCAAGGCGCGCAGTATGACTGGCGCAATATCTCTTTTATCGATCCGATAGCGAAAGAAACTCTCGTCAAAGCCCCGGCTGCCATCGTTGGATTCCGCGTGGCAGTCGATGCACCTCCGGATTCGTTTCGAATGAAAAATGGTGTCGCCACAAGCACTGTATCGCTGAGCCTTCGCGAAGATCGCGGAGATCCAAGCGCTTCTCGCGAGGACCGTGTGGTCTGGAGTGCAGCGGCTGATCGACAGGTCGAATTCGTGCGAGACAAGCCGGTTGTTCCGGGAACGCTTGCGGTGATGACCACTGTGCAAGACTGGAAAATCAATACTTCCGGAGAAGGCTTTGAAAATATCGATATTCTTGCGCAGGCAAGGCTATCGATCCCTGGCGTTCAGCAGCCCTTGGCCGACCAACGCCAGATGGTGTTTGACGCCAGAGCCCCCGTGGTGGAGGCTCCGCCGAGCATGAATGTCTCGGTTGGCAAGCCGCTGGTGGTTCCCGTCCGCGTGATGGATGACCCTCGCGAGTCGTTTGCAGCGGCAGCCACAAAGCATCTGCCGGGAGTTTCAGGGGTCGATCGCGTTGAATGGGGAATCGATACCAAGGGCAATGGATCAGCGGAGGCGTGGCAACCGGCAGTCTCTTTAGGAGGCGGCGCGTACGAACTGCGTGTCGTCACAACGACGCTTCCGCCGGGCAAGCAAACGCTACTCCTTGTCCGGGCATTTGATCGAGCGGGGCTTTCGGATCCCCCGGATCGCGTCTGGTTGACTGCCGCTGCTGTGGTTGCCAGAAACTGCATCGAAGGCCGGGTTATTTTGAATGGGAAAGGAGAGGCGGGCGTTCTGGTCACGGCCGACGGCCCGAGCGTTCCAAAGCCCATCAAGACCGACAAAGAAGGGAAGTTCAAATTCTCTGATGTGGACGCCGGGGAATACAAACTGCAGGCAACCGGCCCAATTCGAAACCAAAACTATCGTTCTGAAATTGTGCCCGTCGTGGTGAGCCCACCGCCGGCACCACCGGCCAGTGCGCTCTTGCCACTGAAGTAATACGCTTTGGTATGGCCGTTACAAATCGTGCAGGTGGCGCCTGTAGATTTTTCGGCAAACTCCGCGAGACCGGTCTTCTTCTGTGTTCGGAGAAGTTTGCCCAGCGTATCCGACGATCACTCCCTAGAGTCTTCAAAAATGCTCAGGGAGGGGCTGTGGGATCTCAACTCAGACGGATCGTTCTCGGAACGCTTTTTGCGTTTTTTGCAACGACATTTGCGTCGTCTGCCACTGCGCAGACATCTACGGTCTGGAGCATGCTCGGGATTGGGGCCGATCAGCAATCCTCAGACCCTGCCATTCAAGCTGCAGCCAAGGCAAAAGCGGCAAAGCATAAAATCTGTAAGAAGAAAAAGGCCCTGCAATATCTGGCTGGAATGGGCTGCACGCCAGAACATCCAGAAGTTGGGCCTGCACTCATCGCAGCCATGAGCGACCCCGATGAGCCGGTTCGATACGAGGCTGTAAAAGCTGTTTTGCAGACGGCGAGTTCCTGTCAATCCAATAAAGAAAAACGGGCATCGGCCAAGGCCAAAGGTTGCAGCGCGGCCTTGTGTGACCTCAAGAAAAAGATTGAAAAGAAATTCTGCGACTGCCTCGAGCGGTTGTGTGGCAAGTTGCCACCCAAAGAACACAAGAAACTCAAGGACAAACTCAAACGCAATGAGTGTGAAAATGATCCAAAGGCCGACTGCCCAGGCGGTAATGGGCAAGGGCCATGCTGCAGCCCAGAAATGCGAGCCAAGCTCACTGAACTTGCCTACGGACGCGACGAAAAAGGCTGCTTTCTCGAAACCAGCACTCGTGTGCGCACCATGGCAGAACAGGCACTCAATGCCTGTCAGAGTTGTAGCGGTGGTGCGTGTAACGGTGCTGGAGTCACTGGTCTACGCGAAATGGCACCGCCGGAAGAATTTGAAACGATCGGTGGAGATACCGGAGACTGCGAACCATCGTATCGAGTGATTCCAAACCCTGCGCCACCAGCGGACCAGTTTGAAGTGATTCCGCTGCCAGTGCCCGCTTCCCAGCCGACCGCTCCGCAGGCGCGTTTACCGGTACTCAATCGCGGGCCCGACACAACAGTCGCAGAGACCTCTGATTCGTCGCTAGGCCGGCCGGCGCCTGCCCCAAGCCGTGCCTGGAAGGATCTGCTACCGGCCAAAAAAGTTTCCCCAGCACCTGGTGTAGGTATTGTCTCACCTCCCAAAAAGACAAAGTCTTCAGGGCCTCGACTGATTGAGTGGCCAACAATCGACATATTTCTTGCCGGTGATACGTCTGGTTCGAGATGGTTGCCTGAGCTTCTGGCGTTCGACAGCGCTGCGGAGGCTGGTCGCATGATCGGTGAACCACTCTCTTCAGAAATTGTGTCTGCCTCTTTTCCAATCGCCCCTCTATCGGATAGCCGAGTGTGCCGGAAAACACCCTACGTTGATCGGAGCACGTCTTCGCTGGCCGCAGTTGGTGATAAATCCAAGAACTCTCGCGGCATCGGAATGCTGGCGGCAGCCTGCGGTATAGTGATCGGAATGCTCGCGATCGCAGTCGCATCCGCTGGTCGAAACAAACCCGTGAGTCAAAACCGAACGTCGCTTCATGTGATTCAATCAATTCCGATGAGTCGACCCGTGCAGGCTGCCCGTTTGTATAGAGGGGGGGCTGTACCGGAGGTTTTTGTCAACCTTCCTATGGTTGCCAATGGTTCTCGCGGCGTAAAATCTCTGAGAAGGGCTGCCTAACCCACCAAAGCCCTGCAAACGATCTGTTCGCATGGATCGTGAAATGATCTACTGCTGAGTTTGCAAAGAGGATCCTTATTTCTCGCGTGCTCAGCGGCGATGTCCTTCACTTTATATCTTTCCCATGGAACCTGAAAACGACTCACCCCAACCGCGAGCGTCGTGGCGGGGCAAGTCTCAGCCATCGAGTAGTAAGCCCCGCTCGCCGGACAAGCCCGCTGTGCCTTTGCCTACGCCCGCCCACTCGTGGGGTCGCGAATCGTGGCGAGAAAAGCCCGGCGCGAGAACCCGTAGCCTGCAGTCAACTCTACTTCTTGGGCGACGCATTGGTCTCTCCGTCATTGCGATTGGGTTAGCAGTCACGCTGATCTGGATCCTTTTATCGATCAAACACCGGGTGCCGATCGTGGCAGTATTTGCCACGACATACCGCACGCCTTTGGGGCCAATCGTGATGGCCGAAGAGGATCGGCAGCAACTCCAAAGGCTGTCACGGTCGGCAGGAAGCTTGTTTCATGGGAAACCGGCTCTCTTTGTCGATGAAAGCCAGTTGCTCATCGAGGGCAATGCAAAAACAATCCCCGCCGCGCTTTGCAACCGTCTCTCTACGGTGCGGCCCGGTGGGCCAAACAACAACATGGTTGTGCTTTATCTTTCGATGCTCGGCACACTTAATCAGGATGGAAAGCCCTGTCTGATTCCTCCTGAAACATCCTCGATATCCAGTCGGGATGAGGAAGAATCGTATCTCTCGCTGGAAACTTTACTGAGTGAGATTCGTGCAGCGCTGCCGGCGCGCGTCGGCATTCTGGTTGTGCTCGACGCCTGCCAACCTCGCAATCAGTGGCCATTGGGGGTTTTGGATGGCGGCTTTGCCCCCGCAGTGGAAGCCGCTGTGGAAGCCGCCGCGCACCAGCGACTGTGGGTGCTGGTGTCTTCGGGACCAGGGCAGGTCACGCACTGGAGCGATCTGGAGTCATCCACGCCTTTTGCACGTGAGTTTACGATCGGCTTCGAAGGTGCCGCTGATAATAAGCCCACTGGCAACCGAGATGGCAAGGTCGATCTCGGCGAGTTGGCGGCCTATGTCACGGACGCTGTCGATCGCTGGGCGAATGACAACCGTGGAGAGCGTCAAACGCCTCAGATTTTTCCAGCGATCAGCCCCACTGCCCATACCGTACCGCTGGCATGGGCAACCTCATGGAATCCACGCGCCAAGGCCCCCATTTCAGTCGATGACTTGCCCAGAATCGACCACGACTGGTGGCTTGAGTCGCACTGGAAAACTGCCGCAATTCTTCGCGAAACCGTGATCATGGAAAGGCCGATTCTGTGGCAGCAATACCAACAACTTCTTTTGAGAGCCGAAATTCTGCGCGGTGCTGGCGTTGCCTACTCAGACCATTTGCTGCGACTGGAAACGCTGGTCGAGCGAATCGAGAATGACCTACGAGTCTCACGATTTGACGCGACAGCGAATATGCCATCCTTTCGCCTGCAAGCATTGGTCGAAAAAAATGCGAACCGCCTGCCGGAGGAATCCGAAGCACTCTGGAAAAAAGCACTGGAACAATACGTTCGCTCGCCACCGACAGTTCCTGCGCCAAAGCTTCAAAACAAGCCCACAACAGATCCTCAGCTCTGGATGCTGCGGGCCAAAATTGCTCGCGACTGGCTGATTGAGCAGATCGAAGCAGGCAACGCCATCGATCGCACCATGCTCGGGCGATTGCTGGAATCGATCGGACACAGACCGGATCAAGACGGGATCGAACCACTTTCGCTGCATCTAAGTCGCATGCTCTACCAGTGGGTTGACAATCAAGTGTGGACGGACGCTCCCCCGCTGGTTGGAAAACTGGTGCGGCTGGCGAGTCGGTCCCAAGATGCCATCTATCCGACCGACGTGCGCACCGATGCGATCTCGCGAATTTTTACGCCGCAGATCGAGGCCCAAAATAAAATGCGGTTGGCTATCGATCTGACTTTTGTCGGAGGTCCAGCATCACTCGCCCATGCCGCCCAACTCGTAGATGAAAGCGACCAGCTTTTCAGCCAGGTGCTGACGATGAGCGATGTTGCCTCTCGCACACTTCGGTATGCCGACACCGTGAAGAGCGACTTGCCTTGGCTGACGGCATGGTGGGTAGGAGAAATGAGAGTACTGGCAATCTCACAAGAATCTCGCATAAAGAATGACTTCGATCCAACCGCGTTTCGCTCTCGTAAAATTAACTGGGAGCAGCTCTTTGAAACACAGACCGAGCTGAACCAAGTGTTGCAGCAATCTTTTGATCGTTCGCCACAATCGAATACCAAGACGACCGATCGCCAGATTATGCAAGCGATCTCTGTGGCACAGAATCGACTGGAATTGCTCTATCAGCCGTTACAAACAGCCTATGCAGACACCTGCGAGAATCTCGCCACGGGCGCGCCTGACACAGCGCAAACGCTCGGAGCCATTGAACGAGCCTTAGCGGTGCCTCTGATTCAAGGAGCGGATCGCATGCGGCTCCTGAGGCGGTCGCGTGATTTAAAAAGGCGATTTCTCTTGGTTAACCGTGCACAGAATATCGAGAAAGAGCCACGGGACCAGCCTACCGGTGGGACGAAAGAGGCCGTCGCTGGCTGGGTGAACTGGCGAGAAACTTTCGTACATCCGCTGGTGCCAATTTTTTCTGGGTACACCATAGGCGAAGGAGCGATGCCTTCCGATAACATCGCTTTTGCAAAGACGATTGGAATGCAGCTATTCTCAATTCGAGAAGCTGCCAGATCACTACCGGCGGCGATTGCGGAATTTGAGCGAGAAAAAGATCGCGTGGAATCACGCGGCGATGCTCGGGAACTCACTCATGCATCATTCATTGGTGATGAGGAAATCTTTGCTCGACGACTGGCCGCCATCACCTGCCACCGATTGAGTCTCGAAGAGGTGCCCATCGTACTCAAAAATCTTGCTGCAGCGTGGCACGACCGACTCCTCTTTGCCGCCACCAGCCGAATCGAAGATTTTTGGGCCGCTCTCTCTGCGGACGAGACACCGTGGTATTTTAAATCTGCTCGTAACATGCTCGAATCATCGGTCAATATTGTCAGGTCGACAGGGATTGCTCACGGCGATGCTCGCCGCAGAGAGATTGAGCAACGGTTACTCGATCTGCATGAACAATCGCTTGAATACGCGACGCTGGAGCAGTCGCCGAATCGAATTATTTTATTTCCGCCCGACTTTCAGTCTGAAGTGCCGGCGAATCGCGTCCATCTTTCACCCGCCCGCGGCGTTCCGGCCGGTATCGCTTCGCTCTGGTTGGCGACGTCTGTCAATGCGGCACCGTTGGTCGTGGCAAAGGCTGTCACCAACACGTCCGACGACCTACTTCGAAAGCCCGTTGCACGGTTGCCCTTTCCAATTGGTGCCGATGAACAGCCCACCGACATCGAATGGAAGATCGATTCATCTGGCGCAGAGTTCTTTTCACAGACCGAAGAGAGCGTGCTCGATATGGTGGTGTGGTATCGCGGCCACAGGATTGTCAGAGGACTGCCGGTGATGAAGGCCGATACGATTCGCACGATCGAATGGAATGCGCTTTTGCCCCAGCAGCCTCGTGTGACAGTGCGCGGCGATCTGCCGAGGAATCAGTCTGTTGCAATTGTTTTTGACTGCTCTGGCAGTATGGGTCAGAAACTTTTGGACGGCCGCACCCGCATGGAAGCCGGCCGCGAGGCGCTCTATGAGGTGCTCGATCTGATTTCAAAAGCTGGCGGCTGGAATGCCTCCCTGTGGCTCTACGGCCATCGCACGCAGTGGTCGCGGGATACCGCTGGCCGCTATAAGGCCGGACTGACTGCCGCTGGCATCCTCGCTCGCGACACAACCGTCAAAGATGGAAAGCCGTTCTCCCTGCTGCCGGGAAACGACGTCGAGCAAATCATCGACATGCAACCGCTCTCTCCGGTGGAAGTGCTGCGCATCCGCTCGCTTGTGGATGCGATCAAACCGGGGGGGGAAACGCCGCTGTATCTTGCGATCAACGAAGCCCTGCGAGCCGATTTTGCAGGTCCAAACCCAGGCCCTGGTCATATCCTCGTCGTGACCGATGGGGCAAACGATCAAACGGGCGGCACGATTACGACCTATTCGGATGTCTTGCGAACGCTTTCGCGAACCAATTTTAGAAGGCCTGAGCCGGTGCGCATTGACGTGATCGGATTCAATCTGATGCCTGGAAAATACGATCGCGAATTGCGATTGCAGGAACTCAAGAGTCTGGCAACAGATTCCGCTGGCAAATTCTTTGAAGCGACCGATCCGGCAAAACTCGCCGCGTCTCTGCGACAGTCGCTGCGGATTGTGCGATGGCATGTCGAGGGTGGAGCGGCGTCGAGGCAGGATGTGGAAATCGATGAGGCCTTCCGGCTGCCCTTGTCCATTGGCGGCCGCACGGAAACCTACGATGTCGTGCTCAATGCCGGTTCGTCATCGCCGCGGCGGCGAGTGGCTGTTTCGGGCGCTGAGGGTTTGGAGCTTTTTGTGGCAGGACGGGGCCGTGGGCTTGAGTTTCGCCGCTACGAAGGGGGCACTGAACAGGGGCTTCGAGATAGCCAAGAAAATCTACGTGATCCGGTCGATCCGTCGCGACGATGGTTCATCGGGGCCCACCTGGCAAAACGCGAAGGCACTACCGTGAGCTTTCCGATTTCACTTCAAAACGGCGATCCAACCAGCTTCTCACCGCGGCCCGTGGAAATGTGGGTTCAGGTCACACCCAAAACAGCCAGTGGCGTGGCCGTGTCACCGTATGTTTTTTACGACATTGCGTATGAGCCCTCGCGGCCCGTGCCCGTAATCAATCTGGTTACCAAACATTGGCCGGCGATTGCCACATCGGCGGATATCAAAACTTGGTTTCGCTTTGTGGCCGCCACGCCAGAAGTATCGATTGCCGTGAACGAACTCGTGCCGGGAGTGGAACGAGTGTTTGAGATTCAAAGTCTGCCTGGCTCGGTCGTACGGATGACGGTTTTGCCGCCCACGCTTCCCAACGAACTTCGCCTCAACGTGATCGAAACACACCCGTCGCCCACTGCCGAACATCTGCCGTGCCTGCGAGTCGCCGTTTCGCCGGGATGCCAAAAGGCGGTGCATATCACCGAGCCTGGCACAGGCCGAGTTCGCCATGAATTCATCGTGGCCACCGTCGATGGACAGCTCGCTTCCGACGTGCGAGTGACCATCTCCGACCGTCAGCGCATCGTGACCGACGCGATTGCGTTGCCGCTAGTCGACGGCGTTCGAGCATCGCTTGGCGTTCCAGTGCCGCTGGAATGAATGTCGCTGTTTTGTGCAACGGCAAGCCGCAGAGCACCGGTGACAAGCACCAGCCGGGCTGTCCAAAGTACCGTGCGGACCCAGTTTTCGTCGACGAGTTTGGCGTGGGTTTGAGGATCCCAGCCAAGTTCGAGTCTCGCTTGCACAGCGTATTGAATCAAAGATGAACTCAGCCAGATTCCAGCGATCAATCCCACTCCCACCCACATACACCACGCCGGCACGCCTCTCGGACGAAACATCAGAAGAAGCCCCGCCGAAATCCCCTCAAAGAGCATCAGCGGCATGAGTAAGAAGCCTGTGTGCAGGAGGCCGACAGTCTGAAGATCTCCAAATGATTCTTCCCGCCATCCCGCCATAGACGGAAAGTACAAAATCTGAAAACTCCAGACCAGTCCAGTCAACAATGCCGTTCCAATCAAATGCACGAGCAAAAGATCAACGCTAGAAAAAAAACGCTTTTGCATCGGCCTACTACTCCTGTGTTCTGGTGCTCTGATTCAAGCGAGCGATTCGAGAAAATTGCCCGCCGAGCATAGCCCAGTCTAACGACACTTCCGCAATCGACTGTGGATCGCAGGTGGGTCGGGCAGGCATCCGGCGGCGGACGCCCTCGAGAACCCTGCGAAAAGTGCCCACAGGACTGCGTTTGGACGCTTAATGATCTTCGGCGGAGTGCTTTTGAAACATTGCATGATTCCGATCACCTCGCGACACCACATAGGCCAGCAAGTCGAGGATCTCATCTTCGTTCAGTGAGTTGATGAGCCCTGTCGGCATCATCGATGTCCTGGCAGGAAACTGTTCATCAATCTGCTTACGATCTACGTTTTCCAGCGCGTTTGGGTCGAACATGTTCGTGTTGAGCGCAAACGAATCGCCGCGCGCGTTGACGATGCGACCAGTGAGAATCCGTCCGTCGAGGGTGACAACCGTCACGGCAGCATACTGATCGCTCACGACTTTGCTTGGTTCGAGGATTGACTCTAGGATGTCTCGCAGACTGAATCGGCCGGCAAGGCTCGAGAGATCTGGCCCGATCGCGCCCCCTTCGTTATCGAAGCGGTGGCACGCAAAGCAATTGGCCATGGCGAACATCTCGCGACCGCGATCAAAACTGCGGCCAGTGAGACCAGGTTGCACGGCAGCCAGCAGTTCCTCCATCTTCCACTCCTTCACCAACGGACGCGGTATGGCTCCGATGAGCGTCGATGGGATTCCCGGCTTCGCTTCGAGAACGTCTTTGAACGCAACTTTCTCTTCATCGCTGAGCGTTGCAATAGCATCCTTCTTAATTCCTTCAACAAACAGTCCAAAGCTCGCACCGCCCTTGTAGTTTACTGCCTTCAAAAACCACTCGAAGTACGTTTTGCGCAGCGATGGAGTCCAGCCTGTTTTCAGCATCCGCAACGCTCGGGCGTACTCGATCTGCTCTTCTTGCGTCTGAGCTGATTCGAGTAAAGCCACGGTCTTCGCTGCTGCCGTCGACGCCTGCAGAAAAACGAGCAGGTTGCTCACTTCGGCATTGAGGCGTCGATCGGCGGTTGGATAGATTGCGTCGTACGTGGCAATCGTTCGGTTACGATCGGCCTCGCTTGGCGCGCCAAAGCGGTTGAAAAGCACGGCATAGACGCGAATGAAATCGAGCCTTTCGTCGGTAGAGAGCTTACTCCAATCAATCTTGTCCAATGCAGCGTGAATGGCTGCTCCAAGCGTGGAGTCAGGGACAGGGTCGTTTTCCTTGCGATGAAATGGGTCGTTTGCCGACGATCGCACAAGGGCCAGCAACGCGGGCATCGCAGCCCGAGCGTTTGGCTCCTGCAATGCTCTCTCTTTCCATTCCTCAACCGGTTGGTGCTCCAGTGCGATTCGTGCCGCGTAGCGAATAGCTCGGTCGGCGTGCCCCAAATAGTTCCACACCGCAGCAACGGCGCCAGGGTCGGGACGATGGAATGTCTCTAGCTTTCGCCGTAACACCCGAAGATCACTTCCGCTGTCGACTTCCATCGCCGTCGCCGCAGTCGATTCGTTGCCCGTATATGTCACGCGATACAGGCCCGACTGCGTCTTGCGACCACCGATGGCAAAGTAGAGTGCGCCATCGTGCGGGTTCACCACGATGTCGGTCAGCGGCAACGGCGACCCGGCCACGAACTCCTCGAGCTGCCCCGTGTACGACGCGCCGTCTGGCGTGAGGTGCAACGCATAGATCTTGCCGTAGCTCCAATCGCAGAGAAATAACGCGTCTTGGTACTTGGCTGGAAACGCGGTTCCGTAGCCGAACGTTATGCCGGTCGGAGAACCCGGGCCAACGTTCACCACAGCACCGACGCTGTCGAGATAATAGGGGGGCCACTTCCCGGCTCCGTTACGCCACCCGTATTCACCGCCGCTCACGACGTGGTTTACTCGCGTTGGTCGGTACCACGGCGTGTTCATGTCCCATTCCATATCAGCGTCGTAGGTGAAAAGTTCTCCAACACGATTGAACGCCGCGTCGTACTCGTTGCGAAATCCGTTGGCGATGAGTTCCCATCGCTTTCCGTCGGGATCAACGCGGTAGATACACCCACCAGGAGCCAACACATCCGACATGAAACCGCGGCCGTCGGGCATGCGAGGCAACAGATGATCTTCGCCGTAATGCAGCGGCACCCGGCTGTCGGCGAGTTCTGTTTGCTTGGTTTGATTACCAATGACGACGTACAGCGACTTGCCGTCGGGAGCAAGGGCAACGGCGTGTGGGCCATGTTCGCCGCCCCCGATGAATGCACGGAGGCTTTCAACCCGATCGAGTTTATCGTCGCCATTGGTGTCGCGAACGCGGTAGAGGCCGTGCGGGTACTTGGTGGCTTTGTTCACGTTGACATACAGGCTGTCGAAAGCCCAAAGGAGTCCTTGAGCTTCGCCGATGTCGACGTCGATCGTTTCAATTGTCGGCGGCAAAGTCTTGTCGAGCGGCGGCAATGTGAGCCTATATAATCCGCCATGTTGATCGCAGACAATCATGCGCCCTTTTGTGTCTAGGCACATACACACCCACGAACCTTCTTGATCTTTCGGAACCGCATAGAGCAACTCGACCCTGAAGCCCTTCGCTATTTTCATCTCAGCAACGGGCGTGGCCGTCGGCACTCGCAGCGCGGCAATGGCTGTGAAAGTTTGTTCGTTGATTTTCTTCCCCCACGGCCCACTGCCCAGCGGAGCTAGTATCTTCGCCGCAGGCCACGCGTGATCGTCGTAGCCGACCTGCATCCACGGGCCATCGGCTGGGCCGTGAACGGCGAGCCACGATTGGTCGGTGACGATCTTCTGAGGTGGTCCGTTGAACGATTCAATATCCATTTGAATGATAATGCCGCCTACGCCGGCGTCATTGCGCGTTTCAATCGCGATGACGTGCTGGCCCACGCCATCGGGCCGTTCTTTCGACGGCAGGAAATGACTCACGTCTTTGAACGTTGGCGTCGTCCACGAATCGCTGCTGAGAACCTCGCGGCCGTCGATAAAGACGTTCAGACCATCGTCACCACAGATGAAGAGCTTGGCCGATTCGCAGCGGCGATCAATCGCGAACTGCTTCCGAAACCACACCCGCTCACGATCGGGTTGCGGCGCCGGCGTGGAAGCCCAAATCCAGTTGGGCTGCGCAACCGGACTCTGGGTAGACGCGACCCCACTGGATTGCGGCTTGGAGACGGCGAGTGAATCAGCGGATTTGCTACAAGACGCAAAGGCGCAGGCGAGAAACCCGATGAAAACGGACACTGATGCGAATCGGGAAGACGGCATGTCATGCTCGGCGTGGCGGGACTCAATTGACTGCATACGCAGAAGGGAAAAGGACGACAAAAATAACCACGAACGCTTCGCTCGTGCTCTTTCGGCGATAGCCTGAAGAATACCTCATGAACGGCGATGATCCATCAGCGGTTAGCCCATTGATCGTTCAACAGGCGAGCAGTCCGTGGATAAAGTGCCGGTTGGGGACGCACGAGCGAAAACGGCCACGACCATCGCCTAAACGTTTGGGGTGGCCTGAGTTGACCGATCGACCACTAGGTCCTTGCGACAGTGCCGTTGGCCCGCCTATCCTTATACGGTTGGACTTTTCGGTGCGATCGACGGCATGGGGTATGGGCCTCGCTTATGAGACCTAGCATACGCCAGTCGCGAAGCCCGATCGCTTTTTTGCAAGTTCCTAATTCATAATACTCATCCTTCATAGAGAGGCCCAATGCAAACCACAACCCAAGCTAGGTCAACCGTTGATAGCGATGATCACAATGCTGAAGAAATAGCGTCGCCATGGATCCGACAGGCTCGACAGGCGATCTGTGAATCGGACACTGATTTTTTTCGCGTTTCGCCGCTGCGATACTGGGCCGATTTTCTTCTGAGCCTCACGGCCGGTTACACATCAGCCTCTATCTATCTTGTTTCGCCGCTTGGATCGTGGTGGCAGGTACTGGCTTTTTTCATGGCCGCGTTTTGGCTCTATCGCCTCGGGTCACTGATTCACGAAGTCTGCCACCTTGGACAGCATGAGATGCCGGTCTTTAAAGCCACCTGGAATCTGCTCGCCGGCGTGATCACGCTCACCCCGAGTCCATTTTTTACGCGACACCACCGCGACCATCACAGCCAGCGGATGTACAGCACGGCGGAAGATCCCGAATACATGGCAAACGTTATGGAGTCGGGAAACCTCCGTAGCATTATTTGCTACACGGCATTCGTCGCTGTATTTCCACTGTTGGTATTTCTGCGATTCCTGCTGGCGCCGTTGACATTTCTCCACCCCAAGCTGCGCGATTGGACACTGCGACGAGCCTCATCACTCACATTTAATAGACGGTATGAACGCACGATTACGCCGACCGACAGGCGGTCTATCATGGCCGTAGAGGGCCTTTGTTTTCTGCGAGCAATGCTCATTCCGCTGCTGATTGTTTTGGGAGTCCACCACTGGTCGCGCATCCCGATGCTCTATGCCTTGGCACTGGCCACCGTATTCCTCAATCAGATGCGGTTGCTGGCCGACCACCACCTCCATGGCGATGGCAGCCGAGTCGATTTTGAATCACACATCATCGATTCGTGTAATTACACTAGCAACGATCCGCTGACGCTCCTCTTCTTTCCGTTTTCAATTCGCTACCACGCGCTGCACCATCTTTTCCCATCGTTGCCTTATCACAATCTCAAGAAGGCACACGCCCACTTGGTCGCCATGCTGCCGAAGGACTCCCCCTATTTGTCGCTCGATCGACCGGGTTGGTGGAGCGTTGCCCGCCAGACGCTCTACGGACGACCCGCTTATTCTGAACCGATTCGTGCCACTTAAAGTTGACCTACTCCCTTCACTCAATCGGCAGTTCTTCAACCGTCCAACGCTTATGCAAGTGCCGTTGACGGGCTATCCTTTCACAGCCGACTTTTCAGGTGTGACGCAGCACTGGCAAGATTGTTTCAGCTCGAATAATCGTTCGTCGTTTGAGCCACGTATTGGTCGAACGCCGTCCCTCTGAAAGTGCATCGTGATCATCAACACAACGTTCCCCTCTCTCTGGCGACCGGTATTTACTCTGTTCGCCATCATCCTGACGCTGACCTCACCGATTTCCATCGCGCGGTCACAACAGCCGGTAACGCTCGCCACACCCGCGGAACCAGGTCCCCTCACCGATGCTGAGCGGACCGCATTCCTTGCCGAACTGAAACCGCTGCAGGAACGCCTGACGGCGCTCTGCGCCAGGGGGAATCTGAACTTGGATCGCTGGGCCGATGCCCAATTGTTTGTCAAAGCGGTCGTCTGGGCACTCGACTTTGGACCGATCTCCGATGCGAACGCGCGCGAACAGGTCCAAAAGGGACTGGGTCGCGCGAAACAACGAATCGACGCCCTCGCCACAGGTCGACACCCGTGGGCAGACAAACGGGGACGTAGCGTTCGCGGCTTTATTTCGGAAGTGGACAATTCGGTACAGCCTTATCACTTGGTCGTCCCCTCGAGCTACGATCCGGCCAAACCAATGCGGCTGGATGTCGTCCTTCACGGCAGCACCGCAGCAACCGGGATTGGCGAACTTCGATTCATCAACGGCTTTGATGGAGGAGACGAAGAAGAGCCAACGGTTTTTGAAAACAACTTCATCGAACTGCGTCCCATGGGTCGACTCGGTGAAAACGCCTACCGTTTCGAGGGTGAAACGGATGTCGACGAAGCGATTGAGGCCGTCTGCCGCGACTATCAAATTGATCGCTCACGGATCGTGTTGCGTGGCAGTTCACTCGGAGGAGTCGGTTCATGGCAACTCGGCCTCAAGCGGCCAGATCGTTACGTCGCCGTCGGTCCCGCCGCAGGACCCGTCGATACATTTGTGTTCGCAAACTCGGCGTGGAAGCACTTCGTGCGTCTCGAACCGTTAACCTCGTGGCAGAAGACAATGCTGCACATGGTCGATGCAATCGATTACACCGCCAATGCCCGCATGGTGCCCGTGGTCGCAGCGATGGGTGACCAAGATCCGTACTATAATTCACACCAGTTGATCGAAAAGGAATTCGCGAAGGAAGGGATTCCGTTTGTCGGCCTGGTGGATGTCGGCGCTGGTCACGGGATTACGCCCAAGGTCATGGAAGAACAACTGAGGTTATTGGGTGAATACGCCGCCAAGGGCCGTGACCCGTTTCCCAAACAGATCCACTTCGTCACCTGGACACTCAAATTCAGCCGCTGCAGTTGGGTTGAGATTCTTGGTCTAAAGTCGCACTACGAGCGAGCGAAAATCGAAGCCTGCGTCGAAGCCGATGATTCGATCAACGTCACAGAACTCAATAACATCACCCGCTTCGCAATCCATCCCCCCGCTCTGCAGGCCGCCGGAGCGTCGCTCACGATTCGCGGGATCAAGATCGTCCTGCCCGAGTTCTCATCCAGAATAAATCGTCCGATCGTCATCGAACAACACGCGGGAACATGGCGCGTTCAAGGCACGCTCGACGCGGTGACGCTCATCGGGAAGCAACCAGGACTTCAAGGCCCGATTGATGACGCTTTCGCACGCCCCTTCCTGTGCGTCCGTGGAACGGGCAAGCCATGGAACCCGGCCATTGGCGCCTGGGCCGACGCAAACATGAAACGGTTCGCCGATGAATGGCGTCGTCACTACCGTGGCGACTTGCCCCTCAAGAACGACACTGACGTGACTGACGACGACGTGAGCCGAAAGAATCTGATTCTGTTCGGCGACCCTAGTAGCAATTCCTGGATTAACAAGATCCTGCTGCAACTTCCAATCAAGTGGAACAGCGATACGCTGCAACTCGGCAAAGAAATTCACTCATCCCACGATCACGGCATCCAGTTGATTTACCCTAATCCCCTACCCGGCGCCGCAGGTCGATACATCGTCCTGAACAGCGGCCACACGTATCACGACGAGGAACTCCGTTTCAGCTACATGGTATTCCCCCGCCTGGGCGACTGGGCGATCCTGAAGGTCGGTGAGAATCTCGCCGACGCGCCCGCTTCAACCGTCGCAGAAAAAGTACTCAACTCCGGCTTCTTCAACGAAGCCTGGAAAGTTGAATAGATTCGATCGCCGTGACGGCGCTGGCGAAAAGGGAACATCAACAAGCAGGGCGACTCGCATGCCGCCGGTGACTGCTGCGATTCTGGAGAAAAGCCACACTTGCACGACACTTCACGGATCGCGTGGGCAAAACTCATGGCCCGAGTCGGGGATGAGCTTCCACTTCTGGGACTCGCCGGTCTTCTTAGCCACGGCTTCGATCAGTTCGAGGTCACTCATGAAATGGGATCTCCTAGACAAGAGATGGAACACGAAACACGAACGTGAAACAGGAAATCACTG
>Ga0194035_1000873_pt1 | contig 16662 bp, 13 predicted proteins | sample JunL2320m_MetaG_FD_148680 | JGI IMG/M metagenome (GOLD analysis project Ga0194035, IMG submission 148680) | Anoxic zone freshwater microbial communities from boreal shield lake in IISD Experimental Lakes Area, Ontario, Canada - Jun2016-L239-20m | ecosystem: Environmental > Aquatic > Freshwater >...
ATTAGTGAATCGGCAACGGCTTGCCAATCGGCACGGGTGCGGGTCATAACTTGCCTTCCTAGTTTCCGAGCAATCGTTGGCGGGTGTGAGGATCGGTCGCCGCATCGGCAAGGGTAAGTGCCAGGCCAGTGGCTGCGTCAAGGACGGCGCGGTCGGCTGCGCCGGTGATTGCTGCGGCGGCGAATTGGTGCTGGTGGTTGACAGCCGGCGCTGAGTCAATGCCGATGTAGGGGTGGATTGCTGGAACGATCTGCGACACATTGCCCATATCTGTACTTGCGCGGCTCATCCGTCCGAGGCCGACGTTGCCATCGGTGAACACTCGACCAAGCTCTTCGGCATTGCGCACGTACTTATCGAGGATCTCGAAATCGGTGCGGAACTCGACGTAGGGTGCGCCGCTGGGCCCAAGTTCGAGGGTGGCACCCGTGGCAAGTGCGCCGGCTTCGAAGCAGTGCTTGATTCGTTCGAAGGCTTCGTCCATCTGGGCACTCGTGGTGCCACGGACGTACCAGCGTCCCTCAGTGAATTCGGGGATGACGTTCGGCGCATCGCCAGCCTTCGTCACCAAGCCGTGCACGCGGACCTCATTGGAAAGCTGTTGGCGCAGTAGGCCGATCGCCACTTGGGCGATCGTGAATGCATCATTCGCATTGATGCCATCTTCCGGATACGCGGCAGCGTGCGCGGCCTTGCCGTGGTAGCGGACGTCGAGATGCGTCACGGCGTAGGGACGTGCCTCGGCAACATCGACCGGGCCTGGGTGCGACATGACGGCAGCGTGCACACCATTGAAAGCGCCACGATCCATCAGGACGAGTTTGCCGCCCTCGCCTTCTTCGGCGGGTGTGCCCATCAGCGTGACTTTGATGCCAAGTTCATCAGCGACTCGGCCCGCAGCGATGGCCGCACCAACCGATGATGACGCAATGATGTTGTGACCACAGGCATGGCCAAGGCCGGGGAGTGCGTCGTACTCGGCGCAGACAACCAGGTGCAGAGGTCCACTGCCCTTCGTCGCGAGCACGGCTGTTTCAACATCGAGGTAGTTGGTCTCAACATCGAAGCCGGCATTGCTCATTGCTTCGGCAACCCATGCGCTGGATTTGTATTCTTCCCATGCGATTTCAGGATTCGCGTGGATGCGGTGGCTCAGCTCAATCAGTGTTTCGCTGTGAGATTTCACCTCGGCGAGTATCGCCGTACGGACAGCAGCGGTTGCCTGTGATGGGTTGGCTGGATTAGTGGGCTGGGTCATCGTCCGTTACCGATCATCACCCGGTACGCCGTAGCTTGGCGCATCCGATGGGTTGAGGGCGCGAGTGATGTAGGCATCCTTTTGGGGCGCCCATAGATCCCACAGTGCGCGTAGTTCGTCGATGGGGTTGTCGCTCCAATCGATGCGCAGATTCGTTGATGGCCAATCAGCTGAGTCTGCGGCCAGGATGCCGGCGGAGTGCACGGGGCCAGCTTCACCGCCGAGTGCCAGGCCTGCTTCGAGGGCGGCGATGAGTCGATGCTCGATGGCCTGCGTTGGGTCCGCTTCGAATGCGGTCACCATCGCGGTGAGTACGTCGAGGGTCGCGAGCATATTGCCGGCTGCCACACAGTCTTTGCCGGTGGAGTCCCCATTGATGCCCAGGGAATTGGCGCCACTGAATACCGCTGTCGATCCATCTGCTGCAACTGCTGTGAGCTGGCGAAACTCTGGATACTCAGCTGCTGCGCTGACTGCGCTCATTGCGGTTTGTGCGTCACTGCCGATGGCGAGCTGGGTGAGGAGCGCGGTGCCGAGGCGTGGGTCGGTGACGTTCTGCGTCGCGACTGCGCCAACTCCGGCTTTGACGTAGGCGCATCGTGACGCAACTGCTGGGCTTGACGAGCTAATCGCCACCCCGAATGCTCCGGTGCGTTCGCAGCGGCCGACGATGCTGAATGTCATGTTGCGTCCTAGCCCCTCGACTCGGGGATCACTGCCGTGGCGTCGATCTCTACCAGCCACTCGGGCCGGGCAAGTGCGGTGACGACCAGGCCGGTGGAGACGGGAAAGACTCCCTTGAGCCACTTACCCATCACTCGATAGACGGGCTCACGGAAGCGAATGTCGGTGAGGTAAATGACGACCTTCACGATGTCGCCAAGTTCCGAGCCGGACTCTTCGAGCAGCATCGCGATATTGGCCATTGCCTTCTCAGCCTGTGCTTCAACGTCACCGATGCCCACACTCTCGCGGGTGTCGAGATCTTGGCCAATCTGCCCGCGCAGGTACACGGTGTTCCCAGCGACGACCGCTTGGCACAGATCGTTGTCGAGACTCTGCTCGGGGTAGGTGAGTTTGGTGTTGAACGGGCGGATCCGCGTGTGCGTCGCTCCAGAGGCGTCTACTTCACCAACGCGGCCTGTGGCTGTTCGTGCCGCGGACTTCGCTGCGGATTCATCGCTCATCGTTCAGATCACTCCCGGGACATCGTTGGACGGGTGCTGCTGATCGTACCGATGATTCCTGCGGCAGGTCAGAACGGGTAGGGCTCTGGGGGCTGGGCGATATCAGGTGAGCGGGGATCGGTTAAGTACGCCCGCGGTTCGGTGACTCCGTGCTGGCCGTGCCGCGTGCGCCACCGAGCTCGCCCGCTCGAATCGTGCTCGAGCACGCGGAAGTCACCCTTGGTCTTGGAATCGTGATCGCGCTTGCACAGGGAATGGGTGTTATCGGTGTTGGAAGGGCCAGCCGGGAACGGCTCGATGTGATCGAGTTGGGATCGGGCTGCCGGTTGGCCGCATCCGGGACTTCGACAGGTGCCATCTCGTGCTGCGATGAACTTCTTGAGTTTGTCGGGCAGGTACGTCCGCGTGCCGTAATCGAGGAGATGGCCACTGACTGGATCGGTGATGATGCGTCGTAACGAGCCACACTCAGCAGCCAACTCGCGAGCGATTTCAGCTGGAATCGGATGGCCTCCGGCAAGCCCTGGGTTGTCGGCCAGGCCGAGCAACGTGTTGAGATCGATCACCACCTGCAACTCGCCTCGACCCCCTCGGCGCCCCCCTCTGCGACCTCCAGACGCGCCCTTGCGCTTGCGCGGCAGCGAAGCGGTGCTTGAAGTTTGAGAAGGAGCAGGTTGGTGTGTTGCTATCGGCTGCTCAGCAGCGGCTGAATGAAGGGTGAGGGAGAGATGAGCGGCGGAACGTGCCGGCCCGATCTCATCGGGCAGAGCATCTGCGCACGGTTCGCATCCTCGGCGATGTTCGAGAAGTTGATCAGCTCGCGTGTCAATCACATCCATCAGCGAACGAGCATCTTCGATGCGATGCGTCGCGATGACCTGACCCAAACCGTCCGGCAGTGAGCGGAACGAGACACCAACATTGTGACGGCGAGCCACTCGCGAACGTCGAGCCTGGCCCTTGGGATCTAGCTGGCACATCGTCTTAGTAATCACAGCACCGAGACGTGATGACGTGACGGTGGTGAGCCGATCGCCCAGCTTTTCAAAGACGGCTTGCGACAGCTCAGGCTCGGCCAACGCCGTGCGCTCCATGGCGATGAACACGTGGCGGCTGTTGAGCTGGCCGCGCTCCCAGGCATCGCGCACGAGGCGGGCATCTGCGGCAAGGCGTCGAGCGGCGAAAATGTCGCGGCCGGCGGCATCGTCGGAACACTTACGAGCTATGCGTACCTCAAGACGATGGTGGCGATCTGCATCGAGATCGTGAAGCTCCGGCCCGACGTAATCGGCAAGTGCGCGAGCGGCCTGCGACTGTGCCCAGGATGCGACCAGATCTGCAACTTGCATCCGGCGCAGGAGGTCATCTGGACCTAGGCGGTTGGGATCAATGTGTGCGAAGTCGACTGCCGTCTGGGGGCCGATCGGTGAACGCAATGCGCAAGTGATGAGAGCTGAGGGACAGGCAAAGTAGGGCGCCAAAACTGCTACACCGAGATGTGACATCACGTGTATAGCCGGCTGCCTAACGGGCGCAGCATCGTGAACGGCAGTGAATGCCTGCTCGATGACTGATCCCACGATGTTCATAGTTAAATAATACATGTGTACGAATATGTGTCAAGTGGAAAACGCCTGATGTGTATAAGTTTTCAAGGTTTTGTGGCCAGGCGAAAGAGATACAGCCCGGCTCGAAATGTGGATGGCGAGGTGGTTCCCCGTTGGCGCGCTCTTCAAAACCGCTGGAAGCAGCAGCGAGAAAGTGCAGTTAGGTCAGATGGAACGTCTCGGTGTTTCCGTCGACAGCGATCGCCTGTCCGGTGAGCATCGCGGAAGCCGGCGAGGCTAAGAACAAGCACATGTCAGCAATCTCAGATGGCTGCACAAAGCGCGAAATCGACTGCCCACTCAGGTAATCAGCCTCGACTTCAGCGGCTGTCGATCCAGTAGCAGCAGCCTGACGTTCGATCACCCCACGCATCCGGGGACCATCTACAGACCCAGGGCAGATCGCGTTCGCACGAACACCATCGGAGCCGAATTCGATAGCCAACGACTTCACCAACCCGATCACTGCCCACTTTGCCGCGGCGTAAGGGGTGCGCATTCCGTAGCCGTAAAGTCCGGCCGTCGATGAGATGCAGATGATCGAACCCGATCTCTGTGCCTTCATCAACGGTGCAGCTCGACGGCTGCACAGAAAATGTGAGTCAAGGCCAATGGCTAACGTTCGCTGCCAATCAGCCAACGAGACGTCCTCAACCAACGCAGTCGGCCCAGCGATACCGGCGTTATTGACGAGAACGTCAACGCCGCCCCACGAGGCAGAAACCTCATCGAACCAAGCATCAATAACTGCTTCATCCGAAACATCACCGGCAATACCGTGAAGACGACCATCGGCCTCGACAGCGGCCCGCACAGCATCACCATCAACATCGATGATGCTCACCCGCGCACCGGCATCGGCAAACGCGCGGGCGATGGCCGCACCGATCCCCGAAGCCCCAGCAGTAATCATTACGCGCTGACGATCCGACATCTGATGAACCTCCTAAGAGCCTCGCGCGAAACCGATGCAGCGTGCACCAGTTTTAAGACTCGCTACGACCTTCGAGTACCCGCAGCAACGTACGAAGCGGTGCACCCGTGGCACCAGCAGGCCAGCCGGCCCATGGTGCGGTGATGTATGCCTTCGAGCCAGTATCGATGTGGACCCACGGGGTGTCGCCAGCGAACTCGCGCAAGTACGTTGCGGCAAGAACCGACGAGTCCGGAATTGAAATCGTGCCGTTCACCAAATCAGCGTTAGGTGAACGCATCATCTCGACGTAACCCGGCACGAGCGGCATCTGCCATCCGCGATCGCCAGCGGCATAACCAGCGGCAAGAACTTCAGACATCAGGTCATCGCTATTCGACGCGCCTGCCCACAGATCCGGGCCGTAGCCAGCAGCATCAGTCAGCGTGCCGATGTCGATAACGCCGGAGGCACCCTTAGCGACCAAGTAGGCGATGCCGTCAGCGAGGATCACGCGACCTTCGCAGTCAGTGTCAGCAACCTCGGTCGTCATTCCGTTCGGGTGCACGCACACGTCGCCAGGACGAGTCGCGGTACCGCTGACCATGTTCTCCGTCAGCGGCAAAATCGCGCACACACCAACATCAAGACCTAGGCGTGCAGCAGCTGCAACTGCGCCAGCGGTGGCCGCAGCAGAAGCCATATCCGACTTCATCCAGTGCACCTCAGACATCGGCTTCTTCAAGTTGACGCCACCAGCGTCAAATGTGATGCCCTTACCCGTGATACCCAGCGGTGCGTTCTGATCGCCATAGCAAAGCTCAACAACCGCAGGCGGTTCCGCACTTCCCTTAGCAACGGCGAGCAATCCACCAAAGCCACGCTCGCGGATTTGCTTCTGCGACCACACGTGCACCTTGACGCCGGTGTCGGCTAGCTCGCGCTCGATCTCAGCGGCCAACATCGTGGGCGTGAGATGTCCTGGGGGAGTGTCCGTCAGCGTGCGCACCCAGTTGGTGTGATCACCGGTGATCTGGCCGCGAACAACCGCATCCTTCACCGCTGCATCGCGAGCGTCATCAGCGGACACAACGGCGGTCACCGACGTGGGCAGCGACTCGTGTGCCGGACGAGCCGGACCTTCTGGACGTGGACGCTCGAAGCAACCAAAGATCGCACCTTCAACAGCGGCACGTACCGACTCGGCACGATCATCGCCAGCCTGACCCAGGGTCACGGCAAGACGCTTACGTCCACGGATCGAACCAGTCGCGCGAAGTGCGGCCGTACGAATCGCATCAGGACCAACCGCGGCGCGATCACCAAGACCAACGATGACGGTTGTGGGCTGCTTGGCGGCGGTCGGTGGAATGACGATCGGAGTGTCGTCGACACTGCCGCGGAACGTCGGCGTGCCCTTCACCGCAGCGACGACATCGACGCCGCTCTCGGCAGTTGCCTCAAGGGCGCCGGGCGCTGGCTTGCGATCAGCGAAGAATCCAACAACAACGACATCGGCGGACACATCAGGTCGGCCACTCAGAGTTACGCGCATGGCCACAGCCTCCCACGTCGGTGGCGAGCACCGCAGCCTGCCCCGCCCATCAGTACAGGCGCAGCCGCCAATCAGTACAGGCGAAGCCGCCAGTCAGTACAGGCGAAGCCGCCCATCAGTACAGGCGAAGCCGCCAGTCAGTACAGTTCAGTCATGCGCGCACGCGACTTAATCAAGCTGCCCGGCACACCCGGGCCATTCAATGCGATCACTGATGTTCCCGGCCTTACCGTCGGCATGGTGACTCTCAACCACAACGACTGTGCCGAGAACGAGGCAGTGCGCACGGGCGTCACAGCGATCCTGCCACTTGGCCGCGATGGCATCACGCAATCGGTCGCTGCCGGAATCCATTCCCTCAATGGCAATGGTGAAATGACCGGCTCGCACTGGATCAACGAGACGGGTGCCCTTGGTGGCCCGGTGATGATCACCAATACCCACGCCGTTGGCACTGTGCATCGTGGCGTCATCGACTGGATGGCTGCCAATGAGCCCGTGAAGGCCTCTGAGTGGCTGCTACCCGTCGTGGCAGAGACGTGGGACGGTTACCTCAACAGCATCAACCTCCCAAGCATCACAACGCATCATGCGGCCGACGCGATCGACGCAGCAACGAGCGGCCCGGTGGCCGAAGGATCCGTCGGCGGTGGCACGGGCATGAATTGCTACGGTTTTAAGGGTGGCTCGGGTACGTCGAGTCGTCAGGTATCACTTGGCGGCATGACGTACACCGTCGCGGCGTTCCTGCAGTGCAACTTCGGCGATCGTCATGAACTAAACATTGCCGGTGTCCCGATGGGTGATCTCGATGTTCGGTATCCCATGGGGCAAAACGATTGGATCCTGCGCGATCGAAACGCGACCCGCATTCCAGGGGGCGCTGGATCAGTGATCGCGATCATCGCGACAGATGCGCCCATGACCCCGCATCAGACGTCAGCCCTCGCTCGTCGCGTCCCACTGGGCCTGGCCCGCACTGGAACAACGGGTGGTCACTTCAGCGGCGATATCTTCCTAGCCTTCTCAACTGCGAACCCAGGTGAACTCGACAGCGGCTTCCCGATGGTCGAGAAGGATCAGGTTGCGCTGAAGAACCTTTCCTTCGTCCCGTGGAATTGGATGGACGAGTTCTACGCAGCTGTCGTGCAATGCGTCGAAGAGTCGGTGCTCAACTCGCTCGTCAACAACGAAACAATGCATGGTCGCGCTGGCGCGATGAGCCCAGCGCTGCCGCATGATTTGGTTATGGAGCGCTTAAAGCGCTCCTAGACACGAACGAAAACGTCCCCGTCACATTCGTGACGGGGACGTTTTCTTGTTCGAGTTCTAGTTAAGAAAGCCCAACTACCTTGCCGTCGACTAGGTCGATGTGCACTGAGGCTGGGATCTTCGGCAGACCTGGCATCGTCATAACGTCGCCACAGATCATCACGATGAACTCTGCACCTGCCGAGAGGCGAACCTCGCGGATGTTGACTGCGTGGTCAACGGGAGCGGCACGAAGAGCAGCGTCAGTTGAGTACGAGTACTGCGTCTTGGCGACACAGACTGGGAACTCGCCGTAGCCGGATTCCTGAAGCTCCTTGATGCGAGCGCGAACTGCGGATGAAGCGGTGATCTCCGAGGCGCGGTAGACACGCTTGGCGATCGCTTCCATCTTCTCCCACAGCGTTGCGCTGTCCTCGTACACGAACGTCATCGGTGTTGGTGCTTCACAGATTTCGACGATGACCTCGGCGAGCTCGGTGGCACCATCGCCACCGTTTGCCCAGTGCGTCGCGATAACTGCCTTGGCACCGAATGCGGCCGAGAGCTCCTTGATGAGCTCGAGCTCTGCATCGGTGTCAGAGATGAAGCGGTTGATGCTGACGACGCAACGGATGCCGTACACCGTCGAGACGTTCTCGATGTGACGCTGCAAGTTGGCAAAGCCAGCGCGTACTGCGTCAAGGTTCTCAGCGTTGAGTTCCTTGAGATCGACACCACCGTGGTACTTGAGTGCACGCACGGTTGCGACGATCACAGCTGCATCGGGACGAAGGCCCGACTTGCGGCACTTGATGTCAACGAACTTCTCCGCACCAAGGTCAGCACCGAAGCCGGCCTCAGTGACGACGTAGTCGACAAGCTTCAATGCTGAAGCCGTGGCAACAACGGTGTTACAGCCGTGGGCGATGTTCGCGAACGGACCACCGTGAACGAAGGCAGGAGTTCCCTCGAGGGTCTGCACCAGGTTCGGACGGAACGCATCCTTGAGCAGAACGGCCATGGAGCCTTCGGCCTTCAGGTCGCGAGCGGTGACGGGAGTCTTCTAACGGGTGTAGCCGACGACGATGTTGCCGAGGCGACGCTTGAGGTCCTCGAGTGAGGTGGCCAGGCAGAAGATCGCCATGACCTCAGAGGCGACGACGATGTCGAAGCCATCTTCACGTGGGAAACCATTACCGGGGCCACCAAGGCCGACGGTGATGTCGCGCAGGGCACGATCGTTGAGGTCAACAACGCGCTTCCACGTGATGCGACGAACGTCGATACCGAGTTCGTTGCCGTGGTGGATGTGGTTGTCGATCAGCGCTGCGAGCAGGTTGTTCGCAAGCTGGATCGCACCGAAGTCACCGGTGAAGTGCAGGTTGATGTCTTCCATCGGGACGACCTGGGCGTAACCACCACCGGCGGCACCACCCTTGACGCCGAAGACTGGGCCGAGGGATGGCTCGCGAAGTGCGATCATCGCGCTCTTGCCGATCTTGCGAAGACCGTCACCAAGACCAACCGTGGTGGTGGTCTTGCCCTCACCCGCAGGGGTGGGGCTGATCGCCGTAACGAGGATCAGGTGTGAGTTCTCCTTCTTGGGCAAGGAGTCCAAGTAATCGAGGCTGATCTTGGCCTTGTAGTGGCCGTAGGGATCAATTGCTTCGTAGGGCAGGTTAAGGCGCTCGGCGATCTTTGAGATCGGCTCGAGTACCGCGGCTTGGGCAATATCGATATCGCTTGGCACTTCTTTACTCCTTCGCCGCACGGGTGGCGGCCACAAGTTCGGGCAGGATGGTCTGGGCGTCACCGATCACGGCGTAGTGCGCGTAGCCCATGATTGGTGCGTCCTTGTCGGTATTAATGGCAATGATTGTCTTGCTAGTTCTACACCCTGCGATGTGCTGGGTTGCACCACTAATCCCACATGCAATGTAGAGGTCCGGGGCCACCTTCGTCCCAGTTTGGCCAACTTGTTCACTGTGTGGTCGCCAACCGTTGCTTGTGACTACACGCGAGCAACCAACAGCGCCGCTGAGCAGGTCAGCGAGCTCCTCGATGACGTCAAAGCCCTCTGGTCCACCAACGCCACGACCACCGGAAACGATGACCCGAGCCTCAGCTAGACCAACCCCGGTAGCGGCGCCACCGGTGCGGTCGATGACGCGAACTGCAGTGTCGGCGGCATCGAGGTTAGGCGTGAACTCGGTTACATTGCCGGCCCCCGTTGCATTTTCTGCCCGGATTGCATGGGGAGCGAATGCAGCAAGAAGAAGGTCGTTATGGACCCGCGCCGTTTCGGTGAGGTTGCCACCCCAACGGTTACGAACGACCTCGTGAACGCCCGCATCCCCGAACGTGACGGAGAGAACTTCGGCGGCCATTGGTGCGTCGAGGATTGCCGCAATGTGCGCCAAAACCTCATTTCCGCGCGGAGTGCCGGTCGTAAAGATTCCTCGCGGTGAACGTGAGGAAACCAGTTCTAATGCGGCTTTTGCGGACGCAAGTGGTGCGTAGTCCGTCAGCGTGTCGTGGACGGCGAGGTGGATCGTGTCGGCGCCGTACGTTGCCAGTTCAGCAACTGCGTCCCGACCAGCGGAACCAACCAGCAAAACCTCAACATCTGAGTCGAGTGCGCGGGCTGCGGTGAGTGCCTGAACGGAGGTGGCGTCAAGGACGCCACGATCGTGATCAACAAAAACAAGAATCATGACTACAGCACCCCAATGTTCTTGAAGATTTCGACGAGCGCAGGAACTGCATCCACGCCAGTACCAAGGATTTCCGCCGAACGAGCCTCTTCCACAGCGAGATCGAGGCGGACCTTCTCAAGGCGGGCAGCAGGCTTTTCAACCGTGACGGTGTCAACCGGCTTCTTGCGTGCCTTGATGCGGCCCGGCACTGACGGGTAGCGAGGGATGTTCAAGCCATCCTTCACCGTGATGACGGCAGGCAGCGTGACTTCGTAAACCTCACGGCTTGAGCCGACGGCGCGCTCGCAGCGAGCAACACCACCGTCAATCGTCATGCCCTTAACGTTCGTCACAACCGGCCAGCCGAGGGCGTGAGCCATGCGGATACCGACCTGGAAGTCGGCGGTATCGGCTGCCTCAGTTCCAAGCAGTACAAGGTCGTACGCACCTTCAGGTGAGCCCGCCTTGATCTGCTCGGTCAGCGCTGACGCGGTGGCCTGCGGATCCCATTCAGAGCCGTCGGTTTCGATGATCACGCCACGGTCGACACCGACGGCGAGAAGTGAACGAATCTGCTCCTCTGAGTCAGCAACACCAAGGGTGATGACGGTGGATGAGCCACCGAGCTGCTCGACCAATTGGACGGCAGCCTCAGCGGCACACTCCTCGTGAGGGGAGGTGGTGAATCCGACGGCTGCACCACTGGTGTCGATGTCGAGGTTGTCGGCGGTGAGTTCCCACCGACCACCCGACAGCGGCACGCGCTTTGCGCACACTGCAATGTTCATTAGGCCATGATCCGTTCGTTGTTCGGGTCAAACAGGGCGCCGGAACCATCGACAGTGACGGGGTACTGCTCGCCGAGGTATTCCACCTTGAGCTTGGTACCCACGGCCGCGTACTCCGGTGGCAGGTACGCCATCAGGATGTGCTTGCCGATGCTTGGCGCAGAGCCTGCGCTCGTGACGTACGAGTTGCGGCCGTGTGCATCGGTGATCGTGTTGCCATCGAGGGTCAGGATCGGCTCGCGGCCCATCATGTAGCGCTTATCACCAGTGGACGACGTGTGGTCGTTAACGGTGAGTGAGCACATGACCGTGACAGGAGCTTCTTCGCGGTGACGAAGGTGTGCTTGCTTACCAACGAAGTCCTGGTCCTTGATCTTGGCGGTGAGCATGCCGGCCTCGGCTGCGGTGTACTCGGTCTCGAGCTCGGCGCCGTATGCGCGGTAACCCTTCTCGAGGCGTCCCGTCGTGCCGTACACGCCGATGCCAACAGGAATGAGGCCATGGTCCTGGCCAGCGTTCCAGATGGTCTCCCAGAGCTTGGCGCCCTGCTCGATCGGAACGTAGAGCTCCCAGCCGAGATCGCCGACGTACGAGATACGTGAGGCGAGTACACGCTGAGTGCCGACGTCGATCGTGCGGCAGGTGCTGAACTTGAAGCCCTCGTTGCTGACATCGTCACCGGTGACAGCTTCCAGAATCGCGCGGGCGTTCGGACCCCAGATTCCAAGGGTCGTCCACGACGAGGTGAGATCGATGATCTGAGCGGTGCCATCCTCGACGAGGTGATCGCGGAACCACTTGAGATCGGCCATACCGTGCGCACCACCGGTGACGACGCGGAAGTGATCCTTGCCCAAACGCATGATCGTCAGGTCGCTCTTGAAGCCACCGTTGATGCCGAGAACCGGGGTGTAAACAACGCGGCCAACAGCAACGTCCATCTGACGAACGGCCGTCTGCTGAACCGAGGCCAAGGCACCTGGGCCAACGATGTCGAAGATCGCGAATGCGGTCAGGTCGGTGAGGCCAGCGGTCTCGCGCATCTGCAGGTGCTCAGCGTTGATGATCGGTGACCACCAACGTGATTCCCATTCGCCGGTGCGCGGCATAACGGCGTCGCCGAACTTCTCGACGAGGCCAGCGTTGGACTCGTACCACCACGGACGCTCCCAGCCGACCGTCTCGTAGAAGACAGCGCCGAGGGCCTTTTCCTGCTCGTAGTAAGGCGAGAGCCGGATGTTGCGGTTGCCGGCCCACTGCTCGTTCGGGTGGATGATGCCGTAGGTCTTGATGAAGCCTTCACCCGTACGTGAGCGAACGTGGTACGTGGTCTTGTGGTGCTCGTGGAAGCGGGCGATATCTGAAGCGTGCAGATCGATTTCGCTCTCGCCAAGAACCATCCACTCAGCAACGGACTTACCGGTGCCTGGGCCTTCCTTAATCCACACCGCGGCAACGGACCAGAGGTTCTTAACCTCAGGGGTCTCACCAAGGACGGGCATGCCGTCTGGGGTTAGCGACAGGATTCCGTTGATGGCGTACTTCTCGCCGATCGACTCATCGCCGACGATCTCTGGCATGAGCTCTAGTGCGTGCTCATCCTGAAGGTCGAAATCGTCCTGGGTGAATGGGAACTCGGTGGGCGAAAGTGCCGCAGCAGCGTTCGACGGCAATTCGTCTGGGCTGTAAAGGATTGCGCGGTGTGCGTACGAACCGATTTCAAGACCGGTGCCATGCTGGCGCTCGTACATGAAGGTGTCCATGTCGCGGACAATTGGCCACTCGATATCGCCCTTGCTGTCAGCGAAGAACGGCACTGGGCCGATGTCTTTCATCTGGTGAACGGCTGGGGTCAGCGGAATGCGCGCGCCAGCCATCTCTGCAAGACGCGGACTCCAACAACCACATGCGATCACGACGTACTCGGCTTCGATCGTGCCCTTGTCCGTCACTACGCCAGTGACCTTGCCATTGTCGACGGTGATATCAAGAACCTCGACGTTACCCATCGAGGTCAGGGCACCCATTTCCTGTGCGCGCTCGCGCATGATCGTGCCGGCGCGCACGGAGTCAACAACACCGACGCTTGGGGTGTAGAAGCCACCGAGGATGACGCTTTCGTCAATGAACGGAACGAGTTCCTTGACCTCGGCCGGCGTCACCATGCGGGTGTCCGGGATGCCCCAGGCCTTGGCTGAGGTGATGCGGCGCTGCAGCTCCTGCATACGCTCCTCGGTACGAGCAACCTCGATACCGCCACACTCGGTGAACACGCCCATTTCCTTGTACTGGCGCATGCTCTCGTGGGTGAGGTGTGCCATTTCCTTGGTGTGATCCACCGGGAAGATGAAGTTCGATGCGTGACCCGTCGAGCCACCAGGGTTGGGCAGTGGGCCCTTGTCGATCTGCACGATGTCGCGCCAGCCAAGACGTGCCAAGTGGTACACGAGGCTGTTACCGACGATGCCAGCGCCGATGACGACGCATTTCGCCGAAGCAGGAATGCTGCTCATTGATATTCCCTTTCGATATGGGTGACGGGTCTTACGTGGTTATGGACGTGTGGTCTGCCGTGGGAGTTCGGTTAAAGCAGGGTTACAGCGCCTTGCGAATTGAGGTTTCGAAGCCGTCTATATGGGCGGCCATCGTTACTGCCGCCTGATCGGCGTCACCGCGACGAATTGCTTCGAGAATGTCGCGGTGTTCCTTAACTGCGTCATCGAGGTGCGGTAGCCGATCAAGGGCCATGAACCAGATGCGCAGAGCGTGGGTGTACTGCTCGTCGAGAGTGCTCTCGAGGAATGGGTTACGTGCGGTGGCGTAAACGAATCGGTGCAGTCGACGATCGAGGGTGATCAGATCGCGCTCGTCCGGGGTTGAGCCAAGTGCGTCGAGTTCGGCGAGCAGCTGATCGAGAATGGCCTTGTCGGATTCGGTCAGTCGACGCGCGGCCAACCGCGCTGCCGCAGGCTCGAGGACGGCACGCGCTTCGGAAAGTGATGCGAGATCGCGGGCATCAACACCGGCTACGAACATGCCGCGACGCGGGTAGACATCGATCAGGCGCTCCCGTGCCAGTGAACGTAAAGCCTCACGAACAGGGGTGCGGCCCATCGCCAGTCGCGTCATCAGATCGGCTTCGCTGACGACCGCACCCGGTGCTAGCTCGAGGGTAACGATCAAGTCGCGAATAGCCAGATATGCCTGATCAGACAGCAGGGGACCTGCTTCGGATTCGACAACGACGGCGACCACAGGACAAAGATATATCAGTTATGTCCTAACTGAAAACCAGTTTGAGAAAGAAGTTCACTGAGCCGTATTTGTGCTGGTCAGAAGGGTGGCAAGCTCCTTCTCCAGCCCCGCCAAGCCCACGTCGATGATCTCCAGCGGTAGCCCAATTCGTTCGGCAGCCGCGGTGGCTGCGGCCTCAATCTGCGGGGTGCGGCGGCCGGCTAGCCAGATCACGCGGTGATAGTGCTTGAAGTAGTCGTCTCGAAGCTCCGGATACCGATCGAGGCCAAGCTCTTGAATGACGGTTCGCTCGAATGACATTGCAAGGAAATCCGTGAGCACATACGTGCCAGGTTCCTTGTCAAACTCTTCGGCCAATCGCTGCGCGCCGGCATAGACGTCATAGCAATGCTGGCCACCGAGCCGTGGCAGCGCGTACTTCGCGCACACGTCGTCCACGGCCCCATACGTACCGCAATCGGCATAGCCGACCGCGATCGTCGCGTAGCGATCCGAAAGTCGTACGACGAGTTCGTCGACGGCCGCGGCGATCTTCTGCGGTTGGTTGTGCAGTAGCGGCGGCAAGGGATGCACATCGATCGGCCAGTTGTTAGCAGTTGCGATTGCCGTTATGTCGCTAGACAGCGCACCACATGCGGCGATCGCGATGCGATCTGTGCGTGTGGTCATGTGCACATCCTCTACTTTGGCTGTGGGAATGCCAGTTCTTCAACGAAGCGATCGTTGAAGTCGGCACGGTCTGAAAGCTCCACGTAGTGGATCTCGTCGATCAGTGACTCAGCACCGTGACGCTCTGGCAGCGAAAGCAGCACCATCTTGGCACCTTCACCGGCAACGTTCCCAGCGCTGACGATGCGTAGCACCGGAAGCTTGGGCACGAGGCCGATGCGCACGGCACTGCTCGGGGAGAGGTATGTTCCGAACGAGCCCGCGAGCAACACCTGCTGAACATCAGCCTCGGGAGCACCGAACTCTTCGAGCAGCAAACGCCAGCCCGTGCTGATGGCCGCCTTGGCGAATTGCAGCTCGCGAATATCGCGCTGTGTCAGCACAACAGGATCGCCGCCCGTTTCAGCTTCCGTCGCAAGATGGAAGTGACGTTCACCATTGGTCTCGACGAATCGTTCGGCCAAATCGGGACGGGTAGTCGCGATGTGCTCATCACTTGCGAAACGACCTGACGAATCAATCATGCCAACTCGTACGAGTTCGGATACTGCATCCACCAAGCCAGAACCACAGAGGCCAACGGGAGCAACGTCACCAATGACACCGACCTCCATGCCCGATTCCTTGATCGATACAGTCTCGATCGCGCCGGGCGCCGCGCGCATACCGTTACGAATCGACGCTGCTTCGAATGCAGGGCCCGCCGGAGCGGCCGTTGCCATGATGCGCTCACCATCGGAGATAACGATCTCGCAGTTGGTACCTACGTCAATGAACACGCGAAGGCGCTTATCGCGATCCATCCCTGACGCCAACGCGCCAGCAATGATGTCGCCACCCACGTAAGCGCCAAGCGCAGGGAGTGCGACAGCACGAGCCTCTGGGTGAATCGAAAGTCCGAAGTCGCGAGCCTTGAGGCCCGGGTAGTTGCGCGTTGCCAAGATGAACGGGGCAACCCCAAGCGGCTCAGGATCAATGCCAAGCAGAAGTTGAACCATCGTGGCGTTACCCGCGAGGGCAACCTCATAGACGTGCAGTGGATCGACGCCGGCCTCTTCACACACTTCAGCAACGAGCTCAGCAAGAGTCGCCTGGGCAAGCTCTTGAAGGCGCGGAAGTCCTTCAGGGTCAAGCATTGTCGCGCTAATGCGTGAAATCACGTCCGCACCAAACGGCTGCTGTTTGTTGAGCATCGAACGTACGGCCACCGGAGTTCCCGTGGTGATGTCCATCAACGTGGCAACAACAGTGGTGGTGCCAAGGTCGAAGGCGATGCCGTACGACGTACCAGTCGTGTCACCAGCCTCAACACCGATGAGCGCATCGTCAACGACGATCGCCGTCACGTCCCAGAACGCCGAACGCAAAGTCTTGCTCATCGCCGAAAGAACAGACGCCTCAACGGTAACTTCGAGGTCGTCGATGCCATCGCGAATGCGCTCGATGTCCGTGCGCTGATCGTGCAGCGTTGGCTCTTCCAACT
>Ga0194035_1000875_pt1 | contig 16648 bp, 20 predicted proteins | sample JunL2320m_MetaG_FD_148680 | JGI IMG/M metagenome (GOLD analysis project Ga0194035, IMG submission 148680) | Anoxic zone freshwater microbial communities from boreal shield lake in IISD Experimental Lakes Area, Ontario, Canada - Jun2016-L239-20m | ecosystem: Environmental > Aquatic > Freshwater >...
ACATTGGCTCAATGGGGCACTGCCGTTGACCCTCGTTTTCAACTCCAACCTGGCGATAACGTGGTAGTTACCGAAATGGAGCACCATGCAAATCTGGTGCCTTGGCAGGAGTTGTGCGCCAAAACGGGGGCCTCCTTACGCTGGATTTCGTTAACCGACGATGGCCGCCTTGATCTTTCAAACCTTAGCGAATTGATAGACACTTCGACGAAGGTAGTTAGCGTTGTCCACCAGTCAAATATTCTCGGGACAATCAACCCGGTAGCGAAGCTGATGGCTGCAGCGCATTCGGTCGGGGCCATCGGAGTAATTGATGCGTGCCAGTCCATACCCCATCAGAGCGTCGATGTGGTCGAACTTGGTGCGGATTTAGTGGCTTGGAGTGGGCACAAGATGCTCGGGCCAACCGGTATCGGGCTGCTGTATGGCACCGCCGAAATTTTAGATGCGATGCCGCCTTTCCTAACAGGTGGATCCATGATCGAGATGGTCACCATGGAGCGAAGTACCTACGCGAAAGCGCCACAGAAGTTTGAAGCTGGGGTGCCCATGGTGGCTCAGGCGGTAGGGCTAGGAGCCGCGGTTACCTATTTGACAGGTATTGGGATGGACGCTATCGCCGAGCACGAACACCAACTTACGGTCCATGCATTAACTGGTCTAATGGCGATACCCGGAGTCCGGATAATTGGACCAACCACTGGCATTGATCGGGGCGGGGCTATATCTTTCGTGGTAGCCGGAATCCACCCTCACGATGTAGGACAAGTGCTAGACAACTTGGGTATTGCTGTTCGGGTCGGACATCACTGTGCCTGGCCAACGTGTCGGCGCTACGGAGTCCCGGCGACCACGCGGATCACTCCATATCTCTACAACAGCGAAAGTGATATCGACGCGGCTATCGCCGGGGTCCGTGAGGCTCAGAAGTTTTTTCAGGTGGCGTCGTGAGTCTTGAATCCTTGTATCAGGAAATCATCCTTGACCACTACAAGAATCCACGCGGTCGAGGTTTACTCGAAGCCCCGCTGGGTACGGCATTTCACGTTAATCCCACCTGTGGTGATGAAATCAACATGCAGGTTGCATCCGACGCCGACGGTAGACTTTTGATTGGGTACGAGGGTACGGGGTGTTCAATCTCCCAGGCCAGTGCCAGTGTGCTCTATGAGTTGGTTCAAGGGTTGCCGGTCGCCGAAGCCGAGAAGATTCGACTCGCTTTTGTTGAGCTAATGCACAGTCAAGGAAATGCCGAACCTGACGAGGAAGTTTTAGGTGATGGCGTCGCTTTTGTGGGTGTCGCGAAGTATCCGGCCCGGATCAAATGTGCCCTCCTCGCTTGGATGGCACTTCAAGATGCCGAGATTAAAGCTGATTTAGTGATGACCGCTCCATTGGATGAGAAATGAGGATGCGATGAGTATTGCGACCGAGGACGACGTAATTGAGGCTATGAAGGATGTAGTCGATCCTGAGTTGGGTATAAATGTGGTCGACTTAGGCCTGGTCTATGGGGTGAGTGTCGATGATGGCAATGTGGCGACGGTCAATATGACGTTGACATCGGCGGCCTGCCCGCTAACTGATGTAATTGAAGATCAGACGCGGGCGGCGCTCTCCGCTGTGGTATCTGATTTCGCCATTAATTGGGTCTGGATGCCGCCATGGGGGCCGGATAAAATCACCGATGATGGCAAGGACATGCTGCGTGCCTTGGGGTTCAACCTCTAGGGGAAACAGGTGTGGTTTTTCAGGTGAGGTTTTGCTCATAGAATGCTCACGTCATGATCACCGCTACTGGAGTTGAGCTTCGAGCAGGCGCCCAACTCCTAATAGGCGATGTCTCCATTCGGGTCGGTAAGGGCGACAGAGTTGGCCTGGTGGGCCGTAATGGGGCGGGTAAAACAACTTTCACCAAGGCGCTGGCTGGTGAGGCAGTTCCCGCCCAGGGCCAAATAACTTGCACCGGCACCGTCGGCTACCTGCCACAGGATCCACGTTCGGGGGATCCCGAAGAGTTGGCCCGTGAGCGAATTCTGGAGGCGCGCGGCCTGCGTGATGTCATGCGGCGAATGCAAGAGGCCAGCATGCAGATGGACACCCCAGATCCAGATGAGCGTGATCGCATCATTAGTCGCTACGCACGCGCAGAAGCCGAGTTTGAGGCCTTGGGTGGTTACGCTGTTGAGTCTCAGGCGGCTGCGATCGCGGCATCGGTCGGCCTTGAGGAGCGAATACTTAGTCAGCCACTGGGCACGCTATCTGGTGGTCAGCGGCGCCGGGTGGAGTTAGCACGTATTTTGTTCAGCGGCGCAGATGTACTGCTTCTCGATGAACCCACCAACCACCTTGACGCGGATTCGGTGCGCTGGTTGCACAAGTTCCTGGCTTCATATGAAGGCGGGTTCGTCGTCATTAGCCATGATGCGACCTTGCTTGAGGGTACCGTCAACCGAGTTTGGCACCTTGATGCAAACCGTCGCGAGATTGATATTTACACACTTGGTTGGAAGGCATACTTAGCGGCGCGTGAGACTGATGAGCGTCGGCGAAAACGTGAGCGCCGAAATGCGGAGCAGCAAGCCGACTCACTACGCAATCAGGCCGAACGCATGCGAGCAAAGGCTTCGAAAGCAAAGGCCGCGCAAAATATGCTTCGTCGTGCTGACACCCTGTTGGCCGGGGCCGAAGAAGTCAGACGTGCCGATAAAGTCGCTAAACTACGGTTCCCGACACCGAAACCATGTGGTCGCGTGCCGTTGTCAGCCACCGGGCTTTCCCGCTCCTACGGCTCACTTGAAGTATTCACGGATGTCGATCTATCCATCGATCGCGGATCACGGGTGGTGATTCTTGGATTAAATGGGGCTGGTAAAACCACTTTGCTGCGAATTTTGGGTGGGGTTGATCTACCCGATACCGGTGTTGTCGAACCCGGCCACGGTGCAGTTGTTGGTTACTACGCGCAGGAGCATGAAACATTAGACCCGAGCGCGACAGTGCTGGAGATGATGAATCGCAATGCACCGGATTTGGATGACACTCGTAAGCGGACCGTTCTAGGTTCGTTTCTATTTGCTGGCGATGATGTTCGTAAGCCGACATCGGTTTTGTCCGGTGGTGAGAAAACTCGGTTGGCACTAGCCTGCTTAGTAGTTTCGGGGGCAAATGTGCTGCTACTCGATGAACCAACGAACAACCTTGATCCTGCTAGTCGGGAGGAGGTCCTGCAAGCCTTACGGTCATATGAGGGGGCGGTGGTTCTGGTATCGCATGACCCCGGTGCCGTGGCAGCACTTGATCCCGAACGGGTGCTGATCTTGCCCGATGGTGATGAAGACCTCTGGAATGCGGACTACGTAGATTTAGTTGAACTAGCTTAAGAGCGAAAAGGGGGCAACATGTCGGACAATTCCACCGAGTTTGAAGGCGTCCGGATTCAGCGTCGAGCTGACGTACTGCACGTCACCTTGGCCAACCCGGCTAATCGCAATGCCCAATCGCCGGCAACTTGGCGACGCCTTGCGTCGGTGGAGAATTTCGTCACCCCCGAGGTGCGGGTGGTAGTCCTAACGGGGGAGGGGGTCAGTTTCTGCGCTGGGCTTGATCGTCGCATGCTAAGTCCCGAAGGCATCGAAGGCGAAGAGTCACTAATATCTCTCGCTTGCTCTGAGAGCGCGAAAATTGACGAGTTCATCACAATTTTCCAGTCGGCATTTACCTGGTGGTCTGAGACCCCGGCGATTACCGTTGCGGCGGTGCAAGGGCATGCCATTGGGGCCGGATTTCAACTTGCGCTTGCCTGTGACCTAATAGTTGCTGCTGAAGATGCCCTTTTTGCAATGCGTGAGACTTCACTTGGGCTGGTGCCTGATCTAACCGGCACTTCTAGGCTCGTTAAGAGAGTTGGATATTCAAAAGCCCTTGAGATTTGTGCATCCGGGCGCTTCGTTGACGCAGGTGAAGCGGTGCGCATTGGGATAGCCCACACAAAGGCACCACTGGCGGAGTTAGCTCAGCACACCGACACTTTGGTCGCGTCATTAATCACAGCTCCGGCGGGCGCGGTTCGCGAATTGAAGTCACTTCTGCGTGCGGCTGAAGTCAACGCTCCAGCGGACCAGCATCGAGCTGAGCGCATCGCACAAGCGAAGAGACTCGTGGATCTTCGTTCTGCGATGGAAGGATAAGAGTGTCTAACGAGAATGTCTGGATCGCCTATCGGTCAATGACCCGAGATCGGTCGATAAGTGCCAAATCGCTTAACCGAGCCTTGATTCGACGCATCCTTGGCTACGGGCGCCCCTACCGACTCTTTATTGCCGCATTCTTAGTGACCCTTGTTATCACTTCACTACTAAGTGTTGCGCAACCACTGCTCTTTCGGCGAATCATCGACCAAGGCATTAGCGTTGGGGATTCGCGTCTTGTCACCTTCACAGCAGTATTGATCGGCATCATTGCCATTGTCGATGCGGGCCTTGGACTCGTCGCTCGATGGTTTTCCTCACGGATCGGCGAAGGGCTCATCTATGACCTACGCACCGAGGTGTATTCGCATGTCCAGAACCAATCGGTGGCCTTCTTTACGCGCGCGCAGACCGGCGCCTTAATCTCACGGCTCAATAGCGACGTTATTGGAGCCCAACAGGCGTTTACGTCAACTCTTGGTGGAGTGCTTGGCAATATGATCTCGCTGGTGATTGTGCTGATCACCATGTTTATTCTCTCATGGCAAGTAACCCTTGTCTCGCTATTACTCGTCCCACTATTCATCGTACCTGCCCGGTGGATGGGCCGACGCCTTCAAGGTATGACCCGCCAATCCATGCAACTAAATTCGGATATGAGTGTCCAGATGTCCGAACGCTTCAATGTCGCGGGAGCCTTGCTCGTGAAGCTGTTTGGCCGGCCGGCCGATGAAGCCGCGAACTTCTCCGGGCGCGCCGAGCAAGTGCGCGATATCGGGGTGAAGATGGCGATGGCTAACAGGTGGTTCTTTACCGCGCTGACACTGGTTGCGGCACTTGCAACGGCGATAACCTACGGGCTCGGCGGGAATTTAGTTATCTCCGGGGTACTGACCCTGGGCACGCTTCTGGCTTTGGTCGGCTTGCTGGCCCAGCTTTATGGCCCGCTGACAGCCTTATCGAATGTTCGAGTCGAAGTAATGACAGCGCTCGTTTCCTTTGAGCGGGTCTTCGAAATTTTGGATCTGCCCCCCTTGGTACGCGATGCACCCGATGCACGAGCGGTGGCAACTGGACCATTAGGAGTGAAGTTTGAGGAGGTGTGGTTCCAGTATCCGACGGCCGCGCAAGTTTCACTGGCCTCGCTGGAGTCAATTGCGCGTGAAGATCCCGGCCAAGCCGGTGTCGACGTGCTACGGGGAGTTTCATTTGAGGTGCCGGCTGGCACCTTGACAGCGTTGGTGGGGCCGTCGGGTGCGGGTAAAACTACCGTTAGCGCTTTGGTCAATCGTCTCTATGATGTAAACGATGGCGCCGTGTTGGTAGGCGGCGACGATGTGCGCGAATTGCAGATGCAGTCACTGCATCAGGCGATTGGCACGGTTACCCAGGATGCGCATTTATTTCATGACACCATAAGAGCTAACTTGATCTACGCCAAGCCTGATGCCACCGAAGATGACCTGCTCGCAGCCTGCCGCTCTGCACAGATTGCCGAGCTGATCGGCGCATTGCCGAGCGGATTTGACACCGTGGTTGGCGACCGAGGCTACCGATTATCCGGAGGTGAGAAACAGCGGATCGCTCTGGCACGTCTGTTATTGAAAGCTCCTCGAATCGTGATCTTGGACGAAGCGACCGCGCATCTTGATAGTGAAAGTGAAGTCGCGGTGCAACTGGCCCTGGATTCGGCCCTTGTCGGACGCACTTCGATCGTAATTGCGCACCGATTATCGACAATTCGCCGGGCGGATCAGATACTTGTTGTAGTCGATGGACAAATCGCAGAACGTGGAACCCATGAAGAGTTGATCAGTGCCGGCGGTGCCTATTTTGATTTGTACGAGGCGCAGTTCGCCGACCAGGTTACACCGAACTAGAGCAGCCGGGCCAAGCTAAATGGGGGCCGCGCTACGCGCATCCTCCTTGGCTTCACGCCTTAGGAAGACGTACCAACCAACAAGTGCTACGCCGGCGAATAGGAGCCATTGTCCCGCATAGGACAGGTTCATGGTGTCGTCGATCTGCGGTGCAGACACGAACGCGAGCACCTCTTGTGACGGAGTGGTGGCGGTGATCCTTAAGTAACCATCGAAATCACCGGCCAACGGGAGCACCGAAGGGTCGACGGCGCCGACCATTCTTGCGGGCAGGCCCGTGCGGGAGGCTTCATTGATCTGCTCAAAACCATGCCAGGAACCGATGATGGCGACCGGCTCGGAAGGTGGCTCTGGGATTACCGGCGAGGTGGTGGCGGAAGCACTGGCTGGCAGCCAACCACGATTAACCCACACGCTGCGACCGTCAGTCAGCAGAAGAGGAGTGAGAACCCAAAATCCATTTCTCCCATCTTGGGGTCGCTGGCGGACCACCACCTGCATTGATGGGTCGTAAGTGCCGGTCGCCGAAATTATCTGCCAGTCGGGGGCAGGTGCGTCGATCGCTGTCAGTTCGACTGGATTGGTGGCGGCGGCTTGCTCCAGTTCGATGCGCTGGGCCTGCTTTTCGTTTGCTCGGTGCCATTGCCAACGACTCAAAAGTCCGAAAGCCACAATCGCGACCAGAACGAGGGTGGTAAAGGCAATCCACCGACGGGTCCGAAGTAACGCGAGCATAGTGCCAGCCTAGGGCTGAAGGGAATCAAAACTTTCGGCCCGCGGCAGGGCCGTTTGACTTTGCTCCGCGACACCCAATTCGCCAGGCTCGTCGTTCTCGCGGCCGGCATTTGCCACCACCACAGCCAGATACGGAAGAACCACGGCACCGGCAATGAGTACCCAGCGGGGCCAGCCGGGCACGACAATTGCCCCCAGGACGCAGGCGGTGCGTATACCCATTGAGATTAGGTAACGACGGGTGCGCCCGGTCTGTTCTTGGCTCAGGGCCCGCTGTGCCCCGGTTATCGTGAAAACTTCGATAATCGGTGCCCTAACTTTACCCTCTCTAACTCCCATGCTCCAACCGTACGGCCAATTGGTGGCTCGCGCCCACCGGGGCGCAAGAAAATGTCTGTTCGCGAGGTGTTAGGTTCGCCACCATGAGAAATCGCACATTCGGCATGGCCGAAGTCGTTGGCACCTCACCGGACAGCATCGAGGCGGCGGTCAGTACCGCGGTCGAGAGAGCTGGCAAGACGATGAAGCACATCGACTGGTTTGAGATTACCCAGGTTCGCGGTTACGTCAAAGATGGTGCGGTCGATCACTTTCAGGTTTCCATCAAGGTCGGGTACCGGCTCGAGGATGTCTAATGCGCGTTCGTCGGAGTGATCCGCTAAGCACCGGCCGCGAGGTCGATCGCTTGATGGCGTTCAGCGACGGAGTGGTTGCCGTTGCCATCACTTTGATGGTGCTGCCGCTGATAAATATTCAAGGTCCAGTTGCGGGGGCACCGCTTTACACGGTGGTTACGAAGAACTTAGGCCAACTGGTGATTTTCCTATTTACTTTCTACGTGGTCGCTGTGATGTGGAGGCTGCATAGTCGAATATTTAGCCAAATTCGCGGCTACGATAACCCACTGTTTTGGTTAAACATTACCTGGCTTGCGGCAATTGTACTGTTGCCTTGGTTTAGCAGCCTCTACGGCGACACCTTCGCACGTGGTGGATCGTTCACGGACTTCAGCACTACGGCCATAGTTGACATTGCGCTGTTTTACTGGGTTCTCATGGCCAGTGTTAGTGCACTGGGCACGTTAATGGGGAGTCACTTGAGCCGAAATCCGCAATTGCTCCTGCCTGGATCGGAGGCCGCCATCCTCACCGGCGCAGCGCGTTTTCGCGGGTGGATCATTGCCGGATATTTCTTGTTCATCGGTGTCATTAGTTTGTTCTCACCAGTCATTGCTTCCTATCTACCAATTGGCATCTTCGTTCTGAGTGTGTTTCTCAAGCCGAAACAAACACCTGTAGAGGTGCAATCAAGGGCGGTAACAGACTCGAATGGAGAAACAACGTGAAAGATATTGCTCTAGTCACCGGCGGAAATAGAGGTATCGGGCTTGCAATCGCTTTACGGCTGCGGGCAGCTGGCCATGAGGTCGTGGTGGCTTGTCGATCGGGTCAGGCCCCTGAGGGTCTAGCAGCGGTAGCGATGGATGTTGCTGATCCGGCTTCGATTGATGCCGCATTTACCGAGGTTGAGGCAGATTTTGGTTCGGTGTCGATCATCGTGGCTAATGCTGGCATCACTCGCGATGGCTTACTAATGCGAATGAGCGATCAGGATATTGATGACGTACTCACCACTAACTTGGCGGGAGCTATACGGATTTCACGGCGCGGTTTGCGCGCAATGATTAAGGCTCGTGATGGGCGCATCATCTTAATTTCATCGGTTGTTGCAATGCTGGGATCTGCGGGCCAGGTGAACTACGCGGCCGCGAAGTCAGGTCTGATCGGAGCCGGCCGGTCCTTGGCCCGTGAAGTTGGTTCGCGGGGTATCACCGTAAATGTGGTGGCGCCTGGATTTGTTGAAACTGACATGACAGCCGACTTAGACGAAGAACGCAAGGCGTCGATCCTGGGCGCGGTGCCCTTGGGGCGTTATGCTCATCCCGACGAAGTCGCAGCACTAGTGCAGTTTCTGGCGTCGAAGGATGCCGGTTACATCACCGGCGCTGTGATTCCCATTGATGGTGGACTTGGCATGGGCCACTAGGAAACGAGCAGGAGCAATTTTAGATGGGGATACTGCAGGGTAAACGCGTACTGATTACCGGGGTCCTGACCGACCAGTCCATCGCCTTCCACGTTGCCCGCCTAGCCCAAGAGCAAGGTGCGTTCGTAGTCCTAACATCATTTGGCCGAGTTATGTCACTTACCGCACGTTCAGCCGGCCGGCTTCCTTCACTGCCACCGGTTATTGAACTGGACGTTACCAATGACGAAGATTTGGCTGCTCTCGAAAGTCGAGTACGCGAACACGTCGACGGGATTGATGGCGTATTGCATTCAATTGGCTTCGCACCTGAAGCGGCTCTTGGCGGTAAATTTCTTTCCACTACATGGGCCGATGCTGGTACCGCACTGCAAGTATCAGCGTTTTCGCTCAAGTCACTATCAGTAGCCGCTGAGCCATTAATGGGACCGGGTGGTTCCATTGTCGGGCTCGATTTCGATGCTGCGGTGGCCTGGCCCAAGTATGACTGGATGGGGGTAGCCAAAGCGGCACTCGAAAGTACCTCCCGTTATCTCGCCCGTGACCTTGGGCCAAAAGGGATACGAGTTAATCTGGTGGCTGCCGGACCAATTCGTACCATGGCCGCTAAAAGCATCCCAGGTTTTGAAGAGTTTGAGGGGGTTTGGTCCGAGCGGGCACCTTTAACTTGGGATTTAGATGACCCCGAGCCGGCAGCGCGTGCTTGTATCGCTTTGATGTCCGACTGGTTCCCGGCCACAACCGGGGAGATCGTGCACGTTGACGGCGGGTTGCACTCACAAGGTGCCTAGTAAGCAGCTGGTCTTAATTAGACACGCCAAATCTGCATACCCGGTTGGCGTCGGTGACCACGAGCGGCCCTTAAATGAACGAGGAGTTCGCGATGGCACTGCGGTCGGTCGCTGGCTAACTAAATCAGGCCTATTGGGTCTAAAAATATCCGTGGTGGTGTCATCGGCCCGGCGCACACAAGAAACTTGGGCGCTGATCATCGGCGAGGGTATTGACGTTATTGCTAGCACGGAGCCACGGCTTTATGAAGCGTCACAGCAAACAATTCTTGAGGTGATTCGAGCAACCCCGCTAGAGGTTGAGGTGCTAGTTATCATCGCTCATAATCCTGGGCTTGAAGATGTTGCTTTGACTATTGCTACTAACCGTGAGTCGAGCTCCTACTTGATGCTAGCGGAAAAATTCCCGACATCCGGTGTAGCCGTATTCGATGTAGTTGATTGGTCAACTATTGCTGCCGAATCAGCATTGCTGAATGAATTTAGCGTGCCTCGCGGCTAGTTAGCTGATAGGCGAGGTGCCGGCGTGACCACACCGGCGCGGGCATCGGCTCCTTCAATATCTTCCCTGGTAATACCTAGGAGATACAGCACCGAATCAAGGTATGGCACCGATAGTGCTGCGTCAGCGGCTTCACGTGCCGCTGCTTTACCGTTGAAAGACACCCCGAGTCCTGCAGCCTCAAGCATCGATACATCGTTGGCACCATCACCAATCGCTATGGTGCGCCGCATCGGGATTTCGTATTTTTCGGCGAACTCCTCAAGTGCGGCCTTTTTGCCCTGACGATCAACGATGACGCCGACGACCTCACCGGTTAAGTATCCATCGCGAACCCCAAGGTGGTTAGCTCTTACGTCGTCAATGCCTAACTCATCAGCGATAGGCATGATTACCTCCGCGAAGCCCCCAGAAACCAGGCAGACCCGGTATCCGAGGGTATTCAAAGTGCGGCAGAGGGTGCGAGCGCCAGGTGTCAACCGCAGGCGGGTTCTGACTTCGTCAAGAACACTGACCGGCAGGCCTTTCAATAAGGCAACACGTGCCCGCAGCGCGGCCACAAAATCCAGCTCACCCGCCATTGCCTGCTCGGTAATTTGGGCAACTTGCTCACCAACTCCGGCATGTTCTGCAATGAGGTCAATTACTTCATTTTGGATCAGGGTTGAGTCGACATCGATCACCACCAGATGCTGCCCTCGGCGATCTAAACCTGACTCCTGCACGGCGATGTCGACACCCACTTCGGCGGCCGCAGCAACAAGGGCGCGGCGTAAATCTTGTAATTCGGCCCCCGAACCCTCGAATACCACCGCGGTTACCGGATAAGAGGCGATCCGGCGGATGCGATCGATATTGCCCCCGCGATTGGCGATCTCCTCGGCGATTCGAGACACGGCATCCGGTCGAAGTGGGGCGCCAAGAATCGTCACGTGCACGCGGTCGCGCCTTGTTACCGTGTCTTCGAGGGCGCCGGGTACCGTCGTGACATCCATTTCAAGTGCTGCGGCGGTGCTGCGGACATCTCGCCTAACCCGAGTCATAATTTCGTCATTATCGGTGGCACTGGTCTCGATATTTACCAGGGCGGAAAGTACCAATCGACCACGTACCACCAGTTGCTCGACATCAAGAACTGTGATCGGGTGCGCGGCTAGGGCCGCGAAGAGGGTCTTGGTTACCCCCGGCCGGTCAGTTCCGCTAAGGGTTAGGAGCAGGGTCTGTGATGTCATGTCGGTGCAACGCTAGCGCGTGTGGCACCGACCACGAACAACCAAGGCGACTAAGGTCACTTTCGTGGCGCAAAATCTCGACCAAGCGGAAGTATTCGCCTGCCGCCACGTAGCGGTTAGACGTGGGCGAAAAATGCTGCTAAACGATGTGAACTGGGTGGTTCGTTCACCTGAGCGCTGGGTGATTCTGGGCCCTAATGGGGCTGGTAAAACCACCCTCCTGCAGCTCGCCGCTGCCCAAATGTTCCCGACCTCGGGGCAGGTGCACCTTCTTGGCGAAGAGCTTGGCGCGGTTGATCTGGCGGATCTGAAACCGCGTATTGGCTGGGCGAGTAGTGCCATTTTAAATAGCCTTCCGTCCTCGGAGAGTGTTGAGAATGTGGTGCTGACCGGGGCTTATGGGGTGACCGGTAGGTGGCGGGAGAAGTATGAGTTGATCGACGAGTACCGCCGCACCCAACTTATTAAGACTTGGGGGTTGGAGGCACTTTCGAACCGGACTTTTGGCACCTTGTCCGAAGGTGAGCGCAAACGAACTTTGATAGCCAGGGCGCTGATGTCTGATCCAGAACTCTTGCTGCTGGATGAGCCGGGAGCCGGGTTGGACCTGGGCGGCCGCGAGGATTTGGTGCAGCGTTTGACGCTATTGGCTTTTGATCGACACGCTCCAGCGCAAGTGCTCGTCACCCACCATGTTGAGGAAATCCCACCGGGTTTCACCCACGCACTCTTGCTCCGCGAGGGTCAGGTGGTCGCCCAGGGCCCAATTGAGCAGGCGATAATTAGTGAGACACTCACTCAAACGTTTGGGATTCCAATTAGGTTGGAACGAGTTGGCGGCCGGTATACCGCTCAACGAGATAGTTAACTTAGAGAACAGGTGCCTTACTAGCTGTAATTTGGGTTGCGATATTCCACCTGCGAAGGCGAGGCCGTAATGAAGGATAACGACGGGAAGTTAGAGGCTGAACTTAGTAGCCGCATCTGGACCGTGCCGAATATTTTGAGTTTAATCAGGCTACTTGGTATCCCACTGTTCCTCTGGTTGGTATTGGTTGAGCAAGCCGATGTGTGGGCCTTTGTCGTATTGGTGTTGGCCAGTGCCTCCGACTGGCTCGATGGTGCACTCGCTCGGGCACTTAACCAAACCAGCAAGTTGGGAGCGATTCTCGATCCACTGGCCGACCGCCTGTATATCGCAGCCACAATTATCGGCTTAGCGCTTCGCGGCATCATCCCGTGGTGGTTGGTGCTAGCACTGGCTCTTCGCGATGTGATGCTACTGCTGCTCTGGCCCGCGCTCAGGCGCCGGGGCTTAATCGCACTGCCGGTAACTCTGCTCGGAAAGGCGGCAACCTTTTGCCTGCTTTGGGGGTTTCCGGCCCTCCTCCTGGGTTCAGTTGGTGGGGCGATAGGCAGCTTCGCATTGATCTGCGGGTGGGCCTTTTCTTTGTGGGGTACTGCGCTGTACTGGTGGGCCGGGCTTGACTATGTGCGCCGCGGGCTGCGCCTTCCACTGGTACCGTGAGTCTGAGCAAGCGGGCGAAGTAGGCCGAATAGAGTTTGGGCAAGGTGTTGACAAGGAGGATGGCATGTACCCAGAGGAGTTGCGCTATACCGCCGAACACGAGTGGGTGCGGTCAGAGGCGGATGGCACGGTGGTTTTCGGGATTACCTCTTTCGCTCAAGAGGCTTTAGGCGACATCGTCTACGTAACCATGCCGGCGGTGGGTGAGTCTTTGGCTGCTGGCGCCGCGTGCGGTGAGGTCGAGTCTACGAAGAGCGTGAGTGAGATTTACTCACCACTTGACGGTGTAGTTATTTCACGCAATGAAGCTTTGGACTCGACACCTGAAAGCATAAATTCGTCCCCCTATGGGGCTGGTTGGTTGGTAACCATGGCGCCGAGTGACCCCGCCCAATTTGCGAACTTACTAAGCGCGGCCCAGTACGCGGAGATCACCCTAAAGGGATAATGCACACCAAACAGGCAAGAGGAGGTGATAACGGTGCGCTGTGCTAATTGTGATGCCGCGGTCGAAATTGACGACCACTTCTGCGCTGAGTGCGGTAATTCTCTGCAGGTGGGCATAGATCAGGTGGGCATAGAGCACACCGGTTCAATTACCTCGATCATCGCAATAGGTGGAGATACAAACTCAGGCCCGATGGCCCCGGTGGGCTCCCCGTCGCTGGCTGAGCTACCTACCGGTTCGGCGCTCTTGGTGGTGCAGCGAGGGCCCGGTGAGGGTAGTGAATTCGCGCTCAACGCCGATCTGCTTACGGTCGGGCGCTCACCAGATTCTGAGGTTTTCTTGGACGATGTCACAGTCAGCCGCCGACACGCCGAATTTCGCCGCGGTAGTTCAGGGTGGAGTATTCGTGATGCGGGAAGCCTCAACGGAACTTATGTGAATCGAAGGCGCGTAGAAGACCATCAGCTTAATGGTGGGGATGAGGTGCAAATCGGGAAGTTCCGCTTTGTTTTCCTTGTCGGTGTGGAGCCAAAATCGTGAGTGGTTTGGCCCGCGGCCCGGTGGTTGGCACCATAAGCATCGGTGAGGTCTTGACTTTACTCAAGCGCGAGTTTCCTGACATCACGATTAGTAAGATCCGGTTCCTGGAAACCGAGGGATTGATTACTCCCGAGCGCACCGCATCGGGTTACCGGCGCTTCGCCGAACGCGATTTGGAGCAACTGCGTTCGGTCCTGACTTTGCAGCGCGACCAATATCTGCCCCTTAAAGTAATTCGTGAGCACTTAGAGGACTCCACGGCAGAGTCGGCTAACCAACCAGTTGCCGGTTCCGGGTTGCGCGCCGATGATTTTCGCGCTGGGGCTGGCAAGGTACGGCTTACTCGCGGTGAGTTAGCCGAAATGGTTGAGTTACCCGAGGCCTTAATCGCTACTTTAGAAACGATCGGGTTGGTTTGGGCGAACCCTGCCGGCCACTATGACGAAGATGCGCTTGCTGTTGCCAGCATTGTGGCGCAGCTAGCCCCATTGGGGGTTGAGCCCCGACACCTGAGGTCATTTCGGGTTGTTGCCGATCGTGACACCGGGCTAGTCGAGCAAATCGCCACCCCCTTTAGCCAACCCAAGGACCGAGGCCAGCGGGAGCACGCACATGAGGTGGTCCGTGAGGCCGCGGCACTCTTAGTACAACTGCACGGGGCTTTGCTACGAGCGGAACTAGTTCGCGGGGGCCTGACCTAGGGGTTAGGCTGATGGCATGCAAGCCCTTGATGTGATTGGCGTCCGCATGGAGATGCCGTCGAATAACCCAATAGTGCTGCTGCGCGAGTCGGGCGGGGTGCGGTACTTACCAATTTGGGTTGGGGCGGTCGAGGCAACCGCAATCGCTTTTGCCCAGCAGGGGGTGGTGCCACCGAGGCCAATGACCCACGACCTGCTGAAGGACGTTTTAGAGGCCACCGGTGCAACACTCGTGGAAATTCGAATCACCGCACTTGAAGATGGGGTTTTCTACGCGGTTTTGGTCTTTGCATCCGGGGTTGAAGTAAGTGCTCGGCCATCGGATGCCATAGCACTGGCGCTGCGCGCCGGGGTGCCGATCTACGGAGCTGATGCGGTCCTCGATGAGGCTGGGATAGAGCTACCGGAGGAAGACCCAACTTCGCCTAATCTGGACGACGGCCGGCAGCAGGTGGCAAGTGACGTCGAATTGAAACAATTCCGGGAGTTCTTAGACCAGGTCAGCCCCGAGGATTTCGAGTAAAGTCCGGGGGAGCGCGCCGACTCCAACCCTCCACATGAGGTTCAGACTTAGGTAGGGCCCGCACCCGTGTGTCGGGTTGACCCCTTCGGTTTAGGTTCGTAACGTTCGGTATGGCCCCCGTTCCACAGGTTGGGGTCAATTCTTCCTCAGGAGGCTTCGTGAACGCCGACGCACCGACGGGCCGGATCCCCAGTGGCCAGATCCCCAGTGGCCAAGAAGCCCTGTTCGATGATGCGGACCTAAGGCCATTACCGGCGGATATTGGCTACCGCGGCCCGGTAGCCTGCGCGGCCGCCGGAATCACCTACCGGCAACTGGATTACTGGGCGCGCACCGGCCTGGTGCAACCAACTGTTCGCGGGGCAACCGGTTCAGGTACCCAGCGGCTTTACAGCTTTCGCGACATCTTGGTTTTGCGGGTGGTCAAACGGCTGATCGACACCGGGGTCTCCCTGCCAAATATTCGAGCCGCCGTTGAGCACCTGGCCACTAACACCGGCGAGGACCTAGGGCGGATCACGCTGATGAGCGACGGCGCCACCATCTACGAGTGCCGTAGCGCCGACGAAGTCATTGACCTAGTTCGGGGTGGCCAGGGGGTTTTCGGTATCGCTGTTGGCAGTGTGTGGCGCGAGGTCGAAGGCACCTTGTCGACCCTGCCGGGGGAGCGCCCCGATGGGGTCGTAATTGAGCCAAGTGTCGGCACCGATGAACTCGCAGCCCGCCGCGCCCGCGCGGCAGCCAGTTAACACGGCCGCCTAATAAGGCGACTTAACGGGTTTAACTAGTATGTTATGACTGCTGATCGACCCCGGACGGGAGAGTCTCGCGAAAGCCATTCGCGGGCGCCGAAGGAGCACATCTCCCCGATAATCTCTCAGGCCAATGGACCGCCCGGGGAAGGCGCCTCTGGAAAGCGGGTGGATTCCACCCCGCCGACGGTGCAAGCCGCGCAAGCGGTGAAGCTCTCAGGCTGCGAGCACTCGCAGAAGACAGAGGGGGAGTGCGGTCACAACCGTGGCCGCGTATCCCGGTGCCGAAAATTCGGTGCACTAGCGCGAGGCGAATCGATGAGCAGTTCACGCAGGTTACCCAGGTCACTTGAGTCACTCCACGAAGATGACGCTTTTCAGCGTCGACATCTAGGCCCTGATGCTGATGCGATTGCAAAAATGCTGTCCGTCGTCGGCTACGACAGCCTCGAAGCGATGAGCCAAGCCGTGGTGCCAGCAGTAATCCGCTGGGGCGACGCACTAGACCTGCCACCAGCGGCCGACGAACGCACCACCTTGACACTCCTGGCGAAACTGGCAGCTAAAAACATCACGATGGTGAGCATGATCGGATTGGGTTACAGCGATACCCAGACCCCGGGCGTCATTTTGCGCAATATCTTGGAGAACCCTGCTTGGTACACGGCATATACGCCATACCAGCCGGAGATTTCACAGGGCCGGCTCGAAGCCTTACTTAACTTTCAAACCATGATCGAGGACTTAACCGCGCTTCCGGTTGCGGGCTCCTCCCTCCTT
>Ga0194035_1000876_pt1 | contig 16647 bp, 12 predicted proteins | sample JunL2320m_MetaG_FD_148680 | JGI IMG/M metagenome (GOLD analysis project Ga0194035, IMG submission 148680) | Anoxic zone freshwater microbial communities from boreal shield lake in IISD Experimental Lakes Area, Ontario, Canada - Jun2016-L239-20m | ecosystem: Environmental > Aquatic > Freshwater >...
ACCGGAATGGCCCTGCCAAGTAGTCTCGAACCGGCCGAAACTCACAACCGAGGACAGGGTGACGATGACGGAATCGACGGCGACCCCCGCCCAGCAGATCGCGGCCGGCTACGCGACGACGGGTGCGGCCCTCGAACTGGGTTCGGTCATCGTGGGCGCTGAGGTCGATCCGGCGGCCCAGATCCGCATTCCGCTGGCGATGATGAACCGCCACGGTCTGGTGGCCGGCGCCACTGGAACCGGCAAGACCAAGACCCTGCAGGTGATCGCCGAACAACTTTCCGCTGCCGGTGTGCCGGTGGTGATGGCCGACTTCAAGGGTGATCTGTCGGGGTTGACTCGGCCGGGGGAGGCCAGCGACAGGACCGCCGCGAGGGCCAAGGACACCGGTGACGACTGGGTGGGATCGCCATTCCCGGTGGAGTTCCTGTCGCTCGGAACCGGTGGTATCGGTGTGCCGGTACGCGCGACGATTTCTGCCTTCGGGCCGATCCTGCTGTCGAAAGTGCTCGGGCTCAACGCGACCCAGGAATCGACGCTGGGTCTGATCTTTCATTGGGCCGATCAGCAGGGTCTGCCGCTACTGGACCTGAAGGACCTGCGTTCGGTGATCACTCACCTCACCAGTGATGAGGGCAAGGAGCAGCTGAAAACGATCGGCGGAGTTTCAGCGTCGACCGCCGGTGTGATCCTGCGGGCGTTGATCAATCTCGAGGCCGAGGGTGGTGACACGTTCTTCGGTGAGCCCGAAATCGAACCGGCCGATCTGCTGCGCGTCGACGCTCAGGGCCGCGGCATCATCACGCTCTTCGAAGTCGGGGAACAAGCCGCCCGGCCGGTGATGTTCTCCACGTTTCTGATGTGGGTGCTGGCTGACCTGTTCACCTATCTGCCTGAGGTCGGCGATGTCGACAAGCCTAAGCTGGTGTTCTTCTTCGATGAGGCGCACCTACTGTTCACCGACGCGTCAAAGGCGTTTTTGCAGCAGGTCGAGCAGACCGTCAAGCTGATCCGATCGAAGGGCGTGGGTGTCTTCTTCTGCACTCAGTTGCCCACCGATGTGCCCAACGCCGTGCTCTCCCAACTGGGTGCCCGCATCCAGCACGCGTTACGGGCATTCACGCCCGATGACCAGCAGGCCCTGGCCAAGACGGTGCGCACCTATCCCAAGACTGAGTTCTACGATCTGGCAACTGATCTCACCGCGCTGGGCATTGGCGAGGCGATCGTCACCGTGTTGTCCGAACGTGGTGCGCCGACGCCGGTGTCGTGGACCCGGTTGCGCTCGCCACGATCACTGATGGACACCATCGGCCCCGATTACATCAAGGCTGCCGCGCAGGCCAGCCCGCTCTTCCTCAAGTACGGCCCGACGGTGGACCGCGAGTCTGCCTACGAAATGCTGGCCGCCAAGATGGCCGCACCGGAGGAGACAGCCGCCGAGCCGATGGACCTTCCGCCCATCTATCCCACTGGGCTGGATTTGCCGCCGATGCCGGAGCCGGTACAGAAGGCCGAACCGGGCATGCTCGAACAGATGATGGACAACCCGGCCTTCAAGAGCGCGATGCGCTCGGCCGGCACGGTGATCGGTAGAGAACTCGGACGCAGCATCTTCGGGACGGGTAGGCGCAGGCGCTAGTCGCCGCCCAGTTTCTTGTACACCAATCCCACGATCGGCGTCACGATGGCTCTGGGCGCGTAGCCACTTGCCACCGACATCGCCTTGGATGTCACGCCGGGAACCACGCGCATCTTGTTGCGCTCCAAGCCATCCAGTGACAATTGCGCGGTGTGCTCCACCGAGATCCAGAGGAAGTCAGGGATCAGCTTGTCCACCAATGACGCTTCGCCCGCCTCGGGCATCTCGGCACGCACCGGGCCCGGTGCCAGCAGGGTGACGTGCACTCCGGAATTGCGGAGTTCACCACGCAGCGACTCACTGAACGTGTTGGCGAATGCCTTAGTCGCCGCGTAGGTGGCGTTGTTGGGGATCGGTGAGTTGCCTGCCGCCGATCCTGAGATGAGAATTCCGCCGGCCCGGCACGCGAGCATCCCGGGCAGAACCGCCAGCACCAGGTCGTGAACGCCGAGCACGTTCAGTTGAACCTGGGCCTTCTCCATCGCCGGGTCCAGATCAGCCACCGCGCCGAAGGTGGCGGTGCCGGCGTTGGCGCACAGGATCGAGATATCCCGGTCGGCTAACTCATCGGCCAGCGCCTCCCGCTGTGGTGGGTCGGCCAGGTCGACCGCACGAACCTCGACCGTCACCCCGTATCGCTCGGTCAGCCTGGCGGCCAGGTCGGCCAGTACCTCGGCTCGACGGGCGGTGATGATCAGGTTGTGGCCGCGGGCGGCGAGTTCGGTAGCCAGAGCCGCACCGATGCCCTGCGAGGCACCGGTGACGACGGCTCGAGCGTCCGGGGAGGGTGCGGGAACTGGCATGGGGCAATCGTAGGCGGGTGGATAGGGTGAACTACATGGCATCGCGGTCCAAGATCGCGGCGTGGGCACTGTGGGACTCTGGATCCACCGGACTCAACGCCATCGTGGTGACATTCGTGTTCTCTGTCTATCTGACCGGCTCGGTGGGGCAGGGTATTGCGGGCGAAACCTCGCCGGCCAGCTGGCTGGGTCGCACACTGACCATCGCCGGAGTTACCGTCGCGTGTCTGGCCCCGCTCACCGGTGTTCTCGTTCAGGCGCCGCACCGCAGACGGATCGCCTTGGTGACGCTGACCGGACTGGCCGCCGCATTTACCGCCGCGATGAGCTTTATCCGCGATGATCCGCGCTACCTGGCTCCGGGCCTGGCTCTGTTGGCCATCACCGCGGCGTGTGGCGACCTGGCCAGCGTGCCCTATAACGCGATGCTGCGTCAGCTGTCCACTCCGCGGACCGCGGGACGAATCTCCGGATTGGGCTGGGCCGCTGGCTATTCGGGCAGTGTCGTACTTCTGCTGTTGGTGTACATCGGGTTCATCAGGGGCGAAGGACCGTCTCGAGGCCTTCTTGGACTGCCCGCCGAGGACGGTCTAAACGTCCGCGCCGCAATGGTTCTGGCGGCGGTCTGGTTACTAGTATTCGGTCTGCCGTTGATGCTCACCGCACCCAACTCGGTAGGTCCCGATGAGCCGTTGGAACCTCCGTCCACCCTGCTCGGCGGTTATCGACGGTTGTGGTCTGACCTGAGCACTGAGTGGCGTCGAGACCGAAACCTCGTCTACTACCTGTTGGTCAGCGCGGTGTTCCGCGACGGACTCTCAGGAGTCTTCGCCTTCGGCGCGGTACTGGGGGTGAGTGTGTACGGCATCTCGCCCGCTGATGTGTTGATCTTCGGCGTGATCGCCTCGACGGTGGCTGCTATCGGCGCGGTGGCGGGCGGACGCCTTGATGACAGCATCGGTGCCAAGCCGGTCATCGTGGGTTCGCTGAGTGCCATGATCGTCGCGGGTATCGCCCTGTTGTCATTGTCGGGGCCGATCGCGTTCTGGGTGTGCGGGCTACTGCTGTGCCTGTTCGTCGGCCCCACCCAGTCGGCTGCCCGAACCCTGCTACTGCGGATGACCGGAGAAGGTAAGGAGGGCATCATATTTGGGCTTTACACCACCACCGGCCGGGCCGTCGCTTTCCTGGCGCCGTGGCTGTTCTTCGTCTTCGTCGACCTGTTTGACGCCGACCGGGCAGGTCTGGCCGGCATCTGTCTTGTCCTGGCCGCTGGTCTGATCGGAATGCTGTTGGTGCGCGTACCGGAACACGTCCGGGCTGACCAGCGTTAGGCCGCGCCGGTGCAGATGGTCAGCCCACGGCCGGTGCGTTGACGTACCTGGGAGCCGTTGACTGAAATGCTGCATGTCACGTCGCGTCCGACGTTGACGACGGCGACGCTGGCCGAGCCTTTGGCCGGGGCCGAGAGGCTGACCTCTTTGCTCCACGGCAGTGCCACGTTGAACTCGGTCTGCATTACGCCACCGGTGTCGACATAGGTGATGTTGATCGCCCGCCCCTGACCGTTCACGCTGTAAACCACAGTCTCGGTACTACTCGGGGCTTGGGTGGTCTCACCGGGTACCGATGTCGAGGGCTCCTCGGTCGCGGTGGGCATGGGAACTCGCGTGGTCGATGTGATCGGTACTCGCGGCGTGGTTGGGGCCGGTCGAGTCGACGGGGGAGACGTGCCTGCGGATGTTTGAGGAGACGTGGCGGATGTCGTCTGAGTGGTCGGCGCGACCACCGTCGAATCACGCGATGAACCGCTCACGATCACCAGTGCCAGCACCAGACCCGTCACCAGCAACACGGCCGCAGCGGCAGCGATCCACAACCAGCGAGATGACTTCGGCGGTGGCGGAGGCGGCGCTGTGGGCGGTGGATACCCGCTACCAGGCGGCCAGTAGGTGGGGAACTGTTCGGTCGGCTGGGTCATCGGTGCGCTGTAGCCCGGCCCGTAGTACGTCTGACCCCAGTGGCCCGGGTACTGACCTGAGTAGGCCGGATCCGGGCTGGGCGGGTAACCACTTCCCGCGGCCTGCGCTGGGTCAGACCATTCCGGTCGAGTTGGATCGCTCATGCCCGCCTCATGCTCAGCAGGTTACCCGCGCCAGTCGCAGGGCCAGCCATGCCTCGTTGCACAGCACCGTGTTTACCATCGCGTCAGGCGCTCGACAATGCGGCGATCGTCATTGCCCGCAGTACGTCTCTGGAGCCCTCAGGCGATGCCGGTTTCATGCTGTGCGGCGTGGAGTTGAGCAGACCGAAGGCGGCGTGTGCCATCACCCGGGCCTGATCCTCGCCAAGTCGGGGATCCAGTGCGCGCAACGCACTCACCCAGATTTCGACGTAGCGCCGCTGGGCTCGGCGTACCTGGCGTTGTGCGGCTGTTGGCAGATTCGCCAGGTCGCGATCCTGGATTCGGATCAGATCGGGTTCGGTCAGCGCGAAGTCGAGATGGAACTCGATGAGACTGTCCAGAGCGGCGGTCGGATCGGGGTTATCCGCCAGCACGGACTGGGCGCCGGCCAGGAGCCTGGTGCTGATGCCGACTAGCAGTTCGACCAGTAACGCCTCCTTGCCGGGGAAGTGGCGGTAAACAGCGGGCCCGCTGACCCCGGCGGCGGCGCCGATGTCCTCGATTCGGACCGCCACGAAACCGCGCTCGGCGATCAACTGCTCGGCCGCGGCCAGCAGTTGGGAGCGGCGGTCGGACTTCTGCCTGCCGCGGCTGGTGAGCGTTGTCACGGGACCCTCCTGACGAACCAGCTGTACGTTTCGGTTAATTTTCACTAACATAGCACTCAGTTAGTCGCCATTAACCAAAGGTGAGTTCTACGATGGCATCTCCCGCCACCAACCGCGAGGCGCACCACAGGCTTGTCGAACAGCTTCGTGACAAGCTTGCCGCCGCTGCGCTCGGTGGTCCACAACGCGCCCGAGACCGGCATGTCGCGCGCGGAAAATTGTTGCCCCGCGACCGCGTCGACGGACTGCTCGATCCCGGCAGTCCGCTGCTGGAGATCGCGCCTCTGGCCGCCGACGGCCTGTATGACGACGAGTGCCCCGCGGCGGGAATCATCACCGGGATCGGCCGGGTGTCTGGGCGCGAATGCATGATCGTGGCCAACGACGCCACCGTCAAAGGTGGCACGTACTACCCGATGACGGTGAAGAAGCACTTACGCGCCCAGGAGATCGCGGCACAGAATCGTCTGCCCTGTATCTACCTGGTGGACTCCGGTGGGGCATTCTTACCGCGGCAGGACGAAGTGTTCCCCGACCGCGAACACTTCGGACGCATCTTCTACAACCAGGCGAACATGAGTGCGGCCGGCATCGCCCAGATCGCCGCGGTACTCGGATCATGCACGGCCGGTGGGGCTTACGTTCCGGCAATGAGCGACGAGGCGGTGATTGTCCGAAGCCAGGGCACGATCTTCCTGGGTGGACCACCACTGGTGAAAGCTGCCACTGGCGAGATCGTCACCGCCGAGGAACTCGGTGGAGGTGACCTGCATTCCCGGAAATCCGGCGTCACTGATCATCTGGCCCGTGATGACCGCGACGCGTTGGCGATTGTTCGGCGTATCGTTTCAACGCTCGGTCCGCGCGCACAGGCGCCATGGGATGTGCGCGCATCCGTTGATGCGATCGGCGATCAACGCGAACTCTATGAGGTGGTCCCGGTCGACACCCGGGTGCCTTACGACGTGCGCGAGGTCGTTACCCGCATCGTCGATGGCGGCGAGTTCAACGAGTTCAAGACGGAATACGGGACCACACTGGTGACCGGATTTGCGCACATCCATGGCCACCCGGTCGGCATCGTCGCCAATAACGGAGTGCTGTTCGGCGAATCGGCCGTCAAGGGAGCGCATTTCATCCAGTTGTGCGACAAACGCTCCATTCCGCTGGTGTTCCTGCAGAACATCACCGGCTTCATGGTCGGCCGCGATTATGAGGCGGGCGGGATCGCCAAGCACGGCGCCAAAATGGTGACCGCGGTGGCCTGCGCCCGTGTCCCCAAGCTCACCGTCGTCATCGGTGGGTCCTTCGGCGCAGGCAACTACTCGATGTGCGGTCGGGCGTACTCGCCGCGGTTCTTGTGGATGTGGCCGAATGCCCGGATCTCGGTCATGGGCGGTGAGCAGGCGGCATCGGTTCTGGCTACGGTGAGCGGGGAGATGACGCCAGAGCAAGAGGAGGAGTTCAAAGCCCCCATCCGCGCGCAATATGAAGATCAGGGAAACCCGTACTATTCGAGCGCCCGCCTCTGGGATGACGGCATCATCGACCCTGTTGACACCAGAACTGTTCTGGGACTGGCACTTTCGGTCGCGGCTAATGCACCCCTGGAGCCGGTTTCCTACGGCGTCTTCCGGATGTAGTGATATGAACCCGAAATATTTCGATACCATTCTGATCGCCAACCGCGGTGAGATCGCTGTTCGTGTGATCCGGACATGTAAGGCGATGGGCATCCGGTCGGTTGCGGTCTACAGCGATGCGGATGCGAACGCCCGCCATGTCGCCGAGGCTGACGTCGCCGTCCGGATCGGTCCGGCACCGGCCAGGCAGAGTTACCTCAGCATCGACGCGGTGGTCGACGCCGCACTGCGCACCGGAGCCCAGGGGATCCATCCCGGTTACGGATTCCTCTCGGAGAACGCCGATTTCGCCGCCGCACTGGCGCGAGCCGGACTGGTCTTCATCGGCCCACCCATCGGCGCTATCGCCACCATGGGCGACAAGATCGCCGCCAAGGCCGCGGTATCGGCCTTCGGCGTTCCGATCGTGCCCGGTATCGCCGAACCGGGGCTGTCCGATGCCGACCTGATCGGTGCCGCCGGTGATATCGGCTTCCCGGTTCTGGTGAAACCGTCTGCCGGTGGCGGCGGCAAAGGAATGCGCCGGGTTGACGATCCGGCAGATCTGCCCGCGGCCCTGGTGGCATCCCGTCGGGAGGCCGCCACCGCATTCGGCGATGACACCCTATTCCTTGAGCGTTTCGTCTTGCGCCCACGCCATATCGAGGTCCAGGTGCTCGCCGACGCCCACGGCACGGTGCTGCACCTCGGCGAGCGCGAGTGCAGCCTGCAGCGTCGGCACCAGAAGGTGATTGAGGAAGCGCCCTCGCCACTGCTGGACGCGGCGACACGGGCACGTATCGGTGCAGCCGCGTGTGAGACCGCCCGCAGTGTCGATTATGTCGGCGCCGGAACGGTGGAGTTCATCGTGTCGGCTGACGCGCCCGACGACTTCTACTTCATGGAGATGAACACCCGCCTGCAGGTTGAGCACCCGGTCACCGAGATGGTCACCGGATGGGATCTGGTCGAGTGGCAGATCCGCATCGCGGCGGGAGAGTCGCTGCACCACCGCCAAGACGACATCGTCACCCGCGGGCACGCCATCGAGGCGCGGGTCTACGCCGAGGATCCGGCGGCCGGGTTCCTGCCGACCGGCGGCCCCGTGCTCGGGCTCACCGAACCGTCCGGTCCGGGTATCCGGGTCGACTCGGGACTGTCCGCCGGAATGACCGTGGGCAGCGACTATGACCCGATGCTGGCCAAGGTGATCGCCCACGCAAGCGACAGGACCGGCGCACTGCACGCGCTTGATCGCGCACTGGCCGACACCGCAGTGTTGGGAGTCCGAACCAATATCGACTTCCTGCGGTTTGTCCTATCCGACGCGGACGTCAAGGCGGGCCGACTCGACACCGGGTTGCTGGAACGCCTTGAGTTCGCACCATCAGAAATCGGCGACGAGGCGTTCATTGCGGCAGCGGCGTACCGCTGGCTGCAGCGCTGGCCCGCAACCCCCGTCGACCCCTGGGATATCCCGTCTGGTTGGCGACTCGGCGAGGCAGCTGCGACCGGTATTCGGCTTCGGTGCGGCAACCGCACCGAATACGTCCACATCACGGGGAGCCCACGTCACGCTCAGGTGCGAGTCGGGAACGGTCCGATCCGGGATTTGACGGCGCACTCGGCCGAGGCGGTACTCACGCTCACTCTCGACGGAATCCGTCACCACCACATCGTCGCCTGCACCGAAAGCCAGCTATGGGTAGCCGGCGACGGCCGCACCTGGATGCTCGAAGAACTTGGCGAGGAGCCGGTCCGGGGAGATGATGAGCATTCCGGCGATGCGGAACTGACCAGTCCGATGCCGGGATCGGTTGTGGCCGTGGGTGTTCACGATGGCGATCTGGTGGCGGTAGGTGCAACCGTGGTGGCGGTTGAGGCCATGAAGATGGAACACTCGCTGCGCTCGCCGGTCGCCGGCGTGGTCGAGCTTCTCGTCGCCGTGGGCGACCAGGTAAAGGTGGGTCAACCACTGGCCCGGATAAAAGCGAATACAGAAGGAACCTGACGATGACCGATTTTCTGTCCACCGGAACCCTGCCCGATGAGTATCAGCAGTTGGTGAAGACCGTGCGCGATTTTGCCCGCGAGGTCGTCGCGCCGGTATCGGCCAAACATGACGCCGAGCACTCGTTCCCGTACGAGGTCGTCGCCGGTATGGCGGAGATGGGTCTGTTCGGATTGCCGTTCCCGGAGGAGTACGGCGGCATGGGCGGCGACTACTTCGCCTTATGCCTCGCACTTGAGGAACTGGGCAAGGTCGACCAGAGTGTGGCCATCACACTTGAGGGCGGGGTGTCCCTGGGCGCGATGCCGATCTACCGGTTCGGTACCGAGGCCCAGAAGCGGCAGTGGCTGCCCGCGCTCACCAGTGGATCCGCGTTGGGCGCATTTGGACTCACCGAAGCCGGCGGAGGCAGCGACGCCGGCGCCACCAAGACCACCGCCCGCCTGGACGATGGCCACTGGGTGATCAACGGCTCCAAGCAGTTCATTACCAACTCCGGAACCGATATCACCAGTCTGGTCACCGTCACCGCGGTCACCGGAAGCGACGGCGCCCGCCGGGAGATCTCCGCGATCGTTATCGAAGTTCCGACACCGGGGTTCACCGTCGAACCGGCCTACAACAAGGTCGGCTGGAACGCGTCCGACACCCATCCGCTGTCGTTCACCGATGTCCAGGTACCCGAGGAGAACCTGCTCGGGGAACGTGGCCGCGGCTACGCGAACTTCCTGCGGATCCTCGACGAGGGACGGATCGCGATCGCCGCACTCGCCGTCGGTGCCGCACAGGGCTGTGTCGACGAGTGCGTGAAGTACGCCGGCGAACGCTCCGCCTTCGGCCAGCCGATCGGACGATTCCAGGCGATCGAGTTCAAGATCGCCCGGATGGAGGCCCGGGCCCATGCCGCCCGCACCGCCTACTACGACGCGGCCGCGCTGATGCTGGCCGGAAAGCCGTTCAAGAAGGAGGCCGCGATCGCCAAGCTGGTTGGCGGCGAGGCGGCGATGGACAACGCCCGTGATGCCACTCAGATCCACGGCGGCTACGGCTTCATCAACGAATTCCCGGTCGCCCGGCACTACCGGGACAGCAAGATTCTCGAAATCGGCGAGGGCACAACCGAGGTTCAGTTGATGCTCATCGCACGGGAACTCGGTCTGCGGTAAGCGTCAAGCCCGCGGGTGCTGACCCATCGGCGGTGGTGACGCTTTTTGTCAGACGGTCCCTCTAGTATCGAAAATATGTTCGAAACATTGATCGGATGCGACCCGGTTTGCGATGAGTCGGCACTCATCGAGGGAATCGCATCGCTGGAGCGGCTCAAGGCCGCGGCCGCCGCCCGGCAGGCTCGATTGGCCGCGGCTCTCGATATGGCGCGACGATCCGCGGAGGCCGCGGCCGGGGTTCCGGCCGAGCGGCGTGGTCGTGGCGTGGCTGCCGAGGTGGCCTTGGCCCGGCGGGACTCGCCGGTGCGGGGCGGCCGACACCTCGGCTTCGCGAAGGCCCTCGTGCACGAGATGCCGCACACCCTGGCGGCGCTGGAGATCGGTGCGATATCGGAATGGCGGGCCACCATCGCAGTCAGGGAATCGGCTTGCCTTGACGTCGATGACCGGCGCCGTCTCGATGCCGAGTTGTGCTCGGATATCAGCCGATTAGATGGGATGGGCGATGCTGCCCTGGCCGCTGCCGCCAAGGCGATCGCCTACCGGCTTGATCCCCATGCTGTGGTCGACCGGGCAGCGCGTGCGAAGGAGGACCGCACCGTCACCATTCGGCCGGCGCCGGACACCATGACCTATCTGACCGCGCTGCTCCCGGTGGCCCAGGGGGTGTCGATCTACGCCGCGCTCAAGCGGGAGGCAGACGTCTGCTGTGATGGCCGTTCGCGGGGGCAGGTGATGGCCGACACGCTCGTTGAACGGGTAACCGGGCGTCCGGCCGAACAACCCGTTCCGGTTTCGGTCAACGTCGTCATCTCGGATCAGGCCCTGTTAGGCGCGGAGAACGCCGCGGCGGTGATCGCGGGCTACGGGTCGGTGCCCTCGGCGCTTGCCAGGGACTTCATCGCGGACGCGGTGGCTGATCAACGATCGCACGCCACGCTGCGCCGCCTGTACGCAACGCCCGCAACGGGCACCCTGGTTGCGCTCGAATCGCGGGCCCGGGTGTTCCCCAAGGGGTTGGCCGACTTCATCGGGTTGCGTGATCAACGCTGTCGGACCCCCTACTGTGATGCGCCGATCCGTCATCGCGACCACGCCACGCCGCATCGGCGGGGTGGCAGGACGAGCGGGATCAACGGCCTGGGTCTCTGCGAAATGTGTAACTACACCAAGGAAGCGGATGGCTGGACGGTCACCGCGGCAACCTCCGAAAATGGTACGCACACAGCCGAATTCACTACGCCCACCGGTGCGCGGCATCACTCCACGGCTCCGCCGATGCCGGGAACGCCGCAGGAACCGTTCGCGGCCTAGCGGCGCTGCTGAGCGGCGGCCAGGCGGGCCCTGAATTCAGGCGATTCAATCGAGGTGGCCTGTGGCCCCAACTCGATATCTTTGGCAGCCTCATGGTGGTCGCTGTCGATGAAGCCGGGGATCGCGGTGGCGCGCATCGAGGCTTTGGTGGCTAGCACTACCTCCCGCGGGGCCGCGGCGGGCCCGGCCGCCAACTCGAGTGCGGCTGCGACCGGATCATCGGCCAGTTGCAGCGCCATCCCGTGGCGTACAGCCGCCTCCGCATCAAAGCGCATACCGAACAACAGCGCGGCGCGCGCCACCTGCGGGCCGACGGCGCGCTGAAGCATCCAGGTTGCTCCTCCGCCGGGATGGATACCCAACTTCTGGAAGCGTGGGTCGAACATCGCATGCGGTCCGACGACGCGGACATCTGCGGCGAGTGCCAGGTTCATGCCTGCACCGACGGCCGCGCCGTTAACTGCGGCGATGGTCGGCAGTGAACAGCGACCGACCGCCATGAAGCCGGCATAGATGCGTTCGAGGCCCTCTCGTGCTGCTGCGCCCAGCGCGGACAGGTCGGCACCCGCGCAGAACGCCTTGCCGGCGCCGGTCACCACGACGGCATGCACGCCGACGTCGGATTCGGCCTGCCGCACCGCGTCGCGCAGTTGCCCCGACATCGCGTCGGTCACCGCATTGCGCCGCTCGGGGTCGTTCACCGTGATCAAAGCGACGCGATCAACGACGTCGTACAGCACCAGATCTGCCATGGGAAGCGAGGTTAACAGTCTCCTCACCGCTCAGCTTCGCGGTGCGATCGCCTGCTCGGCGAGCGTGCCCAATACCGGCGCGAGCCGCTGCGCGTAGGTGACGGTCACATGGTTGTCATCGCGGAACACCAGGTCGTTGCCCACGATCGCGGGGCAGCGGGTGGTGGTGCAGAACAGCTCGGACAGATCCGCGTACTGTCCGCCTGCAGCGGAGGTGGCCTGAGCCTCGGCGGCGATCCCGTTGGTGTTCAGGGCCGTTGACCGTGGTGATGCGCACGCAACCGCATCGTCGAGGTGTCCGGACAGGCATACCGGAACGTCGGTATGCGGGTCGGGTACGGGTCCGAGCACCAGGACGCGCGCCGCGGTGACCGCTCGCACCTCGGTGACGAGCGCTGCAAGACTGTTTACCCAGTCCCGGTCAAAGCTGGTTAATCCGAAGTTGGTGCCGTAGCGGCGTGACATATCGAGCACCACCAGCTTCGGCCGTTCGTTGGCCAACCGCTTGAGCACCTGAGCACGCCACCGGCCGCACTCGGTGTAGGTGCGCCCGAGGTACGGGCTCATGATCGGCATGTCGGGCAGCGGGCAGGTGACCTTGGCCATGGTCACCAGACGCCAATGTCGCTGCTGTGCAATCGGTTGCAGCGCGGGCTGCCACATCGCGGCGTGGGAGTCGCCGACCAGCGCCACCGTTGTGCCCCCTGCCGGGTCACCGGACACGCAGTCGGGGACACCTACCTCGAGCCAGGCGCGGACACATCCGTCGAGGAATGCCTCCGGTTTGTCGGCGGCTGCCCCATCCAGGGCGGGCGATAGGTCAGCCGGAACGGCGGTCTGGTCCGCCGAAAGCTGCACGGCCTCGTGGATGGCGGCGATGGCGTCAGCCAGGGGGTCACCGGATGCCGGGTGTACGACCGCGGCGGCCGCCGGGGTGCCGTGACCGATGGGAGTGGGTACGAGGACGGGCAACAGCACCGCCGCACTGACGGCCGCAGCGGTGATCGCGCTACCGAGAACGATGCTGCGCCCGGGGGACTGCCGCAGTCGTCTGTCGTAGCGAACCGGTCGTTCCACATAGCGCAGGGTGAGCACCGCGAGCCCAAAGGCGCCGGCAACCGCCCCCGCACGACCGAGCGATCCGATCGGATGGCCGACGAGCAGGGGTGCGAACAGCAGTACCGGCCAATGCCACAGATACCACGAGTACGACAGGCGGCCGACGGCCCTCATGGGAGGTACTGACAGCAAGCGACCCGCACCACCGACGGGGGTCGCGCAGCCCCCGATGATCACCAGGGCCGTGCCGAAAACCGGTAGCAGTGCCGCGGTGCCCGGGTAGGGCGTTCGATCGTCGAAATTCACCGCAGCCCAACCGATCAGGGCTAGTCCGACGAAACCGGCAAGCGCGGCCCATCCCACCGGTAGTCGCCGCCACCCGATCGCGGAGAGCGCGACGAGTGCGCCGGTTGCCAATTCCCAGGCCCGAGTGGGAAGTGAGAAGAAGGCCCACGCCGGCAGCGAGTGCGTCAGGATCACCGCCAGCGTGACCGATCCCGCCGCGATGGCGGCCAGCATGGCGACATAGGGCACCGGGGTGGGGCGGCCGCGACGCGCCCGACGGCCCAGCAGCCACGCGGTGCCGAGCAGCAGTGCGGGCCAGAGCAGATAGAACTGTTCCTCGACCCCCAACGACCAGTAGTGCTGGAAGGGCGATGGGGTCGTATGGCCGAGATAGTCCGTACCGGCGATCGCCAACCGGTAGTTGCCGACGTAAAGGGCGCTGGCCAGGCCATCATCGAGGACCGATCGCGCCTGCAGGGGCGGCAGCAGTGCGGTGGCCGCGACCGCGGTGAACACCAGCACCGTGGTTGCCGCGGGGAGAAGCCGACGGGCCCGCGCGGCGTAGAACCGCATCAGATTGATCCGTCCGGTTTCGGCCAGTTCGGAAAACAGCAGTCGAGTGATCAGGAAACCGGAGATCACGAAGAAGACGTCAACGCCGACGAAGCCCCCACTGATGGCGCCGACGTGGAACGCGATGACCGCGAGGACTGCGACCGCGCGGAGCCCCTCGATGTCGGGGCGGAAATCAAATCCCACCCTTCGGCGTGGGGGCCGGCCAACCCGGCGCCGCGCGTCGATATCGGCCACAGCCGAATTCTCGTCGCCGTGGCTTGATCAGCAGTGTTGCCACGCCCGGATTAATCTGGTGAGAGCCCCAGGAGAGAAGGCAGCGATGAAGTCGACCGTGATGTCCCGGCGGGATCTCGATTTCCTGCTCTTCGAATGGCTTGACGTCGATGAATTGACCAAGCGGACCCGGTTCGCCGAGCACTCCCGGGAAACCTTCTCCGATGTCCTCGACCTGTTCGAGGAACTGGCCACTCGCTATTTCGCGCCGCACAACAAGAAGAGCGACCAGAACGAGCCGTCATTCGACGGAACGACGGTGACCGTGATCCCCGAGGTGAAACAGGCCCTCGATGCCGTCGCGGCAGCCGATCTGCTCAGCATGGGCATGGACCACGCATTGGGCGGCGCGCAGCTGCCTACTACCGTCGCCCAGGCCGGCTTCTCGTGGCTGTCGGCGGCCAACATCAGCACCTCCGGCTATCTGATGCTCACCATCGCCAACGCCAATCTGCTCTCCAAGTTCGGCACCGAGGAGCAGATCGAGACCTTCGTCAAACCGATGCTGGCCGGCCGGTTCACCGGAACCATGGCGCTGTCGGAACCTGCGGCGGGATCGTCCCTGGCCGATATCACTACCCGGGCCGAGCCCGACGACGACGGAACCTACCGATTGTTTGGATCCAAGATGTGGATCTCCGGTGCCGAGCACGAAATGTCGGAGAACATCGTGCATCTGGTGCTGGCCAAGATTCCCGGCGGGCCGCCCGGCACCAAAGGAATCTCGCTTTTCGTCGTGCCGAAGTTCCTGGTGAACCCGGACGGGTCGATCGGTGCGCGCAACGAGGTGGCGATTTCGGGACTCAATCACAAAATGGGACAACGCGGTATCACCAACACCGTGCTGAACTTCAACGGCGCCACCGGCTATCTGGTCGGCGAGCCGCACCGCGGCATCGTCTACATGTTCCACATGATGAACGAGGCGCGCCTCGGCGTCGGAATGGGCGCGGTGGCACTGGGGTACACCGGGTATCTCAAATCGCTGCAGTACGCGAAGGAACGCCCCCAGGGCCGACCGATCACCAGTAAGGATCCGACCACGCCGCAGGTGCCGATCATCGAGCATCCCGATGTGAAGCGAATGTTGTTGGCACAGAAGTCCTATGTCGAAGGTGCCCTTGCGCTTGCGCTGTACTGCGCCCGCATTGTCGACTGGCAGGACAGTTCCGAATCCGACGCTGAGCGCGATGAGTTGGGGCTGTTGCTGGACATCTTGACGCCGGTCGCCAAAAGCTGGCCCTCGCAATGGTGCGTTGAGGCCAACAGTCTGGCTATTCAGGTGCTCGGAGGATACGGCTACACCCGCGAATACGACGTCGAGCAGCACTACCGGGACAACCGTCTCAACCCGATCCACGAGGGCACCCACGGTATTCAGAGCCTGGATCTGTTGGGCCGCAAGGTCACTCAGCGGAGCGGCGCAAGCCTGACCGCACTGGGGACCGCAATTTCCCAGACGGTGACGGCTGCCAATGCCGTAGGTGGGGAGTCCGCTGAACTCGCGGCGCAACTCGACGCGTCGTGGCAGAAACTGGTTGCCGTCACACTGTCGATGTTCGCCTCGGGGGATGTTGAGGCGGCGATGGCCAACAGCGCCATCTACCTCGAGGCGTTCGGACACATCGTGATTGCCTGGATGTGGCTCGAACAGTTCCTTGCCACCGGTGACAATCCCGGCGACTTCTACGACGGCAAGCGTCAGGCGGCGCGCTACTTCTTCGGCTACGAACTTCCCCGTACGGATCCGCAGTTGCAACTGCTCGAGTCCCTTGACCGCACCACACTGGACATGCGCGACGACTGGTTCTGACCTGGTTCCACGCGTGGGGCGCGCGGCCGATAGGCCCGGCGGGGTAGTCCCTGGCGGCGTGAGAATCAGAACACGATTGGGGCAATTCTCGATTGCCGTGCTGCCTCAGATGGAAAACTGGTCCCAATGGACCCAATGGTGATGGGCCTCGCAGGAACGCTGGTCGGTGCGGTGGTCGTCGCAGGTGTGGGCGTCGTGAAGTCCGTGACAGAGACGTGGTTACCAGGGGTCGTCGCAAACACTGACACAAAGCGTCAGATGCACGTCAACCTGCAATCGCAGCGCTATGACACGGTAAAAGGGTGGCGGGCAGGCTTGGAAGGTGCGTGCAGCGCCTACCGGCAGTGGGCCGCCGGACCCCGTGACAGTGATCCGCCCAACGTGGTCGGTGATGAGTGGTTCGAAGGATTGCGGCCGTACCTTCCCACCGATGGCGATGCAGCCCAGTTCCGCAGCGCGCACGGGGTCCACTGCGACAACCCGACAGTCATCGCGTTATCTCTCGAAATCGGACGGATTGAGCAGGAGTGGATCGATT
>Ga0194035_1000879_pt1 | contig 16625 bp, 16 predicted proteins | sample JunL2320m_MetaG_FD_148680 | JGI IMG/M metagenome (GOLD analysis project Ga0194035, IMG submission 148680) | Anoxic zone freshwater microbial communities from boreal shield lake in IISD Experimental Lakes Area, Ontario, Canada - Jun2016-L239-20m | ecosystem: Environmental > Aquatic > Freshwater >...
GATCTGGCTGGCAGGTCAGCACTAGCAACCATTTTTATCCCAAAGTGGGCTTCAGCCGCAGTTATGGGGCGCTTGGGGTGAGTGGTGCATCACACGGCGCTGATCCGTGGGGAACAGCCCTGGGTCGCGGCAGTATGTTTGGTCTTTGATTTGTTCCCCCATCCCTTTGAAAGGCAACGCATGGCTCGCAGTGGCAAGATCGCCGTTATCGGCGCAGGTTTCTATGGTTCAACTACAGCAATGCGTCTGGCTGAGTACGACATCTTTGAGACGGTAGTTCTCACCGATGTTCTCGACGGCAAGGCGGAAGGTCTGGCTCTAGATTTGAACCAGTCTCGTTGGATCGAAGGTTTTGAAACTAAGGTCGTTGGACAGACCACTGGGATGGACGGTTCAGGCTATGAAGCCATCGCCGGTTCTGAGATCGTGGTCATCACTGCAGGTTTGCCGCGCAAGCCAGGTATGAGCCGCATGGACTTAATCGAAACCAACGCAAAGATCATGCGTCAGGTTGCCGAGAACATTGCCAAGCATGCACCGGGCACAGTCATCATCAACGTCTCAAATCCACTTGATGAAATGACTGCCCTTGCGCAGATCGTTTCTGGTTTCCCATACGCACGAGTCATCGGTCAGGCAGGAATGCTTGACACTGCTCGATTTACACACTTTGTTGCGGAAGAGCTTGATGTTCCTGTTGCGTCCGTGACCACTCTTACTTTGGGTTCACATGGCGACACCATGGTTCCAGTTGCATCTGCCTGCTCGGTGAGCGGCAAGCCACTGACGGACCTGTTACCTGCTGACAAGATTGAAGAGCTCGTCGTTCGTACTCGCAACGGTGGAGCTGAAGTCGTTGCACTCCTGAAGACTGGTTCTGCTTACTACGCTCCTTCAGCTGCCGCAGCACGGATGGCTAAAGCTGTTCATGAAGACTCCGGCGCCGTTATGCCAGTGTGTGCGTGGGTAGATGGCGAGTACGGCCTCACCGGTGCTTATCTCGGTGTTGAGGCAGAACTAGGTAAGGGTGGCATTCGCAAGATTGTTGAAACCCCACTTTCGGACGCCGAGAAGGCACTGCTCGTAGAGGCATATGAAGCAGTCAAGGTTAAGCAAGCCGACGTAAAAGATCTTTAAAGATTTACCGGTGAGTGCATCGAAACCCGATGCACTCACCGTATTCTCCAGACCTACCCAACAGGAGCAACCGCATGAGCAAGATCAAGGTAGTTAACCCAGTCGTTGAACTTGATGGCGACGAAATGACTCGCATCATTTGGCAGTTCATCAAAGATGAGCTCATCGTTAAGTACCTCGATATTGATTTGAAGTACTACGACCTCGGTATGGAACACCGTGATGCAACCGACGATCAGGTCACTATTGACTCAGCGGAAGCAATCTTGAAGTACGGCGTTGGCGTGAAGTGCGCAACTATCACTCCTGACGAAGCCCGCGTCGAAGAGTTCGGCCTGAAGAAGATGTGGAAGTCGCCAAACGGCACTATCCGCAACATCCTCGGCGGCGTTATTTTCCGTGAGCCAATCATCATCTCGAATATTCCACGTTTGGTACCCGGCTGGACCAAGCCAATTGTTGTTGGCCGTCACGCGTTTGGTGATCAGTACAAGGCAACAGATTTCAAGGTTCCAAGCGCCGGCACCTTGACAATGACATTCACCCCCACCGATGGTTCAGAGCCAATGGAATTCAACGTGTTTGATTTCCCTGGAGCTGGCGTTGCGATGGGCATGTACAACTTGGACGAGTCGATTCGTGACTTTGCCCGTGCATCAATGCGTTATGGCCTGAACCGTGGCTACCCGGTTTACTTGTCAACGAAGAACACCATCCTGAAGGCCTACGACGGTCAGTTCAAAGATATTTTCGCTGATGTCTACGAAAAAGAATTCAAAGGTGAGTTCGAAGCAGCAGGTATTGAATACGAGCATCGCTTGATCGATGACATGGTTGCGGCCGCAATGAAGTGGGAAGGCGGCTATGTCTGGGCATGCAAGAACTATGACGGCGACGTGCAGTCCGACACCATTGCGCAGGGCTTCGGCTCGCTTGGCTTGATGACATCAGTACTGATGTCACCCGATGGCCGCACCGTTGAAGCAGAAGCTGCTCACGGCACCGTGACTCGTCACTTCCGCCAGCATCAGGCGGGTAAGCCAACGTCAACCAACCCAATCGCATCCATCTTCGCTTGGACTCGTGGCTTGGAGCATCGCGGCAAACTTGATGGCACCCCTGAGGTCAGCGCTTTCGCACAGACCCTTGAGCGTGTGTGTATCGAAACCGTGGAAGAGGGCAAAATGACGAAGGATCTTTCTTTGCTTATTAGCCCGGAGCAGCCATGGCAAACCACCCAGGAGTTCCTAGCCTCCATTGATGAGAACCTTCAGAAAGCGATGCGCTAAACAGATGGCTTTCAACGTAAGGGTGGGTCGCTGATGTCAGCTACCCACCCTTCGTCTATTGCATTCGAGCACGGGCTGTCAAGCAAGCGCCTGTGGGCGCTTATGGGCACTCTTGCTGCGATGACGGCGTTTGCCCCGCTTGCAACAGATGTCTACTTACCGGCCTTTCCAAATCTGACTCAGGAGTTCAACTCCACAGATGCAGCGGCCCAACTCACACTCACTGCATCGTTCCTAGGCATCATGCTGGGCCAACTCATCTTTGGTCCGCTCTCGGATTCAGTTGGTCGGCGTCGGCTGGTTCTTATCACCACCATCACTACCGTGTTTGCAACATTGGCTTGCGCAATGGCTCCATCGATGGGTTTCCTGACTGTCGCGCGCTTGATTTTGGGAATCACCGGTGGCGCAGGCATTGTGATTAGCCGAGCAATCGCGGCAGATATTGTGAAAGGTGCGGAGGCCGCGCGTTTCTTTTCCTTACTCATGAGTATTTCTATGCTTGCCCCGCTCGTTGGTCCGTTGATCGGTGGCGTGTTATTAGACATGACCGATACTTGGCGCTCGGCTTTCTTCTTCCTCGCAATTTTTTGCGCACTCTTGGCCGCGGCAATCGTGTTGTTCGTTCCTGAAACCTTGCCAGTTGAGCGACGTCATGCGGGTGGCTACTCGCAACTGGGCAAAGGCGCACTAGCGCTTATGCGAGATCGTGTTTTTGTTGGGTACGCGATTACTCAGGTCTTTGCCTTTGGTGCACTGTTTGCATACCTTGCAAGTTCATCATTTATCTTCCAGGAGAAGTTCGGACTTTCAGCGACGCAATACAGTTTCGCCTTCTCCGGGCTCGCAGGATCCATCGTCATTATGGGCTTTGTCAACAGGCGCCTCGTCGTCACCCTTGATGTACGCAAGGTGTTGGTTTGGTCCCTAGCAATTGCTGCTGTTGGTGCAATTGCGTTGATTCCGATCATGGGCGCGGATCAGCCATCCATGTGGCTCATGATTCTGATGCTGCTGCTTGTCATAGCAACTCGAGCAACTATCGGGGCAAACTCGATGGCGCTTGGGCTTGCAAGAAGTGCACTCATGGGCACGGCCTCTGCAATTCTGGGGGCTCTGACCTTTGCCGGAGCGCTGGTAGTAGCACCAATGTTGGCGCTCATGCCTTACGACACCGGCCTCACCATGGCGGTAGTGATGGCGCTTTGCTCCGTACTTGCTTGGGCATCCACAACCTTCCTATCGCGGGAAAAGTCCGCGTAGTGTTACGTCCATGAGTAGTTCCTGGGTCAACATCTTGGTGGTCTTGTTTTTTATCTTGATCGGTGGTTTCTTTGCCGCGGCAGAACTTGCCTTGGTGTCACTTCGAGATAGCCAGATTTCTCGACTAGCGACTCAGGGTCGTCGAGGTCGCCGCCTAGCGTCAGTTGCTTCAAACCCCAACAGATTTCTGGCGGCGGGCCAAGTTGGGCTGACGCTGGCAGGATTCATCTCAGCAGGTTTTGGCGCGTCGCAGATTGCCCCACAAATAACCGATGTTTTTGTTGGTTGGGGCATGAGTCAGTCGTTGGCTGATCCGCTCGCATTCCTCGCCGTCACCTTGGTGATTGTGTTCTTCTCTCTTGTGCTTGGTGAACTAGTACCAAAACGAATCGCCCTGCAGCGGGTTGAAGGTGTGGCACTGTTCGTTGCTGGTCCAATTGATTTTATTGCCAAACTTTTTCGCCCGTTCATTGTCGGGCTTTCTTACGCAACTGATGCAGTCGTTCGGCTGATGGGTATCGATCCGCATGCAGCGAAGGAACAAATCAGCGGTGAAGAGCTGCGCGATCTCGTTGCTGCGCATGAAGATTTAACAGAACATGAGCGTGAATTGATTGACGACGTATTCTCTGCTGGTGAACGAGAACTTCGCGAAGTCATGATTCCACGCACTGAAGTGGAGTTTCTCGATGCGAGTTTGCCCGTATTCAAAGCAGTGAAACTTATTGCCGACAAGCCGCATTCTCGTTATCCGGTAATTCGTGAATCATCCGATGACATCATCGGTTTTGTTCATATTCGCGATATTTTGATGCCGGATGTGGCGGAGCGTTCCATTCGGGTGGGCGAGCTTGTGCGTGAGATTGCCGCATTCCCTGGAACAAATGGTGTGTTATCAACCCTGTCGCAAATGCGCCGGCGTCATCAGCACTTGGCGATCGTGGTTGATGAATACGGCGGAACTGCCGGCATCGTCACCATGGAAGATCTGGTTGAAGAGTTGATTGGCGATATCAAAGACGAGTATGACGTGGGTGCTGTCGGCGAAACTTCTCGGCCGCATGGAATTTTAAGCGTTGATGGCCTCATGAATGTGGATGATTTTGCGGAAGATTGTGGAATTAGGCTTCCTGAGGGCCCATATGAAACGGTCGCTGGGTTCTTGGTTGCCGAATTTGGATCACTTCCTGAGCTAGGTGCCAACGTGACGGCCTGCGAACACACCTTCACGGTAAGTGAACTTGATGGGCGCAGAGTTTCCCGAATTCGGGTAGAACCACTCGTAGTCGATGACCTCATGCAAGATGAAGATTCCTCTTTGCCACAATAAGCATCATGTCTGCTGATCGCTCCTCTCGAGTGCTGTCCGGAATCCAGCCCACAGCTGATTCCTTCCAACTGGGAAATTATCTTGGAGCCCTGCGTCAGTGGGTGCAGATGCAGCATGACAACGATGCCTATTACGTGGTGGTTGATCAGCATGCGATCACGGTTGATCATGATCCGGCATTGCTGCGCAAGCGCACACTGGTTTCATTTGCACAGTTGCTTGCACTCGGGCTAAATCCAGATATTTGTACGATTTTCGTGCAAAGCCATGTACCTGAGCACAGCCAATTGGCTTGGGTGCTGGAGTGCCAAACAGGTTTTGGTGAAGCGAGTCGGATGACGCAATTCAAAGACAAGTCACAAAAAGGCGGAGCTGATCGCTCAACTGTTGGGCTATTTACGTATCCAATTCTGCAGGCTGCAGATATTTTGGTCTATGAAGCCGATGAAGTGCCCGTCGGTGAGGACCAACGCCAACACCTTGAACTGACTCGTGATCTAGCGCAGCGATTTAATGCATCATTCGGTGAAACGCTGACTGTGCCAAAAGGCATGTATGTCACGGACACTGCGAAAATTGTTGATCTACAGGATCCAACATCGAAGATGAGTAAGTCCAGTGCACCCGGCTGCGTCTTTTTGCTTGATGACGATAAAACTCTAACCAAGAAGATCAAAAGCGCTGTGACGGATTCAGAGCGCGAGATTCGATTCGACGCTGAAAATAAAGCCGGGGTCTCTAACCTTCTGACCATCCAGCAGGCCTTGACGGGCAAGAGCATTGAAAGGCTCGAGCAGGATTACCAAGGGCGAGGCTACGGCGATCTCAAGGGCGATACGGCAGAGATCGTTGTTGAGTTTGTTCGACCTATTCGTGATGTCGTCGATCAATTGATGTCTGATCCCGCTGAACTACAGAGGCAGATGGCTATTGGTGCACATAAGGCCCGTGCGACCGCACGCCACACCTTGGCAAAGGTCTATGACGCTGTCGGGTTTGTTGCGCTGCCAAGCGAGTAAATTATCTAGAGCTTCCACGTTGATCGCCGGCGATAAACTTAGCGATACTGGCGGCGACGTCGATTACGGTTGGCGTTCCAGATAAATAACACAAAGCCAAGAACCAGCACGGCGATGACAGCGAGCCAAAATGAGGGCGCTTGGGCTTGAGCCGCAGGCACTTTGAGTGCCGCCTTACTTACTTCTTGTTGTGCAATGAGATCAGGTGTGATGGTCGGACTTGGCTGCGGTGTGGAAACTATCGCGACAGCGGCTTGCTCAACTTGTGGTGCCAGCCCTTGCAATTGCGAAACGGCTGGTAGTGGAGTCAGCGGCTCGACTAATGTGCCGATCGGCTTGATGGCTTTCAGATTCTTAAACCCCCAGTCGAGTGCAGCTTCCGCGGCATCCTTGGAGGATTCTTTGATTCCCAGGCCGACAAAAATCAGGGTGTGGCCTTTGCGAGTAGCCGCACCGATGAAGGTGCGACCGGCGTTGGTGGTGAATCCGGTTTTGACACCAATGGCACCTTTAAAGCCGCTGGTAAGCATCTGATTCAAGTTGTAGATGGGGCGTATTCCACCGCCGTCAGAGTTTTTTGCAGGGAATTTGTATTTTTTCGTACTGACAATGGTGGTGAAATCACTTCTAGCCAGCCCTGCTCGAGCAATCAGTGCGAGATCGTAGGCGCTCGATGTTTGACCAGGGACATCAAGGCCGTTGGGGCTCTTGGCACGAGTGTCATTTGCTTGTAGTTGCTTGGCTACGCGATTCATATCGCGAATAGTTTTTTTAATGCCACCGTTGGCCTCAGCGATGGCAATCGCCGCGTCGTTGCCGCTGGGCAGCATCATCCCGTAGAAAAGATTTTCGATTGTGTAGACCTGTCCGGCTTCCAGACCAGCCTTTGCACCGTAAATATTGGCAGCTTTGCTAGTAGCTGTAATGGTTCCGTTCAGCGCCAATGTAGGCAGCAGTGTCAAGGTAGTGAGTGTTTTCAGTGTGCTGGCCGGCGGCCGGGTCTTGTGAGCTCGCTTAGCCGCGAGCACTTGACCGGTCGTGGCATCAGCCAGAATCCAGGTTCGGGCCGTAACGATCGGGGCGGAGGTAACGCCATTGACAAGATTGACTTGCACGCCGGGCAACCCGAGCTGTTCGCCGCCAATGACGGCGGCCGAGGCTGGAGCCAGGATCGTGAGGCTGATGGCAGCGCAGCAACTAACTATCCAAATCTTGCGCATGATCGGTCAATCGTAACTGCTTGGTTGGTTGATTCTTCCCAAAAATACAGTGTGGGTGCCCTGATATTCAGGGCACCCACACTGTGTGTATCTGTAGAAACTAGCCAATGAGCTTTCCGGTAGCTACTTCCATGAGTTGGCCACAAGTAGGTGCCTTATCGGCGACTACTTGACCATCTTGTGCCGTGATGAACCAGGTGCATTTACTTGGCTCACCGTATGGGAACAGGGCAGTTGGCCTGTAATTAACTGACGTAGGAAGCATTCCGCCACCGTCGAATCCCTTCTTTGCAGATCGAAGCGCTGTGATAAGCCCCTGACGGGTTGGGCATTTGCCAGTCAACTTGAGTCCCTTAATGAAGGTATCTGCTGACACGTAACCCAATGGAGGTGAAGCGCCATAGGGGTTCAATCCGGCTGCAGTCATACCCTTGACGTAGGTACGCACGCCTGAGCGTGCTGCCATGGTCACTGGGGTTGCAGGAGTCGTGCCGTAGGTAGCACCCAGGACACCGTTGAGGGATGAGCCGGCCGCCTTGATCACTGCTGGGTCAGAAAGGCCAGCCATGTAAGGAACCTTTAACGTGATGCCCTGCTGCTTGAGAGCATTCATAACTGACACGCCACCATCAACCAAAAGGATGAGATAGGCAGAATCTGCGCCTGAAGATTTAATCTTCAACGCCGTTGACGTGGCGTCATAAGCACCAAACGGTGCGTCAGCGATTCGGAGCACTTCAGTGATTCCGGTGCCAGCCAAGGTTGCAGCGAAAGAGTTCGCCGTGTTAATTGCTGCAGGCACGGGGAACGTGATTGTTGCAACTTTGCTCGCGCCAGCGGCTTTCAAGCGAGCGGGAGCGGAAGTTTGCACGTAAGCGAGGCTGCCTGGGCCCTTCGAAGATGGACACGAGATCGCGAGAAATGAGAAGTACCTTGAAAGGCGTGAGTTCACCTTGTATTTCGCAGGACACTAACACCAACGCGAGCTGTTTTTACGGCATTTTCCAGATGCCTCTCGAAAAGAAAACCCTAGTCGGGTCTATTCGAGGGGATTTCGCGATCTTTATGTGTGAGATATGCGAGCCAGCTGTGCTCCCCAATGAATCCTACCTGCACACCATTCTTGCTTGAACCCACTATCTTCATAAGGCAACTGGAGCTAGGCGGCTAGATTATGAACTCAAAAAGCAATTTAACGAGAAGTGAGTGTGCGATGGCTATCAGTGATGATCTGGATGCGGCGCTTTTGAGCATTCTAGAGGCCGCGACAAGGGAAAGTCTGGACACGCTTTCCGTAGAACAAGTTGCTACGACTGCGGGTGTTTCACGCGCTAGCGCTTACCGACATTTCGGAGATCAGGCTGGACTCTTGCTTCAGGCGTTACGCCTGAAAGCACACTTTCACGGGAATGCCTTTCTCGCGTCGATCAAACCGAATCTTTCTCTACAGGAACAGCTGGAGCACTCCTGGCTGTATACAGCCGAGCATGTTGTTCACGACCAGGTGTTCCACCGACTTGCTGAGCTTCAACCAGAAGCAACAATTGGTCGTGAGCTTATGGCCACTATCTACGGGGAAAAGATACTTGAAGGTCAGAAAGTAGGGGAGATTCGTAGCGATCTTTCAGTTGACGAAATTGTAGATTGGTTGGTGAGCCAGCGAGAGTTCTACCTGACGGAACACATGGATCCTGAAAATGCACAGATGTGGACCGGCAAGTTCTTGATGCCGATCCTTCGACCGCAGCCTGAGTGGGAGGACAAGTTCAGCGCCAGAGTTGATCTATTGCTGGATGACATTCAAGAAGGCCTTAAGTTCGTTGAAACCCAGGCGGCAGCAGGGCAAAAGAATTTGCGTCGAGCGTTGAAATCGAGCAGTGAAATCGAGCAGTGAGATCGAGTAATTCAGTTTGGCGTTAGTTCGCGCTACCGGTTTCTTTTGTGGGTGCCTCACGTTCGGTACTGATGGATCTATCGAGTTGCTCAACTTGTAATCGCACATCCTCCAAGAGAACTTGCATTCGTGCCGCGAGCCATTCGTTGGGGTCTCCTTGCGGAACAATGGCAGGAACGACAAACTTTCTAAACCAGCGGCGAGTTGCATGCTCATCGTGGTTGATTGCTTGGCAGATTTGATGTTGCGTGAGCAGCCAATTGTGCAATTCGTCTATCGTGATATCAGATCTCAACTGGTGGTCTTTTTGTGCAGAAACAAGTGTGTCTGTAAAAGTGGACGTTGCAAGATCAGCTCGCATCTGATGTGCATCTGAATCTTGGATTAAGACAGAAAGTTCTTCAAGCCGGTTATCTTCTCGATTATGGCGCTCAGAAAGCACCCAAGCTTCTTCGATTCGCTGAACGGCGGTCAGCGAAGGCGGAAGCTCACGTAGGAGCCGTTCGCTCCATTCAGCGGCAATAGCGAACATTGCTCGTTTTCGCAGTTCATCGCGCGAACCAATATGGCGATATGCCGTGGCTCGACTGATACCAATTGAGTCAGCAAGTTGTTCGATAGTAAGTGCCAAGATTTCATCAGTCCTCATCGGCCATACCAGCGACGTCAAGGACTGTTCCAGACGTTGGGCTACTGTTTGATCGATAACGCTCGTCATGTCTGCCACCCTAAAATCTCCCGTGATGAAGGTTTCAAGGTATCGCATCGGCTACTGAGTCAAGAATGCTTGATAGAAACAATCGTCTGCATTTCAGGGCGTGTAACTGATGGGAATGGGATAAAATTCGTAGACGTAGGCAGAGTTTTCCTTGTCTCAACCTTGCGACACAGATAGACTCGAGTCCAGAAGCTTCAGAAAGGTTTGCCAGAAATGTTGAGCGTCGCGCAGGCCAACAAAGAATCGTCTTAAAGTCACTATTCGCGAGTTGGGACCATGATGACCAAGCAGATCGTTCAGATCAGTAAAGTAATTATTCGTTTTGCTGGCGACTCTGGTGATGGCATGCAGATGACTGGTGACCGATTCACTTCTGAAACTGCAGGTTTAGGTAATGATCTTGCCACGCTACCTGATTACCCTGCTGAGATTCGTGCACCTCAAGGAACCCTTGCCGGTGTCAGTGCTTTCCAGCTGCACTTCGCTGATCATGAGGTGCTCACCCCCGGCGATCAGCCCGATGTTCTCGTGGCAATGAATCCTGCTGCCCTTCGTGCAAATATCGGTGACCTACCTGCCGGTGGTGAGCTCATTGCCAATACCGATGAGTTCACAAAGCGTGCCTGGGAGAAAGTTGGGTATAGCTCAAATCCACTTGAGGATGAAGATTTTCTTCAGAAATACCATGTGCATCCCGTTGCCTTGACTTCAATGACTGTCGCGGCTTTGCAAGATATTGATGTATCTAAAAAAGATGCCGAGCGAGCAAAAAATATGTTTGCACTTGGCCTGTTGTGCTGGTTATACAATCGTCCGTTTGAAGCGACCCTTGACTTCTTAACAGACAAGTTTGGCAAGCGGCCAACAATTTTGGCATCGAATATCGCTGCGTTCAATGCCGGTTGGTCTTTTGGCGAGACCACTGAAGATTTTGCAATTCAGTATGAAGTGAATCCAGCGGTAAAAAAAGCGGGCGTGTACCGCAACATCACCGGTAACCCGGCATTGGCTTATGGACTGATCGCAGCATCGGTTCAATCTGGGCTGCCATTGTTTTTAGGCACCTACCCCATCACTCCGGCTTCGGATATTTTGCATGAACTCAGTAAGCACAAGGAGTTCGGTGTCATTACTTTTCAGGCGGAAGATGAAATCGCTGGCATCGGTGCAGCCCTTGGAGCTTCATACGGAGGCTCACTTGGAATCACGACCACATCGGGCCCTGGCGTTGCTTTAAAGTCGGAAACGATCGGACTTGCCGTAGCCCTTGAATTGCCATTGGTAATCATCGATGTGCAGCGAGGCGGGCCTTCAACCGGCCTTCCAACAAAAACTGAACAGTCAGACTTGCTGCAGGCAATGTTTGGACGCAATGGTGAATCACCAGTGCCAGTGATTGCACCAAAGTCGCCATCCGATTGTTTTGATGCTGCGCTGGAAGCGTGCCGTATTGCGATCGAATATCGCACTCCAGTGTTCTTGCTTTCTGATGGTTACCTTGCCAATGGTTCCGAACCGTGGCTCGTACCTGATGCTTCAACCTTTAAGGTGATTGAACCGAACTTTGCAACACAAACAAACCACACTGATAAAGATGGCAAAGACGAGTTTTGGCCATACCTAAGAGACCCAGAAACTTTGGCGCGACCATGGGCGATTCCAGGCACCAAAGGCCTTGAGCACCGCATTGGCGGCCTCGAAAAGGCAAACGGCTCTGGCGCTATTTCTTATGACCCAGAGAATCACGACACCATGGTTCGTTTACGTCAAGCCAAGGTAGATGGCATTGCCAACACCATCCCGCTGCTTGAAGTCGATGATCCGTCTGGTTCTGCTCGAGTATTGATTTTGGGCTGGGGCTCAACCTTTGGACCGATTGGTGCAGCATGTCGGCTTGCGCGCGAGGCCGGTCACCAGGTTGCGCAAACTCATATCCGTCATATCAATCCGTTTCCAAACAACTTGGGCGAAATATTGAAGTCATATGACCGAGTAATTGTTCCTGAAATGAATCTTGGGCAGTTATCCATGTTGCTCCGAGCAAAATACCTTGTTGACATCATTAGTTACAACCAAGTGCGTGGAATGCCATTTAAGTCGCAGGAGCTGGCTGATGTCATCATTGAAGTTATTGAAACTGAAAGGGCAACAGCATGAGTAACTTTCCATCGCTATCGCTCGTACCAGCTGCAAGCGAAGCTCAAAGCGCAAAAGATTTCAAGAGCGACCAAGAGGTTCGCTGGTGTCCAGGATGCGGTGACTACGCGATTCTTGCGGCAGTTCAAAGTTTCCTGCCATCGTTAGGCCTTGCTCGCGAAAACATTGTGTTTGTCTCAGGTATCGGGTGCTCTTCACGGTTTCCTTATTACCTGAATACCTATGGGATGCACTCGATCCATGGCCGTGCTCCAGCAATCGCGACTGGACTCGCAACGAGTCGTGAAGACTTGTCGGTGTGGGTTATCACCGGCGACGGTGACGCGCTCTCAATCGGCGGGAATCACCTAATCCATGCGCTTCGCCGCAATGTGAATCTGAAAATATTGCTGTTCAATAACCGCATCTATGGACTCACCAAAGGCCAGTATTCGCCAACGAGCGAGCAAGGCAAGATCACAAAATCCACTCCTGAAGGATCATTGGATTATTCATTTAACCCGGTATCGCTGGCACTTGGCGCTGAGGCTACTTTCGTCGCTCGCACGATCGACTCAGATCGTGCGCACTTGCAAGGAGTGTTAGCGGCAGCCGCCGCGCACGAGGGAACTGCGCTCGTTGAGATTTATCAAAACTGCAACATTTTCAATGACAATGCTTGGGAGCCACTCAAGGATTCAGATACACGTGATGATCTCCTTATGCGTCTGGAACACGGTGAAGTCATCTTGTTTGGCAAAGATAAAGGAAAGGGTGTCACTCGAACCTCTGAGGGTCACCTCAAGGTTGTCAATGTTGCCGACGTGAGTTCTGAGGCGCTCATTCGTCACGATGCGCACGCAACAGATCCTGGTCTTGCTTTTGCTTTGTCACGTCTGTCTGATGTGTACTCATTAGAAAACACCCCAATTGGTGTTTTCAGAGATGTTCATCGTCCAAGTTATGACCGACTCGTGCGCGAACAGGTCGCACAAGTAAAAGAGCGGCAGGGTGCTGGGGATTTGCAGGATCTCATCACGGGTCATGACACTTGGACTGTGAAGTAACAACGAGTTGTTACACAATAAGTACTTCGCCTGCAGATGGCACGAAAGTGAATTGAGCTACTTCCAGGATGCGAACGCCCGTAAGGGGTTGTGTCATAGCGAGTCCTTTCGGAACGCTGTGAGTAAGTATGTTTTCTTTTAATTCACGAATTAAGTAAATGCTTAGACAGTGCGAACAGCAGTCATCTCGGCGATGAAATGATCAGCAACATCGATCAGGTAATCGCCTGGACCAGATCCTGCAGTCTCACGCAGTAGTCGTGCATCTTTGGCAAGGGTTGGATAGGCCTGGCCATTAGCGATGTTTTCCAACTTGCCAGAGTTTCCGACCATCTCGATGGCGAAACTGCGACCGGAGCCAGTGGTGAGTACTTCAAGCAATTGTGCGCGCTCAAGGCCAATGCGATGCGCCAACTCAAATTCAGCGTGCGCAACAGCACCTTGGGCCGAGAGCAATGCGTTATTGATGAGTTTCGCTTTTTGTCCGGCTCCAACATCGCCTAGGCGAACAATGCGCCCTGAATGTGTGGCAAGAATATCGCGCACTTCATCACATGCAACCTCAGTGCCACCGAGCATCGTGGTTAATGCACCGGCTTGAGCGGCTGGTGCGCCACCGCTCACGGGAGCATCGATGATCGCTAGTCCAAGTTCGGCACCACGCTTGCCGATTGCCACTACTTCTTCAGGTGAAACGGTGCTGTGGATGAGTACAGGTGTGCCAGGAATAGCACCATTGGCAATCCCTTCAGAGCCGAACAATACATCTTCCACTGACTTGGCATCAAAGGTGCAAACGCAAATGACATCAGACTGGGCCGCGAGTGCTGCAGGAGTGTGCGATCGGATTACTTCTGGTCCGAAGACCTCAAGAATTTCCGGACGTCGAGCCCAAACGCTAAGCGGGTAGCCGCCTTGTTCGATGGCTTGCGCCATTGGCATGCCCATCATTCCTAGACCGATAAAACCCACTCGACGTAATTCATTGCTTGACATTAGGCCCCACTCCGGTTAGTTATATTGATAGTTTTACATTGCACATTTGTTGTATGTTCATGTTTTCTATGACGCAATATTCGTTGCGGGATCGAGGAATACCTATGTTCAGTCTTTCTGGCCACGTGGCTTTCATCACCGGTGCAGGTCAAGGTGTTGGCGCTGAAATTGCTCGAGTCTTGGCTGCGCATGGTGCGGCCGTTGCGGTCAACGATCTTTTTGAAGATCGAGCACAGCAAGTGGTTGATGAGATCACCTCGATTGGTGGTCAAGCAGTTGCAGCTCCCGCTGATATCACTGATGAAATTGCCGTTGCCCTTGCCGTTAACCACGCTACGAACGAACTCGGTGGATGTGTTGACATCTTGGTGAACAATGCAGGAATTCCGGTGACGGGATTTTCGATGACGAATTTTGCGCAGTCTGACCGCGAAACCTGGGGCCCACATATCGCGCTGAGTGTGCACGGATTGTTGAATGTTACTCACGCAATCCTGCCTGCCATGGTTAAAACGGGTTGGGGCAGAGTGATCTCGATTAGTTCTGACTCCGCGCGCGTAGGTGAGCCTCGACTTGCGGTGTATGGCGCAGCGAAAGCCTTCGGGCCGGCTTTGATGAGGTCGATTGCTAAAGAAGAGGGACGTTCGGGTGTCACAGCCAACAGCATTGCACTTGGCAGCATTATGAACCCAGCAATGGGCGAGCGAGATCCCGAGCAATTGGCCAAGCAAGTTCGCCCTTACCCAGTGAAGCGATTGGGTGCCCCCACCGATATTGCACCTGCCGTGTTGTGGCTGGCTTCCCACGAGGCAGCTTGGGTCACTGGACAAACCATTGCGGTTAATGGCGGGTACTCCACTACGTGACGCGCTTGTTGTCACAGCCAGATTCATTATGAGTCCACAGTAAGGAGCATGGCTCCTGCGGGAGTGAGTCTGCTGCTGGCAACAACAGCTTGAACAACGTGGTGATTAGTTTGCTCGCTTTTCGGCATCAGTCTCCTTGATTATCTACTCACGGAGACAGACGCCTCATTTTGTCGCTAGCAAGAGATTGAAAGTTACCAATGTCAGCGGCTTCATGCAAGGGATTTGAGTCAATGCTTTCGCTGAACTTTGAATCAAGAGTTTCGCAGGTACTTTTGGATGTGGTCAGAGGCAAAAGCAGTGCCGATAAGGCCCAAATTCAAGTTCATTCGATCGGCAACTGTTTGTACCGCAGTGATGTCTTTTGCCAGGAACTCGGAGAGACGCTCGCCCAAGATCTGAAGCGAGCCAGAACCTGCGATGAGTTCTAGCGCTCGACTCGTTCCGCTACCACGAGGAAGCGCAGCCAAGAGGGATTCCTCAGCAATACCAAGGGAAGATCCAATGGTGAGCACTTCACTAGCCATGCTCAGATTAGCCACGAGCAGCGCGTTATTGAGCAGTTTCACCAACTGACCGGTTCCGAGCTCGCCAATATGAAAAACCGGATTTCCGTATGTGGCCAAAGCTGGCTGGACACGAGCGAAGGCTTGTTCATCTGCTCCGATAAACAACGTCAGAGCGCCAGCTCGAATATCCAGTGGCCCACCGCTTACAGCCGCATCAACCATAGAGATATTTTTGGAAGCGGTGGCTTGTGCAATGTCATCGAGGATTTGCGGATCGCAAGTGGTGTGTACGACGAGCACGCTGTTGGCTGAAATCGATTTAACGACACCGCCATCGCCCAAGCACACTTCACGTAACTGGGCTTCAGTGAGAACGCAGAGCAGCGTGATGTCTGCGCCAGCCACAACTTCAGCGATCGTGCCAAAGGGGGTAACTCCGTAATCAGTTGCTTGCTGTGTCGCTTGGGCATTGCGGCATAAAACTACGACGTCGTGACCGGCATCATGTAATTGCTGAGCCATTGGCCAGCCCATCCGCCCGGCACCAATGACGGCAACCCGGGTGATGGAGGTGGTCATATAAAACTAAAGCTTTTCGGCTGGCGGCGAGTTACGAATCAACTCGGTATCTTGGCCAACTGGTCCAAACTTCTTGTTCCCCATAGGTGAGCCCAAAGGTTCTGGGCGACCAGGCAGGATCTCCACGAAGAACACCCGATTGTCTTCAAGATGGGCGACCTGATCTGCCGGCAGATCATCTTCATAAAAAATTGCATTCTGTGGGCACACCGGTTCGCAGGCACCGCAGTCCACGCACTCATCAGGCTGGATGTAGAGAGCTCGTTCGCCCACATAGATACAGTCAACGGGGCACTCTTCAATGCAGGTTTTATCCATAACATCAACACATGCCGCGGTGATTACGTACGTCACAAGTTTCTCCTTATTGCCCTAAATTTTCTTGCGTTTCGAAGGCCGATAGCGTTTGGTCTACCGCTACTCGCAATCCAGATTACATGACACTTGGTATCGAATTGGAGACCAACGGACGATATTGTCTGGCATTGCACAGTGGATACGCAAGTGAACCTCGAGAAGGTGACGGAACTTCTGAGGCTATGGCAGTGGTGCAGAATGTGGTTGACATCGGCAAATTGCTGGGTGGTCAGTGAGAGATGACC
>Ga0194035_1000880_pt1 | contig 16613 bp, 26 predicted proteins | sample JunL2320m_MetaG_FD_148680 | JGI IMG/M metagenome (GOLD analysis project Ga0194035, IMG submission 148680) | Anoxic zone freshwater microbial communities from boreal shield lake in IISD Experimental Lakes Area, Ontario, Canada - Jun2016-L239-20m | ecosystem: Environmental > Aquatic > Freshwater >...
GCCCGTCTCCTTGGAGCAGCACTTCCGGTCCCTGAAAGAACTCGACCGCGCGGCCAAGACGGCGGACGAGATGATGGGCCAGGTCGAGGACACCGACGCCATGCTGCGCGGGGCCAGCCTCCTCGCCCTCGTCGCCAAGGGTCGCGGCATCGTGGTCAAGCAGTTGCGCGAGATCACCAAGAACCTGCCGCAGGACAAGCCCGCCCGCGCCTACACCAACCTCCCTCCCGTCCTCATTCAACAGAACTTCTCGAACGGGAAACCGGCCGAGAAATCCGCCATCCCCGCCTGATTATGCCCACCAACTACGACCCCCAACCCGCCGAGCGCATTGACTGGACCAGCAACACGCGCTACGTCGGCGAAACCGTCACCGTCACCAACTCCGCCGCCCGCCTGGCCAGCACGCCCACGCCCTGCAACCGGCTCTTCCTGACCAACCTTGGCAGTGCCGACATTGACATCGGCCCTGACGCCAACTGCGCCTACGATACCATTCTGGCCGGCACCCGTCTGGAGATCGCCCTACCCAACGGCGGCGGCATCACGGACCTCCACGACTGGTTCGTGCTCTCCCCCAGCGGCAATCAATCCCTGCTCGTGCAATACCTCAAGCTCTGATCCCATGAAACCCCTGTTGCTCATCCTGCTCGCCCTGTTGCCGCTGACCGCCCGTGGTCAGGTCTATCAATACAAGCCCACCGCCTACACCTACGGCTTCAACACCAACGCCACGGCCGCCCAAGCGCGCAGCTACCTCGGCATTGGCACCAGCCTCACCAACTACGGGGCCACCGTCACCAACTGGACCGCCTACGGCACCACCTTGTCCGGCAACACCACCAACAGCGCCGCAACAGCCAGTCGCGCGGCCATCTTCAACAGCAACAAAGTGATCACCAACAGCGTAACCACGGCGACGGAGATTAGCTATGTGAGCGGAGTTACCTCAGCCTTGCAGACGCAGATCAACGGAAAGCCGACGGTGGAACTGACCAATGTGGCAACCTTGAACGGAACCAACACCTTCACCGGGACGAATACGTTCACGCAATGGTCTGGAGAATCCCGATGGCGAGTTTTGTTGAGAACAAATGGTTTCTTCTTTCCTCAGATTGACGCTTCCAGAAACACAGTCGGAATTTTCACAACCACCAATTTTAGTTACACCGTAGGTCTAAGTTCAAATCTGTTTTCTGTTACCCTGCCAGCGTTGAAAACTGCTAACTCACGGGTGGGGTTGGCTTTCATGGCTTCCAAGACTAACAACATCCTTAGCTCGTGTTTTCTGGATTTCACTCTTGGCACAAACCTCATCGCCACAGGGGGCAGCGGGCACTCTGCTACATCTGGAAGAGTTTTCAGTTCCTACCCCAACGGAACTGAGATATTCAGGAACACAAACTCATTCAGTAGGCAGATAGCCCAGCCTCCTGGCGCAAACATTGTTGGCAGTCCCAATCCCCCAATACGTTACATCCCAGCGTCCTATGTGGACACCTCATCGCCGTGGCGGATGAAGGTAGGACTGATTTGCAATAGCACAGTTGGCTTAAACACCAATCTCTTCTTCGAGGAGTTTGTGTTCATTGAGTATTACGAGCTTCCTTGACTTTACAAACCCCGTGACCACACTCACAAAGCATCTCACCGAAGCCACCTCGCCCTACGTCTTCGGCATCAACCTTGGCGTGATTGGGGCTGTCTCACTTGTAGAAGCCGAGTCAGTTTTGAAGGTCGCTGTCCTATCCACCTCGCTCGTGCTCACACTCATGTCGTGCGCGCTCAAATGGAGAAACCGGGACAAACCAAATGCCTAAACATCTTCAAATCCAATGGGGCCGCTGGTTCTACACGATGGTCCACACCGTCATCGGAGGGGCTGCCAACTCTGCCGTGGCGATGTTCGTTGACCCGGCTGCCTTCAACTTCGGGGACATGGGCAAGCTCGGCACGCTGTTCGCCGCCGGGGCGGTCATCTCGCTGGTCATGTTTTTGAAGCAAAGTCCGCTCCCTCCCGCCGAGGAAGTGGACGACACAAAACCAACCCTATGAAAACTAACCTGCTACTAATTTGCGCAGTTTTGACATTTGGCCTCGCCGGGTGTGCGACTGTCCAACCCGGCAGCCAATCCGCCGAGGTCCAAGCCGAGCGCAGCTTGATCGTCTCGCTCGCGGCCATCGACGGCTTCCTCCGCTTCGAGTCCGCGCACCGGTCAGAGCTGCCTCCCACCGTAGCTGCCATTGGCTCCGCTGTGCGTCGGGATGCTCCAAAGGCACTCCAATCATCCAACACGACGCGGATGGCCTACAAGGCCAACCGCAGCGGCGGCGAGGCTTCCCTGTGGACGGCTTTGGCCGTGGTGGATTCCCTCGTCGGCCAGGTGCGCGTGTGGTTGCCGCCCACGACCGCCAGCGCAGCGGGCCAGCGACGGCACCACGCCCTAGAGCTTGAGTCCGAGGCCCGAAGCCACGGCGGCAAAACCACCGGCAGCTTCATCGTGCTGGTGCCGCTCTTCGTGGACCTCGCCAAGGAAGTCTTCAAGGCCGTCAATGAGTCGCGCGCAGCAGCCGCCCAGTCGGCTGAATGGACACCGGAGCAGGACGCGTCCTTTGCCGCCAATCTTACCGCCACCGTGGCCCTCCCGCATTGGCAATGAAACTCATCCCCACCAGCGAGGCGGATAACTACTGGCTCTTGCCGATCTGGGACGCGGAAGAGAAAGCCGGCAAGTTGCCTAGCTCGGCTCCGTTCCCCGCGATGCGCGCGAGCGACGCAAGCCTCGTGTTTAGCAGCGGCTACATGGTGAAGCTGGCAAACTGGTGGTCGGGCTGGAAAGCCGCGACGGGTTTCAAATACGAGCCAGGCAGCCAGATGTGTGAGTCAGGCACGAAGGTTTTGATTGCCCATGTCCATGAGTCCCTGACGGCCTTCCGTGGTGTCGGCCCCGTTCCGATGGAGACATTGGATCAAGCGGCCATTGAGCGCGTGACGGTTCCACGGGAGCGGATGGGCGACTTCTCTCCAGAGATTCGGGAGTTGCGCATTGAGATTCCCGCCGGCATCGAGGTCAACGGGGTGACGGACGGGGGCCACTCGACGCCGGGGCTGCTGGTTGAAGAGCCGGACGGCCGCGTCCGGGCCTGCTTTTTTGAGTGGCAGAACGGCCAGTGGTCCGACTATGCCGCGGCCGTCGCGCGCGGGGTGATCGTCCACGACTGCATTGACTGACCCCATGAAGCCAATCCTCCTCGCCCTGTGCCTCGCCGGAGCGCTCTGCGGCTGCACCACGACGAAGCTCGACAAGTCCGGCAGCCCGCCGCCGGGTTGGCAGCTTACGCCCAAGCCGCCGGTGCCTTTTTGACTTTTGGGCGGTTGGCCTTTTCGCTCTTTCGAGCCATTTGCCGGGAGCCGAAGCGGAAGAGCGGCAAGCCCCGGACGCCCGACAATTCCGGTCTGTGTTATGCGACTGATAGGGTTAAGCAGTCGCAGAATCACCGTTAGCAGGCCAGAGGACGCCTTGCGCCAATCGCCGCACCGCCAGCTTGCAGTATTCTTCGTTCGCCTCGATTCCGATTGCCCGCACTCCGGCGAGCTTCGCGGCCACGAGGCTTGTGCCGCTCCCCATCCAGGGGTCGAGTATCGTCCGCACTTCACCGGCTTGTTGCAGCGCCCATCCCATCACGCGCAGCGGCTTTTGCGTCGGGTGTCCGACACGCTCGGCGTTCGTTGCCGCGATGCTTTGCTCGATTTGGCGCGAGTTCTGGTCGAGGTTCGTCCATGCGTATTCCACGTTGCCCATGCTCGGTGGTGCGTCTGGCTTATACCACGAGAGCCAGCAGCGGCTTCGCGGCAGACCGAAGTAGTTTCCGCCCCAGATGATTTGCCGCTCACAGAGCTTTCGAGCCAGCAGCAGAGTCCATTCTTCTGCCGGTGCATCGTCCCACGATTCGCGGGCTTGTCCGCGTTTGCGCTGGCCGGTGGTCGGTTGCGCCGCGAAGCCGATTCCGAACGGCGGGTCAGTCAGGAGCAGGTCGCACGGAGGCAGAGACGGCAGCACGCGGGCATTGTCGGCGCAGTAGATGGTGATGCCTTCGGACTCGTAATAGGGAGTCGCGGGTTGGCCTGCTAACCAAGCGGTGGAGCGAATGACAGGTGAGCCGGTCACGTCTCTCTTGGATTCGGTCATCATGGGCGGCTCACCTGTCATCGCTCACCTTTTCGTTCGGCGTCACTCGCGCCCGGCATGTTCGTTCGTCTTTCCGGTCGCCACCGAAGGGGATGCTGTTGCGCCATTCATTCGGCACGTCCTCGATTGTTCGGACTTGGTGCGCGATGCTCATGTCTGGTTCACTTCCATCTTCGCCAACGTAGTATTCCGCTTCCGTTTCAGCCTCGCGTTCGGTGTCAGCCACGACGAGCAGCGTGTATTCGACGGTCACGCGCCAGAGACGTGACGCCGAACCAAGCGGTGCAGCCAACCCCGCCGCGCCTTCAGGTTGGCGGGAGTCTTTCGGCGATGTAGGCGTTTTCTTCATTCGGCGGCGGGGCGGCTGACCTTATCGTTCAGGGTCATAGCAGCGCGCCTTGGTTTGCCTCGCGTTCCAGACGCGCGACGGCGTTTGCAAAGTGTGCCGGGTCTTTCTCGATGCCCACAAAGTTGCGGCCAGTCCGCAGGCAGGCGATGCCGGTTGTTCCGCTGCCCATGTATGGGTCGAGCACGGTTGCGCCCGCTGGCACTTTCGCCACTTCCATACACCACGCCATCAGCGGCACGGGCTTTTGCGTCGGGTGGCAGCGAGTCAGCGTTTCCGCGTTCATGGACAGGTCGCGTTTCGCATAGACGCCATGCCCGCCCTTCATCCACGCAAGTTCCGCGTCTGACAGGAAGCTCCCGAATCCGGCATCATGGCGTTTCAGCCAGACGAGCGTTGTCCCGACCGGCAGGCGTTGCGCGTAGTGGTTGCACCCGAACAGCACGACGGCGGGATATTCCAGCCACGCCGCAGGGTCGAACGGTTCAGCATCGCCTTCGATTTTCGGATGGTCTGGCAGGATTCTGCCGCCGTGTCCGTTCACGCCTGGACGGAAGCGCGAGTAGTTTGTGTTCCAGTCCATCCCATACGGCGGGTCGCTGATTACCGCGTCCACGCCTTGCAGTTGGGGCGCGATGTCCCGGCAGTCTCCGAGGTAGAGAGTCGCCGACAAATGACCCTGAACAATGCGCTGCTGCCAATGACTGCCGCGTTGGGCATCATTGGCGATGGCGAGCGTTGTGGGCGCGGCATTCATGGCAGAGCTAATCGTTCGCTACTTTTCAAGCGCTTTGTCCACCCAAACACGGCACGTCAGCGTCCGATCCGACTTGCTGCGCTTCACCTTGGACCGGCGCATAAACTGCCGCGTCGCGGAGAGTGTTTTCCCCAAATAGATAGCTGTGTCCGCCGTCGTCCACCACGGCTTCACCAGAACGTCTTCAAGTTTCATGGGCTTCTTGTAGCTACCAGTGACTACCAAAGCAACAAAAATGTTGCGAATGCTCCAGTGGTGTTGTAAGTGTCTGCGATGAGTCGCACCAAAGCCAGGCCCGCGCAGTTCCACAGCCGCACCATCAGCACCCCCGTCAGCGTTCGCTTACCGCTGGAACAACTGGCGTGGATCGAGCAGGAAGCCGCCAAGATGGGCTACTCAGCAAACCGCTTCATCCTCATGGCGCTCAAGGGCGCGCAGGAGATGATCGAGACGCCCGAGGGCCAGCCCATGCGCGAGCCGGAGTTGGTCGCGATGGCCCGGTTCGTCCGCAAGCCGATGGTCGGCGCGGTGGTGTCGCGGAAAGGTTGAGTCATGGCGAATCTGTTCCAACGCCCGCGCTCGCCCTTCTGGTGGGTCAGCTACACCACGCCCGCCGGCCGCACCCGCGTCTCCACTGGCATCCGCCATGACGGCCGCAAGTCGCCGCCCAAGGATTCGACCGTGTGGGAACTGCGCCGGACCATCGAAGAACGACAGGCCCGCGCCAAGTTCGGGGCCGCGCCGATGGTCGAACCGAAGCTGGTGCGACTGTTCATGGATGAGTATCTGGCGAACCTCCAGGGGGTGCGTCCAGCCAGCGTCGCGCGCTATCAGTTCATGGTCCAGTCGCTCAACCGCTGGCTCGCCACGGAGTCCGTCACGCTGGTCTCGGAGGTGAATTACCCGGTGGCGTCCCGCTACGTGGCCCACCGGCGCGGCGCGGGCATCGGGCCGGGCACGCTGCGGGGCGAGGTGCGGCTGTTCAACAAGGCGTGGGCGGAGGCGCGCAAGCTCCACCTGTGCGAGTTCGCCGAGAACCCGTGGACTTTCACCTTCAAGCAGGACCGCGAAGAGGAGCAGCCGTTTACCGACGCTGAACTGGCGGCCATCCTGGCCCAAAAAATGCCGGTGTGGCTGCGCCTCTCCGTGGACATCGCCCTCTACACCGGGGCACGCAGCAGCAGCATCAAGGGGCTGCGCTGGGAGGACATTGGCGCGGACGTGATCCACTTCCGCACCAGCAAAACGACCGCATTCACCCTACCGCTGCACCCGCGGCTAGCAGAGCGGTTGGCTCCGCATCGGCAGCCGTCCGGCACCGTGCTGCCCGATGACGTGCTCTCCAAGTGCGCGGCCTACTTCTCGCAGATGTTCAAGTTCGTCTGCCAGCGGGCCAAGGTGCCGCGCGGCCACTTCCACCTGTTCCGCCATACCTTCATCTCCCGGCTGGCCCAGGCCGGCGTGGAGCAGCGCGTGACGCAACTACTGGCGAACCACGCCAGCGCGGACGTTCACCGCCACTACACCCACAGCAACGCCGCGCTGCTGGCCCCGCAACTGGGTCGGCTGACCTACGGCGAGTGTGCCAATGGTGCGCCGGAGGTTGCGGTTTCAGTGTCTAATCCGTAGCTGCTGGAATTCATTGGTAGCTGAAACGGTTACTTTTGAACAGGCATCCCAGCAAGCACTTGGATAAAACAGCCGGTTTTGTGGGGATTCCAATGACTGACCTATTTGTTCCAGTCGGTCATAAGGGGATGCGTGGGGACAAGGACTTACATCGGGAGTGTGTCACTGGTGGTCCGTCGCCTCACGGGGCTGGGACTTTGAGTGGGGGGGAAGCGGGGGCAACGGCGATGTTGTGCTGAAGTTGGAAACGCTACTGCGCCACGCCAGCCCGGCAGCGGACACCGCCACCGCGACGGCATCCGGCGCGGGGCAGTCCGGCCCGCACGCAGCCTGGTAGGCGATGTCCACGAGCACGTCCACCACACGGCTCTTGCTCACTTTCTGCACCGCACCAAGAGCTTCGAGCGCGCGGTAAGTTCGCACGTCCACGGAGAGGTTGAGCTTCACTGAATCTTTCAATCTGGGACGACTCATAGGGGAGTTATATACGCCTAAAACACACGCTTTGCAAATAAATCTTGCGAGGCGCATTCAGGGCGCATTCAATACGCACATGGCGAGACCGAAGATTCACAAGAACCCGCGCAAACTTAACCTCATCCTTCCCCTCGAAGCCAAGCGTCAGCTCTTCGCGCTCGCCTCGGCGAGTAAGAAAAGCATGAGCCAGGTCGTGGTGGACTTCATCAACGGCGTGGCGGTGAGCAAGTAGAGCATCATGAACGTCACCGCTCTCCCAACCATCCCGCTGCTCTGGCAGTTCAGGCAAGGTGGCCGCGTCCTCGGCGGCGTTGTGCGCGTCCCTGACTGCGACGGGGCGTTGGAGGTGGTGACGCGCGTGCTGATGATGCGACTCATTGGCGAACACGGGTTTACCCGGCGGGACTTTGCCGGACCGCACCGCTTCATCTTCCGCAAGCCATAACCCTCCCATCTTATGCCCTCCACCCCCGCGCTCGTCGCCACCCTAGTTCACACTCCTGCACAGCCATCCCACGGCGCGGCGGATTCTTCTCCCAGCGTGGCTGCTGGTTTCTTGGGCGCGGGGGCTTCTTTACTGGCCGTGCTGCGCCAGCATCCTGACGCCGCCCGCCGTTCGGGTGATTGCGACCCGGCCCGGGTCAATGGGTTGCAGCAGGTGCAACTGCTGGACTCGGGCGAGATCAGCATCGTCTGGTCGTGGGGTGTCGTGATGTTGCCGGCGGCGACCAGTGTGGCGGACCTTGCCAACTACCTGCGGAGGGCCAGCGCGTGAGCCTGCCAAAGCTCCATCCCCTCAAGACCAAGCTGCCCGAGATGGACGGCCAGTTGCCGCGCATCATCGTGGACACGCGCGAGCAAACGCCGCTGGTGTTCACCCGGCTTGCCAGTGAGGTAGCCGGACTGACGACTGGCGACTACTCCTACTCCGGTGGTGAGCAGGTGTTCGGGGTCGAGCGCAAGTCCATCGGCGACTTGGTGGGCTGCTGCACGGGCCTGGACCGCGCGCGGTTCGAGCGCGAGCTGCTGCGCCTGCGCTCGTTCCGCTTCAAGCGCCTGCTGGTTGTGGGCCGACAGGAAGACATCGAGGCGGGCAACTACCGGAGCCGCATCGCGCCGGGGTCGGTCATCGGCACGCTCGCTATGATCGAACACCGGTTCGAGGTGCCCGTGGTGTTCTGCGATACGCCCGAGGACGGCGCGCTGCTGGTGGAAGCGTGGGCGTGCTGGAGCGCGCGCGAGATCGTGACGGCTGCGAACCATCTGGCCCGGCGGATGAGTGATCCTGTGGCGGAAAACTTTTAACCCTTGGGGTGAACCATTTTAGGCACGGAGCCTGAACCGCGAGCCGACGGCAACCTCGGCCATGAAAGAAAGCAAAAGAAAGAAAAAGTATGCCCAGTATCAATGAGATGAAAAAGAGTCGGTTCCTCACCCAGCATGACGTGGGTGAGGAAGGCAAGGTGTTGACCATCGCTCACATCGTGGAGGTGAATGTCGCTCCCGAAAACAAGCCGAAGGAGATGAAGTGGACGATGGAGTTCGAGGAGGAAGGCGTCAACCCCCTGGTGTTGGCGCGCAAGAACCAGTTGCTCGCCGCCGCCATCCTCAAGAGCGACGACACGGACAACTGGATCGGCAAGCAGATCGTGGCCTACCAAGACCCCACCATTGATTTTGGTGGCAAGGTCGTCGGTGGCATCCGGCTGCGTGCCCTGACTCCAGAAGAAAAATCAGGCGGCACCGCTGCCCCGGCTGCGGCCGCCGCGCCCAAGGCCGCCCCCGGTGACGCCATCAACGACAGCAACTACGGCGACGTGAAGGTCCACGTCGGCAAGTGCAAGGGCAGCGCGCTGCGCGACCTCACACCCGAACAGCTCGCGGCCATCGTCACCAACTGGTTGCCGGCGGCCAAGGCCAACAGCAAGCCCACGGCGGACGACCAGCGCTTGATGAAGGCGCTGGAGCTGGCGACGGAGAAGAAGGACGACAACGTGGCCTTTTGAGCGAGTCCCGTGAACTCCATCGTCTTCGACATCGAGACCGGGCCATTGCCCGACATCATCCTGGACGCGCTCATGCCTGAGTTCGAGGCGGGCGCGAACCTGAAAGACCCGGACAAGATCGCGGCGGACATCGCCAAGAAGAAGGTCCGGTTCAAGGAGCAGGCCGCGCTCTCGCCCCTCACCGGGCGCGTGCTGGCCGTGGGCTTCCTCGCGGACTTCGGCGCGGAACCGGTCATCATCGGCGACGATGACGAGAAGGTGCTGCTGGAGAAGGTCTGGAACCACATCCGCACCGTGGGCGGCACCTGCCGTCCGCAGTTCGTCGGCTTCAACATCCACGGGTTTGACCTCCCATTCCTCGTGAAGCGGAGCTGGGTCAACCGTGTGGCCATGCCGCCCAACGTGCGCCAAGGCCGCTACTGGGCCGACTGGTTCGTGGACCTGCGCGAGACGTGGCAGCTCGGGGATCGCCAGAGCGAAGGTTCGCTGGACTCGATCTGCCGCGCGCTCGGGTTGGGCGAGAAGAACGGGAGCGGGGCGGAATTCGCCCGGCTCTGGCGGGAGGACCGGGCCAAGGCCACGGAATACCTCGTGAACGACCTGAACATGACTGCCGCGCTGGCGACCCGATTGTTGTGCTGACCAGCAAGTAGCCATTGGTAGCCACAAAAACCCACCGCTAGCAGACCGGACTTTGAAGTCTGCCACCCCTTTTCCCATGCAAACCGAACTTGTCCCCGCCCCCGTCGTCACCAGCCTCGAAACGGTCGTCACCCAAAGCGGTCTCGACCCCGCCAGTGCCGAGGCGTTGAGGCTGGCCTTCAACCCCCTGTTCACCGCTGCCGCCGACTGGTCGAAGCGCGTCAACGGACTGTCCGTCACCGATGTCTCGCAGCGCCGCGAGCTGAAGCTGGCCCGCGAATCCCGGCTGGCCCTCAAGGAAATCCGCTGTAACGCGGATCGCCAGCGCAAGAAGCTCAAAGAGGAGTCGCTGCGCCGGGGCAAGGCCATTGATGGCATCTACAACGTCCTCGAATACCTCGTCGCCCCGCTGGAGGAGCAACTGCTGGCGATGGAGCAGTTCGCCGAGCGCAAGGAGGCGGCGCGGCTCGACGAGCAGTTGGCCGAACGCCAGAAGGCGCTGGCCTACCACGGCTTCCCGGCGATGGATACAGGCGCGCTGCGGACAATGGCGGACGAGGACTTCCAAAAGCTGCTGTCCGACGCGCAACTCATGGCCGAGGCCAAGCAGCGCGAGGCGGAGCGCGTGGAGCTGGAGCGGTTGGCTAAGGAACGCGCCGAGGCGGAGGAGCGGCAAAGACTCGCCGCTGAGAACGCCCGATTGCAGGCCGAGGCAGCCGCGCGCGAGGCGCAACTGCTGGCCGAGCGTCAGGCGGCGGAGCACGCAGCCAAGGTCGCGGCGGAAGCGGCTGCTGCGGAGCGGCGCGCGGCCCTCGCCAAGGCGAAGGAAGAACGGCTGGCCGCCGAGGCGAAGGCCCGCGAAGAAGCTGCCGCGCGCGAGGCACTGGCGCGGCAGGAGCGCGAAGCGGCCCAGGCTCGGCTGGACCTGGCCCGCAAAGAGCAGGACCGGCTGGCGGACCTTGCCGCCAAGGAGAAGTCCGCCCGCGAGCAGGCCGAGCGCGAGCTGGAGGCACATCGCAAGGCCACTACCCCCGCGGTGACGGTGACGGTGACGGCGTCAGCTCCGGTTCAGTCGCTGGCAGCCATCCCGGTCCAAACCAGTGTCGTCATCTACGGTGCGAGTGACGACATGATCGAGATCGAGGGCGCACTGCGGGAGGAGTTCGACGGCGGCGATGACTTGGCCTATCTCGCCTTCAGCGACGGCACTGTTCTCTCTGTTCAATACGCCGACGACGGCTGCTGGCGCATCAACCGCGTCGCCACGGGCACGGCGATTTACTCCAAAACCGAGGCCGTTGAATCGGATGGCGATGACTACTCTGACCGCGTGACGCTCTCCGGCCCCGCGGGCGAGCTGCGCTGGTGCGTGAAGGGGAGCAGCTTCGTAACCAGCTTCTGAAAATGCCATACCGCCATGAGTGAACTGTCACCATCAGTCAACGAGTCACCCGTATTATTGGAGGCTCACACTCCGCCGATTGTTTCGGCAACTGGCGGTGGGGATTTCCTCACCCTCGCCGACGACGGCCGTAACATCTTCCTCACCGGCCAGGCTGGCACGGGCAAGTCCACGCTGCTCCGCCAGTGGCTCGCCGGCAACGGGCGCGACGCTGACGTGGTGGCCCCGACGGGCATCGCGGCGCTCAACATCGGCGGCATGACCATCCACCGCTGGGCCGGCATCGGACTTGGACCGCAGCCCGGCGAAGACCTGGAGGAGTTCGCCAACCACCTCGACGAGAAGGGGGCGCGCAACGTGCGCGAGGCCAAGCAACGCATTCGCCAGTGTCGCGTGCTCGTGGTGGACGAAATCTCGATGCTCCCGGGCCGGCTGCTGGCCTTCCTCGACGTGTGGCTGCGGCGCTGCCGGGGGCGCATGGTTCCGTTCGGAGGCATTCAGATGATCTGCTCGGGCGACTTCCTCCAGTTGCCGCCGGTGCGCCGGGACATGAACACGCCCCACGACTGGGCCTTCGCCAGCGAGTTCTGGGAGCGCGCGGGATTCCAGACGGTGCGCCTCACGAAGGTCTGGCGGCAGGACGAGCCGGAACTGCTCTCCGCGCTCAACGACGTGCGCCGGGGCCAGCTCACCAAGCGCACCGTCGCCACGCTCAACCGGTGCGTGAAGATGTTCCCGCCGGCCACGCTGACGCGCCTCTGCACCCACAACCGCGACGTGGACCGCGTGAACCGCGCCATGCTGGACGACCTGCCGGGACCGGAGCACACCTACCTGGCTGAGTTCACCCCGCCCGGCGACGAGCACGTCAAAGAGTTCTTCGCCAAGGCCAGTGTGACGCCGCAAGAGCTGCACCTGCGGCAGGGCGCGCGGGTCATGTTCACCACGAATGATGCGCAGGGCCGGTATGTCAACGGCACGACCGGCAAGGTGAAGAGCCTCACCCCGTTCAGCGTGGATGTGACGACAGACGACGGACAGACGCTCGGCGTGGACCAGTTCGAGTGGCATCAGAACCCACGCGACCGCCGCGGGGCCACGATGCGTCAGTTACCGCTGCGGCTGGCCTACGCCATGACCATCCACAAAGCTCAAGGGACAACCCTGGCCGGTGCCTACATTGACATTCGCGCGGCGCTGGAGCCGGGCCAAGCGTATGTGGCCTTGAGCCGGGTGAAGACCTTGGCCGGGCTGTGGCTCAAGGCGGCTCCAAATTTCATCGCTGTGTGCCCTCGGGCGCTGGCCTTTCAGGAAGCAGCACAACCCAAACAATGACATGACCACCCACGACCTCGACATCATCGTTGGAATCTTCACCGGTTCCATGATCGCCGGAGCCATCGCCAGCGCGCTCTGGATTTACCACACCCGGCGCGACGGGCTGCCCGTGCCTCTAGATGACGCGCCCTTTCGCGCGGTCACAGACGCGGACCTGCGCCTCCTGAAAATCTGCGAAGGCTGCCGCCGATACCAAGGGAACGCCCGGGTGATCTCCAAGGGACAGCACCTGAACGTAATGCTCGTGGTCTGCCCCCGGTGCGCCGCCCACCGCGCCAACGTGAGCGCTGGAAACCTTCAGCCGAAATCCGCATGAGCACTCTCGCCGAACGTAACGACCGCGCCTTGGGCTGGGATTTACCTGCCGGGGTGTCCGCCAGCACTTTCGACGGCGAGCCAGAGTGTCCCCGCTGCGAAGGGGAAGGGTCTGTGCCATGCGCCGAGTGCCACGGAACCCCCGTGCCAGGATTCGAGTGCTACCGCTGCGATGGGACCGGGACCGAGCCGTGCGACCGGTGCGAAGGTTCCGGGGTCGGCCCCAGCGCCAAGCAGCTCCGCGAGGAATACGAAGCCGACAAGGAGCGCGATGAAGATTGAGCGCGTCGAGGACGTAGCAGCCGCCCTCGCCGCGTGGCAGGAGGCTTCCAAGTGACCCTCACATCATGGCGCAAGCCCGCCCTGCTGACGCCCAGGTTCAAGGGTGACGGCTTGTCCACAGTTTTTCGCAAAGCCGCCTCGGGTTGGACATGGAAGCTGCTATGCGAGTCAGAGCAAATCGCCAGCGGCCATGCCCCTACGCAGCGGCAGGCTGTCGAGGCGGTGCGCCTGGTGAAGGCCAAGCGGCTTGGTAAGCCGGTGCCGGAACCGCTCGCGCCCCGGCGCACGACCAGAGTGGAGGCAAAGCCGTGAGAGCCGCCGAGCAACGCCGCAAGCTGGGCCTCCACCTGTGCCCCTGCGGCCAGCGCGCCATCAAGTTCATGGCCGGCTGCTGGACCTGCGCCCGGTGCATCCGGCTGGATGCCGTCCTCTACGGGTCCGCCAATGGGCGCGGCGTGACGGGCATCCGCTACCGTGACAAAGGCCAGATTACTGCCGCCGCATGAAAGTCCCCCCCGCTTCCCCCTCACGATCTCCAGTAGATCAGGCCATCGCCTACCTCGCCGCGTGTCCCCCGGCCGTCAGTGGTCAGGGCGGCAACTCCGCCACAGCCGGCCTCGCCAAGGCCGTCGTGCTGGGCTTCGACTTGCATCCGCAGACGGCGCTGAGTGCCTTCCGCCATTGGAACACCACCTGCATCCCGCCGTGGCCCGAGAAGGAACTGCTGCGCCTGCTGGAATCCGCCGCCAAGTGGCCGGGCGAGCGCGGCAACCTGCTGAAGAAGGATGGCAACGGTGGGTTTTCACCACCCCAGCGGGTGGTTTCGTCGCCCCAACAGCAAAAGCCGGAGCAAACCGAGCGGAAACCGCCGGCTAGGGACGGGTTTCGAGAACCCACGCCAGCCGAACTTCAAGCCATTCTGTTCCACCGGGAACTCGGCGGCATCACCGGGCTGACGTGGGCCGCGCAACGGGGCGTGCTGGTCGTAGGCCAGTGGCGGGACTGGCTGTGCTACGGCTTGACCGACGCCAGCGGGCGCGTGCTGGAGGTGCGCCGGGTGGACAACGAGCCGTTTCCAGAGATGGGACCGCTCCCGAAGCGCAAGAGTCACAGCCTCAAGGGCAGCGAGAAGGCGTGGCCGGTAGGCATTCAGGAGGCGATTGACTACCCGGCCATCGCGCTCGTCGAGGGCATCCCGGATTTCCTCGTGGCTCACGACGCGATCATCTGGGAACAGGGCACGCGCGAGCAGCCGCAGGCAGTCCAGTGTGCTCCAGTCGCCATGTTGAGCGCCAGTCCGGCCATCTGCGCCGACGCCCTGCCGTTCTTCAAGGGCAAGCGGGTCCGCATCTTCGCCCATGCCGAGAAAACCGGGCTGGCCGGCGCGGATAAGTGGCGTCGCCAGTTGATCGAAACCGCCGAGCGCGTGGACCTGCTGGACTTCTCCAAGGACGTGCGCCCCGACGGAACTTGGCCCAACGATCTCGACGAGTGGGTCCGCAACGGGCCGTGGGGCAGCTTCAAAGTGATGCCGGTCTGAGAATTTCCGCCCTATGCCAGCCATCATCACCAATGCCGGGGAAGCCGCCGCCGTCGTCAACGGTCACATCGAACCCGGCAAAGGCATTCCCCGGCAGGTGTTCTTCGACCGCGCCAAGTCGTCCTTCTGGTATTCCAACCGGGCCGGGACATGGGTTGCCGTCAATACTGATGGCGTCGTGCGCAAGCTCCGCGCCGATGGGCTGAGCCGTCAAGTGCCCGACGGGGGCCGGCTCTCACCCTTGGACGCCCGGTTGCTCGAAGTCCAGGAGGATCATCAAGTCAGCTACGCAGGCCCGCTCGCGGGGCATTGGGCTGGGCTGGTCGAGAACAACGGCAACCGCATCCTCGTGACCAGCTCGCCAAAGCTCGTGACGCCAGTGCCGGGCGAGTGGCCGCTGCTCGATGCTGTCCTGAGCGGTCTGCTCGTGGTGGACGACACCGACCAGCGGCAGCATTTCCACGGCTGGATGAAGGTCGCAGAGGCCGCGCTGCGCGCCCGGCAGCCGCAGCCTGGCCAAGTGCTCGTGCTCGCCGGTCCCCGCGAGTGCGGCAAGTCCCTGATCCAGTCCGTCATCACCGAGATTCTGGGCGGCCGCAGCGCCAAGCCCTTCCAATACATGACCGGACTGACCCCGTTCAACTCAGACCTGTTCGCCGGCGAACACCTCGTCATGGAGGACGACCAGCCGTTCACCACCTTGGCCGCCCGCCGCGACTTCGGGAGCAAGATCAAGGACATGACCGTGAACCGGGACCAACGCCTCCACGCCAAGGGCCGCGATGCGCTCGTGCTGCGCCCCTTCTGGCGGGTAAGTTTCAGCCTCAACGACGAACCGGAGAACCTGATGGCGCTGCCGCCACTCGACGAGTCCATCATGGACAAGATCAGCCTGTTCCTCTGTCGCAAGGCCGAGATGCCCATGCCCAGCGTCACCAGCGACGAACGGGCACGGTTCTGGGACGCGCTCCGGGCCGAACTACCCGCCTACGTCCACTGGCTCCAGTCGTGGACATTGCCACCAGAGTTGCTCGCCCACCGCTTCGGAGTCACCCACTGGCACCACCCCCGCATCGTCGAGGAGATCAGCGGACTGGCTCCAGAGGTTCAACTGCTCGGCTTCACGGACTCACTCCTGTTCGACTCACCAGCTCCAGGGGCGTGGATCGGGAGCGCCGAGGAACTCCAACGCCAGTTGACCGGCTCCGACTTCCGCTTCTGGAGGCAGGCCGAGAAGCTCCTGAGCTGGAGCAACGCCTGCGGGGTCTATCTGGGTAGGCTCGCACACAAAGCCCCGCATCGCGTCGTAAACCTGCGCTCGGGGAATCGCCGGGACTGGAGGATTATGCCACCCGGTTCAGTCGTGGAAACGGACTCCACACCCTACTGAATCCAAATATCCTACAGGATTGACCTTAGATTTGATGACGGAGTGACGGACTGGTTTCAAATCGTCCGGGGAAAAATTAGCCCAGCAACTTCAAACCAGTCCGTCACTCCGTCATTGAGGTGGGCAAAAATTACCCATTTGGCTGGTTTTTGCCACAATTCTGGGTTTTCTGATGCTTGTGTCACCGCAACCGGCTTGAGCAAGCGGTGGCTGGACAGGACCATGGGCGGAAATCGGTGTCGGAACACGAAAGGGTCTATACTCCTTCCCACGCGACTCCCCCCGGCACCCCCAAGCCC